>JAESGJ010000266.1_pt1 | contig 48155 bp, 50 predicted proteins | sample 9266241 | NCBI WGS metagenome assembly JAESGJ01 (sample SAMN14514841, study PRJNA621669) | algae metagenome | isolation source: Brasilonema octagenarum HA4186-MV1 and co-occurring heterotrophs from wet... | place: USA: Manoa Valley, Hawaii | collected 2009-07-20
GGCGACCGGCTGCGCTACTAGGCGTCGTTGCGTCTCCCGCCGGGCGCAGGGCCGCCCCCAGATCGGGCAGCCACCCGCGATCGGCGGGTACCCACTCGAGCGCCTCGAGTTCCGTCACGGTCACCCAGCGCAGCGCGCGGTGGTCGCGCGGTTGCACGTCGCCGCGGACCAGCGTGACCAGATAGGCGCGCAGCGTCATGTCGGCACCGAGCGCGACGTCGGCGCCCAGCCGCGCCCCGACGGTCACCTCGATGCCGAGTTCCTCGTCGAGTTCCCGTCTCAGGGCATCGGCGTCGCTCTCCCCGGGCGCCACCTTCCCGCCGGGAAGTTCCCACAGCCCGGCGAGTTCCACGGGCCGCGCCCGTTGCGCCACCAGGAGCGAGGCGCCGGAGATCAGCGCGCCCGCGACGACGATCTGATTCGGCATCCCGCGACGGTATCCCTCCCGGGCCGATCGCGGACCAACCGGTGTTGCGACACCGCCCGGAGTTCGGTTCCGCGCCGAGGGCGTGCGTCTCGACTTTGGATCTAAGACGTTGCGCCAGAGCCTTTTTCACGATATTCGCCTGCCGATCGACCGTCGGCGTAACGTGGGTCCTGCAACGACGAGAGGGGTACTCAGATGGCCGTGTTGACAGACGACGAGGTCGACGCCGCACTGCCCGAGCTGACCGGCTGGGAGCGTGCCGACGGCGCCCTGCGACGATCGATCGAGTTTCCCGCCTTCCTCGACGGCATCGACGGGGTCCGCCGGGTCGCGGAGCACGCCGAGAGCGAGGACCACCACCCCGACATCGACATCCGTTGGCGGACGGTGACTTTCGCGCTCGTCACGCATTCCGAGGGCGGGATCACCGACAAGGACGTGGCGATGGCGCGCGACATCAACCGGATCGTCGGCTGACCACCGCCAGATAGACCAGTGTCGCCACGGCGGCGAGCACGTAGAGCGACCCGGCCAGCTCGGCGAACCACGGCCTGCCCGCGAGCCGGCCGGTGTCGCTGGCGAACATCACCAGCCACGGCGACCCGACGTACACCAACACCACCCAGGCCCAGCCGACTGCGCGCGTCCGGCGCCGCATCGGGCCGGACACCAGCCACATGACGAGCGGCAGCACCCAGACCCAGTGATGGGTCCAGCTGACCGGTGAGATCAGCAGACCGAAGACCATCACGACGACGATCCGGCCGAGCGCGTCGTCGGCACCGATCCGCCACCACGCGATCACCGCCACCACCGTCGTCACCGCGACGGCGACGATGAGCCACGGACCGTAACCGGCGTCGTGGCCCGTCAGGTAGCCGACGACCCCGCGCAGGGACTGGTTCATCGGGGTGTCGACGATGCCGATGCGGTCTGCGTTGCCGAGCAGGTCGGTGAAGTAGAAGCGGGCCTGGGCGCCCGCCACCGCGATGGAGAATGCGACCGTCAGGGCGAACACGACCACCGATGAGACGACGGCCTTCCAGCGCCGGGCGCCGACGAAGTAGAAGCCGGCCACCGCGGGGGTCAGCTTCATGCCCGTCGCGAGCCCCACCAGCAGGCCCGACATCCACCACCGCCTGCTTCCCACGGCGACGAGCACCGCGAGCATCAACAGGGCGCCGATCTGGCCCAGCTCGAACAGATGGCGCACCGGCTCGAACCAGATGGCGAGCGCGGTCCACGCCATCGCCAGCCGAGAGTCGTTCCTGCCCAACAACTTCAGCGTCACGACCACGGACGCGTACAGGGCGGCGACGATCCCGAGCTGCCAGCACAGGCCGACCAGACCGAACGGCAGGAAGTGCAGCGGGTAGAACACCAGCGCCGCGAACGGCGGGTAGGTGAACTGCAGCGGCAGCGGCGGTATCGCCGGCCGGTAGGTGAAGTCGTACAGCCCGCCGCCCGCCATGGCCGCCGAACCGTCCACGTAGACGTGCAGATCGATGAAGTTGGTGCCGTTGGGCATCAGATACGTGACGGCGAAGCGCGCGACGAGGCTCAGCGCGAGCAGATAGGGCGCGACGGCCGTGAGGCGATCCCGCGATGTCGCGCGACTGGTGACGGGTTCGACGTCTGACTGTCCGGTGATGGCTCCGACTCTAGTTTTCCGCGGACGCGTCACCGGTCCAGCCGGCCGGGCGTGCCCACTCTGCGCCCATGGCGACGATGTCCGAGAGACGTGCGCAGATCGCCGCCCTCATCGCACAGTCGAGCGCCACACGCTCTCCCCGCCGCCGTTCGGTCACCGTCGGCCGTCGCATCAGTAACGGTTGCATAAATGCCACACGTGTCACTTGAGTAACTCTAGTAACTCCGTAGCTTCGGTTGCAGACAGGCCTCGACCGATTGGGAGAACCATGCGCTTCGCCAGAAAACTGTTTGCCACCAGCGTGATTGCGGCCGCCTGCGCGGTGCCGGGTGCGCTCCTTCTCAGTGCCACCGCGGCGGCCGATCCCGCGCCCGCTCCGGCCATCCCCGCCATGCCGAGCATCCCCTTCCTCAACCAGCTCTCCCCCGCCAACGCACCGCAGCTCCTGCAGGGCCTGGCGTCGGTCTTCTCGGGTGCGGCCACCCCGGCCGCCGCGCCCGCCGCCGCACCGGCGCCCGCCGCCACCGCGTCGGTCACCCTGCCGCAGGCGCCCGCCGCCCCGGCAGCACCCGCCGCGCTGCCTCTCGGCGCCCCGGCAGCCGCCCCGGCTGCTGCACCCGCCGCCACACCCGGCTCGGGCCTGATCCCGACGGCCGAGGTCCAGCTCCCGCAGGTGCCGGGGAGCCCGTTGCCAATGCCGCAACAGGTCAACTTCCCCGGCGACCTGGCATCACTGATGCCCGCGGGCACGCCGCTGGCGAACCTGCTGCCGAAGGCACCCGCGGCGGTACCCGCAGCGGCAGCGGCGGCAGCACCCGCGCTCGCCGCACCGTTGGCCGCGCCCGCGGCAGCCGCACCTGCCGCCGCACCCGCGCTGTCCACCGCGACCGCGCCCCTGTGGTTCCCCGTCGCCGCGCTGCCCTGACGTCCGCCCCCAGGCCACACCACCTACCAATCACGGGAGAGTCATGCCTTCGAAGAGAACGCTGCTGGTCGCACTGGGTGCGTCGGCCGCGCTGACGCTGGGCGGTCAACCGGCCGCCCATGCCGAGCCGACGCCGCCGCTACCGTTGCCGATCAGTGGCCTTCAGGCACCGGGGCTCCCTGCGATGCAGAGCCTGGGACCCGCCATCCAGCAGGCCGCCAGTGACCCGACGAACGCCGCCTCGATGTTGATGGCCGCCGCGGCGGCGTTCGCGGGCAACAGTGCGGCGCCCGCGCCGTCGAAGAACGTGGCGGCAGCGGTGAACCAGTTCGTCGCGGATCCCCAGGTGGCGCACGTCCCCGCGGCGGGTGCGATCCCCGGTACCGACTCGCACCTCCCGCAGGGCATCGATCCCGCCCACGCCGTGGGCCCGGTTCCGGACGCCGCGCCCCTCAACGTGCCGGCGCCGGCCCCCGAAGCCCTGCCTGTGCCGGCCCCCGACGCGGCTCCTGCGCCGGCCCCCGAGGCGGCTCCCGCACCCGCACCGGACGCGCTGCCCGCTCCTGCGCCTGCGCCCGATGCCGCTCCGGCCCCGGATGCGTCGCCTGCGGCCGCGGCCGTGCCGGGACCCGACGGCGCGCCCGCGCCCGGGTTCGGCCCCGACGCGCCGACGACGCAGGACTTCATGTATCCGTCGATCAGCAACGGCTGCCTCGCCGACGGCGGAAACGTCCTGGCGACGGCGATCTCGGTTGCCGGCCCGGCGTCGATCCCGAAGCCGGGTCCAGGACCGGGTCAGACGGCGTACGTGTTCACCGCCATGGGCACGCCGGGACCCGCCGCCGAGCAGAAGCTGCCGCTCAACGTCACGTGGGTGAACCTCACGACGGGTAAGTCGGGCACCGCGACGCTCAAGCCGCAGGCCGACATCAACCCCGCGGGGCCGACGACGCTGACCGTCATCGCCGACACCGGATCGGGCAGCATCATGTCGACGATCTTCGGCCAGGTGACCACCACCGAGAAGCAGTGCCAGTTCATGCCGACGATCGGCTCAACCGTCGTCCCCTGATCAGTAGGCCATGAAGAGGATCATCTCGCGGTCGTACTCCCTGCCCGGGTGGGCCTCCGCGAGATGCGTCTGAGCCTTCTCGACGAGGTCGTCCTCGTCGGTGCCGGTGATGGCCTCGCCGCAGGGACAGCTCAAGTGTGTTTTCGCCATGTGCTCACGATCCCACGAGCATGATGGGGGCATGGAGTTGTACGAAGTAATGCGCACGACGGGAGCGGTTCGACGGTTCACCGGGGACCCCCTGCCCGACGACGTGCTCGAGCGGATCCTCGACAACGCGCGGTTCGCGCCCAGCGGCGGCAACCGTCAGGGCGTGCGGGTCATCGCGGTCCGCGACATGCCAACGCGCGAGCGGCTCGCCGAGCTGTCAGGCCCCGGCGCCAAGCGGTACGCAGCCCAGTTGGCCAACGGCGAGTCGCCGTGGAACCCGTTGCAGCCGTGCGGTGTCGACGATGCGACGATCCAGGCGACCGAGGTACCGCGCAACGGAGGCGGCACGCTGCTGGACTCCGAGGTGGTGCTGGTGATCTGCGTCGACCTGAGCGTCGTCGCCGCCTTCGACCAGGACCTCGACCGCATCGGCGTGATCAGTGGCGCGTCGGTCTACCCGTTCGTGTGGAACGTGCTCCTCGCCGCCCGCAACGAGGGCTTCGGCGGCGTGCTGACGACGATGGCCGTCGCCCAGGAGCCCGCGGTGATGGCGCTTCTCGGCATCCCCGACGACTACGCGCTGGCCGCGCTCGTCCCGCTCGGTAAGCCCGAGCATCAGGTCAGCAAGCTCACCCGCAGGCCCGTGGCCGAATTCGTCACCCGCGACCGCTTCGACGGGGCGGCACTCTAGGCTTCGGCCTTCGCCTTGGCAGCCGCCTTGGCGGCCTTCTTGTACGACCGCACCTTCTCCAGCGAGCCCTGGTCCACCACGTCGGCGACGGACATGTGGGTACCCGACCTGCCGTAGTCGCCCGCCGCCTCGCGCCAGCCCTTCGGCGTCACGCCGTACTGCTTGCCGAGCAATGCCAGGAAGATCTTGGCCTTCTGCTCGCCGAACCCGGGCAGAGCCTTGAGCCGACGAAGCACCTCCGCACCGTCCGGATCGCCCGTCGTCCAGAGGCCGACGACGTCGCCGCCGTACTCGTCGACGACGGCCTGCGCCAGGGTCTGCAGCCGCTTGGCCATCGAGCCCGGAAACCGGTGCACGGCAGGCTTTTCCGAGAACAGCTTGACGAACGCCTCGGGGTCGTAGTCGGCGATCTCGCGGGCGTCGACGTCGCCCATCCGCTCGGCCAGCTTGCGGGGCCCGGCGAAGGCCACCTCCATGGGGATCTGCTGGTCCAGCATCATGCCCACCAGGAGCGCGAAGGGATTGGCCTCCAACAGCTCGTCGGCGGCCGGATCCTGTACTAGCTGCAATCTCGCCATCGGACCAGTCTAGGGTGACCTTCACCCTCAGCCCCTGCCCCGACCGTGTGAGGTGACATGCCGGGCGAGCTCGCGATCGCACTGCTGGCGGTGCTGATCCTGGCCACCGCGGCCGCCGTCCTCGCGGTGCGGACCCGCCGCGTCGTGGCCACCCCGACCGAGCGGGCCGTGCACGAGGCACTGCACACCGCGTCGCTCGCGGCGCAGGCGCTGAGGCACGGCCTCGACGAGGACTCGGCGCGCCGGGCCGCGCCCTTCCTGCGGCAGCTCACCGGCGCCGACGCCGTCGTCGTCTACGGCAGCTCGGGCGAGCATCTGGCCCACGACCCCGCCGACCGCGCCACGTGGACCCCCGATGCGCTCTCGGCCGCGGCGACGGCGGCGGCGCAGGCGCTCGTGGGTCGGCGCCGGATCATGTCCGATCGCCGCGCGGGCTCGCTCGTGGCGCAACCGCTGCTGACCGACGACGGCGTTGCGCTCGGCGTCCTCGTCGCCGTCACCCCACGCCAGCCGGGTCCCGGCATGCTGGGCGCCATCGGTGAGGTGGCGGGCTACGCGGCCGGCCAGCTCGAGCTCGCCGACCTCGATGCGTCCCGCGCCCGGCTGGACCGCGCCGAGGTGCTGGCGCTGCGCGCCCAGATCAGCCCGCACTTCATCTACAACGCGCTCAACACGATCGCCTCGTTCGTGCGCACCGATCCCGACCGCGCGCGTGAGCTGATCCTCGAGTTCGCCGACTTCACCAGGTACTCGTTCCGCGCCGCCGGCCAGTACACGACGCTGGCCGACGAACTGCGCAACATCGACCGCTACCTGACCCTGGAGCGGGCCCGCTTCGGTGATGCCCTGACGGTCCGGCTTCAGGTCGCCCCCGAGATGCTGGCCGTCGTGGTGCCCTTCCTGGCCCTGCAGCCGTTGGTGGAGAACGCCGTCCGGCACGGCTTCGCCGGGCGCGGCGGTGGCACCGTCGAACTCGTCGCTCGGGACGACGGGACAGACTGCGTCATCACCGTCGAGGACGACGGTGTCGGCATGGATCCCGACGCGCTGCGCTCGGGTCCCGCCGATGCGCTGGCGGACGGTTCGTCCGACGCGAGTGACCATTCCGCGCACGTGGGCCTGACCAATGTCGACCATCGCCTGCGGGCGGCGTTCGGAAACGACTACGGTCTGGTGGTCGAGACGGCCGTGGGCGCGGGAACCAAGGTCATCATGCGGGTCCCGAAATTCCGGTCGGGGGTCCGAGCCGGCGGAGGTGCATTCGGGTGAGCCAGTCCACACCGCTGACCGTGCTCGCCGTCGACGACGAGGCGCCCGCGCTCGACGAGCTCGTCTACCTGCTCGGCAGGCATGCCTGCATCGGCGAGGTGTTCCGTGCCGCCGACGCCACGTCCGCGTTGCGGGAGCTCAACCGACGCGCCATCGACGCGGTCTTCCTCGACATCAACATGCCCGGCCTCAGCGGTCTGGAGCTCGCGGGGGTGCTGGCCAACTTCTCGTACCGTCCCGCGGTCGTCTTCGTGACGGCCCACGACGACAAGGCCGTCGAGGCGTTCGACGTCGGCGCGGTCGACTACCTGCTGAAGCCCATCCGCCAGAGTCGGCTCGACGAGGCCGTCCGCCGCGTAATGGGGGCGCCGACGGACCGCTCCGCCGCCAGGGCCGACCCGGGCTCCGACGACGAGGACGACGTCATCCCCGCCGAACTCGGTGGCATCACCCACCTGGTGCCGCGCGACACCATCGGCTGGGTGGAGGCCGAGGGCGACTACGCGCGGCTGCACTCGCAGTCCGGCGCGCACCTGGTTCGGATCCCGCTGAGCACCCTCGAATCTCGTTGGCGGGAAAGGGGTTTCCAGCGAATTCATCGCTCGTACCTGGTGGCTCTGCGGATGGTTGTCGGGCTGCGCACGACCGACGGTTCGGTGCTCGTCCGGCTGCGGGTCAACGGCGCGTCGCCCGCCGTCGAACTGCCGGTGAGCCGCCGCCAGTCGCGCGAGCTCCGCGACCGGCTCGTCAGGGAGCCGATGCGCAACCTACGGCCCGCGGGCGGCGATGACTAGCGCCCGCCCGCCGCGCGAACGCGTCATCCTGGCCCACCGCAGGGGCGCACGCGTGGTCAGGACCCGAGTCGAGGTGCAGGAGCAGACGGAGGTCGGCGACGCGCTGGTCCGCGGATTGATGCGCGCTCAGCTCGGGCTGGCGCTGCGACTCGCGGCCGTCGTCGTGTGCGCCGTCGCGGCGGTTCCCTTGCTGCTGGCCCGGTTTCAGATCGACGACGTTCGGGTGGCCGGCATCCGGCTCAACTGGCTGATCCTGGCGGCGCTGGTGTACCCCGTGCTCTACGGCGTCGGGCGACTGTACGTCCGGCTGGCCGAGCAGGGCGAGCGGGACTTCATCCGCGTCGTCGACGGTGAGCCGTGACGGGAGCGCCGTTGACGGCGACCGCACTGATCGCCGCCGCATTGGCCACGATCGGCATCGGCGCCTACGGAATCCGGCTGTCCCGCACCACCTCCGACTTCCTCGTCGCGTCGCGCAGCATCGGCCCGCAGTGGAACGCCGCGGCCATCTCGGGCGAATACCTCTCGGCCGCATCGTTTCTCGGGGTAGCCGGACTGATCGCCAAGTACGGCGCCGACGCCCTCTGGTATCCGGTGGGATTCACCGCGGGCTACCTCGGTCTGCTGCTGTTCGTCGCCGCGCCGCTACGCCGTTCCGGCGCCTACACCGTGCCCGACTTCGCCGAGTTCCGGCTGGGCTCACCGCGATTGCGCAGGGTCGCGATGCTCGTCGTCGTGGTCGTCTGCACCTTCTATCTGGTCCCCCAGTACCAGGGCGCCGGCCTTGCCCTGAAAACGCTTCTCGGCCTTCCGGTCTGGGTCGGCCCTCTGGCCGTCGGCGCCATCGTGATCGTCAACGTGGTGGGCGGTGGCATGCGGTCCATCACGTTCGTGCAGGCGTTCCAGTACTGGCTCAAGCTCACCGCCATCGCCGTGCCCGCGCTGGCGCTGCTCGCCCTCTTCGTCCGGGACGGCACCGGTCTCGACGGGCCACTGCCTCCGGTCGTCCTGCACCAGACCACCGTGACGGTCGAGACCGACGTCGTCGTCCAGGTGGCGCAGCCTGCTGGCATCGCGGTGAGCGGAGACGTCGACGGGGCCAGGATGGTCGACGCCCCGTTCCCCGCCCCCGGCCGCTACACGCTGGCCCGCGGTACGACCCTGACCCTGGCGGAGGGCTCGGCGACGCCCGTCGTCGCCGGGGCACCGGGCTCGGGTGACGACTGGCTGACCTCCGGGCGCGGCTTGGGTGGCAATCATCCTCTGTACCAGGTCATCTCGATCATCATCGCCACATTCCTCGGCACGATGGGGCTGCCCCACGTGCTGGTGCGCTTCTACACCAATCCCGACGGCACGGCCGCCCGCCGCACGGCCCTCGCCGTGATCGCCCTGCTGTCGCTGTTCTATCTCTTCCCGACGCTGCTCGGGGTGTTCGCGAGGCAGTTCGTGCCGCAGCTGCTGATCACCGGCACCGCGGACGCGGCGGTGCTGCTGCTGCCCAGCGCGGCGATCGGCGGCGGTGTCGGCGCCGTGCTGGCCGCCCTCGTCGCCGCAGGGGCCATCGCCGCGTTCCTCGCCACCTCGTCGGGGCTGCTCGTCAGCATCGCCGGTGCGCTGTCGACCGACGTGCTGCGCGGCCGCGTGCGCGACTTCAGGGTCGCAGCGCTCGTCGGCGGCGTCGTGCCGATCCCGCTGGCGCTGCTGGCCTCGTCACTCGAGCTGTCCCGCAGCGTCGGCCTCGCCTTCGCGGTGGCGGCCTCGACGCTGTGTCCGCTACTGGTGCTGGGCATCTGGTGGCGCGGACTGACCAGCATCGGCGCCGCGTGCGGCCTCGCGGTGGGTGGGGTGGCGTCCGGGGTGGCCACCACGCTGGCGATCAGCGGCGGACTCGACGACCGGGTACTGGGCGGTTGGCCCGCCGCCATCGTGGGTTACCCCGCCGCGGTCACGGTGCCGCTCGCGTTCGCGGTGATGGTGGTGGTCAGCCGCATGACCGCATCGTCGAGGCCTGCCGACGTGGCCAGGATCTTCGCGCGCATGCACGTCCCCGAACGACTCGGGATGGGTGTCGAGCGCCTGCCGCGCGACTGACCGTCGACCGCTCGTCGCCGTCGGCGCGCCGCTCAGCGCAGCGCACCCCGGTCTTGGCGGGCCGATCCGCGGAAAGCCTCGGAATGTGACCTGGCTCTCAATATGCTCACGGGGAGTTCCCAGTTCACCCCCAGCGTCAGGAGTAGGCGTGTCCACGACCGACCTTCCTCAGGCCGCCCCCAGCGGCCAGGAATTCATCGACATGCAGGCCAGTCCGGAATTCGCCGAACTCCGGCATCGCCTGCGCCGCTTCGTGTTTCCCATGACGGCCTTCTTCCTCGTCTGGTACGCCACCTACGTCGTGCTCGGCGCGTTCGCGCACGACTTCATGGCGACGCCCGTGTTCGGCCATGTCAACGTCGGCCTGCTGATCGGGCTGGGTCAGTTCCTCACCACGTTCCTCATCACGGGGCTCTACGTCCGGTTCGCCAACCGCGAGCTCGACCCCCGCGCCGCGGCGATCCGCGCCGAGCTGGAAGGACCCTCCGCATGAGCCTGTCCGCTGCCGGCGCCACCGTGGGCAACCCCGCCGCCAACATCGGGATCTTCGCGCTGTTCGTCGTCATCACCATGATCGTGGTAATCAGGGCCAGCAAGCGCAACGCCACCGCCGACGAGTTCTTCACCGGCGGCCGGTCGTTCTCCGGCCCGCAGAACGGCATCGCGATCGCGGGCGACTACCTGTCCGCCGCGAGCTTCCTCGGCATCGCCGGCGCCATCGCGGTCTACGGCTACGACGGGTTCCTGTACTCCATCGGCTTCCTGGTGGCATGGCTGGTCGCACTGCTCCTGGTGGCCGAATTACTGCGCAACACGGGCAGATTCACCATGGCCGACGTCCTGAGCTTCCGCCTCAAGCAGCGACCGGTCCGGGTCGCCGCCGCCACCTCGACGCTGACGGTGTCGCTGTTCTACCTCTTGGCCCAGATGGCGGGCGCAGGCGGTCTGGTGGCGCTGCTGCTCGACGTCAAGAGCAAGGGCGGCCAGTCGATCGTCATCGCCGTCGTCGGCGTCCTGATGATCGTCTACGTCCTCGTCGGCGGCATGAAGGGCACCACGTGGGTGCAGATCATCAAGGCGGTGCTGCTGATCGTCGGCGCGGGCGCGATGACGGTGATCGTGCTGGCCAAGTTCGGGCTGAACTTCTCGGAGATCCTGGGCTCTGCGCAGCAGGCCATCTCGAGCGCCACCACCGAGGGCGTCGCCAAGCGCGACGTGCTGGCGCCGGGCGCCCAGTACGGCGGCACGCTCACCTCCCAGATCAACTTCATCTCGCTGGCGCTGGCGCTGGTCCTCGGCACCGCGGGCCTGCCGCACGTGCTGATGCGGTTCTACACGGTCCCGACGGCCAAGGAGGCCCGCCGCTCGGTGGTCTGGGCGATCGCCCTGATCGGCGCCTTCTACCTCTTCACCCTGGTGCTGGGCTACGGCGCGGCGGCCATCGTGGGACCAGACCGCATCCTGGCGGCTGCGGGCGGCCAGAACTCGGCGGCCCCGCTGCTGGCGTTCGAGCTCGGCGGCGTGGTGCTTCTCGGCGTCATCTCCGCGGTCGCATTCGCGACGATCCTGGCGGTGGTCGCGGGCCTGACCATCACGGCATCGGCGTCGTTCGCCCACGACATCTACGCCAGTGTGCTCAAGAACGGTCAGGTCACCGAGCGCGAGCAGGTGAAGGTCTCCCGCATCACCGCGGTGGTACTCGGCGTCTTCGCGATCGCCCTCGGCATCCTGGCCAACGGTCAGAACGTCGCCTTCCTGGTGGCGCTGGCGTTCGCGGTCGCCGCGGCGGCGAACCTGCCGACGATCCTCTTCTCGCTCTACTGGCCCCGCTTCAACACCCGCGGCGCGCTGTGGAGCATGTACGGCGGGTTGATCTCCACGCTGGTGCTGATCGTCTTCTCGCCCGCGGTGTCCGGCGCGAAGACGGCGATGATCCCGAGCGCGGACTTCGCGTGGTTCCCTTTGGCCAACCCCGGCATCGTGTCGATCCCGCTGGCCTTCATCCTGGGCATCGTCGGCACGCTGACCTCACCGGACCGCGGCACCCCCGCCAAGAACGCCGAGATGGAGGTTCGCTCTCTGACGGGTGTGGGCGCCGAGAAGGCCGTCGCACACTAGCCGACGACGGTGCGCCGGGAAGCCCCCGCGGCTTCCCGGCGTTGACGGCGACGTGCCTACCATGGTCGGAGTGACCGGACCCACGACCACGCGCCGCCGGTTCGGTTTCGCGCTGCTCGCCTACTCGCTCGTCGCCATCATGCTTGGCACCACTCTGCCGACCCCCATCTACGCGCTCTACGCCGACCGCATGCACTTCACCGTGCTGACCACAACCGTGATCTTCTCGACCTACGCCGTCGGCGTGCTCGCCGCGCTGTTGCTGTTCGGGCGCTGGTCCGATGCACTCGGGAGGCGACCGGTGCTGCTCGCCGGGGCGGGCTTCGCGCTGGCGAGCGCGGTCGTGTTCCTCTTCGCCGACGACGTCCCCCTGCTGCTCGTCGGTCGCGTGTTGTCCGGCCTGTCGGCGGGCATCTTCACGGGCACGGCGACCGCCGCCATCATCGAAGCCGCGCCGGAGGATCAGCGTGATCGAGCGACGGCGATCGCGACCGTCGCGAACATCGGGGGCCTGGGCGCCGGGCCGCTGCTGGCCGGGTTCCTCGTCCAGTACGCCCCCGACCCCCTGCAGTTGTCCTACGTCGTGCACATCGTGCTGGTGGTGCTCGCCTTCGGCGCCGTGCTGCTGGCGCCAGAGACGTCGTCGCGCACGGGACGCGTTGGCTTCCAACGACTCTCGGTTCCCCCCGAGGTGCGACAAGTCTTCCTGACTGCGGCGACGGCGGCCTTCGCGGGCTTCGCGGTCACGGGTCTCTTCAGTGCCGTGACTCCGTCGTTTGTCTCCGGGGTCATCGGCATCGCCAACCATGCCGTCGCCGGCGTGGTGGCGAGTTCGATCTTCATCGCCTCGGCCGTCGCACAGCTGACGGCCCGGCGCATTCCGGCCCGGCGGGCCATCGCGGTCGGATGCGCAATCCTGGTGGCGGGCATGGTGATTCTGGCCATTGCATTGCACACCGCGTCGCTTCCGGCGCTCCTCGCCGCGGCCGTCGTCGCGGGAGTCGGGCAGGGCATCAGCTTCAGTCGTGGGCTGGCCGCGGTCGCCGAGCTGGCTCCCGCCGACCGTCGGGCCGAGGTCAGCTCGACGTACTTCGTCGTTGCCTACGTCGCCATATCCGTGCCGGTCGTCGGCGAGGGCTTCGCGTCCCAGCGACTGGGGCTCCGCACGGCGGGCGTCAGCTTTGCGATCGCGACCGCAGTGCTCGCAGCGATCTGCCTGGCGGCGGTCGTCGTTCAGGAACGACGGGCGGCGACGGTGACCTAGCCGCTCTTGCGGCGGAACTCCCGATGGGCCTCGGCCGGACCCGTCTTGCGCGGCCCGTGCTTGCGTCCACCGTCCTTGTGGTCGGTGCCCCCGCCCGCGGTGGCCTTCTTGCGCTCCAGCGCTTCGCGGAACTTGCGCTTGTTCTCGTCTTCGGGTTCCTCGGCCATGTCGCAAGACTAGCGTGTGTCAGCGCACACCAGGCGGCATCCCGTAGAGATGCGAAATGGGCATCGTCATCAGGACCCGTCGGTCGTCGACCATGGCGCGCCGGTAGTCGTCCCAGTCGGGATGCTCCTTGCCAGTGATGTTGCGGTACAAGGCAACCAGACCCTCGACGGTGTCGTCGCGGAGGTTGCTCGCCGGCGGGGTCAGGATCGCCGTGCCCTCTGCCACGGCGTAGGCCCACCCGTCGTCGGAGCTGACGTGGATCGAGGCACGGGGATCCCGCCGGAGATTACGGGTCTTGGCGCGCGGCTCGGTGATCGAGACCTGGATGGCCACCTCGCGCGGGTCGAAGTGGTAGGACACGTTCGACAGCTGCGGCCTGCCGTCCTGCTTCAGGGTCGCCAACACCCCCAGCGAGTTACCACCGATCAAGGCCAACAGCTTGTCGTCGAACACCTGGCGGGTCATGTTCGCCAGCGTACGACCGCCGCACCGAGGGCCGATGACGTTCGACTCGATCCCGCAGTGGTTCTCCGAACTCCGCGCCGATGCGACCTACCCGAAGGCGCGGCCGTACTGCGGCGGGTGGGGCAGCGTCGCACCGAGGTGGTCGGCCGCCTGGCGGATCCACGTCGGATTGCGGAGCAGCTCCCTGGCCAGAAACACCGCATCGGCCTGCTCCCCGGCGACGATGGCCTCGGCCTGGTCCGCGTCGGTGATCATGCCGACGGCCGCGGTGGGTATCTCTGCCTCCTTGCGGACCCGAGCGGCGAACGGCACCTGGTAGCCCGGACCCACCGGGATCTTGGCGTCCGGCGCGGAGCCACCGCTGGAGACGTCCATCAGATCGACGCCGAGGGCCTTCAGCCGCGTCGCCAGCTCCACCGTGTCACCGACGGTCCAGCCCGGACGTTCGTCGGCGGTGTCTCCACCGAGCCAGTCGGTGGCTGAGACGCGGAAGAACAGCGGCAACTCGCCGGGCCAGTTCCGTCGCACGGCGGTGACGACTTCGACGGCGAACCGGAGCCGATTCTCCAGAGATCCACCGTACCGGTCGTTGCGGGTGTTGGAGTGCGGCGAGAGGAACTGGTGGATGAGATAGCCGTGGGCGCCGTGCAATTCGAGCACTCTGAATCCCGCGACGGCGGCGCGCCCCGCCGACGCGGCGAATGCCTCGACGATGGCCCCGATGTCGTCGACGGTCAACTCGGCAGGGCTGGGAAGCCGACCGAACGGCACCGCACTGGCGCCGACCGTAGCCCAGCGCTCGCCCGCCTCTCCCCAGGGGCGCCCGGTGGATCCCTTGCGTCCGGCGTGCACCAACTGGATGCCCGGCACCGAACCCTGCGCGCTGACGAAGTCGGTGATTCGCCGAAATGCCAACGCCTGGCGATCATTCCAGAGACCGACGTCATACACGCTACTGCGTCCGATCGGGTTGACCGCCGTGGCCTCGACCATCACCAGCGCGGCGCCTGCCACCGCCCGTGACCCGAGGTGTTGCAGATGCCAGTCCGAGGGCGAACCTTCGTCGGGTCCCTCGGATACGGCCGCGAACTGCATCATCGGGGACATCCACGCGCGGTGGGCGAACGTGACCTCCCGCAGCGTCAGCGGGGAGAACAGATGCGACATCAGGACTCCTCCAGGGGCAGGCCGAGATAGGCCGCTGCCGCCCGGATCAGTGCAGCCCGGCCAGGCCCGTACTCGACGGCGAATCGGGCTGGATCCGACTCCGCCATGTCGAACGGATAGTCACTGCCGCAGACGACTTTGCCCGTGCCCGCCAGCTCGCACAGGAGGTTGAGCTGATGGGAATCGTGGGTGACGGTGTCGAAGTACAGCTCGCCGAACGCTTCCGCCGGTGGCCGGGTGCTCGCGCGCCGGACGTCGGCCCGCATCGTCCAGCCATGGGTCCAGCGGCCGAGAAGTCCCGGTGCGCATCCGCCGCCGTGCACGAAGCAGATCCGCAACCCGGGTAGGGCATCCTTGACGCCGCTGAGGATCAGTGACGCGACGGCCGTGGCGGACTCGACGGGATTGCCGATCAGGTTCGTCAAGTAGTACTGCGCCCATTCCGGCCGCGGTAGCTGCATGGGGTGGACGAGGACGGCCAGGTCCAGACGCGTCGCCTCGCTGAGCACGTGGTGCAGCGCAGGCCCGTCGAGCGACCGGCCATTCGCCAAGGGCGGGATCGCCACGCCCGCCATGCCTTCGGTCTTCGCCAAACCCTCCAGCTGGGCGGTCGCCGCCGTCTGATCCTCGAGCGTGACCATCCCGAGACCGAGCAGCGCACCATCGGCAGCGGCCACCACGTCCGTCAGAGCCGAGTTGAACGCACCGACGTAAGAGTCGGCAGCGGCACCGGATTCGAGCTGAAACGCGAACGGCGGGGCGGAGAGCACCCGGACGCCGACATCTGCCCGCGCCATGTCGGCGCGGATCGCCGACACGTCGCTCATCGAACTCGTCGCGATCGACAGCGGGATGTCCCCGAGGTACAGGTCACCGTCACGGTCGTGCATCGCCCCGTGAGGTCCACTGCCGGCAAGGCCGAAGAGCTCTCTCGGAAGCCAATGCGCGTGGACGTCGATCACGCCATCGGCCAGCGGGGCGGTGATCACGGTGTCACGTCCCGGGCGATCGGCAGCGGCGCGTTGGCGCTGTCGAGATGCTCCACGGTGGTGAAGACCAGTTCGCCGTCGCCGATGTTCTCGATGTCGTGCAGAAGGTATTCGCCTGCGCCGAAGTGGAAGTGACGGGTCTCACCTGCCGCGTAGGACACCTCGCGAACTGTACCGTCATGGGTGTGCTGGCGGCTGGTTCCTGCGTTGATGGCGGTCCAGAAGTAGTCCAGCACGTGTCGGTGGGCGTGCCAGCGCTCACCCGGCGCAAGTCGGATCTCCCAGACCCGGACCCGCTCGTTCTCGCTCAGTAGTCGAGAACCCACCTCGCCGTCGGTGGCGTGCTCGGCGAACTCCGTCCTGAGCCAGTCCGGCCAGGTCTCGAAATCGGAGGCGACGAGGTCACCCGCCAGGGGCAGATCCGTGAGAAAATCATTGTCGGTCATGGGTTTTCCTCTCATGGGTTAGCGTCCCGGCCCGTAGAGGCCGAAGCGTAGGTCGGGGTCACCCGGGGTCCAGGTGTTGAGGAACTGAGAACGTTCGCCCATCGCGACGACCCGTCGCAACAGCGCGTCACTCAGCTGCAGCTGCGCCGGCTCCCACTTGGTCAGGGCGGCCCGGATGTCTCCTGCCGCGTCCCCGAGCGCGGCGGCCAGGGCCCAGCCGTCGGCGGCCGCCTTCGCCGTCCCCGCGGCGGCGTGCGGTCGCGCCGCGCACGCGGCGTCACCGATCAGCGCGACCCGCCCCATCGCCATCCGTGCGGAGCGGGCATCGGAAACCACCTGAAGGTAGGGCGCTTTGGTGGCGGTCACCACCGCGGCGACCGCGGGTGCCAGAAGTTCGGCCGCGTCCCCCTTCATCTCCGCGACGTAACGGTCCTGAACCTGACCGGGATGCACCGACACCGCGCCGGAAAATCCCCGCTTGTCGATGCACATCTCCGTGAGCTGGGGGCCGGCGGGCACGTTGCGGTACCAGACGTAGTTCATCAGCCGGTCATCGAGGTCGAGACCGCCCTCTCCCGGAATCGGATACATCGTGATGTGCGAGCTGGGGATGACGTCGTAGGTGATGGCGTCCTGGAGAACCTCGCGGGTCTCCTCGTCGAGATCGCGCACGGCCACGGTGCCACGCCAGCCGATGTAGCCGGAGTAGCGCAGACCCGCATCGGCGTCGAACCGCTCACGCGCCACTGACGTCACACCGTCGGCGAACACCACCAGATCTGCGGACTCCACCCTGCCGCTGACGAATCGCACGGTCGCGTGGTCGTCGGATTGATCGAAGCCGCAGGCATATTCGCCGTAGTGGTAGTGCTGGGTCCCCGAGGAGTTGAAGTCGGCGAGCAGTGCCCGGTAGAACGTGCCCCACGAGGTGTAGGTCCAGGTGCACTGCTCGCGATAGACCAGATCACCGGTGCGATCGAGGTACTGCACGTAGGAGGTCGACGTGCTGAGGTCGGCCAGATCCTGATTGCTGCGCTCGGCGAACCAGCGGACGGTGTCTGGCTGCAGCACGATCCCGCTGCCCCGGCCGTCCAACGCGGTCGCAGTACGCTCGTAGACGTCCACGGCGAAACCCAGCTCCCGCAACAGAAGCGCCGTGGTCAGTCCCCCGATGGAACCACCGACGACGATGGCGGTCGCTCCCGTGTACTCGCTCATGACGCGCTCGTTTCGGTGAGATGGATCGTGGGATCAGCCGGCAATGGTTCGCCGCGCGTTTCGCGGGCGAAGGCAAGTCCGACGACGGCGATCACGCCGAGCGCGGTCACCGACGCGGTGGCCAACCCGAGGTTGCCGTCGAACCAGGAGGTGGCGATCGCGCCGGCGGTCAGCGGGCCCAGCGCGGTCACGTAACGGCCGACGCTGTTGCACACCGCGAGAGCCGTCGCCCGCACGCTCGGCGGGAACAGTTCGGGCGCGTAGATGAACGTTCCCGAGAGGGCGCCGAACAGTCCGAATCCGAGGAACGGCAACACGATCAGGTATTCGGTGTAGCTGCGGTCGAACGGGAAGGTCCACGCCACTGCCACGGCGGATACGGCGAAGCTCAGCAGGAACGCCTTGCGGCGACCGACGCCGTCGGCAAGGAATCCCCACGAGGCGTAACCGACGACGCCTCCGGCGTTGAACAACATCGCCGCCACCGCCACCCGATGGTCGGCGATCCCGTTCGCCAAGCCGTCCGCTGCCGTGATCTGACGGATGATCTGCGGGTACCACGTGGTGACGCTCCAGAACGCGACCAGCGCGCCGGTGGCCAGCGCAGTACAGACGAGCATGGGCCGTAGCAGCGGAGCTTCGACCAGCCGGCGGAGGGCGAACCGGTCGTGAGCGACCATGGCGCCCAGCCGCTTCCGCTCCCGACGTGCCTCGAGGTGGGCCGAGATCTCGGGCGGCTCCGGGACGTAGCGGCGGATGAACCAGACCAGCAGCGCAGGCAGCCCGGCCAGCGCCAGCATGAACCGCCAGCCGTGTTCACCGAGCAAGGCATATGCCGCGGCGGCGGCGAAGAATCCGAATGCGTACCCCGACATCATGATTCCACCCGCACGGGCCCGGAAGCGGTTGCGCCAGGTCTCGGCGATCAGGGCGGCCCCGACCGGCGCTTCAACACCGGAACCCAGTCCGGCGACGAAGCGCAGCAGGCCCAGCTGCCACCAGGTGTCGGCGAACGCGGCCAGTGCGCTGAATATCGCGTAGGTCAGGATCCCCAGCGAGAGCACCCTGGTACGCCCGAACCGGTCAGCGAGAACGCCGAAGAGGATTCCCCCGGTCGCCCAGCCGATCAGGAACAACGCAACGGTCATGCCGCCGTAGTAACCGATCGTCGCGGGGCCTGCCTGCAGACCGCTGTTGGGCAGCAGTTCGTTCATGGCCGGTCCGAGTACCAGTACGTAGAGGCTGCCCGCGAAGCCGTCGAGGCCCCAGCCCAGGGTCGTGCCTGCGAGCACCAGCCATTGGGTGCGACTGATCTCGTGGTGCCATCGGGTACTACCCGATGGCACGGTTCGTTGTGTGTGCGTTGACATCTCGATCTCCTTGGGCGGTCAGTGACTGGTCGACGGCGCTAGTTCAGGCGACCACGTTCGCGGCCGCCGTACCAGTCGACGGGCTCGGACGCGGTCCTCGTGACGATGGTCTTGATCCAGGAGAAGTCGTCGAAGGACTCCGAACCCGCGTCCTTGCCGACACCGGACTCCTTCACACCTCCCCACGGCAGAGACGGTTCGAGACGGTGGTGGTCGTTGATCCACACCATCCCCGCCACGATGGCCGAGGCAACGCGGTGCGCCCGACCGATGTCGGTGGTCCACACTCCGGCGCCGAGCCCGTAGCGGTTGTCATTCGCCATCCGCACGGCGTCGCCCTCGTCGTCGAAGGGGATGACGACGGCCACCGGTCCGAAGATCTCCTCGCGCGCGACCGTCATCGCCATGGTGGCGTCGGCGAGCACGGTCGGTTCCAGAAAGAAGCCCGCCCGCAGGGGTTCTGGGAGATCCGGACGACCGCCGCCCGCGGCGAGTCGGGCGCCCTCGGCAACGCCCGTCTCGACGAGCTCCTCGACCTTGTCCCGCTGCCGGGCGCTGATGAGCGGTCCCATCTGGGTGTCGGGCAGGATCGGGTCGCCGACGCGGATGGCCGAGGCGCGGGCCGCCAGCGCGGTGACGAAGGCGTCGTAGTTGGCTCGCTGCACCAGGAATCGTGAACCCGCGACACAGGATTGGCCTGCCGCGACGAACGCTGCGAAGGCCGCACCTTCGGCGGCGGCTACCGGATCGACGTCGTCGAAGACGATCACCGGGGTCTTGCCCCCGAGTTCCGCCGTCACCCTGGCGAATCGAGCTGCCGTGGCCAACGCGGCCGCGCGACCCGCCTCGGTCCCGCCGGTCAGCGTGATCTTGGCGACGTCCGGGTGCTCGGTGAGTCGGATGCCCGCGTCGCGACCGCCGGTCACGACGTTGACGACACCGTCGGGCAGTCCGGCCCCGGACAGGATGTCGAGCAGCGCCAGCGTCGTGAGCGGGGTCAGCTCCGAGGGCTTGACCACCACCGTGTTGCCGTTGGCCAGGGCGGCGGACAGACTGCGCGCGAGGATCAGAAGTGGGTGGTTGAAGGGTGTGATGATGCCGCACACCCCGAGCGGAAGCCGCTGCTGATAGGTCAGGTACGGGCCGTCGCCGGGCAGCACGGCCTGACGTTGAGCGGTGAGCAGGCCCGCGTTGTAGCGGAACCATTCCGGCACTCGCGACAGTTGCGCGCGGGTCTCGGTGATCGGTCGACCGTTGTTGAGAGCCTCGAGTGTGTACAGCCGCTCCGAGTCGGCCTCGATCGCGTCGGCGATGCGCAATAGCAGTCGGACCCGCTCGCTGCGGAGCATGGCCGGCCAGGCGCCTTCTTCGAAGGCCGCGAGCGCCGAGGCGACCGCCGCGTCCACGGCATCCGGACCCTGCTCGGCCACGGTGTCGATGACGCCCCCGGTGGCGGGGTTGACGATGGTGCGACATCCTGTCGTCGCACGTGGATTCACATCGGTGACGGTCTGGGTCATGGCTATGAGTGTCGTCACACCACGCGGGCACCTCAATGTTCGCGGTGACATTGTTTCCCCGATTGCATGTCGATGCGAACACCTGTCATGAGACGCTGACGGTGTGACGACCGTCGATTCGGGCCAAAAGCCGGGGACGGAGCTCCTGACGTGGCTAAGCGCGCTGCGCACGCTCAGTTCCGCGGCCACGTCGGCCGCCGACCTCCAGCACGTCCTCGACTTGGTGGCGGACACCGCGCGGACGCTGCTCGGATTCGACTTCTGCGGCGTCCTCACCCCCGATCCGACCGGCGAGAGCCTGGTGATCACCGGCTGGAGCGGCCTTTCGGCCGACTACGTCAAGCGCGTCAACACCGACCGTCCGGTCCGCCTTGACGGTGGCTCACCCTCGAAACAGGCGTTCCGGAGCGGACGACCCGTCGCGATCCGCGACATCACCGCCGAACCCGAGTTCACCCCGTGGGGCGGGGTCGCACGCGAACAGGGCTACCGCGCGATCGTCTGCGTGCCGCTGATCGCCGGTGACGAGATCTTGGGAACGCTGAACGGCTACTACACACCCGTTCACACGTTCACCGGCTACGAGATCGAACGCCTGGCGCTGCTCGCCAACCACGCGGCCATCGCGCTGACGTCGGCCAGGCGACTCGATCAACTTCGTCAGCTCAACGAGTCACTCCGCGAGCAGCGCGACGCATTGACCCGGTCCGAACAGATTCACGAGCGCCTGCTGGCGGTGACCCTGCGGTCGGGCGGTCTCAGCGGTGTCGCTGCGGTCCTTGCCGAGTTGATCGGTCGGCCGGTGCTCATCGACGACTCCAGGAACGACGTACTGGCGACCGCCGGCGAGGACGCTCGACTGCCGGATACGGCGTGGCGCGCAGCGACCGTCTTCGACCCGCCACCCTCGTCAGCGCCCGTGCCGGTGTCCGGACCCGACGACGCCCGTTTCAGCGTGTCGGTCGCCAGGCTCGGCGACGACGCAGCGGTCGCGCGAATCTGGTTTCCCACGGGCGAAACCGATCTCGATCCCATGAGCGTCCGCGCCGTCGAGCACGCCTCCATGGTGATCTCCCTGGAACTGCTCAGAATGCACACCGCCGCCGAGGTCGAGCACCGCCTGCGCGGTGAACTTCTGGCCGACCTCCTCCTGGGCGGTTCGGTGATCTCCGAGCAGGTCCTGCAGCGCGCACGCCGACTCGGGCACGACCTGACGCGCCCACACGTCTTGATCGTCGGCGCGCTGAGCACCGCGGGCGAGCCCGCCGAACCCAGGACCTACCAACGGTCGCTCACGCTCGTCGGCGACCTGGTCCGGCCCTACACACCCCGTCCGCTGTCGGCCATGCACCGGGGCAACATCGTCACGGTGTGGCCGATCGCGTCAGACCGAGCGGATCAGGCGGTCGGGTCGGGGGACGAGGCTGCCGCGTTGGTCCAGCGGGCGATGGGCTCGGTGGCCAAGTCGGTCGACGCGACGGTGACGGTATCGGCGGAGCCTCCCGAGAGCCCATCCTCCTACGCCGAGGCCTACCGGACTGCCAAGGGTGCACTCGACATCGCGCTTCGCGCTGGACGGACGAATACCGTTGTCCGACTGACTGATCTAGGTGTCATTGGCTTGCTGCTCCAACTCGAGGACTCGTCGCTGCTGGCCGCCTTCGCCAGGCGCACCCTTGGACCGCTGCTCGACTACGACGAGTCCCATCACACCGATCTCGTCGTCACACTGCGTACCTACTTCGCATGCCGGAACGACCGGAATCTGGCAGCCAAGGCGTTGCACATCCACCCGAACACCGTCACGCAGCGCCTGCGGAGGGTCGAGCAGCTGTGCGGCGTGGAACTGGCCGAGCCATCGACCGCTCTGCAGTTCAGCGCAGCCCTGACCGTGTACGACGTGGCGTCGGGGGCCTAGCAACGTGTCCTGACCGACATTGGATCGGTCCACGTGTGTGCCAGGGGACATTGCGGAGCGCGACGGCCGGGGACCATGGTGAAGCCTGTCAGTGACGGTCGAAGGGCATGACGAGGCCTGATTCGTCACCCTCGTGCCGAAGCTCTGAAAGGATTCCGCCATGGCCTCCACCGTCATCGACGGGCTCGTCCTGCTGATCGACGACGAGGCGCCCACCCGGTACACGAGCCTGGGCAAGGCAGCGGCGTGATCGATCCGCCCTTGGTGGCACTGGTTATCGGTGGGTCGCTAGGGGGGTTGGCCGCCGCTCACGAACTCAGGTTCGCCGGGGCCGAGGTCACCGTCTTCGAGCGGTCCGTGGACCGCACGCAACCCCGTGGCGCGGGGATCGTCATGCAAGCCGAGGTGGAGTCACTGCTGGCCCGGCTCGGCAGATCGGTGCCTTCGGTCAGCGTGCAGCTTCACGCGCGCCAACAGCTGCACCGCGATGGCCGCCTCGACCGGTACGCCGCTCCTCAGTGGATGACCGCCTGGGACACCCTGTATTCGGCGTTACGGGAACCACTCCCCGATGGGTGCTACCGCCTCGATAGCGAGCTGGCGTCGCTACAGGCGACCGGAACTGACGTCACCGCCACGTTCACTGCCGGCCGCCACGCGACCGGTGACGTCGTGGTGGGTGCGGACGGGGTCGGCTCGACGGTGCGTTCCCTACTGAACATTCCTGGCATTGCGGCCTATTCGGGCTACGTGGCGTTCCGCGGGCTCGAACCGGAGGCTGAGCTGCCGACAAGGCTGGTCGAATTGTTGGCCGAGCGCTTCACCATGTTCGCCGTGCCCGGTCTGCAGCTGCTGTGCTACCTGGTGCCGGGCGCACGGGGCGAGCTCGAGCCGGGCTCCCGCCGGGTGAACTGGGTGTGGTACGTCAACACGGCCGAATCCAACCTGCCGTGGCTGCTGACGGGACGCTCGGGGCGCCGCTTCGATCACTTCGTCCCACCCGGCGAGCTGACCGCCGGGGCGATCGCACGGCTGCACGCCCTGGGCCACGAACAGCTGCCGCCCCAGTTCGCCGAATTGGTCCAGCACTCCGACGTCTTCATGCAGCCGGTGTTCGACGTGCCGCCCGTGGCGATGACGGGTGATCATGCCGTGCTGATCGGTGACGCCGCAGGTACCGTGCGCCCGCACACCGCGTCCGGTACGTCGAAGGCATTCGGCGATGCGGCCGACCTCGCGCGGGTAATCCACGCCACCGATTCCGATGACGACCTACCCCGGATGCTGAAACAATGGGAAGCTCAACGGCTCTCCCACCTCAACGAGGTGGCGCACCACGGAGTCAGGCTGGCGAGGCAGTCTTCGCTCGGCGTGACAGGGCCGCAGTTCCTCTCCGAGAGCCGAAGGGCGGGTTGACGTTGGCCACGCTGAAGAGCGATGAGGCAAACCGTTCGGTCAACCGGGTGGAGGGCCGCGAGAAAGTCACCGGTGCAGCACATTACGCGGCGGACACCATCATCGCCGACGTCGCCCACGCGATCATCGTGCAGTCGGAGATTCCGCATGGCGTCGTCACCCGCGGGTCGCTCGAGCTGAGCGCAGCCAGGGCGTCATCGGCGCCCGGCGTGCTCACCGTGCTGACCCCCCTGAACTGTCCGCCCCTGCACCCCCCGCCGGACGAGCTCACCGACGACCTACCGCTGGAACGCCGGCCACCGCTGTCTGACCTGACGGTCCAGCACGTCGGACAGCACATGGCGGTCGTCGTGGCCGACACACTGGAGAACGCCGTGTTCGGCGCATCGCTGTTCGAGCTGGCCTACGAACCGTCGCCTGCCCAGCTCTGCGCCGCAGACGTGCTCGGGCAGCCGGTGACACCCGACGAGAAGGGCGGCCAGATCCGCCACGGCAGTTACCAGCCGGACCACTTCGTCAAACTCGACGAGGAGAAGTTGCAGGATCGCCGGGGCGCTCATGATGAACCATCTGGTGCGACAAGGGTTTCCGCCCGGTACACCACCCCGATCAACGCACACTATCCGATCGAACTCTCCTCGACGCTGGCATATTGGGCCGGCGACGTCCTGACCGTGCACGACAGCACCCGGTGGATCACCGGCGAGCGCACCGCCCTCGCGGCGTATCTCGGAATTCCCGAGGACCACGTGCGGATCCTGTCGCCGCTGGTGGGCGGGGCGTTCGGTTCGAAGAGCTTTCTCTGGATGCACGTCGCGCTCTGCGCCGTGGCGGCCCGCGAGGTGCAGCGACCGGTCAAGCTGGTGTTGACCAGGGACCAGATGTTCTCCTCCACGGGTCACCGCCCGCGCACCGAGCAGCACGTGAGCCTGGTGGCCGACGACCACGCACGCATCATCAGCACGGAGCAGCACACGTTGACCGAGACGTCCACGGTCGCGCACTTCTGCGAACCCGTCGGCCTCTCCGCGCGGTTCCTGTACGAGTCACCGCGGTTGGTGACGTCGCATACGGTGGCCCGGATCAACGCGCCCACACCGTGTTTCATGCGAGGTCCCGGTGAGGCCCCCGGCCTGTTCGCGCTCGAGGTCGCGATGGACGAATTGGCCTACGCAGCGGGCGTCGATCCTCTTGAGCTGCGACTGCGCAACGACGCGGACGTCGACCAGGCCAGCGGCCGAGTGTGGTCGGGCAAGCACCTGCGGGAGTGCTACCTGCAGGGTGCCGAACGGTTCGGATGGCAGCAACGACCGATGGCCCCGCGCTCGCTGATCCGCGGCGGCGTCCACGTCGGGTGGGGCATGGCCACCGCGACCTATCCCGGCCGTCGGATGCCCGCAGGCTGCCTGGTCACCACGGATGCCGGCGGGATGGTGCAATTCGCCTCCGCCACACACGAAGTCGGCAACGGTGTGCGCACCGTGATGACCCAGGTGGCCGCCGAGGCGACGGGCCTGCTCCTGGAGCAAGTCTCCTTCGATTCCGGTGACTCGCTCTTTCCCGACGCCCCGTACAGTGGCGCCTCGCAGACGACGGCGACGGTCGGCTCCGCGGTCCATCAGGCCGCTACCGAGTGGCGGTCACGGTTTCTGGAGCTGCTCGTCGGGCAGCCCGCATCACCCTTCAGCGGAATGGATTCCGCGGCTTTGACGGTTTCCGAGGGCAGGGTCTGCGCCGTCGGTAGGCCCATGGTCGCGGTCGCGGACTGCCTGCGGTCCATGCCCCTCGATGCCCTGAACTTCGTCGTCTCCAGCGCCGGCGCCGATGCGGGCGGACCGGTGTCGCAGTCGTTCGGCGCGCACTTCTGCGAGGTGGAGGTCGACGAGGCCATCGGTCGTGCCAGCGTGGTGCGCTGGGTGGCAGTCATGGACTGCGGCCGCGTCCTCAACCCCAAGCTGGCCCGCAATCAGGTGATGGGTGGCATCACCTTCGGCCTGGGGATGGCCCTCCTCGAGCAGGTGCCCTACGACCAGCGCACCGCCCAGTTGATCGGTGAGTACTACCTGCCCACTCACGCCGACCGGCCTGAGTTCGACATCGGTTTCGTCGACGTGCCGGACTATGCGCTGGACCCCGTCGGCGTGCGCGGCATCGGCGAGATCGGCACGTGTGGGGTGCCCGCCGCGATCAGCAACGCCATCTTCCACGCCACCGGTAAACGCTTGCGCGACTTGCCGATCACGCTGGAGAACCTGATGGCTCCGTTCGACCAGGAAGGCACACGGTGAGCGATCGCGTCATCACCTTGCACGTCAACGGTGAGCCCCGCACGGTGACCGCCGACGTCCGCTCGACCCTGCTGGACCTCCTGAGGGAGCGACTGCACCTGACCGGCACCAAGAAGGGCTGCGACCACGGCTTGTGTGGTGCGTGCACCGTCTCCGTCGACGACGAGCGCGTCGTCAGCTGCCTGACGTTGGCGGCCTCGATCGACGGCTGCGAGGTACTGACCATCGAAGGGATCGGCACCGGGGCCGACCTCGACCCACTTCAGGAGGCGTTCGTCGAATACGACGGCTTCCAATGCGGTTACTGCACGTCGGGGCAGATCTCCTCGGCGCACGCGATGCTGAGGGAGCACGCCAGGGGCGACCTGTCCACGGCGTCGTTCGGCTGCGGCCGCGAGATGGTGTGCAACGGGCCTACGGCATTGTCCGACCAGGAGATCCGCGAACGGATGGCGGGCAACATCTGCCGGTGCGGCGCCTACGCCAACATCGTCGAGGCGATCGCGTCCGTCGTCGAAGGGGGCACGGGATGAAGACATTCGACTTCCAGCACGCCGCCACCGTCGACGAGGCCATCAGCAGCGTGGCCTCGAGCGGCGGGAAGTATTACGCCGGCGGGACGAACCTGCTGGATCTGATGAAGGGCGGGGTGGAAGCACCACCGGCACTGGTGGACCTCCGCAAGCTCGGCCTGACGAACATCACCGCTACCGAGACCGGTGGCGTCCTCATCGACTCGGGTGTGAGCAACAGTGCGATCGCCAATCATCCGCTGATCCGAACCCGGTACCCGGTGCTGTCGCAATCGATACTGTCCGGAGCCACCACGCAGTTGCGGAACATGGCCACCGCGGGTGGCAACCTCGTGCAACGCACGCGCTGCCCGTACTTCATGGAAGCTGCCTTCGCACAGTGCAATAAGCGGGTACCTGGTTCCGGCTGCGCGGCCAGGTTCGGCTTCAATCGCGAGCACGCCCTCTTCGGGGCCAGTGATGCCTGCGTGGCGATCCATCCGTCGGACATGGCGGTGGCGCTCGCCATCCTCGAGGCGAGCGTGCACGTACGAGGCCCCGACGGGTCGCGTGTGGTCCCCATCGCCCACTTCTTTCGGTTGCCCGACGACGAACCCCAGCGCGACAACACCCTGCATCGCCACGAGCTGATCACCGGTATCGAACTGCCCCCGTCGTTCTTCGCCGAGCACTACTGGTACCTGAAGGTCCGCGATCGGCACAGCTACGCGTTCGCCCTGGTGTCGGTGGCGGCGGGACTTCGCATCGTCGACGGCACGATCCGCGCCGCGGCGATCGGCATGGGTGGTGTCGCCGCCATGCCATGGCGCGTCCCAGCGGCAGAAAACAGCCTGATCGGCCAACAACCAGTCGAGGACGTGTTTCGGCACGCCGCGCGGCTGGCGATGGATGGAGCCCGGCCACTGAGTCACAACGGATTCAAGGTCGACCTCGGTCGGCACAGTGTGGTGCGGGCGCTGACACTCGCGAGTCGCACCCCGGCCGTATCCGATCGCTGACTTCGGTATCTTCGTGGAGGTGGCCGCAACCGGCCCGGCATCACCCACCTGGAGTTCGGATGACGCGCTACGTAGCCTTCCTCCGCGGCGTCAACGTCGGCGGGGTGAACCTCAAGATGGCCGAGGTCGCCGCGGCTCTGACCGATGCGGGCTTCTCCGACGTCACGACAGTGCTGGCGAGTGGCAACGTCCTGCTGACCAGCGGGGCCGCGGTGGATTCGGTGCGGAAGAAGGCCGAGAAGGCCCTGCGCGATGCGTTCGGTTACGACGCGTGGGTGCTCGCCTACGCCGTCGACGACGTCCGTGCCGTCTCCGAGGCGTTCCCGTTCGGCCGCGAGGTCGACGGCCACCACTCCTACGTCACGTTCGTCACCGGGACGGACGTGCTGGACGAACTGGCCGGGTTGGCCGAAAAGGCCGCCGCCGACGAGAAGATCGAGCGCGGAGAGGGCGTCGTGTACTGGCAGGTGCCCAAGACCGGGACGCTGGACACCACCATCGGCAAGACCATGGGCAAGAAGCGGTACAAGTCTTCAACGACAACCCGCAATCTGAGGACCATCGAAAAGGTGCTTGCCAAGTGAAAGTCGACGTCGCACTCACCGGGGTCTCCGAGACCGCACTGCTGACCCTGCAGGTACGGGCGCAGGAGGCCCGCCGACCCGACTCCATCATCGACGACCCGATGGCAGTCCAGCTGGTCGACGCCATCGAGTTCGACTTCGCCAAGTTCGGCCACACCCGGCGTCAGGACATGGCGTTGCGGGCGCTGGCCTTCGACATCGCCACCCGCCGCTACCTGATCGACCACCCCGCCGCGACCGTCGTCGCGCTCGCCGAGGGCCTCCAGACCAGCTTCCACCGCATCGACGCCGGCGAGGTCGGGCACGAATTTCGTTGGCTGACAGTTGATCTGCCACCGGTCGCGCGGCTGCGTGAGACGCTCCTTCCGCCGTCGGACCGCGTCGAGGTGTGCGCCCAGTCCGCGCTCGACTACGACTGGATGGACCAGGTGAACACCGACGACGGCGTGTTCATCACCGCCGAGGGTCTGCTGATGTACCTGCAACCCACCGAGGCCATGGGTCTGATCACCGAGTGCGCCCGCCGCTTTCCCGGCGGTCAGATGATGTTCGACCTGCCGCCGTCGTGGTTCGCGGTGCTGGCGCGTCGCGGCGGATTGCGGACGTCGCGTCGCTACCGCGTGCCGCCGATGCCGTTCAGCCTGTCGGCCGCCGAGGCCGCCGACCTGGTCGACGTGGTGCCCGGCGTCCGCGCGGTCCACGACGTGCCGTACCCCGCCGGCCGCGGCCGGCTACTGAACGCCATGATGTGGACGGCGCAACGCATTCCGTTGCTGGATCCCGTCCGGCCGTCCCTGACGCTGCTCGAATTCGGTTAGTCGAAAGCCGATTCGACGTAGCGCAGCGCATCGGCCTTCGCGACGCCCAGCGACTTCGCCGTCGACGCGTAGGCGTGCGCGGCGGTTGCCATCGCGGCATCGGCCGGGTCGATTCTGGCGACGAAAGTGCCGAACCTCCCCCGTGTTTCGAGCAACCCGGCCGCTTCCAGCTCGCGATATGCCCGCGCGACCGTGTTGACCGCCATGCCCAGCTGCTGCGCCAGTTCGCGCACCGTCGGCAAACGTGTGCCAGGTGGCAGCCTGCCGTCCCGGACACCGCCGATGATCTGCGTTCGAAGCTGGTCGAACAGCGGTCTGGCGCCGTCCGGATCTACCTCTACCCACTCCCCCAAATCCCCCACGTGCCAAGTATCACAAAAAGCGGCTAGTTTGGGGACGTGCAGGTGACGGTGCTCAGCGGAGCAGGCATGTCCGCCGAGAGCGGCGTACCGACGTTCCGCGACGTCGAGACGGGTCTGTGGGCCAAGGTCGACCCGTACGAGATCTCCAGTTCCGACGGCTGGCGGCGCCATCCGGAGAAGGTGTGGGCCTGGTACCTGTGGCGGCACTACATGATGAAGGCCGTCGAGCCGAACGACGGGCACCGCGCCGTGGCGGCCTGGCAGGACGGTGCGTCGGTCGACGTGGTGACCCAGAACGTCGACGACCTGCACGAGCGGGCAGGCAGCCTGCGGGTCCACCACCTGCACGGCAGTCTCTTCCACTTCCGTTGCGACCGTTGCGGATCCACGTACGACGGCCCGCTGCCTGCGATGCCGGAACCGGTCGAGAACGTCGACCCGCCGCGGTGTGGGTGCGGCGGTCTGATCCGCCCCGAGGTGGTGTGGTTCGGTGAGCAATTGCCCACGGAGGCGTGGGAACGCTCAGTAGAGGCCGTGAGTCGCGCCGACGTCGCGATCGTGGTCGGCACGTCCGCCATCGTCTATCCCGCCGCCAGCCTCCCCGAACTGGCCCTGGCCGAGGGCATTCCCGTCATCGAGGTCAATCCCGAGGAGACGCCGCTTTCCGGTCGGGCCACCATCTCGCTGCGCGAGAAGGCCGCGATGGCATTACCGGGACTCCTGCAGCGACTGCCGGTGCTTCTCGGTTAGCCGGGCCTGGTGGCAATGCCGATGGCGGTCTCCGAGACCGGCAGCGGCACCCACGACGGCAGCACCCAGTCGTGTCGGGCCCGTGTGACCTCGAACCCCGCGGCGACGATCGACCGCTCCGTGTCGCGGTGCGTGTGACAGTTGCCCAGCAGGCGCGGCCACACCGTCGCGTCGGCGACACGCTGGATCGGCGCCCTGAACCCGGCGCTGGCCACGTGCTCGAGATAGCGCAGCTCGCCACCCGGCCGCACGATCGAGAACAGCTGCCGCAGAACGGAATCCGGGTCTGCGACCGAGCAGAGCACCAGTGAGCAGACCACCGCGTCGAACGGCTCCCGGGCGGCAAAGCGTTCGACCGTCTCGGTGCTCACGGTCACCGCGACGGTCGCCGCCGCGGCGGCCCGTGCGGCGAGGGCCGCGAGCCGGACCTCGGGTTCCACGGCGACCACCTCGGTGACCGTCGCCGGGTAGTACGCGAAGTTGGTGCCGGTTCCGGCGCCGACCTCGAGCACCCGGCCCGACAGCCCGGCGAGGTTCTCGCGGCGCAGGCGCCGGATCGCCTCGGGCTCGTTTCGCGACATCCTGGTCCACAGCCGGGCGAAGAACGGGTTGTCCACTACCCCGGCGTCAGCCATCGGCGAGTCCCTTGATCAGCGCGACGGCCTCCTGCGGCGGCATGTCGGGTCGCATCATCCCCGTCATGATCTGGCCGCAGCACGCCGAGCGCATCACCCGGTCGGCGAAGCCCTCGACGTCGCCGAACGGCAGGTAGGGACGACAGATCAGCATCGCCGTCACGCCGTGCACGACGGTCCACAGCTCCAACGCGGCCATGGTGGGGTCGCTCTGCGGGTACACGCCCTCGACCATCAGCGCCTCGATGGTCTTGCGCATGTGGACGAACGCCGAGCTGTTCATCGCGACGTCCACGTCGCTGCCCGGCCTGCCCTCGCCCATCGTCGCGATGCGGTACAGCTCGGGTGTCTGCATGGCGAACCGGACATAGGCGAGGCCTTGCGCCCTGAGCCTGTCGATGTTGGACGGCTGGTCGTCCACCACCTGCTGCATCACCGTGTCGAGCGCCTCGAAGTACCTGGCGCACACCGCATCCAGTAGTGCGTCCTTGTCGGCGAAGTGCAGATAGATCGACGGCGGCGTGACGCCGACGCGCTGGGCCACCGACCGGATCGAGACGGCCTTGGCGTGACCCGTCTTCAACAGCAGGTCGGTGGTGGCGTCGAGGATCTCCTCGCGCAGGTGCTCGCCAGAACCGCGTGGGGCCCGGCGACGCTTCAGCGGTGCGACGGTCACCTCACCGACCGTCCGTCGAGGCGGCAAGGCGCCGGTCCGGCTCCGTGCTCTCGGATTCACTGATGCCGATCCGCTGATGCAGTCGCACCAGCGGGGCGGGCGCCCACCAGTTCCAGCCACCCATCACGTGCATGAAGGCAGGCACCAGCACCATTCTCACGAGCGTCGCGTCGACCAGCACCGCGAGCGTCAGGCCGAGGCCGAACATCCGCATGAACGACACCTCCGCGGCGATCAACGCGGCGAACGAGATCGACATCACCAGCGCGGCGGCCGTGATCACCCGCCCGGTGCGCGCCAACCCGAGCGCCACCGCTTCGTCGTTGTCGGGACGGCAGTCCCTGATCGCCCGCAAGCCCGACGGCGTCGCGTCCTTGCCGTCGCGCAGGTGCAGCCAGTACTCCCTGATCCTCGCGACGAGGAACACCTCGTAGTCCATCGAGAGCCCGAAGGCGATGCAGAACAACAGCACCGGCATGTTCGCGACCAGCGTCCCCGTCGGGGTTGTACCGAGCGCGCCGAGGTGCCCGTCCTGGAAGATCCAGACCAGGGCGCCGAAGGCCGCCGTCAACGACAACACGTTCAGCACAACGGCTTTCAGCGGCAGAGTCACGCTTCCGGTGAGCAGGAACAGCAGGCCGAAGGTGATGGCCGCGATCACGCCGAGCACCCACGGCAGGCGGGTCGTGATCGCCTCGACGCTGTCGCGGTTGATCTGCGCGATACCCGACAGCTGCACGTGGCGCCCGTCGGGACCCGCCACGTCGTGCAGGCGGTCGAGCTGTGTCTCGGACTCGTCGGAGAACAACGGTGCGGTGCTGTTGACCGTCAGGAACGCGCTGCCGCCTGCCAACCCGGCCCCGCCGGACGGAGGCCCAACCGGGTTGCCGCCGACGAACGTCCCCGTCGGCGAGGACACCGCCGACACGTTGGGCACCTTCGACAGCTCGGCGGCATAGCGCGTGATGGCGTCGCCGGACAGGCCGTCGGCGTTGGGCACGACGACCGTGACCGCGGTGGACGAGTCCTCGACGAAGTCGTTGCGCAGCTGGTCGCCCACCTGGTGTGCCGACGCCGTCACGGGCAGCACCCGGTCGTCGGGGAACCCCCACTTGACGCTGAGGAACGGCGCGCCGAGCGCCAGCAGCAGCACGACGACCGCCAACCCCACGGGCACCGCGTGGCGCATGACGGCCTTGGTGGAGCGGTACCAGAAGACCTGATCGACGGGCTGGGGGGACGGCTCCGACCGCCCGATGATGCGACGGAGTGGTCGGCGGACGTCCAAGCCGTCGAGCCGGTCGCCGAGCAGCCACATCGCCGCGGGCGTGACGATCACCGCCGCCGCGGCGGCGAACCCGACCGTCGCGATGCCGGCGTAGGCGAACGACTTCAGGAAGTACATCGGGAACAGCAGCATCGCCGCCATCGAGAGCGCGACCGTGGTGGCCGAGAACAGCACGGTGCGCCCCGCAGTCGACATCGTCCGCACCAGCGCCCTGTCCCGCGGCACGCCGTCGGCCAGCTCGTCGCGGTAGCGGCTGATGATCAGCAGGGTGTAGTCGATCGCCAGCGCCAGCCCGAGGGCCGTGGACAGGTTGAGCGCGAAGATCGAGACGTCGGTGCTGAACGTGATGAGCCTGAGCACCGACATCGAGCCGACGATCGCCAGACCGCCGACCGCCATGGGCAGCGCCGCCGCGACCAGTCCGCCGAACACCCACACCAGGACCACGAAGCTCAGTGGGATCGCGATCGACTCCATCAGCAGCAGGTCGCGCTCGGACTGGGCGTTGATCTGGGCGTAGACCATCGCAATGCCACCGGACCGGACGGTCACCCCGTCGCGGTCGTGGACGAGTTGGTCCGACAGTTCCATGGCGTACTTCTGGGCGTTGTTCTCGCCGCCGGTGATCCCGGCGACGATCACACCGGTGTTGCCGTCCTTGCTGATCAGCTCGCCGGCAGCCTGCGGGGGCACGGTCCAGGCCGAGGTGACGTCGGCGACGTGCGGCGACTGCCTGAGGTGATCGACGATGTCATCGGCCACCGCGGTGGCGTGCGCGCTCCGCACCCCGTCGGGGGCCGTGACCGTGACGAGCATCTGCATGTCGCCCTGCCCGAACTTCTCGGTGAGCAACCGGGTGGCCTGCGACGATTCCGAGCCGGGGTCCTGGAAGCCGCCCGCGGACAAACTCTTGGCGACCGGGATGCCGAAGATCGCCGCCGCCACCATGAGGAGCGCCGCAACGACCAGGATGCGCCGAGGCACCGCGATCGCCAGCAACGCGATTCGGTGCAGCACGTGGGTCCTTCCCGGCGGTAACGGCGGTAACTTATCAGCGATAACTCAACGTCGTCAACGCTTTTCCTCTTCGTGGCACGGCACGCGGGGAGGAAACGTTCACGTTCACAGACAACGCCTAGGGTGGTCGCCATGACGACCACGGGCACCCGCCGCTGGGCCTCGGCAGGCACGTCTTCGATGCCCGACGTCGGACTGCTCATCCTGCGGATCGCCGTCGCCGCGACGGTCCTGCAGGCCGGCCTCATCAAGGCGCTGGACTTCTCGTCGACGACGCAGTTCATGGAGGGCGGCGGCTGGAAGATGGCGACGTTCGCCGCCTACCTGGTCACCGCGACCGAGATCGCGGGGGGCGCAGCGCTGCTGCTGGGGTTGCTGACGCCGCTGGCGGCCTGCGGCGTGATGGCCGCGATGATCGACGCGTGGGCCGTCACCGTGTCCGGCACGGCGCTCTGGTCGGACCCCTTCAACGTCCCGTTTCTGGTGGCGTTTGCCGCGGCGGCCCTGCTCTTCACGGGAGCCGGCGCCTACTCGGTCGATGCCCGGGTGTTCCGCCGGCCGTCGTGGCCCGGCGCGGTGACGATCGGATTGTTCCTGGTAGGACTAGCCGCGGCGGTTGCGACGTGGGTCCTGCTCAACGGCACCAACCCGCTGCACCTGAGCAAGCCGGGCGGCTAGAACCTACTCGTAGGTAAGAATTGCCAGGGTTTTCCGAAACGTGACTCAAAGAACTCTTAAAGGTGATGGTTACTGTCCAGTACATGTGGATCGACGACACCAGTGCAGATGTCATCAAGGTTGATTTCGAAGCCCTGTACCACGGGGACTTCCTGGTCGAAGGTGACTGCTCCGAGCAGTTCCCCGACCTCGCCGCTGCCGTATAACGCAGCAGCTCAGCCCGCGTGACGCGCGGGCGCGAAGAGGTCAGGCGGACGGCAATCGCCGCTGCCTCGTGCGATCTCAGTGGAGAGCCGTCGACGGGTGACCGTTGGCGGCTTCTGCTTTTTGAGGGAACGCCGTCACGATGGGCACCGAGAGCCGCGATCCACGGCCCTCGGCGCCCCCACGGCTAGGCCGTCACCGCGGCGGCCGCGACCATGCCGCTCAGCCGTCCAGTGATCAGGTCTTCCGCCTCGCCGACGATGCGCGAGATCAGCTCCCCGACCGTCGGGACGTCATCGATGAGTCCCATCACGGTGCCCACGGTCCAGATGCCCGCGTCGACGTCGCCCTCGTCGAAGACCCTGCGACCGCGCACGCCTGCGACGAGATCCTGGACGTCGGAGAACTGACCGCCGCCCTTGAGAATGTCGACCACCTCGCGCGACACCACGTTGCTGGCCACCCGCGCGGTGTTGTGCAGGCTGCGGAAGATCAGCTCGGTGCCCCGCTCGTCACCGGCCACGATGGCGTCCTTGACGTTCTGGTGGATGCACGACTCGACGGTGCACATGAAGCGGGTGCCCATGTTGATGCCGTCGGCGCCGAGCGCCAGCGCCGCCACCAGACCGCGGGCGTCGCCGAAACCACCGGAGGCGATCATCGGGATCTCGATCTGCTTGGCGGCCGCCGGGATCAGCACCAGCCCAGGTACGTCGTCCTCACCGGGATGGCCGGCGCACTCGAAGCCGTCGATGCTGATGCCGTCCACGCCCAGGCTCTGGGCCTTGACCGCGTGGCGCACCGAAGTGCACTTGTGCAGCACCTTGATGCCGTTGTCATGGAACATCGGCAGGTGCGGCGCCGGGTTCGACCCCGCCGTCTCGACGATCTTGATGTCCTCGTCGACGATGACCTGGCGGTACTCCTCATACGGCGGCGGGTTGATCGACGGCAGGAACGTCAGGTTCACCCCGAACGGCTTGTCCGTCAGCTCGCGGGTCTTCTGAATCTCCCGGCTCAGGTCCGCGGGCGTCGGCTGTGTGAGGGCCGTGATGAAACCCAGTCCGCCCGCATTCGCCACGGCCGCAACCAGTTCCGCGCGTCCGACCCACTGCATACCGCCCTGGGCGATGGGGTGCTCGATCCCGAAGACCTCGGTGAACTTCGTCGTGATGGTCATCGCGGGGCCATCCGGATCGCGCCGTCGAGGCGAATGACCTCGCCGTTGAGCATCGGGTTCTCGACGATGTGCTGCGCCAACGCGCCGTACTCGTCGGGATCGCCGAGGCGGGCCGGGTGGGGCACCTGCTGGCCGAGCGAGCGCTGCGCCTCCTCGGGCAGCGAGCCCAGCAGCGGCGTCTTGAACAGGCCGGGCGCGATGGTGCACACCCGGATCAGCTCGCGAGACAGGTCGCGGGCGATGGGCAGCGTCATGCCCACCACGCCGCCCTTCGACGCCGAGTACGCCGCCTGACCGATCTGACCGTCGAACGCCGCGACGGACGCGGTGTTGACGATCACGCCGCGCTCGGGGCTCGATTCGGGGCCGATCGGGTCGGTCTTGGCGATCCGCTCGGCGGCCAGTCGCAACACGTTGAACGTGCCGATCAGGTTGACCTCGACCACCTTTCGGAACCCGTCGAGGGGAAAGGCGCCGTTCTTCGACAGCGTCTTGATCGCGTTGCCGATGCCCGCGCAGTTGACGTTGATGCGCAGCGGGCCCATCGACTCGGCGACGTCGAGCGCCGTGGTGACGGCGTCCTCGTCGGTCACGTCGGCCGCTACGAACTTGGCCCGCTCACCGAGTTCGGCGACGACCTCCTCGCCCTTCACATCGATGACCACCACGCTGGCTCCGGCGTCCAGAAGTCGCTTGGTGGTCGCAAGGCCGAGACCCGACGCACCACCCGTCACGACCGCTACGGCGTCCTTGATCTGCACTGATCGTTTCCTTCCTGATGTTCAACCTACTGGTTGGTTGGGACTATACCCAGTCGCGGAGAACGGCCTCGGTGTCAGCACCGGGAATGCCGGGAGGCGTCGGCGTCGCCGGGGCGCTGCGGGAGAACCGCGGAGCGGGGAACGGGTGCAGGTGCCCGCCGTCGGCGAAGAAGGTGCCGCGTTCGGTGATGTGCGGCTCGGTGTCGACCTCGGCGAAGCTCAGCACAGGGGTCACACAGGCATCCGTCCCGCTGAACACCGACGCCCAGTGGTCGCGGTCCTCTGACGCGAACGCCGTGGTGAACGCCGCGCGCAACTGAGGCCACGCGGCCACGTCGTTCTGATCGGGCAGGCCGGCGTCGGACAGCCCCAACCCCGCGAGCAACTGGGCGTAGAACTGCGGCTCGATGGCGCCCACCGCGACGTACTTTCCGTCGGCCGTTTCGTAGGTGTCGTAGTACGGCGCTCCGGTGTCGAGCATGTTGGTGCCTCGCTCGTCCGACCACAGTCCCGTCGAGCGGAAGCTCCACATCATCTGCATCAGCACGCTCGACCCGTCGACCATCGCCGCGTCGATCACCTGACCCTTGCCCGAGGTCTGCCGCTCGAACAAGGCCGCCAGGATGCCCACGATCAGGAACATCGACCCGCCGCCGAAGTCTCCCGCCAGATTCAACGGCGGCACCGGCCGCTCCCCCTTGCGACCGACCGCATGCAGGAGCCCGTTGAGCGAGATGTAGTTGATGTCGTGTCCGGCCTGAAGGGCCCGCGGTCCGTCCTGACCCCATCCCGTCATGCGGGCGTAGATCAGCCGCTCGTTGACCTTCGCGCAGTCGTCCGGCCCCAGACCGAGACGCTCGGTCACCCCCGGCCGGAATCCCTCGATCAGGACGTCGGCCTTGGCGATCAATCCCAGGACGAGTTCGCGGCCGTCGTCGCTCTTCAAGTCCGCGGCCACCGAACGCCGGTTCCGCAGCAACGTGTCGCCGCTCGGGACGCCGGGTCCCTTCTTCGGCCGTTCGACGCGGACGACGTCGGCGCCCAGATCGCCGAGGATCATGGCGGCGTGCGGCCCCGGGCCGATGCCTGCCAGCTCGACGACTCTCAATCCCTGCAGTGGTCCAGCCATTGATTTACGTCCTCCACGAGTCCAGCCCAGTTGACCGCGACAAAGCTTACTTGTATAACCAAGTCGATCGACCGCGGGCCTCGGCTCGCCTGACCAGAGGCAGGCATGACCGACATCGAGACGACCAGCGAGTCCTACACGGGCATCGACGATCTCACCGTGACGCTGCACGACGGCGTGCTCGTGCTGACCCTGAACCGGCCGGACAGCCTCAATTCGCTGACGGCCCCGATGCTCGACACCCTCGCCACCACCATGCAACGCGCAACGACCGATCCCGCGGTGCGGGTGGTGCGCCTCGGCGGCGCGGGCCGGGGATTCAGCTCCGGCGCGGGCATCAGCGAGGAGGACCACGCCAACCCCGGCGCGCACGGCACACCCGACGACACCCTGGCGGCCGCGAACCGGGCCGTGCGCGCGATCGTCGAGTTCTCCAAGCCGGTGGTCTCGGTGGTCCAGGGCCCGGCGGCGGGGGTCGGCGTCTCGCTCGCGATCGCGGCCGACGTGATCCTCGCGTCCGAGAAGGCCTATTTTCTGTTGGCGTTCACCAAGATTGGGCTGATGCCCGATGGCGGAGCATCGGCCTTGGTCGCCGCATCGATCGGCCGGACGCGGGCGATGCGGATGGGCCTGCTGGCCGAACGACTCTCGGCGGCCGATGCGTTCGCGGCGGGCCTGGTGAGTGCCGTCCACCCGGCCGAGGATCTCGAGGCCGAGGTGAACGCGGTCGTCGAGACGCTGAAGTCCGGGCCTGCCGTCGCGCTGCGCAAGACCAAGCAGGCGATCAACGCCGCCACGCTGACCGAACTCGACGACGCGTTCGACCGCGAAACCGAAGGCCAGCTGTCGCTGCTGTCGTCACACGACTTCCGCGAGGGCACCAAGGCATTCCAGCAGCGCCGCGCGCCGAGCTTCACCGACGACTGAGCGCACGCCCGACTCGGATAATCGTTCGACTCGACGGGGGTCGATCAGCCACCATCGTTAGGTGAGTACGCAATTCGAGATCCAACCGGCGCAGCCCGCCGGTGGCTGGCGCGTACTCGCACCCTTCCGGTTCCGCGAGTACCGCCTGCTGGTCGGCGCGCTGTCGATCAGCATCTTCGCCGAGGGCATGTGGACCGTCGTGATGGCCCTGCAGGTCATCGCACTCGACGACGACCCCGCCTCGCTGTCGCTCGTCGCGACGTGCCTCGGCATCGGCCTGGTGGCCTTCGTCCTGGTCGGCGGGATCGCCGCCGACCGGCTCGACCAGCGCGCCATCATCATCGCGGTCGAGGCGCTCAACGTGTTCGTCGTGTTGACCGTCGCCATCCTGGGTTCCCTTGGCGTGCTTCGCATCTGGCACATGGCGGTGGCAGCGGGCCTACTCGGCATCGCGGCGGCCTTCTTCTTTCCCGCCTACAGCGCCATGCTTCCGCGCATCCTGCCCGCCGATCAGCTGCTGGCTGCCAACGGCGTCGAGGGCGTGGTGCGGCCGGTGTTCCAGAGGGCCGTCGGACCCGCAGTGGCCGGCGTGCTGGTCGGCATGACGTTCCCAGCGCTCGGGGCGTTCACCGTGGCCGCGCTCTTCGCGACGGGCCTCGCCCTGCTGGTGGCCACGCGTCCGGCGAAAACCGCTGGGCCGCACGTCGAAGACCGCGAAGAGACGCACGTCATTCGCGACATGCGCGACGGGTTTCGGTTCATGACGCGCACACCGTGGCTACTGGCGACGCTGCTGTTCGCGAGCATCTGGGTGCTGGTGGTGCTGGGCCCGATCGAGGTGCTGCTGCCGTTCCTCGCCAAGGACAGGTTCGCCGACGGCGCGCGGATGTACGGCTTCATCCTCGCGGCCTTCGGCGTCGGCAGCGCGATCGGTGCGCTGGCGGTCTCGTCGGGTCGTCTCCCCCGCCGCTACCTCACGGTGATGATGGTGATGTGGGGCGCGGGGTCGCTCCCTCTGGCGATCGTCGGCTGGACGTCGTCATTCGCCGTCATGGCGGTCGCGATCTTCGTCGTCGGTGTCACCGACGGCGCGGGCAGCGTCATCTGGGGCACGCTCCTGCAGCGGCGCGTGCCACGCGAGATGCTGGGCCGGGTGTCGAGCCTCGACTTCTTCGTCTCGCTGGTATTCATGCCGGTGTCGTTCGCGATCGCCGGCCCGATGTCGAAGATCGTGCCGATGGAGGTGATCTTCGCCGCGGCGGGGATCGTGCCGGTCGTCCTCGCGGCGGCCGCCATGGCCGCGGCGCGCATGCCCCGCGACGAGATCCGAAACCCGTTGTACTAGAGCGTCAGACACCGAACATCGGTGGCAGTGCGAGCACCATGACCAGACCCCAGAAGAAGTGGGTCAGCATGGGCGCGAGCACTCCGCCGGTGATTCGGCGCTCGTAGGCGCACACGGCGCCGAGGATGAGGCCCGCGAAGCCCAGCATCGGATTGCCCGCCGCCGACACCGCGACCGCGTAGATCACGGTGGAGATCACGGCCGGGTGGAACCTGCCGAGGGCCGAGTACAGCGCACCGCGGAAGAACATCTCCTCGGCGACGCCGTTGATGACGGTGATCAGGACGATCAGCCACAGTGCGCCCTGGTTGGCGTACTCGAGCACCGCGACGATGTAGTCGCGGACCGGGCCGATCTCGCGGGCCACCAACCCGCCGACGATGAAGGCGCCTCCCAGCACGACACCGATCGCCGCGCCGGTGATGACCGGGCGTCGGCGACGTCCGCGGAACATCACGTGCCCGAGGTGCAGCGGGCCCGACAGGCGGGCGCCGGCAGCCCACACGGCGGCCAGGGCAAGGGTGAGCAGATAGAACGACGCGTCACCGGGCTTGCGGCTCAACGAGATTCCGAGCAGCGTCGCGCCGATGATCAGCACGACCACCACCGTGATGCGACGCCTGCGCACCAGCGACGGTGGCTCGTCGTACAGCACGGGCGGGTTGGTGACGATCGCGCTGATCTCCCCGAGCAGGCCCGTCACGGCATGCCCTTGGGGGCCAGTCCGATCAGCGTGTCCAGTCCGGTGCGCCACCACCCCGCCACCGGGCCGGGCACGGCGCACAGCAGTCCGAGGGCGGGCTGGGCGATCGACGGGGTGACCATCGACACCAGCTTGCGGATCCGCGGGATGTCACCGCCCGCCCAGTCGGGATCGGTGTCGGCGAGGTGGTGCGGATCGGCGAGCCGGTCGACGGGAAGTTGTCGTCGCCCCGACAGCGACAGCTGGATTGCGTCGTCGATGGCCACCAGCCCGCCCGGCGGATCGGGAACCAACGCGCGCAGGCCGTCGCCGTTGGCCGTCATCGGATGGTCGAGCGACTCGACGAGATCCTCGGTCAATCCGCTGGGCACGGGGACGAACAGTGCCGCCACCCGCGACACCAGCCACATGTCGACGTCGGGCGCAGGCACGCCGGCCCGCCACTTCCCGGACAGCTCCGCGTACCTCAGCAGCAGATCGCCGTACGTGGTGGTCTCCGGACCCCGGATGTCGTACTGCCCGGCGGGGACCTTCTCGTCGGCCGCGGCGACCAGGTAGTAGAGCACGTCGCTGACGGAGATGGGATCCAACGGATTGTGTGCCCACGGCGGCATCGGGATCAGCCAGAAGCGGTCCCCCACATAGCGCAGGAGCTCGAACGACGTCGATCCCGCGCCGATGATGATCGCCGCACCCAGCCACACCACTTCGGGGCCGCCATCGACCGACAGCGCCTCGGCCACTTCGGCACGACTGGCCAGGTGCTCGGACAGTGCGTCGTCGTCGGGCACGAAACCGCCGAGATAGACGATGCGCGTGACGCCGGCGTCCTTCGCCGCGCTCGCGACGTTGCCTGCGGCTCTGTTGTCGGCCTCGCGAAAACCGGGCTGACCGATGCCGTGCACCAGGTAGTAGACGACGTCGATCGGGCCCGCGACGGCGAACGCGCTGGACACCGTTTCCGGGTCGGCCGCGTCGAACAGCACCGGCGTGACGTCGTCGATCCAGCCGAAGTCACCGAGTCGCTCGGGGTTGCGGCTGGCCACCACGACCTCGTGCCCGGCATGGAGCAGAGCAGAGACCAGACGCGAGCCGACGTAGCCCGTCGCCCCGGTGACGAGTGTGCGCATGGGGTTCACCGTAGGGACGTACCCGCGCGAACGCTATTCGATCGCGCCGCGGTGAAGATCCATCAGGCCCTGGTACAGCTCGGCGTTGAGACGGTTGCCCTCGACCTCGGCCGCGGTCAACTCGCGGCGGACCTTGCCGGGCACGCCGGCGATCATCGATCCCGGCGGAACCACGACGCCCTGCGGCACCAGCGCACCCGCCGCCACCAGGGAGCCTGCCCCGATGACCGCTCCGTTGAGCACGATCGCGCCCATGCCGATGAGGCACCCGTCCTCGACGGTGCAGCCGTGCAGGACGGCGTTGTGCCCGACGCTGACGTTCGCACCGATTCTGGCGGGGAAGCCGGGGTCGACGTGGATCGTCGAGCCGTCCTGGATGTTCGTGCCGAAGCCGATCTCGATGGGCTCGGCCTCCGCGCGCAGCGTGACGTTGTACCAGACGCTGGCGCGCGCCGAGAGGATCACCCGGCCGATGACGTTGGCGTGCGGTGCGACCCAGGACTCGGGGGCGAGCTGCGGCGCGTGACCGGAGATGGGCAGGATCAGGGGCTCTGGCATGCAGGCATCCTAAGCAGGGGCGGTCAAACGCCTTGATAGACCTTGCGATAACTCGACGGCGACATCCCGAAACCGCGCCGCAGGTGGTGACGCAGATTGCCGCCGGAGCCCAGCCCGGCGAGGCGGGCCACCTCGTCGACGGGCAGATCGCGGGACTCGAGGAGTTCGCGCGCGTGGTCGACCCGGCGCTGCCGGATCCACGCTCCTGGCGCCTGCCCCGTCTCCTCGCGGAAGCGGCGGTTGAAGGTGCGTTGGCTCATGTGCGCGTGCCTGGCCAGGCGCTCGACGGTGAGGTCCTCGTCGAGGTGCTGCAGTGCCCACGCCCTCGTCGCGGCGGTGGACGCATCGTCCTGCACGGGCGGTCTGCGGTCGATGAACTGCGCCTGGCCGCCCTCGCGCCATGGCGGCACGACGCAGTAGCGGGCGACGGCGTTGGCCGCCTTGGCGCCGTAGTCGGAGCGAATGACGTGCAGGCACAGGTCGATTCCCGCGGCGAGACCCGCAGAGGTCAACACGTCGCCGTCGTCGACGAAGAGCACGTTCTCGTCGACGTCGACGGCGGGGTGCAGGCGCTGCAGGTCGGCTGCGAACTTCCAGTGCGTGGTGGCCGGATGTCCGTCGAGTACGCCCGCCGCGGCGAGGACGAACGCACCGGTGCAGATGGACACCAGCCGGGTGCCAGGTCGGATGGCGTCGAACGCCGCACGCGCGTGCGGCGTCAGGGTGCCGTCCTCGCGCGCCGATGGATACCGGGTGCCGGGGACGACGACGGTGTCGGCGGTGGCCAACGCTTCGGGCCCCGCGCCGGGCAGGATCGCGAAGCCGTTCGTCGTCGGCACCGGCTGGTCGTCGAGGCCGCACACCACCACGTCGTAGAGCGGTTCGCCCGCCTCGTCGGCGGCGGCGCCGAACAGCATCGGGGCGATCGACGCATCGAAGCCCACCACCGGAGGCAGCAGGAGGACCGCGACGCCGTGTGGCTCGACCATGCCGACATCTTGGCATGTTTTTGACGAATAGTGGCATTCATGCCACTGGCGTGGGCAGACCGAAACCACGCACAGTGGTCGGGTGACGGTTACCGCCAAGGGGGAAACCACGCCCGCACCCCGCCTGCACTGGGCGTGGGTGGTCGCGGCGACGAGCTTCATCGCGATCCTCGGGGCCGCGGGCTTCCGCTCGGTCCCCGGCGTGTTCATGATGCCGCTGCACGACGAGTTCGGCTGGTCGCACGGCACGATCGGCCTGGCCATGTCGGTCAACATGACGCTGTTCGGGCTGACGGCGCCGTTCGCCGCCGCGCTGATGGACCGCTTCGGGGTGCGACCCGTCCTGACGGCCGCGCTGGTGCTCATCTCGGCCGGGTCGGCGCTCTCGGTCGTGATGACCGCCAGTTGGCAGCTGGTGCTGCTGTGGGGCGTGCTGGTGGGCGTCGGGACGGGTTCCATCTCGATGGGCTTCGTGGCGACGATCGCCACGCGCTGGTTCGAGGAGCGACGCGGACTGGTGACGGGTGTCCTCACCGCGGCGAGTGCGACCGGTCAGCTGATCTTCCTGCCCGTCATCGCCGAGGTCACCACACGCCACGGCTGGCGCTGGGCGTCCGTCGTCGTCGCGGCCGCTGCGCTGAGCGTCGTCCCGCTGGTCCTGGTGTTCCTTCGGAACCGTCCGGAGGACAGGGGCCTGCTCGCATACGGCGCGACCACGGCGGCCCCGGCCGAGGTGCCCACCGGGAGCTTCCGCGCCGCCTTCGACGGGTTGCGGATCGGCGCCCGGGTGCCCGCCTTCTGGCTGCTGGCGGGCAGCTTCGCGATCTGCGGCATGACCACCAACGGCCTCATCGGCACGCACTTCATCCCCGCTGCCAACGACCACGGCATGCCGACGACCGTGGCGGCGGGCCTGCTGGCGACGATCGGCATCCTGGACGTCGCGGGGACGGTGTTCTCCGGCTGGCTGACCGATCGTGTGGATCCGCGCCTGCTGCTGGTCGTGTACTACACCGGCCGCGGGGTCTCGCTGCTGCTCCTGCCGTCACTGCTCTCTCCACACGCCGAGCCGAGCACGTGGGTGTTCGTCATCTTCTACGGCCTGGACTGGGTGGCCACCGTGCCGCCGACCATCGTGCTGTGCCGTCGCTACTTCGGCGCCCGCACGCCGGTGGTGTTCGGCTGGGTGTTCGCCAGTCACCAGCTGGGCGCTGCCGTGGCGGCCGCGGGCGCGGGCTGGTTGCGCGACCAGCAGGGCGACTACGACCTCGCGTTCTACCTCGCGTCGGGCCTGTGCGGCGTCGCGGCAATACTCTGTCTGAACGTGCGAAAAGCCCAGGTCAGCGCGGCTTGACCGGCGTTTCCGCAGGCAGTTGGCTTTGCCGATTCGTGATCTCAGCCCTTACGCTGCACCAGGCGTCGCCACGAGAGTCGGGCTCTGGGCGGCGCGATCACACACGTTGAGGAGCCGAACAGTGAAGACTCGCACCAGCCGAGCCATTGGACTTGCCGCCGGAATCGCCGCGATCGTCGTGTCGGTGCCGCTGGCCATCACCGCCCAGGCGGACCCCCCGGACACCACCACCGCGACGACCCCGCTGTCGGACTGGCAGGGCAACTGCGACCCGGTCCGGGCCGAGCTGGCCCCCAGCGGCGCCACCAAGGAGACCCTGGCCACGCTGCCGGTCGGGCAGGTGCTCGCCAAGATTCCGTCGCTGAGCACGTTCACCTCGGCGATCAACGGTGGCCTCAACCCCGCCGTCAACGTCGTGCCGGTGCTCGAGAACGGCCCGTACGTGGTCTTCGCGCCGAACAATGACGCGTTCGCCAAGCTGGATCCGACCGAGCTCGCGACGCTGAAGTCCGATCCGACCGCATTGACCAAGCTGGACTACTACCACGCCTTCCTCGGCCTGCTCGGCCCCGGCGACATCGCCGGCCAGCGGCCCACGCAGGAGGGCGCCGAGGTCAAGGTCAGCGGCAAGGACGGCGACATCAAGGTCAACGACACCGCGAAGGTCATCTGCGGTGGCATCCAGGCCGCCAACGCCAGGATTTACATCCTCGACACCGTGTTGAACCCCGACGAGCCACCTGCGCCGATCACGCCGCAGACGTCGTTCAGCAACACGGGCAAGCCGGCCACCCCGGCAAGCCCGACGACGTCGGCCACCCCGAGCAGCTAGCGTTTCGGCGCGTAAACGTTCACCCAACGAACGTTTACGCGCCGAAATCGGTTAGAGGCCCAGGTCGCGGCCGACGATCTCCTTCATGATCTCGGTCGTGCCGCCGTAGATCGTGGAGATGCGGACGTCGACGTAGTCGCGGGCGACCTTGTACTCGTTCATGTAGCCGTAGCCGCCGTGCAGCTGCACGCAGGCGTCGACGACCCGCTTGTGCAGTTCGGTGCACCACCACTTGGCCTTGGAGGCCTCGACTGCGGTCAGCTCACCGTCGACGACGGCCCGCAGGCAGCGGTCGATGTACGCCTCGGCGATGTCGAGCTCGGTGTCCAACTCGGCCATCACGAACCGGTTGTGCTGGAAGCTGCCGATCGGCTGGCCGAAGGCCTTGCGGTCCTTGACGTATTGCAGTGTCTCGGTGAACGTCGAGCGTGCGCCTGCGACGGCGGCGATCGCTATGGAGAGCCGCTCGGACGGCAGGTTGGTCATCAGGTGGTAGAAGCCCTTGCCCTCCTCGCCCAGGAGGTTCGCCGCCGGGACGCGGACGTTCTCGAAGTTCAGCTCGGCGGTGTCGGCGAAGTGCTGGCCCATCTTGTCGAGCTTGCGGCCGCGGGTGAAGCCCTCCATCCCGCGCTCGACGACGAGTAGCGAGAAGCCCTTGTGCCCGGCGTCGGCATTGGTGCGGGCGACCACGACCACCAGGTCGGAGTTGATGCCCGCGGAGATGAACGTCTTGGCGCCGTTGAGGATCCAGTCGTCTCCGTCGCGGACGGCGGAGGTCTTGATGCCCGCGAGGTCGCTGCCCGCTCCGGGTTCGGTCATCGCGACGGCACCGATGAGCTCGCCGGTGATGTAGCCGGGCAGCCAACGCTCCTGCTGCTCGGCGTTGGCCAGGTTCGCAAAGTACGGGCCGACGATGTCGTTCTGCAGGCTCAGCCCCGGCGTGGCCGCTCCATAGCGGGCGAACTCCTCGACGATCACGGCGTTGAACCGGAAGTCGTCGACTCCGCCGCCGCCGAACTTCTCGGGCAGGTTGAACCCGATCAACCCGTACTTGCCCGCGGCCACGTAGGCGTCGCGGTCCACCAGCCGCTCGGCGTCCCACTTCTCGGCGTACGGCGCGCATTCCTTCTCCAGGAACTGGCGCGCGGTCGCCCGCAGCTGCTCGTGCTCTTCTTCGAAAACCAGTCTCTTCACTATCGTTCTCCTACTTGGCCTTCCATACGGGCTGTCGCTTCTGCGCGAACGCCAGCGGCCCTTCCTTGGCGTCCTCGGACCGCAACACCGTGCTCATCTCGCGCATCGTCCTGGTCCAACCGACCTCGTCGCCGGTGATGACGCCGTCGTCGATGCCGGCGGCCACGCGCTTGCTGGCCCACACCGCCAGCGGGGCGTTGACCGTGATGCGCTCGGCCAGCGCCAGGGCGGCGTCGACCACCGTGCCGTCGGGCACGACCTGGTTGATCAGGCCCCACTTCAACGCGTCGGCGGACGACATCGGCTCGCCGGTGAACAGCAGTTCCATCGCGACCTTGCGGGGCAGGTGTTCGACGATGCGGAAAACGCCACCGGCCGCCGCGATCAGGCCCCGCTTGACCTCGGGCAGACCGAATTTCGTGCTCTCCTCGGCGACGACCAGATCACTGGCCAGCGCCAGCTCGGTGCCACCTCCCAGGGCCGTGCCGTTGACCGCCGCGATGGTGGGCTTGTCGATGACGTGCTGCACGTAGCCGGCGAATCCCCACTCGCCGTGCTCGGGGTGATAGAGGTTCTCCCGTCGCGAGATGGCCTTGAGATCCGCTCCCGCACAGAAGGACTGGCCGGCACCGGTGATGACGACCGCGCGCACCTCGGGGTCGTGCTGAGCCTCGTGCAGCGCGTCGCCGACGGCGATGCTGACCGCCGCGTTGACGGCGTTGCGCGCCTCGGGCCGGTTCAGGGTGATGAGCAGGACGTTGCCCCGTCGCTCGGTGAGAGCGCCGGGGACGTCCGTCTGGGGATCGGCGGTCACAACAGTTCGAGGATGGTGGCGTTGGCCTGGCCGCCACCCTCACACATCGTCTGCAACCCGTACTGAATTCCCTTGTCCCGCATGTGATAGAGCATGGTCGTCATGATGCGGGCGCCGGAACCGCCGAGAGGGTGCCCGAGCGCGATTGCGCCGCCGTTGGGGTTGAGCTTCTTCTCGTCGGCGCCGATGTCCTTGAGCCACGCCAGCGGGACGGGCGCGAAGGCCTCGTTGACCTCGAAGACACCGATCTCGTCGAGCGAAAGGCCCGAGCGCTTCAGCGCCTTCTGCGTCGCGGGAATGGGCGCGGTGAGCATGATGACGGGATCGGCACCCGCCAGCACCGCGGTGTGCACCTTGGCAAGTGGCTTGAGCCCCAACGACTTCGCCTTCTCGGCCGACATGAACAGCAGCGCTGCGGAGCCGTCGGAGATCTGCGAGGCGTTGCCCGCGTGGATGACGCCGTCCTCCTTGAAGGCAGGCTTGATGGTCGCCATCTTCTCCACCGTGCCGCCGCGCCGGATGCCCTCGTCCTTGAGGACCGGGTTGCCGTCCTGATCCTTGATGGCGACGATCTGGTCGTCGAAGGCGCCGGAATCCTGTGCCGCGGCGGCCTTCTCGTGCGATCCGAGGGAAAACTGGTCGAGCGCCGTACGGTCGAAGCCCCACTGCTCGGCGATCATTTCCGCTCCGGTGCCCTG
>JAESGJ010000267.1_pt1 | contig 47929 bp, 46 predicted proteins | sample 9266241 | NCBI WGS metagenome assembly JAESGJ01 (sample SAMN14514841, study PRJNA621669) | algae metagenome | isolation source: Brasilonema octagenarum HA4186-MV1 and co-occurring heterotrophs from wet... | place: USA: Manoa Valley, Hawaii | collected 2009-07-20
TACCGGCCGCCGGGCTAGCACCGATTCCCGACGGCGTGGACTTCCCCACCGCCGCCGCATTCGGCGTGGCCCACCGCACCGCCTATCACACGCTGCGGTCGGTGGCCCGCGTCTCCGACGGCGACGAATTGGTGGTCCTGGGCGCGGGAGGCGGCGTCGGCCTGGCCGCCGTGCAGCTCGGTGTCGCGTTGGGCGCCACCGTCACCGCGGTCGCCTCGTCCTCCGAGAAGCTGGCCGTCGCAGCCCGATACGGCGCGACACACCTGATCGATCACCGCGACGGCGACCTGCGGGCCGCGCTGAAGGCGGCGCTGCCCGACGGCGCGCACGCCGTCGTGGACCCCGTCGGGGGTGAGCTGTCCGAGCCCACGCTGCGGTCACTGCGGCGCGGTGGCCGCTTCGTCACCGTCGGCTACGCCTCCGGCACGATCCCACGAATTCCGCTGAACCTGGTACTGGTCAAGGGAATTCACGTCGTCGGCTTCCAATTCCAGGACGTCCCCGCCGACGAGTTCGGCCGCAACGAGGACGAGCTGCGACACCTGCTGACGTCGGGTCGGGTGCACCCACACGTCGGCGCCAGGTATCCACTCGACGAGACCGCACGTGCGTTGCGGCAGGTGGCCGATGGTCAGGCCATCGGCAAGGTCCTCATCGAGGTCAGCTCGCGGGAATGAGGTCCGCCGCCACCGAAGGCCGGGCCATGACGCCGCACCGGAACGTCTCGGCGTCGCCGACGACCGCTCCCGCCGGCTCGATGGCGGCCAGTGCCTGCGCCTTGAACGCCCGGGCCGCCGCGCTGAGCTGATGACGAACCGAGCCGACCGTGTCGTCGAGTTCCTCGGGCCAGTGCTCGCCCCACAGCGTGACCTCGGTCAGACCGTGGTCGAGGGCGTTCAGCACGCCTTGGCGCACGCGCGCGTCGGCCGAGAAGAGCTCGGACGCCACGGCAACGGTCTGCGGGTGGGGCCGGTCGGCCCACATCTCCAGCGCCGACTCGAGGTCCTGGGTGTCGACCCCGAGGATCTCGAGCGGACGCAGGTCCTCGGCGTTGGCCCCTGCGTTTCGGACGAGGACCGTCACGTCCCAGCCCGCCATGACGCGGTCCACCAACCAACCGCCCGCGAACTTCACGACCTCGGGGACGCTGGGCGAGACCACGTCGAGCCGATACCTCATGTCCTGCTCCTGTCCACTGGTTCGAAGTCGCGGGCCAGCGACTCGGCGTACCCCTTGAAGACGTCGGCCAGGGGTATCGAAGGATCGAGCAGCCATGCGGTCTCCATTCCGTTGACGAAGGCGAGGATCTCCACGGCCTTGATCGCCGCGTCGAAGTCTGGGCGGTAGACGCCGGCGGCCTGCGCGCGCCCGATCAGGCCCGCGACGATGTCGACGGCGGCCTGCTGCCGCGCGACCAGCCGGTCGTGCAGTGGCGCGTCGGGGGCGATGTTCTCGATCAGCAGCACGGTGAACGTGCCGACCAGTTCGGGGGCCCGGTCGAAGCGCTCGGCGACGCGGCAGATCTGGGTGATCAGGTCGCCCTGGCGGTCCGCGTGGATGTCGTCGTCGTGATCACGGGCATCGAGAACCGCGTTGAGCAGTTGTTCCTTGGATTCGAAGTGGTGCAACAGGCCGGCAGGGCTGACCCCGGCCTCCCTGGCGATCTGTGCCAGCGAGGTGTTGCGCCATCCGTTGCGCGACAGCAGGCGCTCGGCGACCTCGAGGATCCGCGCCTTCCGGTCCTCGCCCTTGGCGAGCAGCGTGGCGTACGGCCTCGGAGACTGCTCCAGAGCGGACACCGAACTCCCTTGTTCGAACCAACCTAGTGAACACACAGTAGGTAGGTTTGCCCGCTGTGACAAGGGTCTCGGAGAGGTTTTTTCGTCGGCGTGATTCGGGCGAGCCTGACGGTCCGCGCCGCGGCACCCGCACCGTGCCGAGCGCGAGCGCGGCCGCTAGTTCACGCTGTGCAATCAACACATTCAATGCGCCGATATCGCGCCGTTCAGCGCATTGACCGCATCGAACTGAACTCCTTGAATGTGTGGTGTCCACATCGGATGGAAGGTGACGCCCCGGATGCACGGCGAAGGACCCATGACCGACACCGCACGGGAGTCCCGCGTGATCGACCGGCTCACCGGCAGCTATGGCCTGACGGTCGCCGGTCTCGCGCTGCTGGGTGGCGAGTTCGACCGCAACTACCGCGTGACCACCGAGACGGGTCGGCAGTACCTGGCCAAGTGGCAGGCGCACCGCGGAGACGAACGCGAGCAGCGCTGGCGCGAGGACATTCTGGTCCACGCCGCGGGACGCGATGCCGGAGTGGCGATTCCGACGATCGTGCCGACGGTGGACGGGGCGCGGCACGACACCGTGGGACCCGACGACACCGCGCTGACCCTGTTCGACTGGGTGCCCGGCATCGAGTGGTCGAAGGTCGACGGCCATTCCGAGGCCCTGCTTCGCCGCCTTGGCGCCACTGCCGCTCGAATCACCAAGGCGCTCCGCGGATTTCCCCACGATGCTCTGCCCCCGACCCATCACTGGGACGTGACGCGCAGCCGGGAGGCGATCACGTCGTGCCTCGTGGAGGATCCCGGTCTCGCCGACCGCGACTTCGTGGACACCACCCTGCGGTGGTTCGACGACGCCGCACCGACGCTGCCATCACTGCCGCGCGCGGTGGTGCACCAGGACCTCAACGACCACAACGTCCTCGTCGATCCGGAGCGGGATGCCATCGCGGGCGTGCTGGACTTCAACGACGCGCTGTTCGGCCTCCGCGTCGCCGAGGTCGCCATCGCCGGCGCGTACGCGATGCTGCGGCGCAGCCACCCGCTGAACGTCCTCGGCCACGTCGTCGCCGGCTATCACGGGGTGACCCCGCTGCGCGACGACGAGCTCGCCGTCGTCTATCCCCTTGCCGCAGCGCGCCTCTGCGTGCAGGTGCTGACGTGGACCGCCCGCGACCGGACCACCCCGACCGAGTACGGCAGCATGCGCATGAGGCACACCATGCCGACGCTGCAGAGGGTGCTGACCGTCGATGTCGACCGCGCCACCGAGCACCTACGATCGGCCGCCGAATCCACCGAATCCGAGCCCGGCCGTGCCGAGGAGTCCTGACGATGTCGAGTCCCGAACCCATGCACATGGCCAACGCCTACGCCGGTGACGACGCGACGCTCGATCCGGCGACCCGGTCGCTGATCCGCCGCCGCGAGGCCGTGCTCTCCCCCAGCTACCGGCTGTTCTACCGAAACCCGATCAACCTCGTTCGCGGCGATGGGGTTTGGCTGTACGACGCCGACGGTCGCCGCTATCTCGACGCCTACAACAACGTGCCGGTGATCGGGCACAGCCACCCCAGGGTGCGACACCTCGTCGACCAGCAGCTGGGCGTGCTCAACACCCATACCCGCTACCTCACCGAACCCGTCGTCGACTACTCCGAGCGACTCCTCGCGCTGTTCCCACCCGAGCTGGCCAAGGTCGTGTACACGTGCACGGGCAGTGAGGCCGTCGATCTCGCCCTGCGGATGGCGCGCTACGAGACCGGCGCACGCGGCGTCATCTGCACCAGCCACGCCTACCACGGCACGTCGGCGGCCGCGGCCGAGATCTCCCCAAGCCTGGGTCCCCACAACGAGATCGGGCCCGACGTGATCCTCGTCGACGCCCCCGACACGTTCCGGGAGGACCCCGCCGGGGCGGCATCGCGGTTCGCCGCCAAGGTCACCGAGGCCATCGATACGCTCACGCGCCGCGGGGTCGGACTCGCCGCGATGATCGTGGACTCGGTGATGTCCAGCGACGGCGTTCAGTGTGATCCCGAAGGGCTGCTGGCACCCGCCGCGTACACGGTCCAGCGCGCGGGCGGGCTGTGGATCGCCGACGAGGTACAGCCGGGATTCGGCCGCCTCGGCAGCGGGTGGTGGGGTTTCCCACGGCACGGTCTGGCGCCCGACCTGGTGGTCCTCGGAAAGCCGATGGGCAACGGTCTGCCCATCGCCGCGGTCGTCGGCACCGACCGCGCAATGACCCGTTTCGGCCGGGACATCCGCTACTTCAACACCTTTGGCGGCAATCCGGTCAGCATCGCGGCGGCGACTGCCGTCCTCGACGTCATCGAGGCCGACGACCTGATCGGCAATGCCGAACGCACCGGCGCGCTGCTGCTCGACGGCCTGCGCCGAATGGCGTTACGGCACGGCATCATCGGCGACGTCCGCGGCAGCGGTCTGTTCGTGGCGGTGGAGTTCGTCACGGAGCCGGGCGGCTCGACACCCGACCCGGCCACCGCCTCCGGGGTGGTCAACGAACTCCGCGAGCGCGGCATCCTGATCAGCGCCTCGGGACGCTCGGAGAACGTGCTGAAGATCCGACCGCCCCTGCCGTTCGGCGCCGACCATGCCGAGCACCTGCTGACCGCGCTCGACGACGTCCTGACGTCGATCGAAGGCGCTTGACGCGCGCCGGCACTCAGCGACGCGGACCTGCCGACGCAGTCCGGTCGGTCAGCGCGTCCATCTGCCGGACCAGATGCGGGTACAGCACGGCGGGCCCCAGCCAGCGCGCGACGAACTGACGCAGGGAGGTGCCGGTGCGCGACGGGGCACCGGGGTCCGTCAGCAGCGAATGCACTGTGCGGAGGCTGATCTCGGCGAGCTCGTCGAGGCCTGCCTCGTCAAAACCGTGCCGCGACCAGTCGACGTCGTAGCGATGCAGCATGACGCGCCCGAAGGACATCGCCGCGCCCGTGGTGAACGACGCCATCGCCGGCCCCTGCCCCCGCGCGTTGAGCACGTGCTCCAACTGGCGGTCACCGGCGAGTGCCTCTACGGCGAACGACACGCCCTCGACGAGTGCGGTCACCGGATCGGTCCACCCGCTGACGTGCTCGGCCAGCCGGTCGAGGAAGCCGTCGGCGGAGCGCATCCGGCTCGCGATCAGCATTGCCTCGGTGCCGGGGAAGTACCGGTAGACGGTCTGACGGCTGACGCCGAGCACCCTGGCGACGTCGGTGACCCTGATGGTCGAATCACGGTCGACGTCAAGGGAGTCCACGGCGTCGAGGATGCGCGCGATCGCGTCCTCGTCCGAGGTGGGCGTGTTGCCCGACCACCCGTGGCTACGCAAGGACGGGAACCGCGGCGTCGAACTCGAGGGCCATGGTGGTCGGCCCGCTCATGCCCAGCATCGGCTTCCACGGCGCCGGTGCGATGCGCCGCGGGTTGGGCAGCCGCCGCGCCAGGATCCGAAGCGCCTCGGCCAGTTCACGTCTGGCGAGGTTCGCGCCGAGGCAGTAGTGGATACCGCCGCCGAAGGTGAGGATCGCGGGCGCCGAATCCCGCGTGATGTCGAACCGTTCGGGATCGTCGTAGGTGGCCGGATCCCGGTTCGCCGCGTAGGTGTTGACGAGCACGAACGTGCCAGCCGGGAAGACGTAGCTACCGAATTCGACGTCCGTGTTGGTCATCCGCGGGGCGCCACAGACCGCTGGCGAGTGCCGCATGCTCTCCTCGACCGCGTGCATCGCGAGCTCCGGTCGCTCGCCGAGCAGCCGCCACTGGTCGGGATGGTCGCACAGGGCGTACACGGACGCCGCCAACTGATTTCGCGTGGTGTCCGTCCCCGCCATCAGCAGACCCGCCGCCAGCATCTGCAGTTCGCCGGAGCTCAACCGGTCGCCGTCGTCCTCGGCCCTGATGAGGTCCGACAGCAGGTCGTCGGTGAGGCGGGACCGGCGGCGGGCGACCATGTCGTCGACGTAGTCGTCGAGCTCGGTCCACGCCCGCATGATGACGGGCTCGTCGCGAGCGACGGTGTCGGTGAACGTGAATGCCTTGAACACGTCGTCGGTCCAGTCCGAGAATTTCTGCCAGTCCTCCCTGGGCGCACCGAGGAGCGCACAGATGACGGGAACGGGGTACGGCCGGGCGATGTCGTCGACGAAGTCGCAGCGGCCCGCGTCGACGACCCCGTCGACCAACTCGTCGACCACGGCTGCGATGGTGCCCTCCAGACGCGCGGTAGCACGGGGCGTGAAGGCCTTGGACACCAGCGCGCGCAGGCGCTGGTGCGCCGCGCCCTCCAGACACAGCAGACTGCCAACCACCTTGTCCCACAGCGGCCCCGACGTGACGCCCTGTGCCATCAGGTTGATCCCCGGCGGGATCACGAAGCGAGTATCGCGCAGGATGGCGCGCGCCAAGTCGTAGGACAGGACCTCGGGGCCGACGGGCCCGATCGCGATCGGCGCCGTCCGCTGCGCCTCCCGCAGGTGGACGTATGCCTCACCGGGGCTGTCGGCGAGGCCGTAGCCCAGCACCGGCAGGCCCGCGTCGAAAACGTTCGGTGGGTTGACACTCATCGTCGAAATGTATTGCCACGCTCCCGTAGGCGTGCGGAAACGGGCAAAGAGGGAGTCGTGACGAGACAGTCGTGCGCTACAGACCCAGCGACTTGGCGATGATCACCTTCATCACCTCACTGGTGCCTGCGTAGATCCGGGCCACGCGGGCATCCGTGTACAGCCGAGCGATGGGGTACTCCATCATGTAGCCGTAGCCACCGAAGAGCTGCAGGCAGCGATCGACCACCCGCTGCTGCATCTCGCTGCAGAACAACTTGACCCTGGCGGCATCGGCCGCGGACAGCTCGCCGTCCACGTGCAGCGCGACGGCGCGATCCAGCATCGCCTGGCCTGCCTCGACCTCCGTCGAGCACGCCGCGAGTTCGAACTTGGTGTTCTGAAAGGAGGCCACCGGCGTGCCAAAGGCCTTGCGGTCCTTGGTGTAGTCGATCGCCGCCGCGATCGCCGAGCGCGCCTGCGCCACCGAACCGACCGCGATGGTGAGGCGTTCCTGGGGGAGGTTGTGAGCCAGATAGCCGAAGGCCTCGCCGAGTTCGCCGAGCACGTTGGCGGCAGGCACCCGCACGTCGACGAACGACAGCTCGGCGGTGTCCTGGACCTTGCAGCCCATCTTCTCCAGCTCGCGGCCGCGGGTGAAGCCCTCCATGCCGTCCTCGACGACCAACAGCGTCAGACCCTTGCGTCGGTTGTCGGGATCGGTGGACGTGCGAGCGACCACGACGACCAGATCGGCCTGCATGCCGCCGGTGATGAACGTCTTCGCGCCGTTGACGACGAAGTCGTCGCCGTCGCGGACGGCCGTGGTGCGCATGCCCGCCAGATCCGAGCCGGTGCCCGGTTCGGTCATCGCGACGGCGGTCAGCAGCGTGCCCGCCGCCAGCCCTGGGAACCAGCGGGCGCGCTGCTCGTCATTCGCGTAGTGCAGGAAGTACGGCAGGATCACCTCGAGCTGTGTGCGCACGGTCGACAACGTCACCAGCGCGCGGGCAGCCTCCTCCTGCAGCACCACGTTGTAGCGGTAGTCGGGCATGCCGCCGCCGCCGTACTCCTCGGGGATCGCCATACCGAGCAGTCCGAGCTCGCCCATCTGTTTGAAGACGTCGCGCGGCAGCCGTCCACCCTTCTCCCACTCGGGATAGTGCGGCACGACCTCCTTCTCGACGAACTCGCGCGCCAGTTGGCGGAACGCCTCGTGGTCTTCGTGGAAGAGGTTGCGTTGCATGTGATCTCCTAGGCGACCAGCTCGACGAGCGTGGCATTCGCGGTGCCACCGCCCTCGCACATGGTCTGCAGTCCGTATCGAATTCCATTGTCCCGCATGTGATGAATCATCCGCGTCATCAGCACGGCACCCGACGCGCCCAGCGGATGGCCCAGGGCGATCGCGCCACCGAGGGGATTCAGCCTCGCCTCGTCGCCGCCGGTCTCCGCCAGCCACGCCAGTGGGACCGGCGCGAAGGCCTCGTTGACCTCGTAGACGCCGACCTCGTCGATGCCGATACCCGCCTTGTGCAGCACCTTCTCGGTGGCCGGGATCGGCCCGGTCAGCATCAGCACCGGGTCCGCACCCGTGACCGCACCGGCGCGGTAGCGCACCAGTGGCGTCAGGCCCATGTTCACGGCGTTCTCGGCGGTTGTCACCAGGAGGGCGGCGGCGCCGTCGGAGATCTGCGAGGAGTTGCCCGCGTGGATGACCCCGTCGTCCTGGAACGCGGGCTTCAACCCGCCGAGTTTCTCGACGGTGGTGCCACGCCGGATGCCCTCGTCGTCGGTCACCACCGTGCCGTCGGTGAAGACCGGCACGATCTGGTCGGCGAAGGCGCCCGCGTCCTGCGCGGCCGCCGCCCGTTCGTGGGACTGGGCCGAGTACTCGTCGAGTCGGGTCCGCGACAGGTTCCACTTCGTGGAGATCAGCTCCGCCGAGATGCCCTGGTTGAACGAGAAGTCGTCGTAGCGGGCAAGCACTTTGGGCCCGTACGGCATGCCCGTGGAGCGGGCGGACCCCAGCGGGACCCGGCTCATCACCTCGACCCCACCGGCCACGACGACGTCCTGCTGGCCCGACATCACCGCGTGGACGGCGAAGTCGAGGGCCTGTTGACTGGATCCGCAAGCCCGGTTCACGGTGGTGCCGGGAATGTGCTCGGGCCAGCCCGCCGCGAGCACCGAGTAGCGGCCGATGTTGCTCGACTGATCGCCGACCTGCGACACGCAGCCCCACACGACGTCGTCGACCACCGCGGGGTCGATGCCGGTGCGCTCGGCGAGTTCGTTCAGCACGATGGCGGACAGGTCCGCGGCGTGCTGGCCGGACAGGCCACCGTTGCGCTTTCCGACGGGGGTGCGCACGGCTCCGACGATGACGGTCTCACGCATTGTCCTGCTCCGATCTGGTCGTCACTGCCCAGTCACCGGTGAAACCGGGTTCGCGCTTCGCGGCGAAGGCGGCGTAGGCCTCCCCCGAGTCTGCCGTGGCGAAGTTGCCCGGCTGGGCGCGGGCCTCGTTGGCCAGCGCCTGCGGCAGCGTCACGCTGGCGCCGTCGTTCAGCAGCGCCTTGCTCTGCGCCAGCGCGAACGGCGGCCCGGCCGCCAGTCGGCCCGCCAGCTCGTCGACGAAGGCGTCGATCTCGTCTGCCGGTTTCAGCCACGTGACCAGGCCGAGTCCGTGCGCCTCGGTGGCGTCGATCATGTCCCCCAGCAGGACCAGGCGCTTCGCCTGCTGCAACCCGACAAGCCTTGGCAGCAGCCACGATCCGCCGAGGTCCACCGACAGGCCCCGCTTGGCGAAGATCTGGCAGAACCTCGACTCCGGCGTGGCCACGACGAGGTCGCAGCCGAGTGCGAGGTTCCAGCCCGCGCCGACGGCCACCCCGGTCACCTTCGCCACGGTCGGGACGGCCAGCTCGTGCAGAGCGAGCGCGACGTCGCTGAGCCGCTGCAGCTTGTACCTGGGGTGGATGTCCTCACCGGTGCCGATGTCGGCGCCGGAGCAGAATGCCCCGCCCGCGCCGGTGATCACCAACGCGCGCACGCCGCCGTCGCGACCCGCTGCCCGCAGCGCGTCGGCGAGGTCGCGCCACAGTCCGGCGTCGATGGCGTTCTTCCGGTGCGGCCGGTTCAGTGTGAGGCTGCGGACGCCGTCGTGGTCGTCGATCAGGAGTGCGGGTTCGGCCGACGTCACGAGTACACCGGTCCGATCGCGCCCTCGTCGCGCAGCGCGGCGATCTCGTCGGCGGTCAGACCCAGTTCGCGCAGCACGATGTCGGTGTGTTCACCGAGCCCCGGCACCGCGCCCATCGACGGCTCGAACCCGCTGATCACCGGCGGCGGGAGCAGCGCGGGGATGTCGCCCCTCGGCGAGCCCACCGCCCGCCAGCGGTCACGGGCTGCGAGATGCGGGTGGACCACCACCTCGCTGGGCAGGTTGTAGCGCGAGTTCCCGATGCCTGCGGCGTCGGCGATCAGTTGAACCTCGGCGAGATCATGCTTGGCGCACCAGGATTCGATCGCCGCGTTGATCTCGTCGCGGTGTGCGCAGCGGTCCGCGTTGGATGCCAGGCGCGGATCGTCGGCCAGATCGGGGCGGTCGATGATCTCGCGGGCCAGCCGCTGCCACTCGCGGTCGTTGGTGGTGCCGAGCACCACGGTCTGACCGTCGGCGGTGGGAAAGGCGCCGTAGGGCGCCACCGCGGGTGCGCTGACGCCGAGCGGCTGCTGGTCGACCCCGGTGTGCTGGGTGTAGGTCAGTTGGTAGCCCATGATGTCGGTCATCACGTCGAAGAGGCTGAGCTCGACGGCGGGCACCGCGGTGCCGGTGCGGCCGCCGCGCGCCACCAGCAGCGCGAGGATCGACAGCGCGGCGTACAGCCCGGTGGTGAAGTCGGCCATCGCGGGCCCGGGCTTGGCGGGCATGTCCGGATACCCCGTGACGGCGCAGGATCCCGACTCCGCTTGCACCAGAAGGTCGTAGGCGCGCTTGTGCGAGATGGGGCCGCCGGGGCCGTACCCGTCGATCTCGACGGGAATGACGTTCGGATGCCGCACGGCGAGATCGGCACGGCCCAGCCCGAGGCGGGCGGTCGCCCCCGGCGCCAGGTTGGACACGAAGGCGTCCGCGCCGTCCAGCAGTCGGTGCAGGACGTCCAGGCCCGCGGGCGACTTGAGGTTGAGGGTGACGGATTCCTTGCCCCTGTTGCACCACACGAAGTGGGCGGCGAGGCCGCCGGGGCCGTTGACCACGTCGTCGTAGTCCCTGGCGAAGTCACCGCCCCTGGGGTTCTCCACCTTGATCACCCTGGCCCCGAAGTCGGCGAGCACCCGACTGCAGATCGGCGCGGCGACCGCCTGCTCCATCGCGACGACCGTGATCCCGGCCAGTGGTGCAGACCCAGCAGAAGCCATCACATGACCATACCGCCGTCGACGGGCAGCACCTGGCCCGTGACGTAGGAGGCGGCGTCGGAGGCCAGAAAGACGAACGCGCCGGCGATCTCGTCGGGATCAGCCCAGCGCTGCAACGGGATTCGGCGCATCATGTTCGCCGAGAACTTCTCGTTGGTGCGGATGGTCTCGGTCATCGGCGTCGCCGCAAGCGGGGCAAGGGCATTCACCAGGATGTTCTTGCGCGCAAGTTCGCGAGCCAGCGACTTGGTGAAGCCGATGATGCCCGCCTTGGCCATCGAGTAGTTGACCTGACCGAGTGTGCCGGTGATGCCCGCGGCCGACGTGACGTTGATGACGCGACCGGTGCCGTCCGTGGCCAGGTACGGCAGCGCCGCCTGGGTGACGCGGAAGGCGCCCATCACGTGGATGTCGAGCAACCGGTCGACGTTCTCCTCGCTGATGTCGGCGAACATCGCAGGCGCGGTGACGCCCGCATTGTTGACGACGATGTTGAGCACGCCGCCCGTCATGGCGGCGGCCTGTGCCGCGGCGGCGTCGGCCGTGCCGCGGTCGGCGACGTCGAGGGCCGCGCTCTCGGCCCTGCCGCCGGCTGCCGAAATACCCTCGGCCACAACGGCTGCCGCGTCCTTGTCGAGATCGGTGACCAGGACCGCCGCACCCGCGACCGCCAGCGCCCGCGCCACGGCGGAGCCGATCCCGCCCGCGGCGCCGGTGACCAGTGCCGAGCGGCCGGTCAGGTCGAAGAGCGGATTGGCGGTCATCAGTAGCTCCTTGGCAGGCCGAGGACGTGGGAGCCGAGGAAGTTCAGGATCATCTCCTGGCTCACGGGGGCGATCTTCATCAGGCGGGACTCACGGAAGAACCGCGAGATGTTGTACTCCTCCGAATAGCCCATGCCACCGTGCGTCTGCAGGGCCCGGTCGGCGGCCCCGAAACCCGCATCGGCGCAGAGGTACTTGGCCATGTTGGCCTCGCGTCCGCACGGCTTGCCGTTGTCGTAGAGCCAGGTGGCCTTGCGCAGGATGAGTTCGGCGGCGTCCAGGCGGGCCAACGAATCTGCCAGCGGGAACTGGATGCCCTGGTTCATGCCGATCGGCCGGTCGAACACGACGCGTTCGTTGGCGTACTTGACGGCCCGATCGAGTGCCACCCGGCCGATGCCGAGCGCCTCGGCGGCGATCAGCATCCGCTCGGGATTCAGCCCGTGCAGGATGTAGCTGAAGCCCTTGCCCTCCTCCCCGATTCGGTCCTCGACCGGAAACCGGAGGTCGTCGATGAACAGCTCGTTGGAGCTGACGGCGTTGCGGCCCATCTTCTTGATCGGCCGGATGTCCACGTGGGCGCGGTCGAGGTCGGTGAGGAACAGCGACAACCCGTCGGTCTTCTTGGTCACCTCGTCATACGGCGTCGTGCGGGTCAGCAGCAGGATCTTCTCGGACTCGAGCGCCTTGGAGATCCACACCTTGCGGCCGTTGACCACGTAGCTGTCGCCGTCACGCTTGGCGAACGTGGTGATACGCGAAGTATCCAGTCCCGCACCGGGTTCGGTGACGCCGAAGCAGACGTGCAAGCTGCCGTCGACGATCCTGGGCAGCGTGGCCGCCTTCATCTCGTCCGACCCGAACACGACCACGGGTTGCATGCCGAAGATCGACAGGTGAATGGCGCTGGCGGCGTTCATTCCACCCCCGGAGCGGGCCACCTCCTCGGCGAGGATGGTCGCCTCGGTGATGCCGAGACCGTGGCCGCCGTACTCCTCGGGAATGGTCATGCCGAGCCAGCCCCCCGAGGCGATGGCGTCGTAGAACTCCCGGGGGAATTCGTGTCCCTGGTCCTTGTCCATCCAGTACTGGTCGTCGAACTTCGACGACAGTTCCGCGACGGACTTGCGGATCAGTTGCTGATCCTCGGTCAGCTCGAAGTTCATTCCGCCGGTCATGCGATCTCTCCTGCGTCGACGAGTCTGGGCGTCCGAACACGGCCGTGCACGACGCACCACCCGGTGCGTCGTGCCTGGCCGGGCAGGACCGGTCAGTCCTTGTTGCCCGTGAGTTCCTTCGCGTTCGCCGCGAAGTCGGAGAAGCTGGCGCCGCCGTGCTCGTGCTTGCTCAGCGCCTGGATCGACACGTCGTGCCCCTCGGCCGCCTTGCGCAGGGCGCCGACGGTGGCCTGCTCCTTGCTGATGTGCGTGAACGGATCCCAGTGGTACCAGCGCATCGCGTTCTCGAAGGTCATCTTGTTGACCTCGTCATCGGGGACGTCGTTGCGGTCGAGTACCTCCGACAGCTGCTCCGGCGCGCCGGGCCACATCGAGTCGCTGTGGGGGTAGTCGGCCTCCCAGCAGATGTTGTCGATGCCGATCTGGTTGCGCAGCGCCACTCCGACGTGATCGGAGATGAAGCACGTCAGGAAGTGGTCCCGGAAGACCTCGCTCGGGAGCTTCTTGCCGAAGTCCTGGTGCGTCCACGTCGAGTGCATCTCGTAGGTGCGGTCGGCCCGCTCGAGGAAGTACGGGATCCATCCGGTGCCGCCCTCGGAGAGGGCGATCTTGAGGTCGTCGTACTTCTTGATCGGCTTGGACCACAAAAGATCCGCCGCTGCCTGCACGATGTTCATCGGCTGCAGCGTGATCATCACGTCCATCGGCGCATCGGGCGCGGTGATGGCGAGCCTGCCCGACGATCCGATGTGGACGTTGAGCACGGTGTCGGTGTCGACGAGGGCCCGCCACAGCGGATCCCAGTAGTCGTCGTGGAAGCTGGGGTACCCCATCGCAGCGGGGTTCTCGCTGAAGGTCAGTGAGTGCACGCCGCGGGCGGCGTTGCGCCGCACCTCCTTGGCGCACGCCTCCGCATCCCAGATGACCGGAAGGGTCATCGGGATGAAGCGCGCCGGGTACGCCCCGCACCACTCCTCGACGTGCCAGTCGTTGTACGCCTGCACCAGCGCCAGCGAGAACTCCGGATCCTCGGTGGCGAACAACCGTCCCGCGAAGCCGGGGAACGACGGGAAGCACATGGAGCCGAGGATGCCGCCGGCGTTCATGTCCATGACCCGCTCGTCGACGTCGAAGCAGCCCTTGCGGATCTCGTCGAGGCCCTGGGGCTCCAGGCCGTACTCCTCCTTGGGGCGACCGGCGACCGCGTTCAGCGCGACGTTCGGGATGACGATGTCGCGGAACTGCCAGGTGTCCGATCCGTCGGCGTTGTGCACCAGGCGAGGGGCCTCGTCCTGGTACTTCGCGGGCAGGTGGTTCTTGAACATGTCAGGTGGTTCGACGATGTGGTCGTCCACGCTGATCAAGATCATGTCGTCCTTGTTCACGAACAGTCCTTTCGGATCGAAACTTCCGCGTCGGCTCTAGTCATGTTCTCTACCAGAGAAAACTAGCCTCTCTTCAGGAGAGAATCAACTGTCCCTTCCCGTGCAAATACGGCAGAACCTGGGCTTTTGGCCGTACAGATGGGTGTTGCGCGGCGCCGTCGCCCGACCGTGCCGTTGACGATTCCGAGTTTAGATGGAAATCTGTTAGGCAAATATGAGAATATGATTCTCACTTGTGAGAGTATCGAAAACGACCGAGAGGAGGATGCCCGTGCGCCTGCCCCCGCTGCCCGCCGAACTCTGGGACGACGACGTCCATCGTGCGCTGCGGATGATGCCCGAGGAACGTCGCAACCCCGTCGCCGCGGGCAACGCCATCTCGACGTTCGTGAACCATCCCGAGCTGACGAAGTCGTACCTAACCTTCAGCTTCTATCTCCTGACCAGGTCGACGCTGCCGCCACGGCTCCGCGAGCTCGCGGTCCTGAGGGTCGCGCACCTCGCGTCGTGCGCCTACGAGTGGGACGAGCACGTCGCGATCGGTCAGAAGGAGGGGTTGACGCTCGACGAGATCGACCGCCTGCAGCGCGGTGAGGCCACCGACGAGTTCGACCAGGCGGTTCTCACCGCAGTCGACGAACTCGTCGAGAACACCCAGATGTCCGATCGGAGCTGGACAGCACTCGGCGAGCGCATGGACACGCGCAGACTCATGGACTTCGTCTTCACCGTCGGCGGCTACCACATGCTCGCCATGGCCCTGAACACGTTCGGCGTGGAACCCAAGAAGGAGAACTGAACCGCATGGCATTCTTCAAGAAACCCGACGTCGGCAGCTGGACCGAGAATTGGCCAGAGCTCGGTACCGCTCCGGTCAACTACGAGGACTCGATCGACCCCGAACACTGGCTGCTCGAACAGCAGGCCATCTTCAAGAAGACGTGGCTCAAGGTCGGCAGGGTCGAGCAGTTGCCGAAGAAGGGCAGTTACTTCACCCGCGAGATGCCGTCGGTGGGGCCCGGCACGTCGGTGATCATCGTCAAGGACGTGACGGACGGCGTCGAGACGGTTCGCGCGTTCCACAACATGTGCCGTCACCGCGGCAACAAACTGGTGTGGAGCGACTATCCCGGCGAGGAGGTGTCGGGCACGTGCCGCCAGTTCACCTGCAAGTACCACGCCTGGCGTTACGCCCTCAACGGTGATCTCACGTTCGTCCAGCAGGAGGGTGAGTTCTTCAACCTCGACAAGAGCGACTACGGGCTGATGCCCGTGCGCTGCGAGGTGTGGGAGGGCTTCATCTTCATCAACTACGACGACGACGCGGCGCCACTGACCGAGTACCTCGGCGACTTCGGCGAGGGGCTCAAGGGTTACCCGTTCCACGAGATGACCGAGCACTACGGCTACCGTTCGGAGATCAACGCCAACTGGAAGCTGTTCATCGACGCGTTCACCGAGTTCTACCACGCGCCGATCCTGCACATGAAGCAGGCGGAGAAGGAGGAGGCCGAGAAGCTGGCCAAGTTCGGCTTCGAGGCGCTGGCCTACGACATCAAGGGCGACCACTCGATGGTGTCGTCGTGGGGCGGGATGAGCCCGCCCAAGGACCTGAGTATGGTCAAGCCCATCGAGCGCATCCTGCACAGCGGCTTGTTCGGCCCGTGGGACCGGCCCGACATCGAGGGCATCCTGCCCGACGAGCTGCCGCCCGCCATCAACCCGGGCCGCCACAAGACTTGGGGCACCGACTCATTCGAGTTCTTCCCCAACTTCACGCTGCTGTTCTGGGCGCCGGGCTGGTATCTCACGTACAACTACTGGCCGACCGCGGTGGACAAGCACATCTTCGAGGCCGACCTCTACTTCGTGCCTCCGAAGAACCTGCGCGAGAGGCTGTCCCAGGAACTCGCCGCGGTGACGTTCAAGGAGTACGCGTTCCAGGACGCCAACACCCTCGAGGCCACCCAGACCCAGATCGGCACCAGGGTCGTCACCGACTTCCCGCTGTGCGATCAGGAGATCCTGCTGCGTCACCTGCACATGACCGCACACCAGTACGTCGACCGCTACGTCAAGGGCAAGGCCACCGCCCCAGCGAAGGATCATGCCAATGTCTAAGTTGCCCAACGAATTCGCCGATCTCGAGCGCTTCAGCGACTGGTGCCTGCCCACCGAGGAGGAGCGCTATGCCAAGCGGCTCGCCTCGACGATGGACGAGATGCAGGAGCTCTACGACGCGGGCATGGAGCGGCTCGAGGACATCATGGTCTACGTCGACGCCCGCTTCCCGCTCGCCGGGATGCCCGACGACGCCAAGGCGCTGGTGCACCTCGGCCAGTCGATCGTCATGGTGAGCTTCCCCATCGAGGTGTGGAAGCAGCCGCGGGTGCTCGACAGCGGCGCCGCCTACATCCAACTCATCAAGGAGCCGGTGGTCTAGCTTGCTCACCCTCAAGGCTGCGGGTTACGTCGACGTCGACGCGGGCGAGATCGTCCGGCCGGCGATCGTGAAGATCGAGGGCGACCGGATCGTCGGCGTGGGAGGCGAATCCGACGGCGAGGTCCTCGATCTCGGCGACGCGATCCTGCTGCCCGGTCTGATGGACATGGAGGTCAACCTGCTCATGGGCGGTCGCGGGGAGAACCCCGGCCTGTCCCAGGTGCAGGACGATCCCCCGACGCGCGTGCTCCGCGCAGTCGGCAACGCCCGCCGCACGCTGCGCGCCGGCTTCACGACGGTCCGCAATCTCGGGCTGTTCGTGAAGACGGGGGGCTATCTGCTGGACGTCGCGCTCGGCAAGGCCATCGACGCCGGCTGGATCGAGGGCCCTCGCATCATCCCGGCGGGTCATGCGATCACGCCGACGGGCGGCCACCTCGATCCGACGATGTTCGCCGCGTTCATGCCAGGCGCACTGGAGCTGACCGTCGAGGAGGGCATCGCCAACGGGGTCGACGAGATCCGCAAGGCGGTGCGCTACCAGATCAAGCACGGCGCCCAGCTGATCAAGGTGTGCGTCTCGGGCGGCGTCATGTCGTTGACGGGTGAGGCGGGCGCGCAACACTATTCGGACGAGGAGCTTCGTGCCATCGTCGACGAGGCGCACCGGCGTGGCTTGCGGGTCGCGGCCCACACCCACGGCGCCGAGGCCGTCAAGCACGCCGTGGCCTGCGGGATCGACTGCATCGAGCACGGCTTCCTGATGGACGACGAGGCCATCCAGATGCTGGTCGACAACGACCGGTTCCTGGTCACCACCCGGCGACTGGCCCAGGCGATGGACGTGTCTCACGCTCCGAAAGTGTTGCAGGACAAGGCCGCTGAAATGTTTCCCAAGGCGGAGACGTCCATCAAGGCAGCCTACGAGGCCGGTGTCAAGATCGCCGTCGGGACCGACGCCCCCGCCATCCCGCACGGCAAGAACGCCGACGAACTCGTCACCCTCGTCGAGTGGGGCATGCCGCCCGCCGCGGTACTCCGCGCGGCCACCACCGTCGCAGCCGAGCTCATCAACGTGACCGATCGCGGGAGGATCGCGGCGGGGCAGCTCGCCGACGTCATCGCCGTGCCCGGCGACCCCCTGACGGACATCACCGTTACACGGGAGGTCAATTTCGTAATGAAGGGCGGTAAGGTCTTCCGACATGACGCGAACTGACGATCTCGTCGAGATCCAGCAGCTGCTCGCCAAGTACGCCGTCACCATCACGCAGGGCGACGTCGAAGGTCTGGTCACGGTCTTCACGCCCGACGGCACCTACAGTGCGTTCGGCTCCACGTACACGTTGGCGCGCTTCCCCGAACTCGTCGCGGCGGCGCCCAGCGGCCTGTTCATGACGGGCACCTCACTCGTCGACCTCGACACCGGCGATCCCGACACGGCCACCGGCACCCAGCCGCTGTGCTTCATCGAGCACTCGAAGCACGACATGCGCATCGGATACTACCGGGATACGTACGTGCGCACCGAGGACGGCTGGCGTTTGAAGACGAGAGCCATGACGTTCATCCGACGCAACGGCGACCACGACTCCGGCCGCCCCCACGCGATCGGGAGGCCGGAAGCCGGATGACGGTCGTCACCGAACTCCTCACCCCGGCGGAGTTCCGGTCACAGCTCGTCGGCTGGCTCGACGAGCATGACCTGACCCCGCCTGTCGGCGACCGCTCGCTCGAGGCGCACCACGCCCAGCATTCCCGGGTCCTGCACGCGCTCTACGACGCGGGCTGGATGCGTTGGGGCTGGCCCGAATCCGCGGGCGGACTTGGCGGACCGATGATCCTGCGCGCCATCGTCGGCGAGGAGGTCGTCGGCCGTGGCCTCGACGATCCCGGCCCGTATTCGATGCTCGAGGTGCTCACCCCCACGATGATCGACTACGCGCGGCCCGAGCTGGCCGCGGAGATGGTGCCGCTGCTGTTGTCCGGCAGGGAGACCTGGTGCCAGGGCTTCTCGGAACCCGGCTCCGGCAGCGACCTGGCGTCGTTGACGACGCGCGCCGAACCTCGTGGCGACGACTGGGTGGTCAACGGCCAGAAGGTGTGGACCAGCTTCGCGCAGTTCGCGACGCGATGCGTCCTGCTGACCCGCACCGGTCCTGGCCACGCGGGCATCACGGCCTTCTTCGTCGATCTGGACAGCCCGGGAATCGACGTGCGGCCACTGCGCACCATGCACGGCGTCGACGAGTTCTGCGAGGTCTACTTCGACGACGTCGTCGTCCCCGGCGACCGGATGCTCGGAAACCCCGGCGACGGTTGGCAATTGGCGATGGACCTGTTGCCCTACGAGCGCTCGACGTGTTTCTGGCAGCGCATCGCCTATCTCTACTCGCGCTTCGACGCGCTGGTCTGCGACGTCAAGGGCATCGGCCAGGCGGCGGATGCGGACATGGGTGCGGCCTACCTGGCCCTGCACACGCTGCGCTGCCGCTCGCTGGCCACCCAGAAGCGGCTGGCCGACGGCGCGAAGCTCGGTCCGGACACCTCGATCGACAAGGTGTTGCTGGCCACCGCCGAGCAGCAGCTGTACGACACCGCGCGGGACCTGCTGCCGGGGGCGGTCGAACTCGACGACACCGCGTGGCGCACGCAGTACCTGTACTCGCGGGCGGCCACCATCTACGGGGGTACCGCCGAGGTGCAGCGCAACATCATCGCCAGGCGCCTGCTCGATCTCGGGAAGGAGTGACCGTGGCCGACCAACCGGATTCGGCGTCGCTCGATCTACTCGAGGACGGGCTGCGCAAGACCATGCTGGCGTCGTCCGGCCCGGCTCTCGACGCGGCGTTGGCCGACCTGGGCTGGGCCGACATGCTGACCGACATGCCGGATCAGGCCATCCCGCTGGTGTTCCGCCTGCTCGGTGAAACCGGTTCGCACGCCTCGATTCTCAACGACGTGGTGGTCCAGACGGCAGGGCGCGAGTTCCACGGGCTGCCCGAGCTGCCGTACGCCGGCGGCGGCTGGGTGGTGTGGGAGCCCTCCGGTGAGCCCACCGCACTCGGCGAGCTGCCGCTGCACCGGGTCGAGGAGGGCGAGGCGCTGCGACTGGGTCCCGCGCGGCGGGCGGTCGGCTGGTGGCTGGTCGGCACGTCGCGCGCGATGCTGACCCTGGCCCGTCAGCATGCCATCGACCGCACGCAGTTCGGCCGTCCCGTCGCCGGGTTTCAAGCGATCCGGCACCGGCTGGCGGAAACCCTGGTCGCCATCGAGGGCGCCGAGGCGACACTCGACCTGCCGGGCACCGACAACCCCGATCTGACGGCGCTGTTGGCCAAGGCCGCCGCGGGCAGGGCCGCCCTGATCGCGTCCAAGCACTGCCAGCAGGTGCTCGCGGGCATCGGGTTCACCGCCGAGCACGAACTGCACCACCACGTGAAGCGGGTCCTGGTGCTCGACGGCCTGCTCGGCAGCTCGAGGGAACTCACCAAGAAGGCGGGCGCGGGGCTGCGGGCCCGCGGATCCGTGCCCAGGCTCGCGAACCTCTGAGGCCGTGCCGGGTCAGCGGCGTGGCATCCCCAGCACCCGTTGGGCGATGATGTTGCGCTGGATCTCCGACGTCCCGCCTGCGATCGTCCCAGCGAACGACCGGATGTAGCGGTCTGCCCAACTGCCCGAGTAGAGATCCAGGTTCAGTGGCACGTAGGCGGCGGTCAGCGCCGGATGGATCAGTCCATCGGCGCCCTGGGAGTCGAGCGCGCGTTCGGTTGCGGCCTGAACCGTCTCCGCCCCAAGGAGTTTCAGCACCGACAGCGCGGCGACGTCCTCCTCGCCACGCGTGGCGCGAGCGAGAGCCGCCGAGCCCAGCAACCGGAGGGCGTGGTTGTCCATCACCAGCGTGGCGAACTGGTCGCGTTCGACCACCGTGGCGGGGCGCCAGTCGTCGATCAGGTCCTGCAGGCGATCGGCGTAGCTGAGCCACAGCATGTTCCGCTCGTGGCCGAGTGAACCGCTCGCGACCGCCCATCCCTCGTTCAACCTTCCGACGAGGTTCTGGGCGGGAACCCGCACGTCGGTGAAGAAGACCTCGTTGAAGTCGAGCTCGTCCCCGTCGATCGCCGACGCGAACGGCCTGCGCGTCAGACCCGGTGAGTCCGTGGGGATCAGCAGCACGCTGATGCCCGCGTGCTTCGGCGCGTCGGGATCGGTGCGGACGAACGTCAGGATGACGTCGGCGTCGTGGGCACCGGAGGTCCACACCTTCTGTCCGTTCACGACGAACTCGTCGCCGTCACGGACGGCGCGGGTGCGTAGCGACGCCAGATCGGATCCGGCACCGGGTTCACTCATGCCGAGTGCGGCCGTGATCTCGGCCCGCAGGATGGGGATCGCCCACGTCTGCTGTTGTTCGGGCGTGCCGAAGGTGATGAGCGACGCCGCGATGATCCCGACGCCCTGCGAGTTGAAACTGGACACCATCCTGCGACGCGCCAGCTCCATCTGGTGCACGTACTGCTGCAGGATCGTCGCGTTGCGGCCGCCGAACTCCGGTGCGTTGCCCGGTACCAGCCAGCCGTTGTCGAACAGCAGGCGCTGCCAACGGCGGGCCCACTCTGGCACGTCCGAGGACGACCTCGAGCGCTCGAGTGCTTCGGCATCGCTGGGGGCGTGGCGGTCGAGGAAGGCCACGAACTGGTCGAGGAAATCCTCGACCTCGGCATCGAAGGTCAACTCCATCGGGCTCGGGAACGCGCCTTTCACCATTAGTCTTCTTTTACTGCGCGAATGAGAATACTATTCTCACGATGAGAAAGTTACAATCTCAGACACGCTGCTCGCGAGGGGGTCTGGCGCACTATGCAAAGGCGTTCTCCGGTACAGTCCATTCATGTTCTCCCCGATCGGCCCACTTCAGAGGCCCCGGTGACCAGCCCTAGCGAAGAGCCCGCCTGGAAGCAGCGCGCGGTCGAACGGTCCATCAAGACGGCCAAGCTGCGGGCCGCACAGCGGGTCCAGCGATTCCTCGACGCCGCCCAAGCGATCATCATCGAAAAGGGCAGCACCGACTTCACCGTGCAAGAGGTGGTCGACCGTTCGCGCCAGTCACTGCGTAGCTTCTACCTGCAGTTCGACGGCAAACACGAACTTCTGCTCGCGCTGTTCGAGGACGCGCTGAGCCGCTCGGCGGACCAGATCCGCGCGGCAACCTCGGGTCCGATGGATCCGCTGGAACGCCTCAAGGTGGCGATCCAACTCCTGTTCGAATCGTCGCGGCCCGATCCTGCGGCAAAGCGTCCGTTGTTCACCGACTTTGCGCCCCGCCTCTTGGTTTCGCATCCGTCCGAGGTCAAGGTCGCGCACGCCCCTCTGCTCATCCTGCTCACCGAGCTGATGGAGGACGCCGCCGCGGCGGGCAAACTGCGCTCCACGGTCAATCCGAAGCGCATCGCGGCGATGACCATGCAGACCGTGATGTTCGTCGCGCAGTCCAGCGGCTCCGACGACGAGACCAACAAGCCGATCACCGCCGACGAGGTCTGGGACTTCTGCTCGCAGGGATTCGCCGCCGAATAACTGAGAATCTCATTCTCGCTCGGCAAGAATTACGCTTACACTCGGTGGGTGCCCGATCTCTGGTCTGACCTGCTCGGGTGTCTGGCGTTCGACGCCGAGCCTGCGCAGACGCGATTCGCGGCGAAAAACCAGCAGCTCGAGTACCACCGCGTGTTCGGCGGGCAGCTGCTGGCGCAGTTCACCACCATCGCCGCGCTGACCTCACCCGGGAAGACGGTGAAGTCCCTGCACGTGCTGTTCCCGCGGGAGGGCCGTGCCGACGAGCCGCTCGTCTACGACGTGACCAGGCATCACGACGGACGGTCGTTCAGCACGCTCACCATCACCGCCGCGCAGCAGAAGGGGCCCATCGGCGTCGCCTCCGTCTCGATGCACGCCGCAGAGGGCGGCCGCGAGTGCCAGTCCGTCGCGGCCGTCGGCGAGCTGCCCGGTCCCGAGCTCGACGTCGACATCGGGCTGATCCCGTGGGAGACGCGGACGGCCGATGACCTGGACGCGACCACCATCGGCCCACCGGAGTTCGAGCTGTGGATGCGCACCCCGTCAGTGGATCCCGCGCTCGCCGCCGCCCTGGCGGCCTACGCCACCGACCTCACCCTGATCGGGACGGCGCTGCGCCCGCTGGACGGCTTCGGACAGCGGGGCAACGGCACCCAGTTCACGTCGGCGGTCACCGGCCACACCATCTGGTTTCACCGCCCGTTCACGACAGACCAGTGGCTGTTGCTGCGCCAGCACAGCCCGCTGCTGGCACACGGTCGCAGCTTCGGTCGGGGTGACGTCCTGACCTCCGACGGCGAGCTGGTCGCGTCCTACGCACAAGAGTCGTTGTTGCGCATACCGAATTGAGGCACCGTGCATTCGAAGTCGACGTACCGCGTCGTCCAGTGGTCCACCGGCACCATCGGCGTCCGCGCCCTGCGCGCCGTCATCGAGCATCCCCTCCTCGAACTGGCCGGGGTGTACGTGCACGGCAGCGACAAGGCGGGGCGGGACGCCGGTGAGCTCTGCGGGCTGGCACCCGTCGGGGTCGCGGCCACCAACTCGGTCGATGCCGTCCTCGAATCCGGTGCCGACTGCGTGCTGTACATGCCGAACGCGCTCGACGTCGACGTCGTCACCCGACTGCTCGCCGCCGGGCTCAACGTGGTGACCACCTGCGGCATGCTGCACCACCCCGCGTCGATGGAACCGACCGTGCGACAACGGTTTTTGGACTCGTGCGAGGCCGGATCCACGTCGATCCACGGCACGGGCAGCAGCCCCGGTTTCATCACCGAAGCGGTTCCGCTGGTGTTGACCTCGATCCAGCGCAGCCTCGACCTGCTGGCGATCGACGAATACGCCGACCTGTCGCGCCGCCCGTCCCCGGAACTGCTGTTCGACCTCATGGGCTTCGGGCAGCAGATGGCGCCGTTCCAGGACTTCCGCGCCGATTACCTCGCCGCCAGCTTCGGGCCGTCGCTGCGACTCGTCGCCGATGCACTGGGACGGCCACTGGACTCGGTCACGGCCTCCGGCGAGTTGGCGGCCGCCGCCAGGGACGTCGTCATCGCGGCGGGCCCGCTCGCGGCGGGAACCGTTGCAGCGCAGCGCATCACGGTGTCCGGCAACCACGGCGGCGAGACGCTGCTCCGGTTCCGGGCCTGCTGGTACTGCACGGCCGAACTCGAGCCTGCCTGGGACCTGCTCGACACCGGATGGCACATCTCGGTGGTGGGCGACGCGCCGCTGGAGGTCGATCTGCGGATGCCCATCCCGCTGGAGCGGATGGCCGAGGTCTCCCCCGCCTACACCGCCAACCGTGCCGTACGTCTGCGAGGCGCGGCCCGGCATCGCCACGACCGTCGACCTGCCTGCGCTCGTACCGGTGCTCGGTTGAATTCGCCTGTGGCGCTTCTAAGCACTGAGTAGAAACGGCGCGGTCGAGGTTGCCCCGTTGACACAATGGTTCCAGGGTGTCAGAGTGCTGAGCGAGTGCACAGCATGTGCACGTAGCGAGGAGTCGATGTCTCATGGCAGGTCGGTTGGAAGGCAAGGTCGCATTCATCACGGGTGCGGCGCGCGGCCAGGGGCGCGCACACGCCGTGCGGATGGCGCAGGAGGGCGCCGACATCATCGCCGTCGACATCTGCAAGAAGATCGACACTGTGGACCTGATCGCGGCGTCCACACCGGAGGATCTTGCCGAGACGGCCGATCTCGTGAAGGGCTTCGACCGCAGGATCGTCACCGCCGAGGTCGACGTGCGCGACTACGACGCGTTGAAGGCGGCCGTCGACAGCGGTGTCGAGCAGCTGGGCCACCTCGACGTCATCGTTGCCAATGCGGGCATCGGCAACGGCGGTCAGACGCTGGACAAGACCAGCGAGGCCGACTGGACCGCGATGATCGACATCAATCTCGGCGGCGTGTGGAAGACGGTCAAGGCCGGTGTGCCACACATTCTTGCGGGCGGTAAGGGCGGTTCCATCATCCTCACCAGCTCGGTGGGCGGGCTGAAGGCCTACCCCCACACCGGTCACTACGTGGCGGCCAAGCACGGCGTCGTCGGCCTCATGCGGACGTTCGCCGTCGAACTGGGCGCGCAGAACATCAGGGTCAATTCGGTGCACCCGACGAACGTGAACACTCCGCTGTTCATGAACGAGGGCACCATGAAGCTCTTCCGGCCCGACTTGGAGAACCCGGGCCCCGAGGACATGAAGGTCATCGGCCAGCTGATGCACACGCTGCCGATCGGGTGGGTCGAGCCGGAGGACATCGCGAACGCAGTGCTGTTCCTGGCGTCCGACGAGGCGCGCTTCATCACCGGCGTCACGCTGCCCGTCGATGGCGGCAGCTGCCTGAAGTAACGGGGTATTAAGCAAGACGTCCAAACGGCCCCTGGCGCGCCGCGCGCTGCAAAACTGGCCCGGTGAGGCCCACCTCCACGGCGCGCGGCCGGGAGTCGCCCGTCGGTGCGGGGCGCCCACTCGAGTTGGACGAGATGGAGGAGATGAGCATGCCGGAGTACGACTACGAAGAGATGAAGAAGGAAGCCGCGCAGTACATCAGGTTCGAGAAGGATCTCAAGAACCGCATCGCGTACATCACCTTCGACCGGCCCGAAGCGCAGAACGCGACGTCTCTCGGCATGCGGCAGCTGTACGCCGACCTCATCCACAAGTGCAACGTGGACGACGACGTCAAGGTCGTCGTGATCCGCGGCGAGGGCGAGGACTTCGGCAGTGGCGGTGACCTTCCCGAACAACGCGACATGATCGAGAACCCCGGGATGCCGCTGCTGCACGAGCTCGGCATCAACGACGACGACGTCAAGTACCCGCCCGGCGGGTCCTACCGCTACCTGTCGACGGTCACCGACTTCTACGCCAAGGCCAGGGCGGGCAACCGGCCGCTGCAGGAGTTGCGCAAGGTCAGCATCATCGAAGCCAAGGGGTACTGCTACGGCTGGCACTTCTACCAGGCAGGCGACGCCGATCTGGTGATCTCCAGTGACGACGCCCTGTTCGGCCACCCGGCATTCCGCTACGTCGGCTGGGGACCCCGGCTGTGGTGGTGGGCCGAGACGATGGGCTTGCGCAAGTTCTCCGAGATGCTTTTCACGGGACGGCCTTTCAGCGCCAAGGAGATGTACGACTGCGGATTCCTCAACAGTGTGGTGCCCCGTGAGGATCTCGAGGCGGAGACGCTGAAGTACGCGCTCGCCTGCTCGAAGTCTCGTCCGACGGACACGGTCGCGGTCCAGAAGACCTTCCTCGAGTTGTACAAGCAGCACAAGGGTGAGTACTTCGGCAGCCTGCTGACCGGCATGGTCGAGGGCATGCTGCCCATGATCACCAACGACGTGGCCAACACCGTCGACCTCACCGAGGGAACGTTCGAGAAGGGCCTCAACAACGTCGTCAAGGACAACGACATGAACTTCCCGCCGGAATGGCGCCTCAGTCGGTCGGGTCGGGCCAAGCCCTGATCGACCGCCGATGCGGCCGAGCAGAGCTGCTGGGTCGGCCTGATGGACAATGTTGTCGTGGATTTCGCGGGCGACGATCACGGGCTGTCCCTGCCGCGGACTCCGGAGGATCTGCGCGCCGCCGGACCTGCGTTCCTCACCAGCGCATTCCATGCCTCCGGCGCGCTGCGCGCGGGCAATCGAGTGGCCAGGGTGACCGAACTGGTCGAGGTGTCCGGCGGAAGTACGGGGCGCAAGGCGCTCCTCGGAATCGAGTACGCCGACCCCGCACCACACCTGCGCACGGACCTGTTCGTGAAGTTCTCCCGCGATCTGAGGGATCCCGTCCGCGACGCCGGCCGCACCCAAATGGAACAGGAGGTCCGACTGGCCGACCTGTCCCGCCATCCCGACTTTCCCATCGTGGTGCCCGAGGCCCTGTTCGCCGACTACCATCGCGAATCAGGCACGGGGCTTCTGATCACCGAACGGATTACGTTCGGCGCCAACGGGATCGAGCCTCAGTATCCCAAGTGTCTCGACTATCTGATCCCCGACCCGCTGGGCCATTACCGGGTGTTGGTCACCGCGCTGGCGCGGTTGGCCGGCACCGAGCGCGCCGGACGGTTTCCGCGCGAGGTCATCGCGCGGTTTCCGACGGACCTGCAGGCGGCCTCCGTCGGCGAGCGGGCGTCCGTTGACCGGGAACGACTGCAGCGCAAGCTCGTTCGGCTCGCCGAGTTCGTCGCCGCCCAGCCCGGACTGTTCCGGCCGTTCGTGCGCGACGAACGCTTCCTGGCGACCCTGCCCGACGTGGGCGCCGCCATCGCCGCGGGCGAGGCCGAGGTGTGGCGACTGCTGGAGGCCGATCGCGACTATCTCGCGCTGTGCCACTGGAACGCCAACGTCGACAATGCGTGGTTCTTCGCCGACCGCCGCGGTGACCTGCAGTGCGGGCTGCTGGACTGGGGCTGCGTCGGCCGGATGCACGTCGCGATGGCGCTGTGGGGCGCGCTGTCCGGAGCCGAGGCGACGCTGTGGGACCGTCACCTCGACGAACTCCTCGACCTCTTCGTCGCCGAGTACGGCGCCGCAGGCGGTCCGGTCCTCGAGGCGGCGCACCTGCGCACGCGGCTCTTGCAGTACGTGGCGGTGATGGGGGTCGCATGGTTGCTCGACGTGCCCGCGCTGCTGCGCGCGCGACTCGGTGACTCGCTCGCCGGGCTCACCCGCGCCGATCCACGGATCGCCGACGACGAGGCCCTGCGCGCCCCGCTGCAGATGCTGGTCAACGTGCTCGACCTGTGGCAGCGATTCGACTTCGGCGCGATCTTCGGCTCCCTGTCGTAGGGCCGAGCTATGGTCGAACACGTGTTCGAATCAACGGCAGATGCCGACCCTCGCGCCCGCGAGGCCGCGCTGATCGAGCGCATCGCCACGCTCGAACGCAACAAGTCGGCCGCCGCTGCCGAACAGGCGACCCTGACGGTCGAACTCGACTCCTCGCGGCGCGCCCGCGAAGCCGCCGAGGGCGTGCCCGCGGGGCGACGCGGCAAGGGACTCGGCGCCGAGGTCGCGCTCGCCAGGCACGACTCGCCGAACCGCGGTGGACGCCATCTCGGGTTCGCCCGAGCCCTGGTGCACGAGATGCCACACACGCTGGCGGCACTGGCGGCCGGTGTGCTCTCCGAGTGGCGGGCCACGCTGATCGTGCGGGAGTCGGCATGCCTCTCGCTCGAGCACCGCAGGCAACTGGACGCGGAGATGTGTGCCGACCAACGCCGGCTGGAAGGCCTCGGCGACAAGCGGATCGCCGCCGACGCGAAGTGCATCGCCTATCGCCTCGATCCGCAGGCCGTCGTCGACGCCGCGGTGCGCGCCGAACGCGAACGCAACGTCACGGTGCGGCCGGCACCTGATGCCATGAGCTACGTGACGGCGTTACTGCCCATGGCGCAGGGCGTCTCGGTCTATGCGGCACTCAAGCGCCAGGCCGACACCACGTTCGACGATCGGGGACGCGGCCAGATCATGGCCGACACCCTCGTCGAGAGGGTCACCGGCACGCCCGCCGACGTCCCGGTGCCCGTCGCGGTCGAGGTCGTCATCACCGACGAGGCGCTCCTGGGCGGCGGGACCACACCGGCCCGGATACCCGGCCACGGACCCATGCCCGCGGCCGTGGCCCGAAGGATGATCGCCGCCGCGGGCCTGGACGCCAGGTCGCGAGCCTCGCTGCGCAGGCTCTACCGCCACCCGAAGTCCGGCGCGCTCGTCGCGATGGAGTCTCGGACACGGCGCTTCCCCACGGGATTGGCCCGGTTCATCGCGCGGCGTGACGACACCTGCCGCACCCCCTACTGCGACGCGCCCATCCGGCACACCGACCACGCCACCGATCACGCGCGGGGCGGACCCACCAGCGCGGTCAACGGACTCGGCGAGTGCGAGGCGTGCAACTACGCCAAGCAGGCCCCCGGCTGGACCGTGGTGACCGAGAGCGACGAAAACGGCGGCCACACGGCCGAATTCACCACGCCCACGGGGGCGGTGCATCACTCCCATGCGCCGCCGCTGCCGGAGCCGCCGCCAGCCCCGCCCCGCAAGACGCCCGTCATCGACATGGCGTGGCCCCGGTTGGCGGCCTAGCGGCCCTTGCACTGCCGCGCGTAGCATCCCACTCGATGACCACTCTCGGGCCGACACTGCGCCGCGGCGAACGCATCGTCGAACTGCCCGGCGGTCGCGTGGTGTACGAAATCCTCGGTCGGACGGGTGATCTCATCGTGCTGACACCGGGCGGCAGGTTCGGCAAGGACATCCCCGGCCTTCGTCCGCTCGCCCGCGCGCTGGTGGCCGGTGGTCACCGCGTGCTGCTGTGGGACCGCCCCAACTGCGGCAAGTCCGACGTCGCGTTCCACGGCGTATCCGAATCCCACATGCGGGCGGTCACCCTGCACGCCCTGCTCACCGAACTTCGGCTGGGCCCGTGCATCCTCGCGGGCGGGTCGGGCGGCGCGCGGGACTCGATGCTGACCGCGATCCTCTACCCCGAACTCGTCACGCGGTTGGTGCTGTGGAACATCGTCGGCGGCGTGTTCGGCACGTTCGTCCTCGGCTACGTCTACATCCTGCCGACCGTCGCCGCCGTCCGCAGCCTTGGCATGCCCGGCCTGCTCGACGTCCCGGAGTGGGCCGAGCGCGTCACCGACAATCCCGCCAACCGCGACCGCCTGCTCGGCCTCGACCGCGACGAGTTCTTGAGGGTCATGCTGCAATGGCTGAACGCGTATGTGGTCAAGCCCGGCCAGACCATCCCCGGCGTCGACGACGGGCTCTTCGATCGAATCAGCTTGCCCACGTTGATCATCCGCGGCGGCGAGCACGACATCAACCATCCGAAGCGCACCTCGCTCGAGGTGAACTGCCTGATCCGCGGCTCCACGCTGATCGATCCGCCGTGGCCCGAGGACGCGTGGGAGCGCGCATCGGAGGCGAGGGCACGCGGACGTGTGAAGCGGTACAACATGTTCGACACGTGGGTGCAGGCCGCGCCGGCGATCCTGGACTTCCTGCGCCGCTAGCGGGCAGCCTTGCGGCCGCCGGTGGCCGGGGCGTCGCCGATCACCCCGTCATCGCGGAGGGCGGCAATCTCATCGTCGCCCAGGCCGAGCTCGGCCAGGATCTCGCGGTTGTGCTCCCCGAGCAGCGGGGCCGGGTGTCGGTGGAACGCGTGCGGCCCGTTCGCGAGCCTGGCAGGCAGCGTGCTGTGCGACGCGGCGGCACTGACCGGGTGGTCGAGCCGTTCGAAGAACCCGCGGTGAGCCAACTGCTCGATCTCGGTCTGCCGGTGGGGTTGGAGCACCTTGGCCACGGGAACGCCGGCAGGCCATAGGGTTTCGACCGCCTCGTCGCCCGTGCGTTCACGGCACCACGCCGCGAGGTGGCGGTCGATCACGTCGTGCCCGGCCCGCCTGCCCGCGACGCCCTCCAGCTCGGGGCCCATGGCCCAGTCGGGCCACCCGAGCGCCTCGCGCAGGGCGAGCCACTGCGCGTCCGTGGCCACTGCGATCGCCACCCAGCAGTCGTCGCGGTCGAACTCGTCGATGCCTGCGACCTGGTAGATGTTCTGCGGCGCGGCGGCCGGTCCACGATTACCGTTGCGCTGCAACAGTGTTCCGTAGGCGGTGTATTCGATGACCTGCTCGGCGGCGATGTTGAGGGCGGCATCGGCCATCGCCGCCTCGACGAGTGCACCCCGTCCGGTGCGGCGACGATGCTCGAGCGCCAGCTGCACCGCGGTGAGGGCATGGATGCCCGCGTTCGGATCGCCGAGCGAATACGGCTCGTACGGGTTTCGGTCGGGATAGCCGGTGAGCCAACTCAATCCGGTCGCGTCCTCGATGATGTAGGCGAATGCCGGATTGTCGCGCCACGGCCCGTCGAGCCCGAATCCCGGCATCCGCACCATGATGATGTCGTCGCGCAATGCGCGGACCGACTCGAAGTCCAGGCCAAGCTGGTCGATGACCCGCGGTGTGAAGTTCTCGACGATGACGTCGCAGGTCGGGATCAGCCTGCGGAGCAGATCCTTCCCGCGTCCGGTCTGGAAGTCGAGCGTCAGGCCCCGCTTGTTGGTGTTCAGCGCCGAGAAGATCGGCGACCGTTCCCACCACTGCGGCACGCTGGCGGGGATGCCCGCGATGAGCCGGGTGCCGTCGGGTCGGCGCGTCGACTCCAGGTGGATCACCTCGGCGCCCAGCATCGCCATCACGTGGGTGCACGACGGGCCCGCCCAGAACGTCGTCATGTCGAGTACACGAAGCCCGCTGAACGGCAACGGATCCCGGGGTGAAACGGCCACCGGCGAACGGGGTTCCCGGACCGGGCCCACTCTCAGTTCGTCGGTGTGTTCGCCGAGCCGGGGTGCGGCCCGTGGACCCCGTGGCGTCACCCCGCTGATGCGGTACGGGGCGGCGGGTTGGGTGAACCCACCGTGCGGGTTCGTCACGAAGGCCCCGCGGTCGACGTAGTGGTCCATCGTGGTGACGTTCTCGCCGTTGCCCACGGGCGAATTCGGGATCCGGAAGGCGGACGCGAGGTCACGGACGTCGTCCACCTTCTGCTCGCGCAGCCACGCGTAGAGCTCGTCGGCGTGCAGGTTGGCCTGCTGGGTGATGGTCAGCGACGACTCCTCGTCGATCCACTCGTCATGCCCCGACATCGCGCACAGGTCGAACCACTGCTGTGCGGTCCCGCAGCCGAGTGCGACCAGTCCGTCGGCGGCTTCGGCCACGCCGGGCACCGTCGGGTTGCGTTCGGTGCGCCACGGCCGGTCGAGCATCTCGAAGTAGGTCACCGGATAGTAGGTGAGACAGAGGATCTGGGCCTCGAGCATCGACAGATCGATGAGTTCGCCCCTACCGTCGCGCACGGCGCGGGCGCGGAACGCCAGGGTGAGTGCGGAGGCATAGGCGCCGGTGAGCCAGTCCCCCACCTGCCCACCCACGTGCACGGGGGCCCGATCCTGCGAGCCGCGGCCGATGCCGATCGCTCCCCCGGACCACGCCTGCAGCGTGAACTCGGTGGCGGCCCTGTCATGCCAGGGTCCGTCGAGACCGAACGGCGTGATCGCCGTGACGACGAGGTGCGGATACCGCGCGAACACCGCGGTCGGCGCGAGGTTGGGCAGGTCGGCGATCCTCGAACCGCCCGACCACACCACCGCGTCGGCCGTCGCCAGGAGCCGCTCGACCATGGCGACGTCGGACGCCACGTCGGGATCGGTGACCACACTCTTCTTGCCACCGGCCAGGAACGCGAACAGCGCGCCGTCACCGGAGAACGCCGCGCCCGACGCCGACCACGACCGCAGCGGATCACCCTCGGGGGCTTCGACCTTCACGACGTCGGCACCGGCGTCGGCCAACAACCTGGTGCAGTAGGCGCCTGCGATCCCACTCGACAGGTCGACGACGGCGTAGCCGCTCAGGGGCGACTCGGCGGTGGTCACTCGGGTTGGTTCCTCTTCGACTTGCTCAACCGGAACTCAGGAGGGAACTTGTCGTCGTTGTCGTTCACGGCATCGGCCAAGCCGACGTCGATCGCGTCGCCGAGCATGAAGTCGCCCGCGTCCGGTCGGACCGTTCCGCCCAGCGATTCGAAGACGGCCGACAGCACGCTACCGAGGTATTCCGCCTGGAACTGCTTGACGACCTCGAAGAACATCTTCTGCTGAAACACGCTGTCCGTCGGGCGGTTCCGTGCGCAGGCCGACGCGTACTTGGCCACCTCCGCCTCGAGCCGGTCACGCGCCACCACCCTGTTGAGGAAGTTGCAGTCCTTCATCTCCTGGGCGGTGAAGGGCCTGCCGGTGAAGACCATCTCCTGAAAGGGCCGCAACCCCATCGTGAGGATCCACGTCCACATCCGCGGTCCCCACCCGTAGTAGCGGAACGAGGGATGACCGAAGAGGGCGTCGTCACTCGAGATCACCATGTCGGCGTCGGCGCACTGGTAGAAATGCCAGCCATAGCAGTAGCCCTTGGCCTCGACGATGCTGATCTTCTTGAGCTCCTGCAGCGCCCGATTGCCCGCCGCCGCGTTGGCGTACCAGGCCCCCATGGTCGCGCCGTGCCGGAACGACCCCTTCGGTGGATGCACCACCTCGGGGTCGTCGACGCGAAGTTCGGCGAGCCGGTCCTCGTCGGTACCGGCCATGAAGTCCGGCAGATCCGCCCCGCTTCCGAGGTTGTCGCCGACGCCACGGATCACCACGACCTTGACGTCGTCGTCGACGCCGGCGCCGCGCAGGAGGTCCGCGTAGCGCAGCCGCGCCGCCGACGTCGGCGCGTTCAGGTACTCGGGCCGGTTGAACGTGATCGTCGCGATCTTGGTCGCGGGATCCTTCTCGTAGAGGACGATCTCCTCGGGCGGCGGTGCCTGTGGGGACGGCACGGTGTCAGGAGCCGACGGCCTGTGCCCACGTCGGGCTCGACGTCAGCACCTCGGGTCCGTCGTCACCGATGAGCACCGCATCGCGGTGGAACACCGCGCCAACGCCGTGCTCCCACACGTAGCCCGTCACCGCGAGGACCATGCCTGGGTCGAGGCGCTGCTGGGCGCTCGTGACGGGGAGGTCGGCCGACACGACGGGCGGATCCAGGCCGAGGCCGAGGCCGTGCGCCACCGGGGCGACGGGCAGCGGTTCACCCGACGACTCGTAGGCGGCGAGCAGGTCGCCGGCGACCGCGCCCGGCTGGCACGCGGCGACCAGGCGCTCCCACAGCACGGCCGAACGGCGGTACAGCGCATCGGCGCCGGGCACGTCCCCGACCGGCCACGTGCGGGCCACCTCACCGACGTAACCGTCGGCCAACGCTCCCGCGGACAGGGCGACCAGGTCACCGTCGGCGATCCGGCGGTCCCCCGCGCTGCGACGCCACGAGTGGTCCCTGGGCGTGATCCACGCGCCATCCTGGGTGGCCGGCGTGGTGACGCCGCCTGCGGCCATCGCCTCCATCAGCGCGCCGGTCAGCGACTGCTCGGTGACTCCCGCCGCGAGTTCCGCGCGGGCCGCCTCGAGCGCGGTCTCGGCCACCCCGAGCGCGCCGCGCAACACCGCGATCTCGTCGGGCGTCTTGATCCGGCGCGCCGCCCGCAGCGCCGGTTCCGCGTCGACGAGCTCGGCGTTCGGGAACGCCAGCGGCAGCAGCTGCGCGAACGTCGGTGTCAGAGAATCGGTTCCGACCCGCGTGACGGTGGCGGCGCCCGGCAGCGCCTTGAGCACCTCGACGAGCGTCATCGGATTCCACGCCAGGCCGTAGAGGTGGTCGTGCGGAATCTCGTCCGGGATGCCCTCGTCCCACGTGCTGTTGAGGTGGATCTCGCCGGTCGAGCGGATCACCTCACAGATGGGACCGAACGGTCGCGTGCCCGCCACCCAGAGTTGCGGCGCACCGGTCACGTACCGCACGTTGGCCTGACGGCCGAGCACCAGGACGTCGATGTCGTGGGCTGCCATCTGGGCCAGCGCCCGCTCTCGGCGGCCGCGACGCAAAGCCGTTGCATCGGGCAGGATCTCGAGTGCCATCAGAGGCGTCCGTACGGCGCGTAGGGGTAGTCGGTGATCGACTGGTAGCCGTCCTCGGTGATGATGACGATCTCCTCGCTGCGATAGCCGCCGGTGCCGTCCTCCCAGACGACCGGCTCGAGCACCAGCAGCATGCCCGCCGGGAGGACGAAGTCGTCGTCGAACTCCTCACCGAGATCGGTGCCGATCATCGGCATCTCGGCGGCGTTGGTGCCGATGCCGTGGCCCAGGTAGAAGTGCGGCAGCCACGGCTTGCGGCCACCGTTCGCGGCGATGGCGGCGCGGGCAAGATCGCCACACGTCGCGCCCGCCTTGGTCACCGAGAGCACGGCGCCCAGGATCTCCTGCCACTTCTCGAAGTTCACGTGCTGACGGTCGGACACCTCGTCGCCGACCACCCAGGTCCGACCGAAGTCCGAACAGTAGCCGGTGTAGGTGATGCTGACGTCGGTCCACAGCACGTCTCCGCGCTCGAGTTCACGCTCGGTGGTCAGCAGCGGCAGCGCGAGGTCGCCCGTGGTGGTCCACACGGCACCACTGGTCTTCGTCGTGGGCATCACCTGCCAGATGGCCTCGAGCATGTTGGCGGTGGCTCTGAGTTCGAAGGCTCGACGCACGAACGCCGCGGACAGGTCGACCTGCCGCACACCCGGCGCCAGCGCCTTCTGCACGTCCACCATGGCTTCCTCGGTGATCCGGCAGGCATGCCGCACGCACGCGATCTGGTCGGGGGTCTTGACCAGCTTCGCCGGACCCACGACCAGAGCCGCGTCCGACGGGGGCCCCGCCGGGAACAGCGACGTGCCAGCGCGCCGCATGGCACCGGTCAGCTCGTCGACGGCCACCGCCGCACCAGCGGGCGCAAGCCCGGCGAACACCTTCGCGAAACGCTGTACGCCCTCGTCGAATTCGAGGTACAGCGGCGGATGGACGTGATCGGCGGGCACCTCGGAGCCTGCGGATTCCGGCGTCGAACCCTCCCGCAGCGGCATGAACAGGTGCGGGTGCGGGTCGTCGGCGAGGACAACCGCGACCGGGCGTTCGACGTGCGAGAGGCCTGCGTCGAGCAGGGGCCAGCTGACACCCGTCGCGTACACGACGTTGCCGTTGCCCAGCAGGACGAGGGCGTCGACGCCCCTCTCCTTCATCGAGGAGCGGAGCCGCGCCCCGCACTCCCGGTACATCCTGGCCCGGTCGGGCAGGTCGGGGATGTCGAACTGAAGCAGGGTCGGAGTCGACCCCGGAGAAGTGAGAGTCACGCGATCCCCAGGAAGTGCTTGACGTTCGTGCTGACGATCTTGGTGGCGGCCTCGGGCCCGACCGCGTCGACGACGGTCGCCAGGGACTTCTCCGAGTAGCCGAACGTCGACTCGTTGTGCGGGTAGTCGCTGGACCACATGACGTTGTCGACGCCGATCTTGTCGATCAACTCGAGGCCCAGCGGGTCCACCATGAACGACGCGCACATGTGGTTTCTCCAGTAGTACCGGACATCGTGCTGCAATTCGTGGTTGAACATGTGCCGGTAGGACGCCAGCATGTGCTCGGCGTCCTGCAGAGCCGTTGGTACCCAGGCGATCCCGCCCTCGAACCACCCCACCTTCAGCGCAGGGTGCCGGTCGAGGATGCCGGAGAAGACGTACTTGGCGAACTGCTCGCGGAAGGAGTCGACGTTGACCATCATGCCGACGACGACGCTGTTGTTCTGGCAGGGCGTCTTCGGCGGGGTCTCGCCGATGTGGTGGCTGACCGGGATGCCCGACGCCTCGATCTCGTCCCAGACGGCGTCCATTTCGGTGCTGCCGTAGTCGTAGATGTTGTCCTCGTCGTCCTTGCCGGGGTTCAGCGGCAACAGGAACGTCTTGAGCCCCAGCGACTTCAGCTCCTCGAGCGTGCTGCGGGTGCCCTTGGGGTCCCACCAGTTGATCAGCCCGACGCCGTAGAAGTGGCCCTTGCTGCGCTCCTGCAGGTCGGCGATGTGCTCGTTGTAGATGCGGAACACCCGCTCGCGCAACGACTTGTCCGGGTAGTGGAACAGCGCCAGCACGGCGTTGGGGAACGCGAGTTCCTTGTCGATGCCGTCCTCTTTGAGCTCGCGGATCCGCGCCTCGATGTTGTTCGACGCCGCGCCCGCGAGGTCGTCGTACTGCATCAGCACGCGGCCGAAGTCGCCGCCCGTCCAAGCCTTGCCCTTCATCCCGACCATGTACGCGCCGTCCTCGTACCAGATTCGGGGGGCGGCACCCTTGAGTTCCTCGGGGAAGCGCTCGTAGAAGATGTCGTCGGCGACCGAGATGTGGTTGTCGGCCGAGAAGATCTCGGTGTCGGCGGGCAGCCCGACGACCGAACCGTCGGAGTGGCCCTGCCTATTCTTCGGTGCGCCGAATCCCTCGGGGGGATAGAGGGCATTGACTGTTGGTGCGGACATCGGTGGCACTCCAATCAGGCTGTGGTGCTTGGCTGTCGGGGTGGTGACTACCAGGTCACCGGAAGTTCGTATACGCCGTAGGCGAGGCGGTCGTGCTTGAAGGGCACCTCGTCGAAGGGAATCGCGAGCGTCATCGTGGGAATGCGGCGCAGCAGGGTCTGGAACACGATTTGCAGTTCGGCGCGGGCCAGCTGCTGCCCCACGCACTGGTGGCGGCCGTAGCCGAAGCCGAGCTGCTGTCCCGCGTCACGCGCGAGGTCCAGCTTGTCGGGCTCGGGATAGGCGGCCGCATCCCAGTTGGCCGGGGCCAGGTCGATGATGATGCCCTCGCCCGCCCGGATGGTCTCGCCGGCGATCTCGATGTCCCCGACGGCGACGCGGCGCTGACCGTTCTGGATGATCGACAGGTAGCGCATCAGCTCTTCGGCGGCGTTGGCGACGAACGTTGGATCGTCCGAGTCACGAAGCAGCGCGGCCTGTTCCGGATTCTCGAGCAGGGCGAGGATGCCGATGCCGATCATGTTCGCCGTGGTCTCGTGGCCGGCGATCAGCAGCCCGGTGCCCAGTTGGGCGGCCTCCTTGACGCTGATCTCGCCCGCCGTGACGCGCTCGGCCAGGTCGGAGACGGCGTCCTCGGACGGCTCCTGCATCTTCTTCTCGACGAGGTCGATCAGATACTGGTGCAGGCTCATCGCACCCTTCTGGCCGTCCTGCGCCGAGGCGTACCGCGCGAGCCCGACGTTGGCGTGGTGCTGGAAGAACTCGTGATCCTCGTAGGGCACGCCGAGCATGTCGCTGATGACCCTGGTGGGCACCGGCAGTGCGAGCGTGGCGACCAGGTCGGCGGGTTGCGGGCCGGCGAGGATCCCGTCGATGCACTCGTTGGTGACGTCCTGGATCACCGGTCGCAGGCCCTCGACCCGCTTGAAGGTGAACGGCTTGGACAGCATCCGCCGAAACCTGGTGTGCTCCTCGGCATCCGAGGTGAACACCGAGCGGGGCCGCTTGTTCACCGTCGAGAGCATGTGCTCGTTCCAGTGCGGGAAGCCCTCGATCCGGTCGTCGACGCTCACGCGCGAGTCGGCGAACAGTGCGCGCGCGACCTCGTGCCCGGTGATCAACCACGGTGTGGTGCCGTTCCAGATCCGCACGCGCGACAGCGGCTTGGCCTCGCCCATCTCCAGCATCTGCGGGGGCGGCGCGAACGGGCAGCGCGCGGCGCGCTCCATCGGGTACTCGGGAACGTCAGCGGAGACGGCTCCCTCGGCGAGCGTGTCTGTCATGGGCTTCTCGTCACTCCTCGAGGTGGATGGCCAGCGCCGGGCACGCCGCGGCAGCACGTCGGGTTTGGTCGGCCCGCCCCGGTCCTGGGCGGGCATCCAGCAGTTCGACGACGCCGTCGTCGTCTCGCTGGTCGAAGACGTCGGGCGCGTTCATCACGCACATCCCCGACGACACGCACCTGTCCTGATCGACGGTGACCTTCACGCATCACCGTCCACGGGGGTGACGGGAGCGAGCCACATGCCGACGATGGCGTCGATGAGGCCGGTGCCCGCCGCCTGCCAGGAGGTCCGCGACGCGACCGTCGCTCCCTTGGCCAGCGCGCGCTCGCGGTCGGCACAGCTGTGCATCAACAGGTTTCGGGCCATGATGTTGCGTTCGAAACGGATGTCGAGCGGCAGGTCGGGCAGGCAGCGGTTGATGCCGTCGACCACCTCGACGAGCGACGGTGAGCTGAGGGCATCCCTGACCACGAAGCCGTGATAGGCCGGATCGGTCATCGCCTGGGCGGCGAAGCGCGCGTACCACGTCGGGTTTCCGAGGTCGGCGAGGTGATCGGTCAGCGGGCGCACCAGGCAGGACACCCAGCCCCGCATGTCCGTCGCCGTGCCGGTGCCCGACACCAGGCGTTCGCGATGCGCCTCGATGGGGATGCGATGCCGCTCCTCGATGGCCCTGACCAGATCGGTCTTGGTGCCGAAGTGGTAGCCGACCGCCGCGTTGTTCCCTTGCCCGGCAGCCTCACTCACCTGCCGATTGGAGACGGCGTAGACACCGTGCTCGGCGTAGAGCCGTTCGGCGGCGGTGAGGATGGCCTCACGCGTCGTGCTGGCGCGGTCGGTGCGCAATGGCCGTGCTGCGGTCACGGCCCCAGTCAACGCGCCGCAGCCAATTAAGTCAAGCAATTGATTTAATCGGCTGGCTTCGGGGGCCGGGGCGGCATGACCTTGCCCGCGACGGTGCCGCCGTCGACCGGCAGCACGGTGCCCGTCACGTAGCGGGAGCGGTCCGTCGCGAAGTAGAGGGCGGCCTCGGCGACGTCTTCCGGAGTGCCCTCGCGCTTGAGCGGCCGGTCGTCACGCATGGTCTGACGGATCCTGGCCTCGAACTGCTCCAGTTTCTCGCGGTCCTCGTCGGTCGCGGCCGATCTCAGGATCGGCGTGGGAATATTGCCCGGCGCAATGCAATTCACCCGAACCTCGTAGTTCGCCAGCTCGATCGCGGCGGACTTGGTGAACTGGATGACGGCGGCCTTCGACGCACGGTAGCTCGCAACGCCACCTCCGGCGAGGATGCCGCCGATGGACGAGATGTTGACGATCGATCCGCCACCGTGCTCGGCCATGTGTCGCGCGGCGTCGCGCGTGCCCGCCATGACACCGAGCACGTTGACCCGCATGACGGCGTCGAACTCGCTGAAGTCCTCGGCGAAGAGTCCCTTGCGCAGGGGACTGGACCTGCCCGCGTTGTTGATCATCACGTGCAGGCCCCCGAAGGCGTCGACGGCGAAGTCCACCAGCGCGGCGACCTGCGCCTGCTCTCCGACGTCGGTCCGCTGAAACACCGCGTCGGCCCCCAGGTCGGCGGCCAGTGCCTCGCCGAGTTCGGTTTGCACGTCGGCGATCACGACCTTGGCGCCCTCGGCGACGAACCTCTCGACGATGCCCCGACCGATCCCGGAGGCCCCGCCGGTGACGACCGCCACCTTGCCTGCCAACTCGTTGCTCATGTGTGCGAGATTCCTTCCAGGAAGTCGAGGAGGAGGCCGTTGACGACCTCCGGTCGTTCGATCTGTGGGCAGTGCCCGGCCGCATCGACGACCGCGGACCGCGCCCCCGCGATACGGCCCGCGACATCGGCCGCCCAGCCCGTCGGCAGCAGCTTGTCCCCCGCGCCCTCGACGACCAGCGTCGGCACTCCGATGCGCTCGTAGGCGCGCGTGGTGGACGGTGTCGGCGGAGCCTCGAGACCCGGCCTGCGGAAGCGCGCGGCGGCGATCGCCTCCCAGGCGCCGGGCATCGTGCTCGACGCGTGGCGCCGTCGCACGTAGTCCTCGTCCGCCGGATAGCTGGGCGCGAAGAACAACGCCTCCACGATGCGCCGCATCGCCTCGATGCTGCCGTCGTATTCGAATAGCGCGGCAGAGTGTTCGTTGCGCTGGATCTCGCCGCCGCCGCAGATGAGCGTCACGCTCCTGGCCGGAAGTACGGGCGCCTCGGAGGTGGTGTCGGCCAGCAGGTTGACGGCGCCCATCGAGTTGCCGACGAAGTGCGCGGAGTCGACGCCCATGATCTGGCAGAAGCGGGCGACGTGCCGGATGCGCATGCCCCTGCCGTCGACGAAGTCGATGACCTTGGCGGAGTTCCCGTAGCCCAGCATGTCCGGCGCCAGCACCCGGTGCCGCGTGGCCAGCGCGCCGATGGTCCGTTCCCAGCCGAGTTCTGCGCTCGCGCCGAACTCGCCCCCGTGCAGCAGGACGACCGGATCGCCCGCCCCCGCCTCGAGATAGCCCGTGACCAGTCCGTCGACCATGACGGACGTGCGCTCGATCTCCACGGACCCGACGATACTGGCACTACCGCATTTGGAGAACTCCATTCTCCGAGGCGCCGGAATGTACGGAGCGCTTACGTCCCGCCGCGCGACGAGCTGGGGAGCGGCGGGCACTCCACGCGTGGACCTTCGTCAACCAAGTGCCAGAGGGCAATTGGGCCGACCGACGCCGGGGAGCTTCGACGGGGCCTGAGAGTCGTCAGGACGGCAGCTCGAACCTGTCGAGGTATTTCGCCACGAAGTCCCTGGCCTCGGCATGGCCACGCGTGATGCCGACACCCTCCTCGAGCAGCACGATGCGGGCCAGGGTGGCCACGATCATCGACATCACCACCGGCGGAAACTCCTCGACGTCCACGCCGTGGGCCCGCAGCGCCACCGCGACCGATGCCTCCTCCATGTCGCGGATGCGTTCGGCATAGACGGCGATTTCGGCCCCAATTGCCTTGCGGTGGTTGGCCAGTGCCATGAACTCCATCCACAACTGCGCTCCCGTGGTGCTGTTCAACTGCCAGAGCGCGTGCAGCGGCGACACCTCACCGAGCGACCGGCGCTGGCGCGAGAGGGTCACCTCGCCGCCGACCCGCAACACCGCGATGAACAAATCGTCCATGGTCGGGAAGTAGTAGTGGACGAGCGCCGGTCGCACCCCCGCCTTGGCAGCCACGCGCCGCGACGTCGCGGCGGCGTACCCGTCCGCGAGCATGATCTGGGCAGTCGCCTCAATCAAGGCCTGTCGCGTCGAGTCGCGACCGCTCGCCTTGGCCTGCGTCACCGCCGACGCCGCCCGCCGTCATTCATGACACTCGACAACACTATTCATCTCCGATCCGGCACACCTTGACCGCCTACCGTCGTGGCTGCTAAGCATAGCTCCGGGCATCTGTTGGGCAGTCGCTCAAATCTGGAGGCGGGGAACATGACCGGTCGCATGGTGGACAAGGTCGCGTTCATCACCGGCGCGGCGCGAGGACAGGGCCGCAGCCACGCCCTCCGGCTCGCGCAGGAGGGCGCCGACATCATCGCGGTCGACGTCTGCCGGGCCTTCGAGGGTTCGCCCGCACCGGGTGCCACCCCCGAGGACCTGGCCGAGACGGCCGATCTGGTCAAGAACCTCGACCGTCGCATCGTCACCGAGATCGTCGACGTGCGGGACTTCGAGGCGCTGAAGGCAGCGGTCGACAACGGCGTCGAGCAGCTCGGTCGACTCGACGTCATCGTGGCCAATGCAGGCATCGGCTCCACGGGCGTCAAGCTGCACAAGATGGCCGAACCCGTCTGGGACGAGACCATCGACGTCAACCTCGGCGGCGTGTGGAAGACCGTGAAAGCCGGTGTGCCACACCTTCTCGCGGGTGGCCGCGGCGGGTCGGTCATCATCACCAGCTCCGTCGGCGGCAGCAAGGCCTACCCGCAGGTCGGCCACTACGTCACCGCCAAGCATGGCGTGGTGGGACTCATGCGGACGTTCGCCGTCGAACTGGGCAGGCATTCGATCCGGGTCAATACCGTGCATCCCACCCACGTCTGCAGCCCGCTGCTGATGAACGAGGCCACCTACCGACTGTTCCGACCCGACCTGGAGAATCCCGGCCCCGACGATCTGGCGCCGATCTGCCAGTCGTTCCACTTCCTGCCGATTCCGTGGGTGGAACCGGTCGACATCAGCAACGCAGTCCTGTTCCTGGCCTCCGACGAGGCCCGCTACATCACCGGCGTCACGCTTCCCGTGGACGCCGGCAGCCTCCTGAAATAGAGGGATCCATGGCCGACACCCTGACCGAAGCCGACGACACCGCCGTCTACTACGACCCCTACGACATCGGCATCGTCCACGATCCGTATCCGGTCTACGCCCGACTGGTGGAGGAGGCACCGCTCTACCACAACGAGCGGTACGACTTCTGGGCCCTCTCCAGGCACGCGGACGTCGATGCGGCGCTGTCGAATTGGGAGACGTTCTCCAACAGCCGAAGTGACATCCTCGAACTGGTGCAGTCGGAATTCGACATGCCGCCCGGGGTGATGATGTTCCAGGATCCGCCGCTGCACACCATGTTGCGCGGCCTGATGGCGCGGGTGTTCACGCCGCGGCGGATGGCAGCCATCGAGGATCAGATCAGGCAGTACTGCGTGGGCTGCCTCGACCCGTTGGTCGGCTCCGACGGTTTCGACATCATCGCCGAGCTCGCCGCCATGATGCCGATGCGCGTGATCGGCATGCTGCTCGGCATCCCCGAGTCCGCCCAGGCCGAGTTCCGCGACGCGAACGACGCCACCCTGCGCACCAAGCCCGGGGTGCCGATGAACGTCGCCAACGCAGATCGCATCGCCGACGGGCGGATCTACGCCGAGTACGTCGAGTGGCGCGCCGCCAACCCGTCCGACGACCTGATGACCGCGCTGCTCAACGTCGAGTTCGCCGACGAGCACGGCATCACGCGCACGCTCACTCGCACAGAGGTTCTGCACTACACCCAGGTGGTCGCCGGGGCAGGCAACGAGACCACCGGACGGCTGATCGGATGGTTGGCCAAGGTGCTCGCCGAACACCCTGATCAGCGACGCGAGGTGCAGCAGGACCGTTCGCTGCTGATCCCGGCCATCGACGAGACGCTGCGGTACGAGCCGACGGGCCCCCACGTCGCCCGGTGGATCGCCAGGGATTTCGAGGCCTACGGCCAGACCGTGCCCGCCGGCAGCGCCATGCTGCTGCTCTTCGGGGCCGCCAACCGCGACCCCAGGCGCTTCGAGAACCCGACCACGTTCGACATCCACCGGACCAACAGCCACCTCACCTTCGGCAAGGGCATGCACTACTGCCTGGGCGCCAACCTGGCGCGTCTCGAGGGTCGCGTGGCCCTCGACGAACTACTCAACAGGTGGCCGGACTGGGAAATCGACTACGAGAGCGCCCGACTCGCGCCGACGTCCACGGTGCGAGGCTGGGAGGAACTACGGATCGTCGTGCCCTGAGCGCTCAGGCCGCCCGCGCCGCCCCGACCATCAGCTGCGTGGCCAACATGTCGAGCTGCCCGCGGATCGTGCCGTCGACCAGCTCGCCCGTCTCGTCCCACACCTCGTCGGCCGAGTTGATCGCCACCCCCAGCGGAGTCGGCCACGCGCGCAGCGCATGTCCGATCACCCGCAGCTGACCCAGGGTGCCGACCGCCGCCTGCCAACCGAACGCGCAGCTGATACACCCCCACGGCGTGTTGTCGAGGTACACGCGCGGATCACCGCGGAGGTCCTCGATGTAGTCGAGGGCATTCTTGACCAAACCGGAGACACCACCGTGATACCCGGGCGATCCCACCACCACCGCGTCCGCCTCACGCAGCGCGGCGACGAGCGCGGTCGCCTTGTCGGTGCGTCCCTGGTCGTGGGGGTTGTACATCGGAAGGTCGATGTCGTCACCGCAGAACAGCATGGTGCGCCCGCCTTGGCGCTCGACCGCCGAAAGGCACTGCCGCAGCGCCCGTTCGGTGGACGAGTTGGTGCGAAGGGTGCCACCGAGCCCGACGATCAGCGGCTGTTTCGAGCTCGTCACGGCGGCGCTCACTTGATCGCGATCGGATTGATCGGGGACCCGACACCACCGGTGACGCTCAGCGGCGGTGCGACGAGTTGGAAGGCGTAGCTGCCGTCGGCGGCGCAGTCGGCCGCCAGCGGCGTGAGGTTCCAGTACTCCCCCAGCATCAGACCCATGTCGCGCAGACACAGCATGTGCATCGGCAGGATCGTGCCGTCGACGCCCGACACCGGGTTCTCGACCATGAGGTTGTCGGCGGCCACTGCCGCGACCTGGTGATCGTGCAGCCAGGACGCGCACGTCCAGTCGAGTCCCGCGCCGGGTTCACCACCGTCACCCGTCTCGAGAAACCTTGCCCACCAACCGGTGTGGATCAGCACGATGTCACCCGGGGTGATCGTGACGCCCTGCGCACTGGCCGCCTCGTCGAGTTCGGCCGGTGTGATCGGCCGCTCCACGTCGGCGCAGTAGGTGTCGGCGCCTCGCAGCCGCACCAGGTCCAGCAGCACGCCGCGCGAGGTGATGCCCTTGACGTCGACCTTGTCGATTCCGCAGTGGATGGCGCCGAGGCTGGTCACCGAGCTCGCCGGAAAACCGTTGTACAGCTTCTCGTCGTAGTAGACGTGCGACAGCGCGTCCCACTGGGTGGCGGCCTGGAGCGGCATGATGATGAGGTCGTCGTTGAACCGCATCGGGCCCGCCTCCGAGTAGCCCCCCAGCTGGACCGCCGATGGATTCCGCAGCCACTTCGGGCCGTACTGCAGCAGCGTGTGTTCGTCGCCGCCATCGACCGTCATCACGTGCATCGGGTTCTGTCGATAGTGGAAGGCGCCCTGCGGTCCCGACGAGCCGAAGTCGACTCCGAGCGGAAAGACCCTGCCGTGCTTGACCAGACCGGCGGCCTCGGCGACCTTCGCGGCGGTGATGAAGTTCAGCGTGCCGAGTTCGTCGTCATCACCCCAGCGGCCCCAGTTGCGGACGTCGTCGGCGGTGCGCCGGAAGTCGGTCATGCTGGCCACAATGCGGATCCCTCCATGGTTTCGGCGACGCGGGCGGCGAGAATCCCGCCGTCGACCCACAGCACCTGTCCGGTCACGAAGCCTGCCGCGCGGCTATTGAGGAAGACCAGCGCGGCGGCCTGCTCCTCCGGATTAGACACCCTGCCAAGGGGTTTCGGGAAGCCATCGAGGTAGTCCTGGCCGTACCTGGTTCTCAGCTGGTCCAGGATCGGCGTCTCGGTCACTCCCGGACCCGTGCAGTTGATTCGAATCCCCTTGGCGCCCAGCGGGACCGCATTGGCCATCGCGTACAGGATGACGGCCTCCTTGGCCAGTCGGTAGCCGCCGTCGGCGAGCGCGTCGGGATGCTCGTCGCACCACCGCACGCCGTCCTCGAACGATGCCGTCCTGAGCAGCCCCGCGACCTCGCCCATGTTCTCGGCGTATCCCGATGCCGCCAGCGACGAGACGCCGACGATCGACGAGCCCGCGCGCATCCGGGGAATGAGCGCCTCGGTGAGCTGGCGCGTGCCGAGGAAGTTGATCTTCAGGACCAACCGGGGGTCGCCGATTCCCGACGACACACCCGCGACGTTGAAGAGCGCGTCGACGCGATCGCCGAGCCCGGCGGCCGCGGCATCGACCGATGCCGGATCGGCCAGGTCGACGTGGTGGAAGTCCGCGAGACCGAAGTCCGGTGGCCGCACGTCCAGGCCGACCACCTGAGCGCCCAGCTCCTGCAACTGGCCCACCAGCGCCGCGCCGATGCCCGACGCGCACCCCGTCACGACGACGCGGCTGCCGTCGTAGTCGATCAGATCGTTGAACTGCCCCACGGCCCTTCCCGTCTCAGTCAGCTTGCCGCCTCCCGACGGTCTTTCTCCAGCTGCGCAGCCTGCACGCGGCCCTCGTTGATCTCGGCCATCGCCTCGGGAATCTCGCTCGAGGTGAACTTGCCACCCTGCCCGGTCGGTAGTCCACCGAATGAGTAGTTCTCGTCGAAGTCGGGCGCGGTGGACGCTTCGCGGCGACCCTCAAGCTTCTCGAGCACCGGCTCGAGCCGCTTGGCCTTGGCCGCCACCTGCTTCGCGTCGCGCTCGATGAACTCGGGCAGGATCTCCGTGCCCATCAACTCGATCGACTCCATGGTGCCCTCGTGGCTGCGCGGGTTGAGCAGGAGGATGATCTCGTCGACGCCGCTCTCCTCGTAGCCGCGCAGGAATTCGCGCACGGTGTCCGGCGAGCCGATCGCACCCCGGCCGGGGCCGTAGGCCAGCGTCGGGTCGGCGTCGACCTCCTCGAGGTAGCGCTCCCACACCCCCGTCCGCCCCGGGGTGTGCATGCCGGTCATGTAGTAGTGCATGATCCCGAACGAGAAGAAGCCGCCGCCCACGCCGAGCCGCTTGACGGCCTCGTCGTCGGTCTTGGCCACCATCATCGACAGGTCGCCACCGATCGCCAGGATGTTGGGGTTCATCACCGGAGTGATGGGCGAACCCTTCTCCTCGAGTTCGCGGTAGTAGCCGTCGACGCGCTCCTTGAGCGGGCCGGGGCCCGTGTAGGCGAAACTCAATGCGCCGATGGCCTTTTGCGCGGCCATCTGCACCGATGACGGCCGCGTGCACGCCACCCACACGGGCGGGTGCGGCTTCTGCGACGGCTTGGGGACCACGTTGCGGGCGGGCATCTCGATGTGCTGACCCTTGAAGCCGGTGAACGGCTCCTCGGTCATGCAGCGGATGGCGACCTCGAGGGCCTCCTCCCACTGCCCGCGTTTGTCGGCGGGATCGATGTTGAAGCCGCCAAGCTCGCCCACCGACGACGACTCGCCGGTGCCGAACTCGACGCGGCCGCCTGAGATCAGGTCGAGCGTGGACACGCGCTCGGCGACACGGGCCGGGTGGTTGACCGCGGGCGGGAGGTGCATGATGCCGAACCCGAGCCGAATGTCCCTGGTGCGCTGGCTCGCCGCGGCGAGAAACATCTCCGGCGCGGTCGAGTGACAGTACTCCTCGAGGAAGTGGTGCTCGGTCAGCCAGACCGTCGAGAAACCCGCCTTGTCGGCAGCCTCGACCTCGTCGAGACCGTCGGCGAACATCTGGCGCTCGTCGTCCTGAACCCAGGGCCGCGGCAGGGCGAACTCGTAGAACAGTGAGATCTTCATGATTACCTCCGATAGGTGTCGAGCGTCGAATCGCAGCTCTGGTGGGCGTCTTTGGTGGAGCTGATGTGCTTGGCCGCGACGTAGCCGAACGTCATGGCGGGGCCGATCGTGGCGCCTGCCCCCGCGTAACTACGGCCCATCACCGCGGCGGTCGCATTTCCCGTCGCGTACAGCCCCTCGATCACCGTGTCGTCGTCGCGGAGCACGCGAGCGTATTCGTCGGTGCGCAGGCCGCCGGACGTGCCGAGGTCGCCGAGGATGATCTGGAACGCGTAGTAGGGGCCCTTGCCGAGCGGGTGCAGGTTGGGGTTGGGCAGCGTCGGGTCGCCGTAGTAGTTGTCATACGCGCTGTCGCCGCGGTTGAAGTCGTCGTCGTGCCCCGCCATGGCCAGCTCGTTGAACCGGTCGGCCGTCCGGCGCAGCTCCGCGGGCGGGACGCCGATCCGACCTGCCAGCTCCTCGATGCTGTTGCCCTGCTTGACCACTCCGGAGTCCAGCCAGGCCTGCGGCACCTTGCGGCCGGTGGGTACCGGTGCGAACGGCACCTTGGGGATGGGCAGGTGACCCGCTACCACGTAGCGGTGGAAGGACCCGATGTCGGTGACGAGCCAACACGGCACGTGGCTGACGCCGGTGCGCTGCCCGGCGATCATCGCGTGCGCGAAGTCCATGTACGGCGCGGCCTCGTTGATGAAGCGCCTGCCGTCGCCGTTGACGACGAACTGCGACGGCATCATCCGCTCGTTGAGCATGAACTGCAGCCTGCCGTCCGGCCAGCAGATGGCGGGGAACCACC
>JAESGJ010000268.1_pt1 | contig 47828 bp, 38 predicted proteins | sample 9266241 | NCBI WGS metagenome assembly JAESGJ01 (sample SAMN14514841, study PRJNA621669) | algae metagenome | isolation source: Brasilonema octagenarum HA4186-MV1 and co-occurring heterotrophs from wet... | place: USA: Manoa Valley, Hawaii | collected 2009-07-20
CGTGCGCGACGAGTGCGCGATCAGCCAGGTCGCTGTGGTGGCTGAAGACGATGTTGTTGCCGGTGGTGAAGGCGCGGGCGTGCATTCTCGAGGTGAGTTCTGGGTTGACGTGGACGCGCACCGCGTCGAGTTTGGCTTGGTGGTACGCCTCGAGTTCACCCCGCAACTCACTTTGCAGTGGATCACCGCCACGCAAACCGCTCGAGAGATCCGCGTGCAGGTTGGCGTGTCGCGCCCACCAATCCGTGCCACCGCTCGAGGGCAAGGCATCGGCTTGAATGCTCATGGTGTCATCGGGTTCGGGTGCAGGAGCCGCTTCGGGCGTGGCACTCGAGGCAGGTTCAGATGCAGCTTGTGGCGCGGCTTCAGACGCGGCTTCAGGACTCGAGAGGGCGGCTTCGCTCGAATGCTCTGCTCTTGCAGCGGGTTCGGCTTCAACGTTGCTCGAGGCTTGTTCAACTGCACCGCTCGAGGATTCTTGCGTTGCCTGTTCGCCACCCGCAGGATGGCTCGAGTCCGCCGCGTGCTCCGCTTCTTCGGGTTGGGCTTCCGGGCTGTGCAATGCCTCGAGCACCCCCGCTTCGTCCTCCGGCGCATGTGTGGCATTGCCTTCAACTTCCGCACTGGGTTCAGCACTGGCTTCGACACCGCCTGAGTCTTCACCGCCGCTCGAGCCTGCACCGCCCGCATCACCACCGGCACTCGCATTGGCTTCGGTTTCACCCGTGTGCACTTGCGCGCTCGAGGGTTCGGCGTGTGTTTCACCCGATGCAGCGGCTTGCTCGGTGGGGGCGGCTTCGGCACTGGGTTGGCTCGAGGGGGCAAGTGACAAGTCCTCGTGGTCGTTCAAACCCGAGCGTTGCACGGCGTGGGTGGAGAAGAAACCGGGGGTGATCGGACCGCTCGGCGTGAACGCTTCTCCAATCGCATGCGCGGCGAAAGGACTCGAGGGTAGAGGACTTGTGCCCAGCGCGGACTCGAGGGATGCAGACTGGCTTGGGGGGTAGATGCTGATGTTCGCCAAGCTGTGACCCAACCGCGGGGTGTGGCTCGAGGGCGTGGGGTGCGGATCGGGTTGGAGTACCGGGATCGCGGTGTGCTGCGCGGCGTTTTTGTCGCGCGTGCGGTGCTCCCGAGTCATGCTTGGCAGGGTAGCACGATCACCCCAAATGAGGACGCGAAAACTCCTGCAAAACAGCAAGAGAGCACGTGCTGTACACCACCCTCGTTTGCATCCAAGGTAAAAGCGCCCCTTCGAAGTTGAAGGTCCCGAAGCTCGGTTTCAGTGGGCACGGTGTCTCACGGTGGAATTCCCTACACGCGCCGCGCGATTTCAGCGTTTACTGATCCGTGCTCACGTTGACAAGAGCGGGCTTCAAATTTGTGTGGAACACAAACCAGCATTGAGCGCGGGTGGCTCGAGTCTATAATGCAGTTGCCCATGAAGGAACAAGAGATCGAGCAAGCGCTCCTCAACAAACTGACTGATCTCAAATACACCCACCGCCCGGACATCCGCAGCCGCAGCGCGCTGGAGCAGAATTTCCGCGAGAAATTCCAAGAACTCAACCGCGTTTCTTTGAGTGACCACGAATTCACGCGGCTCTTGGAGCAGATCGTCACGCCGGATGTGTACGCGGCGGCCAAAACCCTGCGCGAGCGCAACAGCTTGGAACGCGACGACGGCACACCGCTGTACTACACGCTGGTCAACATCAAAGACTGGTGCAAGAACACCTTTGAAGTCGTCAACCAACTGCGCATCAACACCGACGACAGCCACCACCGTTACGACGTGATGCTCTTAATCAACGGCGTGCCCGTCGTCCAGATTGAACTGAAAAGCCTGGACATCAGCCCGCGCCGCGCGATGCAGCAAATCGTGGATTACAAGGCTGACCCTGGCAACGGCTACAGCAAAACGCTGCTTTGCTTCCTGCAAGTGTTCGTCGTCAGCAACCGCAGCCGCACGCGCTACTTCGCCAACAACAACGCGCCGCATTTTCGTTTTGATGCCGAGGAACGCTTCTTGCCCGTGTACGAGTTCGCGGGCGTGGATAACAAGAAGATCACGTACTTGGAGGAATTTGCGGACGCGTTCCTGGCGAAGTGCAACCTGGGTGAGATGATTAGCCGCTACATGGTGCTCGTCGCCAGCGAGCAAAAGCTGTTGATGATGCGCCCGTATCAGATTTACGCGGTCAAAGCCATCACCAAATGCATCGAGGACCGCTGCGGCAACGGCTACATCTGGCACACCACCGGCAGCGGCAAAACGCTGACCTCGTTCAAGGCGAGCACGCTTTTAAAAGACAATCCCGACGTGGACAAATGCCTGTTCGTCGTAGACCGCAAAGACTTGGACCGGCAGACGCGCGAGGAGTTCAACCGCTTTCAAGAGAACTGCGTGGAAGAGAACACGAACACCGAAAAACTGGTGAAGCGCCTGCTGTCCACCGATTACGCCGACAAGGTCATCGTCACGACGATCCAGAAACTCGGGTTGGCGCTGGATACCAGCAACCCGTTTTACCAGCAGCGGCTCGAGGGGTTGCGGGATAAGCGCATGGTGTTCATTTTCGACGAGTGCCACCGCTCGCAGTTTGGCGAGAACCACGAAGCCATTAAGAACTTCTTCCCGAACGCGCAACTGTTCGGGTTCACTGGCACGCCGATCTTTCAAGAAAACGCCATTTACCAGCAGGCGCAAGGGCAGCAAGCCTCCATGCGCACCACCAAGGACATCTTCCAGCACGAACTGCACGCCTACACGATCACGCACGCGATAGACGACGCCAACGTCTTGAAGTTCCGCATTGATTACTTCAAGCCCGAAGGCGCAATCCAAGCGACACTGACCAAACGCGCCATCGTCGAAGCGATCCTCAAAAAGCACGACGCCGCGACCGCCGCGCGCAAGTTCAATGCAATCCTCGCCACGGCAAGCATTAACGACGCGATTGAGTATTTTGATTGCTTCCAAAGCATCCAAGCGCAACGCCAAAACGAAGACGAGAATTTCCGACCGCTGAACATCGCCTGCGTGTTCTCCCCGCCCGCAGGCAGCGACAAAGACGTGCAGCAAATCCAAGAAGACCTGCCGCAAGAGCGCGAGGACAACAAAGAAGACCCCGTGGGCAAGAAGGCAGCCCTCGAGCGGATCATCGCGGATTACAACACCCGTTTTGAAACCAACCACCGCATCACGGAATTTGACCTGTACTACTCCGATGTGCAAGAGCGCATCAAAGATCAGCAGTACCCAAATCAAGACCTCGAGCGCGGCAAAAAGATTGACCTCATCATCGTCGTGGACATGCTGCTGACCGGCTTTGATTCCAAATACCTGAACACCTTGTACGTGGACAAGAACCTCAAGCACCACGGTTTGATTCAGGCGTTTTCACGCACGAACCGCGTGCTGAACGACACCAAACCTTACGGCAACATCTTGGATTTCCGCCAGCAAGAAAGCGCGGTGGACGCCGCCATCACGCTCTTTTCCGGCGAGAAGATTGACAAGCCCAAGGAAATCTGGTTGGTCGAAGCCGCACCCGTGGTCATCCAAAAGCTGGAGAAAGCCGTGAAGAAGCTCGAGGCGTTCATGACCTCGCAGGATTTGAATTGCACGCCCAGCGACGTGCAAAGCCTCAAGGGTGACGCGGCGCGCAGCATCTTCGTCAACCTCTTCAAAGAAGTCCAGCGCCTCGAGACGCAGTTGGAGCAGTACACCGATTTGACGCCCGCCGAGCAGACCACGATTGACACAATCATCCCGCCGAACGACCTGCAAGCCTTCCGAGGCGCGTACTTGGACGTGGCGCACAGCCTCAAAGCCAAGCAAGACAAAGAAAAAGAGCAAGCCCAGCCGGAAGTGCAGCAGTTGGAGTTTGAATTCGTGCTGTTCAACTCCGCGTTGATTGATTACGACTACATCATGACCTTGATCGCGCGCTACGCCCAAGCCAAGCCGGGCAAGCAGACGATGACCCAGGAAGACTTGGTCGGCTTGATTCAATCCGATGCGAAGTTCATGGACGACCGCGAGGAGATCGTGGCGTTCATCGCGTCGTTGAAGGTCGGCGCTCCCTCGAGCGAGGCAGCGATTCGCGCGGGCTTTGAACGCTTTAAGGCCGAGAAGAACGCGCGGCAACTCATGGAAGTCGCCACCGCGCACAACCTCGAGCCTGCGGCGTTGCAGGGTTTCGTAGACACCGTGCTGGGTCGCATGATCTTCGATGGCGAGCACTTGACGACGCTGCTGGAACCGCTGGGCTTGGGTTGGAAAGCGCGCAGTCAACGGGAGGACGCGCTGATGAACGATCTGATTCCGTTGCTAAAGAAACAAGCGAACGGGCGCGAGATTTCAGGGCTGGGCGTGTATGAGCGGTGAATCAGGTGCAGAACTCAAGACCGCACAACTCGAGCGCGAAAGTACGCCCAGATTGCGCTTTCTCGAGTTTCAAGGTTTTGAAGGATGGGAAGAGAAAAAGCTCGAAGACATAGCGCCACTTCAACGCGGATTTGATCTGCCCTCTGACCAGATCCAACTGGGAAGCACTCCAGTAGTTTACTCAAACGGCATACAAAAATTTCACAACATGGGAACAGCAAAAGGTCCAGGACTACTCACGGGACGCTCTGGGACAATCGGAAAGATTCACTTTATTGAACAAGGTGACTACTGGGCACATAATACGACGCTTTGGGTTACAAGTTTTAAGAACAATCACCCGAAGTTTATTTACTATCTATATTCATCAATTGGGATGATTCGCTTCGCATCGGGTTCTGGTGTTCCGACTTTGAACCGAAACGACGTTCATCAGTTTCGAGCTTATATTCCAAGAAAAGTTGAAGAGCAGCAAAAGATTGCCGATTGCCTTTCCTCCCTCGAGACCCTCATCACCGCTGAATCCCAGAAGCTCGAGGCGTTGAAAACCCATAAAAAAGGGCTGATGCAGCAGCTTTTCCCAGGCGAAGGCGAAGCCGTGCCGAAGTTGCGTTTCCTCGAGTTTCGAGATGCGGGGGAATGGGAAGACTGCAAGCTCTCTGATTTTATAGAGACTTTAGACGCGGGTGTAAGCGTGAATTCAGGTGATAGATCTGCAAATAGTGATGAAAAAGGGATTTTAAAGACAAATGCAGTGACAAATGGCATTTTTGAGTCAAGGCAAAATAAATTAGTGTCCGATCAAAGAGAGATCGAGAGATTAAGAGAATCCGTTAAAGCAGACACAATAATTATCAGTAGGATGAACACTCCAGCTTTGGTTGGAGCAAACGCTTATGTTAATACAAATTTAGAGAACATATTTCTCCCAGATAGACTCTGGGCTGCAAAACCAAAACCAAACATCTCACTAAAATTTATTGCTTTCATACTGGGTTCGGACAAAATGCGCTCTATTCTTTCGCAATCGGCAACTGGCACGTCAAATTCCATGAAAAATATTTCAAAATCTGACGTACTCTCCTTGCAAATTTTTGCACCTTCTCCACTCGAGCAACGAAAAATCGCAGACTGTTTGACTTCTCTCGAGCAACTCATCAGCGCGCAAACCCAGAAGCTCGAGATGCTCAAAACCCATAAAAAAGGGTTGATGCAGCAACTCTTCCCAGCCCCGCTCGAGGGACAAGCGTGAGCGAAGACGTGACGCCCAACGACCCGCAACCCGGCTCCCCAATGCCGCTCCTCCTCGAGACGTTGCAACAACCGAATTCGTTTTTCGGGTTGAACCAAAACGCGACGCGCGGTGTGAATTGGAACGCACTGCGTTCCGAATTCAGTGAAACCAACGCCAGTAAAGAATTTTTCGTGTCTCGAGAGTTGGACTGGCTGGCAAGGGTTCGGGAATTCCGAACAGTTCAAAACCCGGCAGTTCGACTGATTTCACACGCGTTCAACGTGTGGCGCACCGCATCACGAATCGAAGATAGACCGGAGCAACCGTGAGCGACAAGCCCAAGCCAACCATGTTCCCCTCCATCACGAAGCTGGTGGCTCGGCTGCGCGATGACTTTCACAGTGGCGGTCAGGATTTTGTCTTGCTGTACGCGTACAACGGCACGGGCAAAACGCGGCTGTCAATGGAATTTAAGAACGCGGGCAAGCAAGAGGATTCCAGAGACACGCTGTACTTCAACGCGTTCACCGAAGATTTGTTCTTTTGGGACAACGATCTCGAGGGGGACAGCAAACGCGTGCTCAGGATCAACTCGGCTTCGCGGTTCTTCTCTGGCATGGAAGAGTTGGAGATGGAAAACCGCATCCGCCCGTTCCTGAACCGCTACGCCAATTTTGATTTCAGCATTGATTACGCGCAATGGACGGTGAGCTTTTCTTGTGATGACCGGGGCGAAGCGAACGAGAACATCAAGGTCTCGAGGGGCGAAGAAAACATCTTCATCTGGTGCTTCTTCCTGGCGATTGCGCAGTTGGCGATGGACGGCGCGGAAGCCTACAAGTGGGTCAAATACATTTACATTGACGACCCGATTTCATCACTGGATGACAACAACACGATTGCCGTCGCGCACGACTTGGCGAAGCTGCTCAAAGAGGGCAATGCCGCGCTGAAAGCGCAGGACAAGGACCAAATCAAAACGGTGATCTCCTCGCACCACAGCTTGTTTTTCAATGTCGTCTGCAACGAACTCAAAAAGTACAAGCACAAGAAATACTTCCTGCACAAGGCTGGCGGCGCGGACCGGTACAGCTTGCGCTCCACAGACGACACGCCGTTTTTTCACCACGTCGCCATGCTCAGCGAATTGCAACAGGCGGCGAAGTTAGATCGGCTGTACACATACCATTTCAATATCCTGCGCAGCATCCTGGAAAAAACCGCGACGTTCTTTGGGTTCAAAGATTTCTCCGCGTGCATTGAAGGCGTGGACGATGAAATCCTGTACGCTCGAGCGCTCAACCTGCTCAGTCACGGCAACCATTCGCTGTACGCGCCCAGAGAAATGGTTGATGACACCAAAGACCTGTTCAAGCGAATCCTGAACGCGTTTTTGGAGCGTTACACGTTTGAATTGCCAGAACTCGAGCCAGCCAACCCTGTCGCAGCAAATCCAGTTCCAGCCAATCCAACACCCGTGACCCCTGCACCAGTGGAGCAACCGTGAGCGAACCAACGCACAAGCAACTCGGCACGACGCTGTGGAATATTGCGGATCAATTGCGCGGCGCGATGAACGCGGATGATTTCCGCGATTACATGCTGTCGTTCTTGTTCCTGCGCTACCTGTCCGACAATTACGAAACGGCTGCGCGGCGCGAATTGGGCGGGGATTACCCAGCCGACGACGCAGCCGCCAAAGCCACGCCGTTGCAACGCTGGTACGCGGCGAACGCGGCGGACACCGAGGCGTTTGAAAAGCAGATGCGCCGCAAAGTGCATTACGTGGTGAAGCCGGAACACCTGTGGAACAACATCGTGGAACTGGCGCGCACGCAATCGGGCACGTTGCTCTCTACCTTGCAGGAAGGCTTCAAGTACATCGAGAACGAATCATTCGAGCGTGCGTTCGGCGGGTTGTTCTCGGAGATCAACCTGAATTCGGAGAAACTCGGCAAGAATTACGCGGAGCGCAACGCCAAACTGTGCACGGTCATCACCAAAATCGCGGAAGGATTGGCGAAGTTTAAAACCGATACGGACACACTGGGCGACGCGTATGAATACTTGATTGGGGAGTTCGCTGCTGGGTCGGGCAAGAAAGCGGGCGAGTTCTACACGCCGCAACCCATCTCTGACATCCTCTCGAGGATCGTGATTCTGGACAGCCAAGACCCGAGCACGGGCGTGAAAAAGCGCCTCGAGCGGGTGCTGGACTTCGCGTGCGGCTCTGGGTCGCTGCTGTTGAACTTGCGCCGTCAACTCGCCGAGGGCGGCGGCACGATTGGCAAAATCTTCGGGCAGGAAAAGAACATCACGACCTACAACCTCGCGCGCATGAACATGCTGCTGCACGGCGTGAAAGATTCAGAGTTTGAAATTCACCACGGCGACACGCTGACCAACGATTGGGATTTGCTGCGCGAGGACAACCCCGCCAAAAAGCCGCAGTTTGACGCGGTGGTCGCCAACCCGCCGTTCAGTTACCGCTGGGAGCCGACAGACGCCACGGGCGAGGACGTGCGCTTCAAGAGTCATGGTCTGGCTCCGAAGTCGGCAGCGGACTTCGCGTTTTTGCTGCATGGCTTCCACTACTTGGCGCAAGAAGGCACGATGGCGATTATCCTGCCGCACGGCGTCTTGTTTCGCGGCGGGGCGGAGGAACGCATTCGCCGCAAGTTGCTCGAGGACGGGCACGTGGACACGGTGATTGGCTTGCCCGCGAATTTGTTTTACTCCACCGGCATCCCGGTGTGCATCCTAGTGTTGAAGCGCTGCAAGAAATTTGAAGACGTGCTGTTCATCAACGCCAGCGAGGGTTTTGAAAAGGGCAAGCGGCAGAACCGGCTGTTGCAACAGAACATTGACAAGATCGTGGAGACCTACCAGCACCGCACCGAAGAGACGCGCTACTCCAGACGCGTGCCGATGGACGAAATCGTTGGGCACGGCTATAACTTGAATATCTCCCGTTACATCAGCACCAGCGTGGCAGAGGAAGAGGTGGACTTGCAGGGCGTGAACGCGACGCTGCAAGACCTCGAGACGCGGATTCGGGAGGCAACGAAGGCGCACAACAAGTTTTTGGAAGAGCTTGGCTTGCCGCCGTTGCCAGGGTAAACCTGCGCCCGTGAAACTTCAAGGAACGGGAGAGGGGCTCTCGAGCTTCACAATGGCATCCTCGAGGGCGACAAGCTCCTTTCGCACCCACGGTCGCGCGTTGCTCAATGCAGACAGCCCCAGAAACGTTCCAAACAGCAATCCGCCAATTCCTGCAAATGCGAGAATCCAGAACGGCGCTGAGGCAGCAGTGAAGTTTGCAAAAGAAGCGTCTTTGCCGTACACCAAAGTCAACACCGAAGTCAGCAAGGCAACCACAGCAACAACTTGGGTCACAACCGTTTGGAAGTTGCTGGGCGCGAAAAACCCGATGAGCGCGTTTGTTGCTTCGTAATCCCGGTTTCGACTGCGCCGCACCAGTCGAAGCGCTGGGAGCGGATACGCGCTCAACGTTGTCGCCAAATCATTGATTTCAAGGGTGTGACGTTTGGACGCTTCAAAACTGAGGCTGCCGCTTGAAATCACCTGAAAATCTCGCTTCAATGACCAACTCAGCACGAAGATCTCAAACAGCGCGCAGAGCCCACTGGCAATGAGTACAGCAATAGCGTATCCGCCCAAACCCAAGGCCAACAAACCGAACGCGGCAAAGAACAGCACGACAGCAACGACGATTCCCCAACGCGCGAATGTCACTATTTTTGGCGCTGGAGTCGGCGTCTGCTTCGCATCCTTTTGCCATTGCGAACGTGCCTTTTCCAATGTCTGAAAAATCTGCTCAATTGCCGTCGCGTCTGTGGGTGGCAGTGGGTTTCGCGTCGGGTCAGTCGAGGATTCGGACATGGCGAAATCATACGGAACTGCGTCAGCAAACACTCAGCGTAGTTCTGGAACTTTGAACTTTCGAGTCGTTCACCAAGGCATGAATGAGCGCGTCTGCATTTTCATGTACGACGAATTCCCCTCGAGATTTAATCTCAATGATCGTGTCGAAACTCGAGCGCGTCGGCTTCGTGCCCTTCACCAAATCCACGTTCCCAAACAACGGTTGGTACGCCCGTCGTTCCAAAGCCTCCTCGAGCGTCCACGCGTGCACGGTCGCCCCAAACCGCACCCCGGTCTTGCTGCCCTCCTCGAGCGCCAACGCATCCCCAATGCGTTTGACTTCGTCCAGCACGACCATCTCCGCGCTCCAATTCGTGATCGCCTCGGTGATGACGCGTTCTTGAAACTCTGGTCCTGGCACTTGCAACCGCACCGCGTCACCGATCACGGCGTGCGGCACGTCGCTGAATCCGCCGATTTCGTTTGAGGTGTCCACGACGATCAGGCGTGGTCCCAGTGACTCGGCGATGATCCGCACGCAATCGCGCAGCAGCGTGGTCTTGCCCATCTTCGGCGGACCCATCAGCAGGAAATTCCCATGCTCAAGGTACGGACGCAACGGCTCTGCGACGCCCACAGCCACTCGAGCCAGGCGCACGATGGCTCCGGTGATGACGCCCTCGCCGCCTCGAGCACGCCTGCGCCGCACGCTGATGCGGTGCAACGTGCCGTCCAAACCGCTGCGGTTGTCTAGTGCCACGTCTTTGAGGGCGAATTTGAGTTGCTCGAGTTCGTGCTTGGTGATCGTCTCTGGAAAGCGCTTGTACCCGTTGCGCAGGTTGAAGCGCAGGGGGCGACCGAGTTCCATGATGATGTCTTCGATCTCGTCTTGAAACTCGAGGACTCGTTGTTGAACCCAATCGGGCAGGCGCTCCAAAAGCACCTCGAGTTGGTCAATCGTTGGAGTCATCGCACGGTTGCAGGCGTTGGGCTTGCAATTCAAGGCGGGTGCGGCGGGTCTCGAGCAGCAGGTCGCGCAGCAGTGACACGGTGATCTCGAGCAAGCGCAGGGCAATGCCAATGGCAACGGTGATGAAACCCAGCAGGGTTGATGTGGCGAACGACAGTAGGCACACCACCGCCCACAGTGCGTACAGTAGCCACGCAACACGCAGCTTCACCGCAGCCGCCGGGCAGTCTGGAAGAGTTGCTTCAGCGTGGCGGCGAGCGGTGCGACCATCTCCGGTCTCGAGACTTCGATGCTCTGCGTAGTGCTCGAGGCACTGGTCACGCCACTGAGCAGAAGACTGACGATGGCAGCGCGGTCGTCCACGACAAGCATCGTCGCGCCGAAGCGCTCCTTGAGCCAGCGCGCATCCACGTTCGCCACGCGCGCCAACTCGAGTTCATACGCGGTGTACCCGGCGCGGTTGGTGATGAGCAAGCGCAGCGTCACGCCCGCCTGGGCCCGTGCACGCAAGGCGCGGGCGACGTGAACGTCGCGCAACGTGGGCGCGATCAGCCACATCTCGCGGCGCGCCGTACCGATGACCTCGAGTGTTCGCTGTAACGTGACCGGTGCAAGTAGGGGATTTGGCGCTTGCACCTGCGCGTGGCTCGGGCCAAACCAGAGGGCGAACACAAGGGCGAGCAGGCGTCTGCGTTTCATTTCTGACCTCCGTTCGTGTAGCGCGGCGCGGGCACGCGGTACGTCCACGGCGTCGCGCGTTTCCACTGCGCCATGAACCACTGCGCTTGCGCTCGAGATTCGGTTGGCTCGTTCAAGAGCCGAGTGGGTTGCAAGCCTCGGGATTCCGGCACAGCAATGAGCGGACCAAATACGGCGCGCGAGTCGTCTGTGATCAACGCTGCGCGGGTCACGCCGCGCAGCAGGCGCACCTCAACGGGGTACTTGTCGCGCAGTACGGACAGCATCGGCACAAAGCTCGAGCGTTCCGCGATGAGGTCGGCGTCACAGAGAATCAGGATGCGAACGCCGCCTTCCACGAGTGCGCGACGCAAGGCATCCGCAACCACTCGAGCGCGCAGGCTCGGGGCGAGCACGAGGACTTGTGTGTGAGCAGATGTGATCACCTCGGCAACGTCGGCGCTGCGCTCGAGGGTCACGGGCAGCGATCCCGCGAAGGCGAGGCTCGAGAGTGCGGACAGTGTGAGCAGCGTGCGCTTCATGCGGTCTCCGCCACTGCCTCGAGTGCCGCAATGCGCGCCTCGAGTTTGTGCAGCCCGCCGTGGCGCAACCGCACGGCGATGACCTCGAGTTCCGTGCCGTCTACGGTTCGGCGCTCAATCGCTTTCTTTTGCAGGTACGCGCGCCCGTACACTTCTGCGACCGCGCTCGCGTCCATCCACAGCGTGTCGCCCTCAAGTTCACCGAGCGGTGAACCGCTGTACGTCGGGTGCCCGTTGATCCTCGCCGCGTGCCGCTCGAGCCACACGCTGAGTTCGGTGCGGCGTTTCAACCACACCAGGGCGTTGACGAACTCCTCGCCGATGCCGCTCACACCGCGCAACTCGAGGGTCGTGCCGTCCCAGAGCAGGCTCGAGAGTTCGGGCGGTGCGAAATCCTCGGGCGGCGTGAAGCGCACCGCGACGACCTCGCCGCGCTCGCGCAGCAACGCGCACGCCCAGGTTTCCTTGACGGCTCTCAGCACGAGGCGGGCGGTCTCGAGTTGACCTGTGGGCGTGTTCGCTGGAATCAACCCGCCGCTCTGGACGGGCGTGGCGAACGCGAGGGGCGGTAGTTGCGCTGCTCGCGCGGTGATCGCTTGATGCAGCGCGTGCTCTGGGTGGCGCGCGTCGAACAGCGGCAGGCACATGACTTTGAACGGCGCGAGGTTGCGGGCAATCACCACCGCGTGAAAGCGCGCCCAGGAAAGCATCTCTTCCATCGGCACGAGCGCGCGTTTGGCTTCGCGCGTGGTCGCGCCGCGCCGGTCACCGCCCTCGCCGTCGGAACTGCTCAGCGTCTGCTCGAACACGGTGGTCTCGCCCAAAGACCGGCTGACCTCCAAGGCATCTCTGGGATCGAGGGCACCGAGGAAATAGACCTTGTGGCGGCAGGTTTTCTGGATCGCGCCCCAACCCTCGCGGCTGTACAAGGCGCGTCCCTGGTCGTCGCCCTGCACACCCAGGACGTACCCGATCCCCCTCGAGCGCAGCGTTGCCAGCATGTTCTCCAAGTTCTCGAGCCGCCCAAGGTTCAAGAGCTCGTCCAGGTACACGCCCGTGCCCACGGGCACGCGCCCCTCGCTCGAAGCTTGCGCGACGCGTAGACCGGCGTCGTCCACGACGCGCTTGACCAGTCGCATCAGCAGCGCGCCGTGACCGGCGATCACGTCCGCCTGCGGAATGCCGATGTAGAGCAGCGTCGGCTCACGGAACACCCGCTCGAGGTCAATCGCCGTGCCTTGCCCGCTCAAACGCGCGGGAATCGCGCCGCGCGCGAACGGCTCCAAGGTCGCCGCCAAGCCCGTCATCGCCCCCGCGAGGCGGTCTTTGGGCAACTCCAAAAACGTGCGGAGCTTCGCGGACAGGTGCGGGTTTTGGCGCACGAACCCCTCGAGTGCCGCGATACCACCGTTCAAACGCTCGAGCATGTCGTCCAAGCGCACGCCGCGCTTGAGCTTGCCGTCCACGATCAAGCCCGCCAGCAAGCGGCGTTCCATGTCGCGGTAGTAGCGATCCTCGCCCTCGGACAACGGCACGAACACCGTGGCGACCTCGAGCGCCTTATCAAAGCTCTCGCAGCCCACGAACAGATCGAGCGCACCCGACTGCGGGGCATACGGGGTGAAGACCTCGACGCGCCGCCCCAGGGCGCGAAACTCATCGACGCACGCCAGCAATCCTTGTCGCTCGTCCGGGTACTTCACGTCAAAGACGACCGCGCTGCGCGCCTGCACCGCCGCGCGCAGCAGCATCGGGCGGAACAACCCGGCGGTCTTGCCGCTGCCGGGCGGACCGTGCACCAGCGTGTGCTCCGCAAACTCGTCCTCGGGGATGGCGAGCGCGCGGTAGTTCCAATGCCCCCACACCCATTCCGGAAGCCGCTCGAGCCAGGGAATCAACCCGAGCGATCCCACGAGCGCCGCGCGTTGCGGCTCGAGGTATTTGCGCAACTCGCGCCGCGTTGCCCAGCGCCCAGCCCCCACGGGTTTATACGCGGGAAAGTGCTTGAAGCCCTGAAGCAGCACGCCCACGGCGACGAACGCGAACATCGGTCCCAGGTACTTCACTTGGTCGAAGTGCCGCACCGTTCGCTCGAGGTTGCTCGAGCAGTTCGCATTCCACGCGCACGACGCGAGCAGTGCCAACGGTTCACGCACCCCGAGCGCAGGACCCCAACCGGCCTCGAGCAGTGCCGCTGCCACACGTTGCGCTGCAACAAACGCACCGTACCCCGCCCACAGCAGGCACGCGACCGTGCCCCACAGCCATAGCGCACGCTCGAGCGACTGCGCAGCGGTGTACGGACGAACCTGGCGCACCATCACGGCACTCCGGGACCGCCGCGCGAACGGGTCACGCCAGCGGGCGAACCCGAGTTGGTCTGGTTCCCAGCGTCACCCGCTCGAGGGCTCGAGGCGAGCGCACCTGACGCAACTGCCGCACCCACCGCCAGCGCCGGGCGAAAATCGCCCATGCCCACGGCGCTCGCAGCCCCCGCCGCCATGCCGCCGACGACCTGCGACACGAGCGCCTCTGCGCGACGAATGATGTAGATGGATGCGAACATCCCAATCAAAATCATGGCGATGCCGCCGATCAGCGCCAGCAGCGCGGTGACGACCGCCGTGCCCACCCGCGCGAAGCCGTCGCCGGAGATCACCAGGTTCGCCACCGTCGCCGCTTCGTCTACCCCTGGCACGCCCAAGCGCACCGCGTAAGAGTTCCACGCGCCGACCATCTGCGCCCACGCCGCCTCGAGCGTCTGGTTGACCACGCGCGCTGGTTCGTTCCAACTGATGGACAGGCACAGGTTGAAGAGATGCGGCATCAGCACCATGACAAAAAACGCCGTGACCAAGGCGCGCGTCATGCTGATGAGGCTCGAGGTTCCGCCAACGCCGGGCACGAGCGCCAGCCCCGCGAGGAACGGCAAGACCGCGATGCCCAGCGTGATCGTCACGCCCGTCAGGAGCATCGTTACGTAGTACGCCATGTACACGGGCAAGAGCAGCGCGAAGATGAACTGCCCCGCGCCGAGAATCATCTTCACCGCGCCTTCTTTGCCCGCCAGCGTGATCTCGGGCAGGCTCGCGCCTTTGGACGCCGCCATCGCCGCGCCCGCCTTGTACCCCGCCCAGCCGATGCCGATCAGTCCGAGTGTGGTGGACAATGCTGTGACCGTGTTGCTCGCCTTCGTCGCCTCCTGGCGAATCGTGCCTTGACCCCAGCGGTACAGGTCGCCGTACCAGCCCTCTGCGGCGATGCGCAGTGGCTGCTGCCCGCCGACGAGCGCGCCCACGAGCGCGACACGCAACATGATCGGCACGAACGCTCGGGCATCGGCGGCGATCATCAGTGTCTTGGCTTGCAGCGCCAAACCCAACAGCGCAATCGTACCGCCGAGGTAACGCATCCAAACCTCGAAAGAAACGTTGTGCAACCACACGCGGAACTCGCGCACAAAGTTCGTTGGGTCAACGGTGATGAGGTTCCACACGTCCATCGGGTTCAAGGTGCACCTCGCTCGAGCCGAGATTGATGACTCGAGTGTGATGACCGACCGTGGTGTGCTCTTCTCGCGGGCAAAACAAGTGTGCCTCGAGCGGGAGGTCTCGAGGCACACATTACTTTACCAGTTGAGTGACCTAACAGGAATGCAAAAGCGACGGACAGAGCATTAATTGGTCTTCCCGCTGTCCTTTAACCCCTCTTTTTCGCGCATCGCCGCGACGAACCCCGACCCGCAGGCGAGCTTACCCGCGATGCTCGAGCCCGGCTCGATCACCCGCCAAAAAGGAGTGACTTCGCTCGGATCTTTACCGTCCTGAATGTCCTCCCACGCAGCTTCCGCCACGGTGCGCGCCGCCATCGAAGTCGTGATCGGACACGCCACATCGCCCTGGTGCGTCTGCGCGAGTTGACGGCGCATCTCCGCGAACGACACCTGTTGCGAAGCGGGAATCGCGTCCATGAACGCCTTGACCGCTTTCGGCGTCGGCAACAGCAACCTGTCACCCGCCGCCGCGCCCGCCATCGGTTTCTCGAGGGTTTGAAGTTTCGACGCTTTGCTGTCCTCGAGTTTCTGCCGCCACGATTTGGCCATGTTGGTTTTCCTTTCGTTACACCTACTCTCGTTGTCTACCCACATCAATGCGGCCCGAGCCTCAGTCAATGACCAGGACCATTTCCTCGAACGCACGCACCAAGAAACTCGGCACCGGCTTCAACGTTTGACCCGGCTCGAGCCGTAAACTTGGGTAGGCCTTGGGCAACGCCTCGAGCACCACACGCAACTCGAGTTTCGCCAAGGGCGCGCCGATGCAGTAGTGGATGCCGTGCCCGAGCGTGAAGTGGTTCGCGGCGTTCGCGCGCTCGAGCGTTAAGCGCTCCGCATCTGGGAACTGCGCTTCGTCGTGGTTCGCCGAGAAATACGCGATGAACACCGTCGAATCCTCTGGAATGGTCACCTCGCCCAGCACGCCGTCGCGGGTGGTGCGGCGGTACAAGCCGTAGGCGGGTCCGCCGTGACGCACGAACTCGTCCACCGCCGCGCCTGCGCGCTCGGGGTGCTTGCCAAAGTAATTCCACACTTCGCGCTGCGTGAGCAGGGTGTGCAGGGTGTTGCCGAGCAGCGCGGCGGTGGTTTCGTGCCCGGCGAAGACCAGGTTGCACGCCAATCCGGCGATCTCCTCGTCGCTGAGTGGTTGGTCGCCGTTCACGGTTTCCTCGCCGCCTTGTCTGGCTTCGATCACCGTGCTGAGCAGGTTCTCCGCCGGGTGCTGGGCGTAATGGCGTACTAAACTGAGCATGAACGCGTAGTACTCGAAGATGCTTTCACCGATGCGGCGCTGCTCTGTCTCGTCCCAACCGGGGATCTGCGCGCGGATGTAATCGGTGCTCCAGCGCTTGACGCGCTGGGCGTCCGCGTCGGGCACACCCATCAGGCGGCAGATCGTGAGCAGCGGCAACTGGTCGCAGAAACCTTTGATGATTTCGGTGCGCCCGTTCGCGCGCAAGTCCTCGAGCAACGCGTGAACCAGTTCGATGATCTGGGGCTCTAAAAGCGCCATTTTGCGCGGGGTGAAGGCGCGTTGGAAGGCGTTGCGAAAGCGCGTGTGCAGCGGCGCGTCGGTGTTGACCAGCGAGTACTGGTAGATCGGGTGCTCGATGCCTCCCATCGCCTCGAGCGCGACGGGGTTGGCGAGTGCCCCGGCGGAGAACGCGCCGCCCGAAGCGTAGGTGGTGGTGTCGCGCATCACGGTTTTGAGGTCGTCGTAGCGGGTGACGACCCACATGTTCATGACAGGGCTGTAGAACACGGGTTGTTCCGCGCGGGCGGCGCGGTAGGCGGCGTAGGGGTCGAGGTTGAAGTGCGGGGTGAAGGGGTTGAACTGTTCGGGGGAGCGGGTGTGTTCGACCGGGCAGCGCGGGGCGTTGGTGGTGTCGGCGGTCATGGAACTCCTTGTCGGTGGGGCGAGACGGTGGGTTTGCACTTGTCTGGCTCGAGATGCGCTAAACTGAACAGTACCGTACTGTTCAGTTACAGATTATACAGAATCACAGGGCTCGAGTGTGACCAGAACAGAAATCCGCCCTGCCCCGATCCGCAGGCTCGAGCGGCAACTCGGACTGAACACGGTTTAGAGTGGATGTGCAGTGCGAACCAGATGCCTCAACGATCAAAGAACGCAACCATGACCAAGCCCCTACCCAAACCGCGCGAACGCATCGTCCAAGCGGGCAAACGGCTGTTCTTCACGCACGGCTTCAAAGCCATTGCCACCGACGCCCTGGCAGGCGAAGCGGCGGTGTCCAAGGCAACACTGTACAAGTACTTCCCGAACATGACCGCGGTGCTCGAGGCGGTGGTCGAAGCGGAGGTTGCGGTGTTCGAGCACGGTGTGCAAACCGAAGCGGGGACCAAAAGCGAGTTCACGGCAGCCTTGATTCAGTACGGCGTGAACCTGCTGACGTTTTTGAACCGCCGTGAGACCATCGCGTTCGCGCAACTGATGTTCGAGGAGGCACGCTCGCACCCTGGCTTGGCGGCGACGTTTTACAAGGCTGCGTATGCGCGCACCATCGCTGACTTAAGCCGCGTCCTCACTCGAGGACAGGACCAGGGCTACATCGTCTCGGAGTTAAAACCAGAGGAGCTCGCAGAGCAACTGCTGGGCATGTGGGAGGGCTTTGGTTTCGTTCGCGCACAGTTGGGGTTAACGAAAAAACCGTTCGCGGACCCAAAAGCACGGTCGGAGCGTTGTGTCGCGGGTCTCTTTGGCACGTTGTGAATGCCCTGAAACACTCGTTTGATCGCTACGACAAATAGGCTGTTCAGGGTCGCGTGAACAGTCCAACCGGCGCATCATTGGCGATCCCGTACAATCCCCGAGCCGCGCTGTTAGCGATCCCCTGCATCGCCTGAGCGTCCTCCCAAGCGTTCAGCATCGCAGTCTCCGCAGCGCGTTGCGATGCCTCTAACTGCGCGAGTTCTCGCCGCGTCTCGAGTTCCACCAATGACTGCAACTGCTGCAATGTGTAAACGTTATGCTCCGCGAGCGCGGCGACGTGCGCCGTGAGCTGCGAGTTTGCCGTGGCAATGACGCTCATCACGTCCGCGATGCCCTCGGTCATGCGCTGAATCGCCTCTCGAGAGGACACCGCCGCTCCAACCCGCGCCTCGAGCCCCGCCGCCATGCCCGTCACGGGCGTATTGACGAGGGTGTTCAGGTCGGTCGCGCTGCGGTTCGTGGCGAGCTTCGCCGCACTCGCCCGTGCTTGGTTGAGTGTGATCGTGGCGTTGCCCTGAAGCTCGAGGGCGGCTTTTTGCTGTGCCTCGAGTTGCACGGCGGCAACGGCGGCTTCGGGGTTCATCATCCGCGCGAGCGCTCCAAGATTGCGTGGATCAGATGCGGGGCGGCGCTTGTCAAAAGCGAACAGGTTGTGCACTGACTGGCGGTACAGCCCGTCAAGGCTGGTCTCGAGTGCGGCTCGAGCCTGACCGACGGTGTTGTTTAAAACCCCGCGCATGTTTTGCATCCCAGCGTTGACCTGACCCAACCCGAGTGTGCCGCCGAACGCCTCTGCCGCCCCATCCAAGAGCGAACCCGCTGCGCGGTTCGCGTAGCTCGAGAGGTCGGTGTTCAACGTGCTGACGACGCCTGCGGTATCGCCCACGATGTCGCGCGCGGTGCAGAGGAATGCGAGTTGTTTGGAGACCCCTCCGCCCAGGCTCGAGGTCGTGCCGCAGGCGGACTCGAAGATCTGCTGGATTGGAGAGAGGACGTTGAGAATCGGTTCGACGGGCACGACGTTGGTGTTCGGAACCAGCGTGGTGCGACCGTTGAAGGGATTATCGGGCGGCTCAAGTGGCAAAGACTGAAATTGAGCGAACCCATTCGCAGTTGCAAAAACCAAGCCGAACAGCAGGGTCAAGGATCGGAGCATTTCTCAATCGTCGTTCCCGACTGAACCGACCAACCTTCCAGCGTCTTCCTAACTGCCGATTTTGACCGTCGCGCTCGAGGCGGCACTGGCAGGTCGTTTGCGGTGAAATGCACGACGAAAGAGGTGATGAAGATGACAGCTTTGCACAACGCCAATCCCGTTCAACAAACCAATCGGTCTCGTGTGCATTCACAACCACCGATAGAGGTGGACGCCACCGAAATTGACGAAACAGCTTGGGATCGGTTGTGGTTGACCTTTCAAGGCTATCCCGATCAACGGGTCGTGACCATCGTCAAATCAATCGCTGATGCCCTGGAGCGTCAGCATCCAAGCGCACTTGTGTCGCTCGAGGAGGGCGGCTGGGAGGCGGGCAAGTTCCGGGTGCTTGTGCGTATCCCGGTGGGCTCTGACCGCAAAGAAGAGTACAAGTTCATCAAACCTGTTGAACGTGCTCTACTCGCTGTGGGTTGCGATCTCGAGTCTTGGAATCGGGTGTGGAGGGAAGAGCCGAACGATGCTGACCGCATTTTGGCGCTGTTGACCTTTCGTTGCGACGGCTGCGGCAAGCATTTCACCATCAAAGATCGCGCAGCGCGCCTTTGGTTCACGGGATGGCATGCACAATGCCACTGCTCAGCGTGCGCTGAAGCGAACGCAGAATACGAGGCCAAAGATTGGGCGGCGCACGCGGCTGCCAAAGCCGCTGGAGGCAAGTTCTTTGATGAAGGACACTTGTTTTCGGACATTGACTTGCAGTTTGGGCACGGGATGGAGTTTCGTGACGCGCATGAGATTTACCGCGTCGCATACGCGGCGGGCAATCAGGGCATCACAGTGTTGATGGAACCATATGCTGCATCCCTCGCGTTCGCCGAGGCTCACCTCGAGCGAGTGCAGGCGATCTACAGCCAAATCACCGGAAGGAAACCTGGAGTCGCATCAGAAACCTCACTGGAAGCCAACGACTGATGTTGGAATGAAATGAGGCACACTCAAGGATTCGAGCGTTTCATCAAGGACCGAACCGCCTCGAGCGTATCACCGCCGTGTTGAACGAGTTCGCGTTGGCGACGCTCACGGTCATACGCGTCGCTCGAGAACATCCACCGATCCGCGCTCGAGAGCCGCACGCGCAATCGCGCCCCGGTCGCCCCAGATCGTTTACGCGCCCAGTACAGCACTTCGCTGTACTCGCCCGCCTTGGATTTTAGTTCGTGCACGACCTCGAGCGCTTCGTCGCTGAGCCCCGCGTGCGACTTCAGCAATGTGTCTTCCTTGCGTGACACGGGAAACACCCAGTACACGCTGATGTTCTCGAGCAAACTCTTCTCGCCCGTCGTGGTTTGGCGCACAAACTCCGTCGCGGTTTGCGAGACCAGAATCTGCGCACCGTTGAGCGCGCGGCAACGTCGCTGGTGGTCGTCCAGGAAATCAAAGCCCGCCTCGAGCTTGGCGATGTCGTGCGCCTCGTCCACAACCACGCGCTTGGCAGTGCCAGGCTCGAGACCCCAGCGGTCCGCGACGAGGTTCGCCATGACCATGAGGGCAACGGTCTTCATCTCGCGGTAACGCTCGAGTGAGCTGGTGTCGTACAGCACGACGCGACGCTGCTCGAAAGGCAGTGTGGTCTCGCGGTCGAAGAAGCGTCCTTTGGGGCTGTCGCCGGTCCAGTCTCCAAGCTTGATCGCCAACTCGTCCGCGCACGTGCGCGCCAGATCGGGCATGGCGACGCCGCCCACCTCGTCCATACGTTGCAAGGTTTCGCGCAGGTCAGACAGCCGCGCGCCCCGGTACACGCGCTCGGTCACGCTCGCCTCGCCGCGCCTCGAGCCGAGTTTGCGGCGGTAGGTCTGCTCCACAGCCGCCGTAAGCACAGCGGTCTTGATCGTCGCCTGCGGCTCGAGCGGTTCAAACACCATCGCCCGCACGAGGTTGACGACGCTTGCGACCTTGCCGCCGTCGGGCTCGAGCGCGCCTGTGGGCAAGTCCATGACGTTGACGCTAAACCGCTCAGGGTCCAGCGGGATTCGCACAGCATCGTCTCCAAGCGTGTCCACAAGCGTCGCAAAGCTCTCGCCCTTTTCGATCACCGTGTACGTCACGCGTTCGTCGTGCAATTCATCTGCCATCAGCGTTTGCATCAGCACGCTCTTGCCGCTGCCCGATTGCCCGACAATGAGCGTGTTGCGGTTGGGTAGGTCGCGGTCGTCGGGGTCAATGCCCTCGAGCGTGCCCCAAGCGCTTTGGAACACGCTGACCGGCCGCGCGGCACTGTGCAGAGGTCCCTCGGTGGGAAAGAACGCGGCGGCGTTGGAGTCGCGCAACAGCACCGGGTTTTCGAGCCGCTGCCCGCTGAACGGTACGGCGAGTTTGAACGGCTCCCAGGCGTTGTACCCGCAGAGCTTGAACGGACTGCCGGGAATCGCGCTGGTTTCGGACAAGACCTGACTGACCCGCTCGGACAGGCGCAACTCGTCGCGCTCGAGCAGGTGAAGCTGCGCGGCAACTGTGTAGACGTGCTCGCCGCTGCGCGTGACGGCGGTGTTGAAGGCTTCCAACTCCTCGGCGGCGACTCGGGCGTTCGAGTCAAACAGTTGGACCGCCGATTGCGCCACGCCCCGATACGTGCGCTCTTGGTCTTTGAGGCGATCTTGCACCTTGGCTTGCTCGAGGTGCTGGAATTCCGCGACGTACCAACCGCGCCCGCCCAGAGCGAGCAGGCGGTTCGCCATGCCGAACGCCGTTTGATCCGGTCGGGCGTGCAGCACCAGCACGCGCAGGATGTCCGCGCCCAGCCAGAGTTGGTGGCGGTCGCCGTTGTCTATGTCCACCTTCGCCAGCCGTGCGCGCAGGCTCGAGGGCGCGAGGCAGGGGTCGCGCAGGGTCTCGAGTTCCGGGTGTCGGTGCGGTGTGGGCGTGTAGGCGGGCAGCGAGACCGCGTGCAGGCTCGGGTTGAGGTATTGGAACACCGCCTGCGTCACGTCGCTCGAGGTCATCACCCGTGCGCCCACGCCGATGTGCTTAAAGGCTGCAGCGAGGGCGTCGCGCGCTTCGCGTGCCGTGAGCAGCAGTGCCTCGAGTTCGTCGCGGGCAAAGGTCACGAAGCCTCGGCTTGCAAGGTTGGGAAAGATCTTAGACAGCAGCAGCAAAGGCAGAAACGGAGCCGTGCCCAAGCGGGGCTGACCGACACTGAGGGTCACGAACACGTCCCACTCGTACAGTTTGCTCTCACGGTAGAGGCGCTCGAACAAGGCGAACCTCGAGCCGCCCAACAACGCGAGCGCCGGGTGTTGCGCGTGCTGCACACGGTACGCCTCGAGCGTGCCCAGACCGCCAGGGCGACACTGCATGTACAACCGCAAGCGCTGCCCTTGCGGGACGATCTCGCGCAGAACGGTCTGCACGCCGCGCTCGAGCGCCTCGAGTTGATCGCTCGTCTGCGTCAGGCTCGGCGGGAACGTTAGGCGCACTCCAACCTCCGCGACTCCGTGCGCGGTCAGCATCGTGCCGTCCACGACTTCCCACAGTGGAAGTTCGTCCAGCAGCCGACCGAACCTCACGCGCGCTCCGCGCGACTCTCAAGCACGAGCGGTTTGCAGACGGTTTCGCGCCCGACCAGATACACATCGCTCGAGATAAACCAACGCCCGTAGGCTCCCATCGCCTGCGGCGGGATCGCTTGCTTGGCACGTTTCAGTAACACACTGGTCACGATCACGGCAACCGCAGTGACGAACACGCTGCCAAGCGCGCCCGCCCACTCGCGGCTCGAGAGGTTCGTGACGAACAGCACTGCCACGAGCACCGCGAGTTCCCACGGCTCGCGCCCCATCACGCTGACGCGGGTTTCGACCTTGTACACCGGGTTCCACTGACGCATCGCGTCACGCCTGGCAGTTGGCGAGCGGCAACCGGGTCAACGCGACGATGGCACCGATGTTGGCAAAGAACAGCGCCCCGAAGAATGCAGCGGACGCTCGCCCTTGCGCGCCCCGGTTGCCGGTTTTCAGTTCCACGAAGGCGACGCCAAACATCAGCAATGCGATGGCGGGCGCGATGTAGCCCTTGACCGCGCGGTACACGTTGCAGACCTCCGTGCCCACGCCTTGAATGGCGGGCGCGAAAGCGAACGCGCCGCCCGCGAGCAGCATCGTGTAACACGTGAGTGCCAGCGTCGCCAGCTGAAACACCTCGAGCGCGGCGCGTTGCAGGGCGGGGTTGGCAAAGGTTCGCTTGAACATCTTCAAAGTCCTCCTTGGTCGGTCTCGAAGATGAGTCTCATGACCGACCAGACTGGACCCACGCCCGCACCGTCCGCCTCGAGCCCGCTGTCTGACGTGGAGCGCCGCGCGGTGGACCGCCTGACCGCCCGCAACGACCCGCGTTACAGCGCAGACGCGCAAAGCCAAGCGCTGCACGAACGCGTGCGGCGGCTCTCGAGGGTGTTGTTCATGCGCGCCGATCACGGGCGTTGGCGCATTTCCAAAACCAAGGGCATCGCGTGGTTGACGCTCGGGGTGGCGGCAGTCGGGTTCTGGAACTACCTGCCGCGTCCGAACCTCGCCACGACCCTGGAGCCGCCCAGCGTGGCGTTGGGCTCGAGCCGTGCACCGTCTGGGGGTGAGGCTGCGGCGGTTCCCGTCAGACCAACCGAAGCGCTCAAGCCACCTGCGTTCGAGGTCACCCCACCGCCGAAGCTGCCTGCGCCGCGACTCGAGCCGCCCCCTCCCGCTGCGAACACTGCATCGCAACCCGCACCCACTGTGGCAGCGCCCGCGTACAACCCCTACCTCGAGCCGCCAACAGAACCGCCGCACAGTGCGCCGTTGACCATACCCCAAGCACAGCCCTTTGCAGCATCGCCCGCCGCGCCCACGTTTCCGCTCGAGCAAGACCAACCGAATTTGCCCCCGCTCGAGCGTGAAACCCAACGCACCGCCGCGCCACGTGGAGTTGCGCCTGCACCAACGCCGCTCGTGGAGCGCCCAACCGTCTCGAGCCAAGCCCCCAAGCCGCTGATTGAACCAGAAGCTGCTCGAGCAAAGGAGGACGATTTGCAAACGCAAGCGCAGACCGCCCTCGAGCCCGATGGGCTCGGTGAGGCAAATGTGCTGGTGGACGCGATGCAAAGCGCGCAGACCGCCTCAAGCAATCCTGTGCCGAACGTCCAAAACAACGGTGTGCTGTTCGATGTGACCCAGCCCGCGCAGACCACCAATGCAACGGTGGCTGCTTCCTCGAACGCCACCAACGAACCAAACAGTGCATATCCACCCGGCACACGCATCGCGGCACGACTCGAGGCTGGCGTGATCGTTGTGCAAAGGCAGGAGTCGCCCGTTGTCGCGCGCTTTGAGGACGGTACGCTCGCGTTTGGCAAGGCGACCTTGAACGGCTCGAGGGTTGCGATCACCGTGCTCGAGGTCGTGCGCGACGGTGTCTCGAGCACAGTTTCGGCATCGGCGCTCGCTGCCGACGGCTTTCCCGGTCTCGCAGTGCAACTGCGCGAGGACCGCCCGGATGTCGTGCAACAACTCTGGCAAGCGGGATTGCAAGGCGTCTCGAGCTACGCCCAGGACGCCATTCGCGGTGAAACGACGACCATCGCCAACGGCGCGACGAACATCACGTCACCGCAACCGAACCTGGGCTTAAGCTTGTTGCAAAGCCTCGCGCAAACGTTTCTCGCACCGTCGGGTCAGCCCACTGTGAAGTACGCGCGGCTCGAGCCGGATACGGGTTTTCAAGTCTTGTTCGCGCCCACGCGATGACCGACCTCGAGCGCGCCCTCGAGACCGACCTGGTGTTGTCCGAGCGCCAGGTCTGGCGGCATTACGGTGCGACGCTCGAGGACTGCGAACGGAATGGCTACGCGGTGCGCTCGGTGCTGGTCGCCCCAACGGTTCACCGCAAGGCGACGCGCCCCGTGCAGTTCGTTTCCCTCGAACCGCAAACATTAGAGGACTACGAGTTGCGTCACCTCGCCGCCGTTGCCGAGGTGCGCCACGTTTTGCGCGCCGACCCCCGAAACTGGCGAGTTGTGCAGCACGCCGCCTCAACCAGTCCGGATGCGATTTGGCGGCATGGGCTCGAGACCTGGGCGATTGAGTTTGACGCGGGAGCGTACTCACGGGCGACGTTGCTCGAAAAAGCTCGCAGCTTTCGAGCTCGCTATGACGATCACATCTGGGCGGTTGCTTCGGTATCGCGGGCGATCACAGTTGCGCGATACACAACCGTTCAACCAGTGAACATTGTTGCCTATCTGTGAAGCCAACAAGCCATGTGCGTTGTGGGTGGTGTTTGACTGAGCCACCACCGTATTGGCGCGCAACGCGCCCGCTCGTCTCGTGGAAAGCGCGATCCTGTTCTGACTCGGCTGTGCAACACGAACCCGCAGAAATTGCGCACGGCGGAGCGCGTCAAGCAGCGGCTCGCCTGAATATCTGGTGGACTCCGCCACAAATGGGTATACAGTAATTTTGAAACGCAACACCCAATTTGCGCGCAGCCTCCTCATCCCCCGTTTCAGCGCACACAACCGCATCAGTTCATTTCGGCGCAGTGATTGCACAACCACAATTTGTGCCAAACAGCGTCTCTGGCTCGAGCACAGCGACCACAGTGGCTCAACCGATGGGGGACAACACCCATCGCAACGCAGGCGGGCACGACAGGAGTGTGCCGCGCCGCGAAACGAAAGGAGGCAGGGTTCATCCGATGACCTGAAGCCGGTTCGCAGACGCAGTTGAAGAGTTTGAACCTGCCACGCCAGCGTGTGCAGGGCAGTGTCGTCGTGCGCCGAGGCGTGAGCCGTCGGCGGGTGCGGTGATGCGTCGAAACGTCGTGGGCGCGCAGCGCCGTGAGGGGGCGGTAGAGATGCGAAAACGAATGTGGTTGCAGACGGTGCGGGTGATTGCGCTGCTGGGATTGGGCGTGATTCCGGCGGTGTTCGCCAATCCGGTGGAGGACGGATTGACCAACGGTTGGCTGGCACAACCCGTCTCGAGCGTGGACGGGCTAGGCACGTTGCCCTGGGCTTGCGACGCGCCGTTCAGCGTGCCCGATCCGGGATTGCAATCCATCCTGCAAATGCACTTCAACTGGCATTGCACCTTCGACAACACGCTCGTGCCATCGCTGGGCAGCCTGCCGAACGACGGCAACCGCTTTTTTGGCTTCCACCGCCAGTTTATCTTCGCCTTCAACCGCTACCGCGCCGCGAACGGCGCGGCGTACGTACAAACGTGGTCGCCCAGTCCGGGCGCGCTGATTCCGCTCGGGCACGGTGGACGCGCCGACAACACCGCCTGCCCGACCTGTCAGACCCTGCCCAATCAGTACCGCGTGCCCGCGGCGGGCGGCACACTCAGCACCGCCACGTTCCCGACGATTGACGCGCTCGGCAACAGCATCGTCTTCTACCACAACGCGCAGCACGGTCGCATCGCCAACTCGGGACCGGGCGTGAATTGCAACAACGGAACTTCGAGCTTGGCCAGCGACATGTGCTATCCGAACGTCTCGCCTCGAGACCCAATTTTTTACCGCTACCACAACGTTTTTGACGACGTGCAAGACGCGTGGATGCGCTTGGCAAACACCGACGTGATGATCGCCTTCGACCGTTCGGGCAGCATGTCCATCCCTGACGGCGGCGCGGGACTGACGCGCTTGGACGCCGCCAAAGAAGCCGCGCGGTTGTTCGCTGACCTGCTCGAGGACGGCTCCGGGCATCGTGTGGGCTTGGCATCGTTTTCCACGACCGCCTCGAGCCCTGTGGACCTCGCCTTGACGCCTGCGAGCGGCGCGGCGAGCGCGATGAACACGGCGCTCAGCGGTATTTCAGCGGGTGGTTCGACCAGCATTGGTGACGGCTTGCAACGCGCGCTGGGTGAACTCGCGGGCAGCAGCAACCCGCACAAAGCGGTGTTGCTGCTCACCGATGGCATGGAAAACACCGCGCCGCTGATCTCGAGCGTCGCCGGGGCACTGGGCGACACACACCTGTGCTCGGTCGGCTTCGGATCGCCGGGCACGATTGACGGCGCGAAGCTGCGCGACCTCAGCGAACGCCAGGGCGGGGTCTACATCAACGGCTTTGACCCGGTGGTCAACAATTTGCTCGTCAAGAAGTTTTTCGTCGAGTGCTTTGCAGACATTTTCGACACCTTTGTCGGTTCGGACCCCATCGCGCTGCTCCCAGCGGGCGCGGTTGCGGGCGCACCGACCGTTCACGTCGCCTCGAGCGACGAGCAGGTGACCTTTGTGCTTTCGTGGAGCACGCCCGAACCCACGGGCAACCTGCGCTTGGCCGTGACCACGCCGACGGGCGCACCGCTGGACCTGAACGACCCGAACGTCGAAAGCCGCTTCGGTCCCACCTGGCACATTGTGCGCGTGCGCCTGCCGTACCGTGGCGAGCGCGACGGCTCGTGGCTGGCCTACCCGGTGCGTCCGACGCGTAGCTATGTCAATGGGTTTACCCCGTCCGCGTTTGCAGATTACGACCAAGGGGTGCGCATCGTCACTCGAGAACTGACGCGCCTGTGCCCCGACGGGTGTAAGCGCGTGTTGTACTACGAGGACGGACCCGGCACACTCGCGCACGCCCACGCCACGGTGTACGGGCAGGCGCTGGTGGACGCTCTCGGACGCGGGTTCCTGGGCGACGTGCGTCGCGTGGGAAAACCCGAGGATTTGGCGCTCGAACTCGGGCGCGGCGAGTATGACTTGATTGTCTACGCCTCAAGCTACGCCAAGGGCGATCAGCCCTACGATGGCGCGCTCGCCGAGCAACTGTGCTCTGCTCAAGGACCACGGGCGATCATCACCGAGACGCGTCTGACCCAAGGGGCGCAAGCCGTGTTGCGTTGTACAGGGGCGTTGCGCACCGAGGAAACCAATTTCGAGGTCATGCGCGGCGACGGCACGCTGTTCGGCAGTGCGGTGCGGCTCGACGGCTCGGGGCACGCCCACATGGGACACGTGTTCAGCTACGGATTGCGCAGCATCGGCGCGAACACCTCGAGCGTGCAAGCCACCAGCCCGAAAAGCGCTGCTGTGATCGTGCGCGGCGCGGTGAGTGCGCCGGAGCAACGCTACTTTGTCAATGCCCTGACCGCTTCGAGCGCGCGCGTCGTGCCGGTGACCTACCGCGCTCGCAATTACACGCTGGAACCGCTGCATCCAACGTTCCGCATCCCAGAGATGTACTACCCCGCGAGCGGCTTTGACAAGATTGAAGCGCGTGTGCGCGTCACCCGACCGCTCGAGAGTCTGGGGCGTCGTCTGGCTGACTTGGGCTTGCGCGAGGGGGGTGCGCTTGATGGCGACCCGCTCGACCCGCGTCAAGCGGGCGTGTTGAAACTCGATCCGAATTTCAGCGGGCGACTGGTGCGCACGGAGACTCTTGAATTTCCGCTGTTTGACACCGGCACGAGCGGGGACACAACCGCTGGGGACCGGTACTGGGAGGCGGCGCTGCCGCCCGAGGTGACGCGTTTTGATGGCGAGTATTTGTTGCGCGCCGTGTTTCGCTTGTGCAAAGCCGGGCGCTGCATTCAACGCGAAGCGACGCACACGCTGGTTGTGGATGTCAAGCTGGACCCGAGGCGCAGCCGGGTTGAACTGGAGCGCTTGCCACCTGACGGGATGGTGCAACGCGCACGCGTGGTCGTGCAACCCGTGGACGCTGGCGGGTTGCCGCTCGGGCCGCACCGCGCGGACGCACTGCTGGTCTTGCCAGGACCCGACGTCAAGCTTGAGACTTTGCGCGATTTCGACGGACGGGGTCGGTACGAGGTCGTCGTAAGCTACCGCTCGGGTACGGCGGGCACGCTTCTGATCGGGCAGTTCGCTCGACCGAAAGAGGTGCTCTCCGTGCGGTTGCCGTAGCGCGTTGTCAGACACATGAACTGGATGTCGCCGCAGCGTTGTGGCGTTGAGCGGCGACATCTACCTACATCTGCGTACGGCGACTTTAGAAGGTGGGCAGGTTTTTTAGGTCAGGGATCGGATACCCTTCCGGCACGCTGATCCAACGCGTGTCCACGCGCGCCGTGGCGTGCAACACCGGCATCGGCAGTGGCACGGCAACCGGCACGGGCGGCAAGGTTTCCGTCCAACACGTGCGCCAAAAGATCGGGACTCGAGGGCTGACCTCGGTGACGAAACTCGATTGTGCCGCAATAAACGTCGCGTGCCCGACGCCCGCGTACTCGTAGGGCGTCGCCGCGCCGCTTGAGCCTTGCGGTTGCGGTCCCTGCCCGAACGTGTCCGCCCATTGCAGCGGTCTCGAGAAGATGCCCTCACGGTTGGACAGCGTTGATTTGAGCGGCTCGAGCGCACGCAGTCCTGGCTCTCCGGTGCGATCCGCCTCGAGTGGCAAACGGCGCACCGCTTGGCGAAGCGTCCCGGAAACGCTGCCCAGCAAATCCAGAAACGGGTAACGCGCGAGAATGTACGCGAAACCGCGCACGTCCTTGCGCCCTGCATCGAGCGCGAGATTGAGGTACTGCTGCGGATTTGGTGGTCCCATAACGGGTTGCAACACCAGTCCGCTTGTTTGCCCTGGCAGCACCGGGTACACGCCATCCCACCACAACGCCAGTGGTGCGTAGCGCGCGAGTGCCTTGTACACGTCCGCCCAATAGTCTGGGAGGTAATGCGTCAAGGCGTGCGTATATGCGCTTTGATACGCGTTCGCCACGCGGTCCCAGAACGTGAAGCTGTCCATCAGGAAACAAAACGTGGACAAGTACAAGAACCAGTCGCCGCCGAGGTCATCGCAAAACTCGTCGGGCGAAACCGTGCGAAACAGGTCACGGTCCCACGCACCGAGGTACAGGTCCCAGTTGAGGATGCCGATGGTGCAGTTCGTCAACTGCCCGCCGATGCCGTTGATCTGCGTTTGCACGCGCCAGTACACGCGGGCGTCAAAGCGGTTCCAGGCTTCGGACAGCGCTCGCTCGAGCTTTTCAGCCTCTCCCTGAGTCGTGAACGGCACACTCCACTCGTAAGGTGCGCAACGCTCATACCGCTGGCGCTTGCACGTCTCGAGCCGTGCGTCGTGCAGCACCTCCACGAAGCCCGTTGGCAGGCGGCGCAGATCGCCTTGAGCGACGATGGCGGGCGCGGCGTCCGGTTCGATGTACGAGAGCCGCCCGACCGTCTGCGCGAGAACGCTCGAGACAACGGTGCAAGCCAAGAGCGTGAACAGGGGCAGCACAAGTCGCCTCATCGCACGTCCGCCTCGAGCACCATGCTCTCTTGCGTGCCCATCACGCGCACGCTCCATTGCAACCGCAGCGGTCCCGACGGCGCTTTGACCCGGATCACCCCGGCGAACACTGCGCCCGGCTCGAGGATCTGCCTGCCGTTGTTCTCCAAGGTGAACGCCACCGCCGCACCCGCGCGCAGCACGCGCAATCCTTTGTCGTTGGCAACGACGCGCTCTTTGCCGGTATTCTCAAGCGTGTACGACAGCAGGGTTTCGCCTGCAACGCTGCGAAGGGGTGCGAGGCTCCAGCGCAACCAGGTCGGTGAGATCAGCGACGCGCTCGAGGCGGGTGCATTCGTTGCGGTTGACGCGGTGTTCACCGCATTGTGAACAGCTTCGTCCGTCGGCAATGCACTCGAGGCTCGAGGCTTAACTTCGTAGAAGCGCAGCCCCGCGCCCTTGGCGATAGTCACGCTAAAGAAATGCCACTTGCCGTCCACCAAGACGCTGAGGTCGGTCGCTGCTTTCTCGGTCATCGCGTAGAGCACGACATCGTTGCCCTTGTTCACCGCTTTGAGGATGTCCGAACGCCGTGAGAACGCAAACGACACCGCGTCGTAAAAGCGCAGGATCGTGTGCGAACCGGGGTCCAGCGCGAGCTTGCCCTGACGGGTTTGCACGTCTTCGGCGATGAAAATGGTGCTGACGTTGCCGCCCAGGTTCTGCGCGAGCGCGGTGGTCGTCAGCGTGATCAGGACGACGATGACGGACGGGAGCAGTGAATTCTTCATGGGATGCCTCCGCGTCCACTGTCGTCACCGACCGCACTGCAAGCAAAACCCCGACGTGAATCCACATTGGATTCGTCGGGGTTCCTCGAGCGCGTCGGGGTGGGAGGGGCCTCGATGCGTTTCGAGTGGAAACCGGCGTGGGCGCGGTTTCGTGGGTGCGCCGCCAGAGCGTGAACTCGGGCAGGCGTGCAGCCAGTTCAACCGCCGACCACAGCAGCAGTCAAGCCGCTCGAGGGCGCTTGGGTTTGCGCGCGCGTTCCGCGCTGGGCGGCTGCCGCAAGCCGTACCCGACGCGGCGCTCGAGCTTCTCGAGCCGGGGCACGCTGGCGCTCGAGAGGCGGATGATCTCGTCCAGCAAATCCCACAGCGCCAGCACCTCGTCCTCGGTGCGGCGCAATCGCGTCTCCCACGCGGCGTAGTACGCGTCCTCGGTTTTGAGGCGAGCGAGCAGCGCCGCTTGGTGGCTGCGGGCAGCTTCGCTCAACGCGCGCAGGGCGTTCAGTTCGCGCGCCATCTCGGTCAGGTCGGTGGGTGTGCCAGAGGGTGACGGGGCGTCTCCGACGGCAGGTTCGCGTGTGCTGTGCAAGGCACTGCGCAAGCTGCGGTTGTGCGCGCGGGCGTGGGCGACGGCGCGGCGCAAGTGCTCGAGTTCATCTGCCTCAAGGTGGTCGCGCTCGAGCTTCGCCCAGGTGCGGTACGCCTCGAAGTTCCTGCGCCCGACGACCTCGCCCAGTTCGAGCGCCGCAATAGTCGCCTCGAGGTCAAAGGTTTCGCTCACCGCAACCCCAGGGCATGCTCGAGCGCCGCGAGCCTGGTTTGCACTTCTGGGTGCTCGAGTTGCGTGGCGAGTGCGCGCCGCAAACGCGCGATGCGGTTCGGTGTGGTCGTCACCTCGAGTAAACGGTCTAACTTTCGCTGCAACGCCGTACCGTGCAAGTGTCCAGCGCGAACCTCCTGCACCAGCGCGTTGCACGCGGCTGGCTCGAGGCGCGCGATGCGGGTCGCGGTGGCGTACCCCACGCGGCGCTCGAGCAGCAACCGCTTCACGGGGTCTGGCAAGCGCAACAGCGGCGTGCGGTGCGTGTAAAATGCGCGCCAACCAATCAAATTCAGTGCGGCGAACACCTCGAGAATGGCGTCGTCTTCCACGGTCAGGTTCACTGGGGACTTGCGGCGCACGGCGCGCCCGTGCATCGCGCCCAGGCGTTCCAACACGAAGCTGTGCGTTTCTCCAACGTGCAGGCAGACCAACTCGAGGATCGCTTCGGATTCCTCGAGCTTGGTCAAATTTTCACGCACCAGGTTTTCAACGAGCGCATCCTCGAGTGCCAGCACGTCGCCCGGTGGCTCGTCCGGTGCGTGCGGATCGGTGTACGCGCGCACGCGACACTCAATGTCCATTAGCCCCGCGCGTTCGGCGGCAAGCAGGCGGCGCTCGCCCGCGACGACTTCAAAGCCGTCCGCCCCAAGAGCGCGCACGAGGATCGGGTGCAACAAGCCACGCCGCCGAATCCAGTGCGCGAGGCGCGAGAGCGCGGCTTCGTCGTGCATCTCGCGTCCTGTGCAGATCGAACGCCGGATGCGCTCGAGTGGGATCAAGCGAATGCTGTCACTCGAGCGCGTCATCGCCGTCTCCGTCCGCTCGGTGGCGCTCGAGTGCGCCTTGCCCCAATGCGGTGATCGTGTACGTGCGCGGCGCGTCGCGGGTGTAGGTGCGTGCCGCCGCCACCCAGCCACGGTGCCGAAAGCGTTTCAACGCCCGCCGCACCACGTCCGGGTGAACCTCGAGCCCTCGAGCCACCGTTTCGGCGGTGCAGTTCGGCTGGCGCGCGACAAACGCCAGCGAACGCCACGGCACGTTGTTGGGTTTCGTGCGCGCCGCACGGCGGTGCAGGTGACGGTTCGCGCGCTCGACGTGGCGCGTCGCCGTGTCCAAGCAGGTGCGCCATTGGGCGTACACCCGTAGTCGAGTCTCGAGGGCGCGTTCCACCGAGTTCACGTCGGGCGGCAAGCCTCGCGCGAAGCGCCGCCACGCGAGCCGCGCCGCGTTGGTCTCGCTCGAACCGCGCGCTTTCATCCGCGCCCCTCGCGGCGGTCCTCGCCGCTGACTTCGACGACGTGTCCGGCAACGAGGCGCGAGAGGATCGCATCGGCGGCTTCACGGTCCAGGCTTGCGGGCGTGAGCCGGTCCGCGACCACACCGGGTTTGTGGTTGGCGGTCAGCACCGTCGTCCGCCCTTCTGACCAGCGCGCCTCGAGACAGCCGTACAAGGTTTCGTAGACGAACTCCGAGGTTTTGACCTTGCCGAGGTCGTCCAAAATCAGCACGCTCGGGGCGACCAGGTTGGGTTTGGGCAAGTCGTGGGCGATGCACTCGCGCAGCCGCGCGTACAGCGTGGCGACGTTCCAAAAGGCAACCGCGCCCCGCTCGAGCGCGCGGAATCCGAGAGCGCATGCCAGGTGCGTCTTGCCGCAACCAGGGGTGCCCCACAGGTACACGCCGCGTCCCGGCTCGAGCGACGCGCAAACCTCGAGCGCCTGGACGTTGCCCGTGGTCGCTTCAAGGGTGTCGAAAGTGTAGGTCTGGTAGCGCGCGGGCAAGGTCTCGAGGTAACGCCGTCTGCGCAGCCGCAAATCCCACAGGCGCTGCACGCCCAGTTCATACTCGGCGGCGCGCTCGAGGATGCAGTCGCAAGCGTGGCTCAGGTCGAACAGCGAGCGCCATTCGCCCTCGAGCGCGGGTGCAGCGCAGCACGGACACGGCGGCAGTTCGGCTCTGATCTGAACAGGGGAGTGCAGCGGGTCGGGCAGAGCGATGATGTTGCCGAGCCGTTCCATTTTCTCGTTGCGCGCGGTCATCGGTACCGCCCGTAGCGGTCATCGCTGCTCGCACCTGACCGCTCGAGCACGGGCTTGGTGGCGCGGGTCGGGTAAAACGTCGCCCAACCGCCCGCGATGGCTCGGGCAACGACGGCGCTTTGCGGTTCACCGCCCAGCGACAACTCGCGCAAGCGCTTGAGTTGCTCCTCGAGCCGCCCAGCAGTGGCACGAACACCGCGCCCGTCCAAATCCTCCAGCCAACGCGTCCATGCCTCCACCTCGAGCCAATCTGGGGCAGGGTTGGCACGCAACCACGCTTGCCACGCGGCGCTCGCGGCGGGAGGCGCGGAAGATCGGGCACGGCCGTGGGCGGTTCCCAGCACTGCGCGGGCTGCACCTGAGAACTGGTCAGCGGATGCAGGCGTTTGCACCCTTTGCTGCCCTTCGGGACCGCTCGAGGTCTGTCCATTGGTGGTTCTTGACGGTTCTTGGTGGTTGATGACGGTTCCGGGTGAAACCCGTTTCACCCTTTGCACCGAAAATTTCGCTTTTTGCGCCTCGGATTTCACCGTTTCGGCGCTCGTTTTCACCTTTTCTTCGAGCGCACGCAAAGGGTGAAAATTCTTCGCGTTTCTCCCCTCGAGCGTCAAGCGCGCGACCGTTGCCGGGGGCAGCACCCAGTACGCGTTGACGTTGCCGCGACCCGCGCCGCGCAAGGTGACGAGTTCACCGCGAGCCTCGAGATCGCGCAGGATCAGTTGCACGTTGCGTTCGGTGAGGGCGGACTTCACGGCGAGTCTGGTAACGCTCGGGTGGCAGTAGCCCTCGTCGTTGGCGAAGTCCGCTAGGGCGAGCAAGACGAGCCTCGAGCCGCCTTTGGTGCTCGACGACTCCCAGACCTCGCCCATGACTTTGATGCTCACATCAACGAGGTTATGGGCGCGTTCGGTTGGTATTCGGTTTCTATGCTCTGCCCTGCGTCCCGAGGGGTTTGGGTCAAATCTCAGCTGCGTTAACTGTCGCGGCGAGGGCCGTGCTGCGACGCACGATCAACTGCGTGGGGACGATTTGCAACCGTGGTGCATACTCTGGCATTTCGATCATGGCCAGCAGTTGCTCTAAGCTTTTGTGTCCGAGCGCGGCAAAGTCTTGATGGACGGTGGTCAGCGGCGGGATGTAAAACGCGGATTCAGGCACATCGTCAAACCCGATCACAGACACGTCTTCGGGCACGTGCAGCCCAGCTTCGTGCAAGGCCAGCAACGCCCCGAGCGCCATCTGGTCGTTGGCGGTGAGCAAGCCCGTGAACGGCTGCGTTGATGTGAGCAGGCGGGCGACGGCTTCGTGCCCGCTGCGTGCACTCCAGTCGCCCTCGAGTAGCGCGAATGGCTCAAGACGGGCGTCCCTAAGCGCGCTGAGCCAACCTTTGGCGCGTTGATCGGTGGCGGCCCAGTTCGGCGGTCCGCGCAGCAGCGCAATCCGTCGGTGACCGAGTTCGATCAAGTGCTGCGCGGCTGCCCGAGCACCGCTGTACTGGTCCATCGCGGTGATGGCGATGCTGTCTTCGGTGATGAACTCTTGGACTTCCAACAGAACGGTGGGAATTCCGGCGCACAGCGCTCTCAGGTGGGCGAGTTCGATGCCGACGAGCGGAGCCAGCAGCATTAAGCCGTCCACCTGCTGCCGCCGCAAGGTTTGCACCGCCTCGGTGATGTGTGCTGTGGATAGGTCGCCCAGGTGCGTCAGGCTCAGCGCGTAGCCGCGCGAACGGGCGGCTCCTTCCAGGCTTTCGGTCATGGCGGCCGGACCGTGAAAGGTCGTGCCGTAACTGATTAATCCCAGCGTTGTGGAGCGGCGGTTGACGAGGCTGCGGGCGGCGGAGTTCGGCTGGTAGTGCAGGTCCTGGATCGCCTCGAGCACGCGGTGGCGCGTCGTGGCTTTGACCGACGGGTGTTCGTTGACGACCCTCGAGACGGTCTGCAGGGAGACGCCCGCGCGACGGGCGACATCTTTAATCGTGGAGGCTTGGCCGCGGGTGAAGTCAGACACGGTTGAGAACGCTCTCAGAATAGCGGGTGGTGCAGGTTTGTGTCAACGACACGGATTAGGTGGCGATTGCAAACACTTGCTCTGGACAAGTCTGTGCTCGAGTGCGCTTTGAAACCATCCCCGAGCGCGGACGAAAAGAGATTGCTCGATGGGAAAGCGCGTTCTGTACAGCTTTAAACCCGTTGTCTCGAGCAGCCACGCTTGACGCTAAAACTGATTCGTGCTTACAATGATAACGTTCACAAAATTCAAGGAGGAAAGCGATGAGAAGACTGTTGGCGGTGCTGTGTCTCGCGGGCGTGCTGATCGGAGCGGCGTTCGCGCAGAACGCTGGGTTGCGGGGGGAGCTGACCGTCTGGGGCTGGAAAGGCTCACTGGACGGCTTGCGATTGCTGAACGACGATTTCGCCAAGGCTTACCCGAACATCAAACTGAACTTCGTGCAACGCCCAGCGCTCGAGACCTACCAGCAGCTTCAGTTGGCGGTTGCCGCAGGCTCGGGCGCGCCCGACGTGACCGTGGTCGAAGACGCGGTGCTGCCCAAATTCATCAGCCTCGGCGCGTTCGCGGACATCACCGCTCAGGTACGCCCGCTCGCCCGGCAGCTCAACCGCTTCAAGCTCGGCGTCGCCACCGTTGAAGGCAAGGTTTACGCCATGCCGTGGGATTCGGGTCCCGTTGTGCTCTACTACCGCCGCGACCTGTTCCAAAAAGCGGGCATTGACCCCGCCAGCCTGAAAACCTGGGACGACCTCTACCGCGCGGGCGCGACGATCAAAGCCAAAACCGGGGCGCGGCTGTTTCCGCTCGCCAAGGCGCGCAACGACGCCCGCATGTTCGAGACCTTCCTCTGGCAGCAAGGCCTGGGCTATACGAACGCCGCGGGCGCGGTGATTCTGGACAAGGATCCGCGCATCCTGCGCACGCTGGACTATTTCGGTAAGCTCTACAAAGACGACCTCGTCGCCGACATCGAAAGCTGGACCGACCCGTACTACAAGGCGATCAGCGACGGCGAAGTGGCCACGCTGCCGATGGCGGCGTGGATGGGTGGCTTTTTGAAGGGTTGGATCGCTCCAAAATCCGTGGGTCAATGGGGCGTCGTTCAACTCCCCACCTTCGGCGGCGTGGTCGCTCGAGCCTCCAACGACGGCGGCTCGCAAATGGCGATCCTGCAGCAGAGCAAGAACAAAGACCTGGCTTGGGCCTACATCCAGTTCGTGCTCGGACGCCCAGAGTCGCAACTGAAGATGTTTGAAAGCAAAGACCTGTTCCCGGCGTTGGAGAGCACCTACTCGAGCCCTGTGTTCAAAGAAGCCGACCCCTACTTCGGCAACCAGAACGTCCGTCAAACCTACGCGCAAGTCGTCAAGACCGTGCCGAACGCGACCGTGTACAGCACCGATTACCAGGAGATGAACAGCCTGATGAGCACGGAACTCCAAAAGTTCGCGCTCGGTCAGCAGAACGCGAACGCCACCCTGAAGAACGCCGCGCAGAAAATCCGCGAGCGCACGCGCCGTCCCTAACCCGTTTCTAAAACCATGTTGAACGCCCAGCCCAAACCCACCATGAGCGCACCCAGGAGCCGTTCGCGCGGCTCCGGGCGCGGCGTGTGGCCCTACGTGTTCGTCGCCCCGTTTTTCTTGTTGTTCGCGGTGTTCGGCGTGTACCCGGTGGTGTACTCGCTGTGGTTGAGCTTTTTTGACTGGAACGGCGCGCCGGGCCGCGAGGTCTGGGTCGGGTTTGAAAACTTCGCGCTGGTCCTGCGCGACGACATCTTCTGGCAGTCCATGCTCAACGTCGCGCTGATCTGGCTGCTGCACTTCCCGCTGATGGTTGCGCTGGCGCTGCTGCTGGCGGTCTGGCTGAACGGGCATCTCCTGCGGCTGCAAGGGCTCTGGCGGGCACTGGTGTTCTTGCCGTACCTGACCAACATGGTCGCCGCCGGGTTCGTGTTTCGCTTGCTGCTGGAAACCGACAGCGGCTTCGTCAACCAGATTCTGGGTGTGTTCGGCATCGGTCCCGTGCTGTGGCTGGACAGCCCGTGGGGAGCGCGCGTCAGCGTCGCGCTGCTGCTGTTGTGGGCCTGGGTCGGGTACGAGATGGTCGTGATCCTGGCAGCGCTGCAAACCATTCCCAGCGAACTCGAGGAAGCGGCGACCGTGGACGGTGCGAACCGCCCACAGATTTTTTGGTTTGTCACCCTGCCGTTGCTGCGCCCAACGCTCGTGTTCGTGACGATGATTTCCGTGATCGGCACGTTTGCGCTGTTCACCGAACCGGGCATTCTAACGCGCGGCGGACCGGTCAACGCGACGCTGACCCCGACGATGACAATTTTCGCTGCGGCGTTCCGCGACCTGAAATTTGGGTATTCGTCGGCGATGAGCTACGTCTACTTCGTGACGATTCTGATCGCCACGCTCGTGCAACTCGCCGTGGAGCGGCGCGCGAAATGACCGGCACTCCGACCCTCGATGCTCGAGTCGGTACATCACGAGCATTGACCTCTCGAGCGTCGAAGTCTCGAGACCAGACACCTCAAGATGCTGTGCCTCGAGACCGCGCGCCGCAACGCCCGACCCCATCCGAAAGCGACCCGCCATGTTGAGCAGCCGATCCAAACCTAAAGTCACCCCCGCGCAAGTCGGCATGTACGCGGTCGTGATCGCGGTCTGCTCGTTCACCGCATTTCCGTTCTTGTGGATGCTGCTGTCGTCGCTGAAACCGTTGCCGGAAATCTTCGGTCAAGGCTTTTGGCCGCGCTCAGTCAGCTTGGACAACTTCGTGCGCCTGTTCAATGAGACGAAAATCTTGCGCTCGTTGTGGAACAGTTTTTACATTGCCACCCTGGCAACGCTCGTGTCGGTGTTCCTGTGCGCCCTGGGCGGGTACGCCTTCGCGAAGTTCACGTTCAGGGGTCGGGCGCTGCTGTTCGGGGTGATGCTGGCGACGATGAGCATTCCGTTCGTCGTGACGATGGTTCCGCTGTTTGTGATGATGCGCAACGTCTTTGGGTGGATTGACACGCCGTGGCCGCTGATCGTGCCCGGCGCGGCCAACGCGTTTGGCATTTTTTTCATGCGTCAGTACATGCTTTCCGTGTCCGACGAGATGCTGGATGCGGGGCGGATAGACGGTGCGAGCGAATTCAAGATCTTCACCAGCCTCGTGCTGCCAACGGTCACGCCCGCGCTGGCGAGCCTCGGCATCATCTTTTTCATGGCTTCGTGGAACGCCTACCTCTGGCCCCTGACGGTGCTGCGCGCCGACGACGCGTTGACGCTGCCGTTGATGCTGGGCTCCTTGCAAAGCCAAGATGGACGCACGCCGTATGACCTGTGGATGGCAGGTGCGGTGGTCAGCGTGCTGCCGGTGATCGTGGTGTTCACCGCGTTGCAACGCCATTTTTACGCGGGCATCACGGCGGGTTCGGTCAAGGGGTAAGCGGTGGCTCGAGGTACGTCAACGGCGAACGCGCTCGGGACACGCGGCTCGAGACTGGATTGCCGGAGGGCAGCGCAGTGCTCGAGGTTGAACCCCGTCGGTCTGTGACCTCCCGATTCCGCAAGCAGTTGTTGTGTCCAGGCATTCAAGCGCGTTGGCGCTCGGAGGGTTTATGCGAAATGCAGCTTGGCTCGTGCTGACCATCACCGCGTGCAGCCAGATCGCACCTGTCGAACACCCGAGGGTGACGACCCAGGCAGCGGGTGCGTACTACGTCAACTGTGCGGCAACTATCGCTGGGAACGGCTCCGCCTCGAGTCCGTGGAACAGCTTGAGCAGCGTCAACGCCACGACTTTTGCCGCTGGGGACTCGGTATTCTTCAACCGGGGCACGACCTGCACCGGCATGTTCTGGCCCAAAGGCTCGGGCGCAACGGGCGCGCTCATCACCGCAGGGGCGTACGGCAGCGGAGCCAAACCGATCATTGCGGGCGGCACGAACACAGCCGCGATCAAGCTCTACAACCAGCACCACTGGCGCATTGAGAACCTCGAGACCAGCGGCGGCAATCCGTATGGCGTCTATGTCGCGGGCAACGTCGTGGGGGTGCTGGACACCGTGCAACTGGTGAACTTAACCGTGCACGACGTGGGCGGAACGGCGACCAAAAAGGAGAGCGGTTTGGTTGTCGTCACCCCGGAGAGCAAGGACACCGCTTTTTCTAACGTCCTGATTGACGGCGTGAATGCCTACAACACGCAGCAGTGGTCAGGCATCATCGTCGGCGGCGACAATTTTGAGAACCTTGGCTACAGCGGTTCGGTCGCTTCGACTGGCGTCACAATCCGCAATTCTGCGGTCAGCAACACCTACGGCGACGGCATCGTGGTCTTTCACGCCAAGAACGCCCTGATCGAAACGAGCGTCGCACACGATGTCGGCAAGATTCCCACGGGCGCGATCGGCACGCCGAACGGCATTTGGACGTGGTGGTGCGACACCTGCACGGTGCAGTCCAACGAGGCCTACAACGTCGCCTCGCCGGGCGTGGATGGCGGCGCGTTTGACATTGATTACTGGAACGTCAACAACACCGTGCAGTACAACTACGGGCACGACAACCAAGGCTACTGCGTGGCGGTGTTCGGCGCGGGCGGACGCGCGACGACCGGCAGCATCGTGCGCTACAACATCTGCGCCAACAACGGTCGCTTGGCGGGCAACAGCGTGCAGACCGGCTCCAAGCAAGGCGATTTCTACACGGCGACTTGGAACGGCGGTTCGATTGACGGCGTGCAGGTCTACAACAACACGTTTTACTGGAACCCTGGCTCGAACGAACCCGCGCTCGTTAACCGAGGCGCAACCCTGAGCGGCAACGGGACTCGAGCCTTCATGAACAACATCGTCGTGTCCACCGTGGACAAGCTTGTCTGGTCGGACAACAACCTCAGCCTCAACAACAACCTCTACTTCTACACGAACGGCTCGAGTCCGTGGTGGGGGTACAACGGCGGTTGGTGGAACAGTTTGTCCGCGTACCAAAGCAGCAGCGGGCAGGACGGCGCAGGGCGATACGGCGACCCGCTGCTGAACTCGAGCGGGTATCACGGGATCGGCAGACCGACCACGCAGTACACGCTGCAAGCCGGGTCGCCTGCCGTGAACGCGGGCACAGACGTGGGCGGCACGGGCGGGCGCGATTTCTACGGCAACAGCGCGCCCAGAAGCGGCGCGTACGACATCGGCGCGAACGAATCTGGGTTTGGCGCGACGGGCGCGAACCTGGTGCAGAACCCAAGTTTCGAGAGCGGCGCGGCGAACTGGGCCAATTGGTGGGACACGGGCGTGAACGCCTCGAGTGCCGCGTACTTCAGCACCCAAGGCGGACACACGGGCAGCGGGCGGCTAGCGCACTGGAGCGCGTCTGCGCCGTACAAGCAGTACACCTCGCAAGACATCACTGGCGTTGGGCTGACGCCGGGCACGTACACGCTCAAAGTCTGGACGCAGACGAGCGGCGGGTTGACCAAAATTTCTTTCGGCGGCAAGAACTGCAACGGAGCCGGTACGCAAGAACTCAGCCTGTCCACCGCTGGCAGTCCCACGTGGACGCAATCGAGCATGCAAGTCACCGTGAGCGGCTCGGGTTGCCAGGTTTTCGTGTGGTCGGAATCGGGCGGCGGAGCCGAGCGCTGGCTCAACGTGGACGACATCGAATTCACCAAAAATTGAGGCGCGATGAATCATTTTGCAAACCCCGTGTACGGCGGCGATTACAACCCGGAGCAGTGGCCCGAAGAACTCTGGCTCGAGGACGCGCGGTTGATGCGCGAAGCGGGCGTGAACCTGGTGTCGCTCGGGGTGTTCGCGTGGTCGCGCTTGGAGCCCAGACCGGGCGAGTACGATTTTGACTGGTTGGACCGCGCGATGGACCTGCTGCACGCGCACGGCATCGGCGTCAACCTGGCGACCGCGACCGCATCGCCGCCGCCGTGGTTGTCGGTGCTGCACCCGGAAAGCTTGCCCGTGCGGATGGACGGCACGCGCGACGCGCCCGGCTCGCGGCAAGCCTACTGCCCGAGCAGCCCAGCGTTTCGCGCGGCCGCCGCCGCACTGACCCGGTGCCTCGCTGAGCGTTACCGGGCGCACCCGGCGCTGAAGATGTGGCACGTCGGCAACGAATACGGTTGCCACACGGCGGCATGTTACTGCGAGCACTGCGCCCAAAATTTCCGCGCGTGGTTGCAAACCCGCTACGCGAACCTCGAGACGCTCAACGCGGCGTGGACGACGGATTTTTGGAGTCAACGCTATGGCGACTGGGCGCACATCAGCCCGCCGCGCCAAGCGCCTTACATGCGCAATCCCGCGCAGGTGCTCGACTGGGAGCGCTTCAGCAGCGACAATTTGCTGGCGTGCTTTGAAGCCGAAGCCCGCATCGTGCGCGCGGCGACGCCGGACGTGCCGGTGGCGACGAACTTCATGGGCTTCTTCAAACCGCTGGACTACTGGCGTTGGTCGGCGCATCAAGACCTGATCGCCAACGACATCTACCCCGATCCGACGCTGGCTGACTCGAGCGCAGAAGCGGCGATGACCGCCGACCTGATGCGTTCCTTGGCGCGGGGCAAAGGGTGGCTCATCATGGAGCAAGTCGTCGGGCAGGTGCAGTGGCGTGCGCGCAACGCCTTGAAGCGCCCCGGTCAGATGCGCTTGTGGAGCTATCAGGCGCTGGCTCGAGGGGCGCGCGGCGTGATGTTCTTTCAGTGGCGCGCTTCCAAAGGCGGCGCGGAACGCTTTCACGGGGCGATGCTCGGCCATTCAGGGACGGACAGCCGCGTGTGGCGTGAGGTGCGCGACTTGGGACAGGAGTTGCGCGGCTTACGCCTGCCCGCGCCGCCCACAGCAGACGTGGCGATTCTGCACGACTGGGAGAGTTGGTGGGCGCTCGAGGGCGAGGGGCATCCGGCGCGCTTAACGCTGATGCCGCTCCTGCGCGCCTGGTACGCGCCGCTGTACGCGCGCAACGTGCTCACCGATTTCGCGCACCCAGACCACGACCTGCGGCGGTACAAAGCGGTGCTCGTGCCAAATTTGCACCTGCTCAGCAGGGCAGCCGCCCGCAACCTGGAAGAGTACGTCGCGGGCGGCGGAACCGTGCTCGTCGGGGCGTACAGCGGCATCGTGGACACCACGAACCAAGTCCATCTGCCCGGTTATCCGGGCGCGCTCAGGCAGCTTCTTGGATTGCATATCGAAGAATTCGATGTTCTGGCCGAAGCAGCGACGCTCCATGTGAACACCCTGGACGGCGAGCGTTTCCAGGCCCACACCTGGGCGGACGTGATTCATCTCGAGGGCGCACAGGCGCTTGCGCGGTTCAGCGACGGCTTCGCCGCCGGTCAGCCCGCCGTGACCGAGCACCGCTTCGGGCGTGGGCGCGCGCTCTACATCGGTACGCAATTGCACGCAGCGGGCTTGGACTGGGCGCTCGAGCGAACCCTCGGCGTGGCGGGTGTGGACCTGACACCGCAGCAACCCGGTGTGGAATGCGTCGTGGCAGGCTCCGGCGAGGCACAGGTGACGTTCTGGCTCAATCACAACCCAAACCCGGTGAGCGTGCGCGCCGAGGGCAGGGACGTGTTGACGCGCCGCGTCGTCAGCGGCACGACGACGCTCGAGGGTTACGGCGTGCTCGCGCTCGTCTCCATCCAGAAAGCCGTCGCCGTGTGAGCGCACAACGCACCGCCCGTGGCTCGAGAACGAGCCATGCCCAATCCATCGCCTCAAGAGGACATTGCAAATGGTCAATTTGACGCATCCGTCGCTGTGGTTGCTGTGCGGGTCGCAGCACCTTTACGGTAAGGAACCCCTCGAGACCGTCGCCAGCAACGCCCGCGCGGTCGCAGGCGCGCTGAACGACGCAAGTGCCATCCCGCTCAAGGTGCAGTTCAAAGCGCTCTTGACCACGCCCGAAGAAATCACACGCGCGCTGCTCGAGGCGAACAACGACCCTGGATGCGCGGGCGTGATCTTGTGGATGCACACGTTCTCGCCCAGCAAGATGTGGACGCGCGGACTCTCGAGCCTGCGCAAGCCTGTCTGTCACCTGCACACCCAGCACAACCGCGACTTGCCGTGGGACACGATAGACATGGATTTCATGAATTTGAACCAAGCCGCGCACGGCGACCGCGAAGCGGGATTCATGCACACCCGCATGGGTTTAAGGCGCAAAGTCGTCGTCGGACACTGGTCGGACCCCGAGGTGCAAGCACGCCTGGGTGCGTGGGCGAAAGCCGCGCACGCCTGGCACGACCTCCAAGGCGCGCGGTTCGCGCGCTTCGGGGACAACATGCGCCAAGTCGCCGTGACCGAAGGCGATAAGGTCGCCTTCGAGTTGCGGTTCGGCGCGAGCGTCAACACCTACGGCGTCGGTGATCTCGCGGCTCGAGTGAACGTCGTAGATGACTCGTCAGTACACGCACTTGTTGCTGAGTATCAAGACCTGTACACGGTCGCCCCAGAATTGAAACCGGGCGGCTCGAGGCACGACTCGCTGCGCGATGGCGCACGCCTCGAGTTGGGCATTCGTGCGTTGCTCGAGGAGGGCGGCTTCAAAGGCTTCACCACGACGTTTGAAGACTTGCACGGCTTAGTGCAACTGCCCGGCTTGGCGTGTCAACGCTTGATGATGGACGGCTACGGGTTCGGTGCGGAAGGCGATTGGAAAACTGCTGCGCTGCTGCGCGCCATGAAGGTCATGGGCGGCGGTGCGGGCACGAGTTTCATGGAGGATTACACCTATCATTTGGAGCCCGGCAAGCACCAGGTTTTGGGCGCGCACATGCTCGAGGTCTGCCCGAGTATTGCTGCCAGCACACCCACGCTCGAGGTGCATCCGCTGGGGATCGGCGGCAAGGACGACCCAGTGCGGTTGGTGTTCGACGCGCAGGCGGGCGAGGCGCTGAACGCATCGCTGGTGGACATGGGCAACCGCTTTCGGTTGATTGTCAACGAGGTCAACACCGTGCAAACACCCGCGCTGCCCAAGCTGCCGGTGGCGAGGGCGGTGTGGGAACCCAAGCCCGATTTCAAAACGGCGTGCGCGGCATGGATTCTGGCGGGCGGCGCGCACCACACCGGGTACAGCACGACGGTGACGACGGAGATGCTCGAGGATTTCTCTCAGATCGCAGGCGTTGAACTGGTGGTGATTGACTCGGACACGCAATTACGGGCGTTCAAGTCGGAGTTGCGGCACAACGACTTGTATTACGCACTGAGTCAAGGACTGCGGGCATGAGCGCGTACACCATCGGCTTGGATTTCGGCACATCGTCGGTGCGCGCCCTCGTTGTGCGCGTCGCCGACGGCGCTGAAGTCGGAACCGCCGAGCATGCCTACGCCCGCGGCGAGAACGGCGTGCTGCTTTCCTCTGGTGACCCACACGTCGCCCGCCAGCACCCGCACGATTACCTGGAGGGCGTGCGCGTGACTGTGCGCGCCGCGCTCGAGCACGCCAGCCGCAACGACACCCTGTTCTCCAACGCCGCCGTCGTTGGCATCGGCGTGGACACGACCGGCTCGAGCCCGATGCCGGTGAACGAACACGGCGCGTCGCTGGTGGATGACCCGCGCTTTGCAGGTGATCTGGACGCGCATGTGTGGCTGTGGAAGGACCACACGGCCGCGCGCGAAGCGCAAGAAATCACGGCGCTCGCGCACCGGATGCGTCCGCAGTGGATCGCCCGCTACGGCGGGGTGTACAGCGCGGAATGGTACTGGGCGAAGCTGCTGCACTGCGTGCGGGTCGCGCCAGGGGTCGCGGCAGCCGCAGCCGACTGGGTAGAAATTCAAGACTGGATTCCCGCGCAACTGACCGCGCAACCTGTTCCCATCGCTCGAGGGATCTGCGCGGCGGGGCACAAAGCGTTCTACGACCCGCAATGGGGCTTTCCCGACGCGGAGTTCTTGGGCGCGCTTGACGAGCGGCTCGTGCGCTTCGGAGAGCACCTAAAAAGCGTGCGGGTCGCGCACAGCGGGGAGTCGGCGGGCGGTCTGAGCGACACTTGGGCGAACGAACTTGGCTTGCGCCCCGGTATTCCCGTGGCGATGGGTGCGTTCGACGCGCACCTCGGCGCAGTCGGTGCTGGGGTCCAGCCGGGGACGCTGGTGAAGATTATGGGCACGTCCACCTGCGATGTGATGGTCGCCCCGCTCGGCGCTGCACCAAACACAATTCCCGGTTTGTGCGGCGTCGCCGCCGAAGCCGTGCTGCCCGGTCATCTCAGCCTCGAGGCGGGTCAGTCGGCGGTTGGGGACTTGTACGCGTGGTGGACGGATCGGATCGGCGCGGGCGATCATGCGGGGCTGTCCACGGACGCCGCAGGGTTGAAACCTGGTCAAACGGGACTGTTGGCACTCGACTGGAACAACGGCAACCGCACCGTGTTGGTGGATCAAGAACTCAGCGGTCTGCTCGTCGGGCAAAGCCTTTACACCCGCCCCGCCGAGGTCTACCGCGCGCTCGTTGAAGCGACCGCCTTCGGAGCCAAGGTCATCGTCGAGCGGCTCGAGGCTTACGGTGTCGGGGTTGAACGCGTCGTTGCCTGCGGCGGCATCGCCGAAAAAAGTCCATTGGTGATGCAGATCTACGCCGATGTGTTGGGCAAACCCGTGTTCGTCTCAAAGTCCGCGCAGACCTGCGCGCTGGGGTCGGCGGTGGCGGCGGCGGTTGTGGCAGGCGCGCACCCGGATTTTGGGACAGCGCAGCGCGCGATGACCGGCTTGAAATCTGAAGCCTACCGCCCAAACCCAGCAGCAGTATCCGTGTACGAACACCTCTACGCGCTCTACCGCACGTTGCACGACGCGTTTGGCACGCAGACCGAATTAAACCTGGGGCACGTGATGAAAGATTTGTTGCGCATCCGAGAGGAGACCCGAACCCCGTGACCACCGACGAACTCAAACGCCGTGCGCACCGCGCAAACCTAGATCTGCAAGCGCACGGCTTGGTCGTGCTGACCTGGGGCAACGCCTCCGCCGTTGACCGCGAGCGCGGTGTGATGGCGATCAAACCCAGCGGCGTGGATTATCGTGAACTCGAACCCGAGAACCTCGTGCTTGTGAACCTCGAGACCGGTGAGCGCGTAGACACCCACCGCAAGCCCTCCTCGGACACCGCGACGCACCTGGCATTGTACCGCTCGTTTCCCGAAATCGGCGGCATTGTGCACACGCACTCCGCGCACGCCACCGCTTGGGCACAGGCAGGCAGGGATTTGCCGTGTTACGGCACGACGCACGCCGATTACTTTTACGGCTCCGTTCCATGCACGCCGCCGATGACGCCCGAGGAGATCGCTGAAGCCTACGAACACGCGACGGGCGTCGTTATCGCCCGCACGTTTTCAGAGCGCCGCATCACCGCGCTCGAGATCCCTGCTGTGCTCGTCCACGGCCATGCGCCGTTTTGCTGGGGAGCAACCGTCGAAGACGCCGTGGAACACGCGGTCGTGCTCGAGGCGATGGCAGGCATGGCTGTGCATACACTGATGAGTAACCCAAATGCGCGTCCAATTTCGCAGGCGCTGCTCGACAAACATTTTTTGAGAAAGCACGGCCCAACCGCCTATTACGGGCAGTTTGAGAAGTGATCTGCGTCGGGAACCCTCAACACGGCTTGTGGAAACTGCTGCAGGTCGCTTAACTTAGAGCCTATCCGGATATTTGATGTTAGAATGCCACGATGATGCAAGAACCGCCAATCACCTACCCCGACTACGACCTCAACCCCGAACAGCAAATGCCCCCCGCCTTCTGGAACTTCGCCCGCC
>JAESGJ010000269.1_pt1 | contig 47825 bp, 43 predicted proteins | sample 9266241 | NCBI WGS metagenome assembly JAESGJ01 (sample SAMN14514841, study PRJNA621669) | algae metagenome | isolation source: Brasilonema octagenarum HA4186-MV1 and co-occurring heterotrophs from wet... | place: USA: Manoa Valley, Hawaii | collected 2009-07-20
TCCCCGCACCGTTGATGAGCGCGATCGGTGACATGGGCGCCTTCTTCGCCCGGGAGACCAGTGCCGCCGCGGCGCTCGTCGAGCCGTCGATCTCTCTGCCGCACATGGCCAGCGCTCCGGAATTCACGGTCACCAACGGGAGCGTCGAGCGATGACGATGGCGACTCCGCTCTCGGATCGAGCTCATCATCTGATTGCGGCGACCGGGCCGTTCGCGTCGGTGTACTTCGACGATTCCCACGACGCCCCGGACGCCGCAAGCCGGTTGGAGGTGACGTGGCAGGACATCGCTCGCGAGCTGGCCGGCCAGGGTGCGGACGCCTCGCTCGTCGCGGTGCTCGAACGGGCCGTCCTCGGTGCCGCGCCGTCGGTCGGGCACAGCGGTCACGGTCTGATCGCGACGGCGGACGGGGTGCTGGTCGACGAGCATCTGGTCGCCTGCCCCGCGACGCCCGAGATCCGGCTCTCCGGGCTGCCCTACGTGCTTCCTCTGCTTGAATACGGTTCCGCGCCAAGGAGCTACGTCGTCGTCGCCATCGACCAGGTCGGTGCCGAGATCACTCTGCATCAACCCAACACCGTCCATACCGAGACCGTGGACGGAGACGGATTCCCCGTCCACGAGGCTAACGCCGGAATCCATGGTTGGGGCGATCAGCAGCACCGGGTGGAGGAGGCGGTCCGCAAGAACGTTCGTGCCGTGGCGCACGCGTTGATCGAACAGTGCGATCGGTATGACCCCGAGGTCGTGTTCGTCATCGGCCAGGATCGAACCCGAGCCGAGCTGGCGTCCGTGTTGCCCGACCGCGTCGGGTGCCTGGTGGTCAGGCCCCGTGTCGGCGCCCGCCACACCGGGGTGGACGACCTGGTGCGGCAAGCGATCACGCTCGAGTTCCAGAGCCGTCAGGCAATCGCTGCCCGACGGGTCGCCCAGGACTTTCATGCGGAGGCGGGGCGGCAGTCCGGTCTGGCCGTCGAGGGTCTGACCGCGGTGTGCGCGGCGCTGCGGGAGAGCGCGGTCGCCACACTGTTGGTCGGCAACCTCGCCGAGCAGACCGTGCTCGGGGGTGGCAAGCCCACGCTGGTCGCCACCGACGCCGACGCGCTTTCCGACTACGGCGTGCCGCCCACGCAGGTTCTCCGGGCTGACGAAGCGCTGCCGTTCGCAGCGATCACCAGCGGAGCCGATGTGCTGTATGCGGGTGTCGACCTCGACGTGCAGGACGGGGTCGCCGCCCTGTTGCGCTTCGGCGCCCCGGTCCTGACTCGCGCCCGATCGTGAGATCCGAATCTCGCGCCACGACGTCGGCGGAGAACCGGACGTCACGCTTGGCGGGCGACGATCACCGGAGTGTGCACCGAGTGCAGGACCGTCGTGCTGACCGAACCCAGTAGCATTCCGGCGAACCCGCCCCGCCCGTGACTACCGACCACCACGAGCTGCGCCGACTCGGACGCCTCGACGAGGTGGCGGGCCGGACGGTTGAAGACCGCCTGCCTGCGCACCACGACGTCGGGGTAGCGGTCGCTCCAGCCGGCGAGCCGTTCGGCGAGGGTCTTCTCGGCCGTCGGCTGGAAGTCCGGCCACGCCGACGTCGGGAGGCTCGAGACGTCGCTGTCCAGCCAGGCGTGTATCGCCACCAACTCGGCTCCGCGCCAGCTGGCCTCGTCGAAGGCGATCGCGACGGCCCGGTCCGATGCCGGTGATCCGTCGACGCCGACCACCACGGGTCCGTCGGTGTGAAGCGTTGCGTCGGCCGGGTCGGGGATGACGGCCACGGGACAGCTGGCGTGGTGCACCAATGCCGTGCTGACCGAGCCGAAAAGGCCGCGCTGCCAGGCTCCGCGCCCGCGGCAGCCGACCACCATCAAGTGCGCGTCCTTGGTCGCATCGAGGAGGGTGGGCACCGGGCTCGCCAGGACCAGTTCACTGTGCACCTCAACGTGCCCGCCCGCCGGAATGGCCTCCTTCACCGTCTGGCGCGCCGCCGCGAGAACGTGTTGGCCCTGTTCCTCTTCCAGCTTTCCGTAGTCCATGGGCAGGGGGGCCATCGCATACCCCAGACCCCACACCGAAACCCCGGGGACGGCCACGTGGAGCAGCGTCAGGTCGATGTTGCGCATCGCCGCCTCTGCGGCCGCCCAGCGGATCGCGGCATCCGACGATGCGGACCCGTCGACGGCGACGACCATGCGGTCGGATTCGTGGTCGGTCATGTTCATTCCCCTCAAGGTTGGGACACCACGCGGCCGGCATCGGCGTGCCGGGCTTTCAGTGTCGGCGTCGGCGCGCGCTGGGGGTAGGGCCATTGGTCACGAACGCTTTCGGTGGCGCGTGATGGGGTGATCTCGCCGAACGTCTCACCGCAGAAATGACATTCGGCTCTATGCCGACCCGCGGTACTGGGCCAGCCTCGATGGTGGAGACATTGGTCGTGGATGGGGGAGGCGACGTGCAGACATTCACCATCGGGGTGCCGCGCAGCGAGCTGCTGAGCAGGTTCGGGCGCAACCGGCTGGTGCGGTGGAGCGACCGGATCGAGGTCCTCGCGACGACTGCGCTCGGCGTGCTCGCCATCGCCATGATCCCGGTGGTCACGACGGCGGGGATCGCGGTCGATCACCATCAGGCAGCGATGTACGCCCAACAGGCACAGACCGTGCATCGAACCGAGGCGACGGCGACCGCGGACTCCTCCGACGCGGTGGGCGCGGGCGATCGCGACGCCTATGCGACTCGGATCAGTTGGGACGTCGAGGGAGTGCCGCGAGTCGGCACGATCACCTCGCCGCAACCGCTGAAGGTCGGCGACTCGATCCCGATCTGGGTCGACGTCGCCGGCGGACTGGGTCGTCCGCCGGTGTCCACCGATCAAGCCGTGACGGAGGCCGTCGTGATGGCGGCATTGCTGTGGCTGACGGTCATGGGCTCGGCCACTGCCCTCCGCCAGCTGCTGGTGTGGGGATTGGATCGACGTCGCGGATACCAGTGGGACGGCGAGCTGAGAACGCTCGTCGGCCAGGGTGGCCGCGAGCAACGCCGGCGCCGGGAACACACGGATTGATCCTGGGAATACCGTTGTCCACCAATAAGAGTCGTGTCGAGGAGCCGGCCATGCGTGCCGATCTCGTTGATGCCCCGCTGGTTTGCCCCGCCTCGGCGTTGGGTAGCGACGCCGACCACGCTGCCGGGGAACCGAAGCCAGCGCGAGCCGTCCTCGACCGTCGGTCGACCGCGGCGTGACGACGTCGACCATCGGGCGAGGCGCCGTGGTCGTCGGCGTCGATGGTTCGCCGGGCGCCCTGCTGGCGGTCCAGTGGGCCGCGGTGGAGGCAGCGGGCCGCGGCCTGCCGATGCGGCTGGTGAATGCCATCGATCCGATGGCCGACGCCGGGATCGACCCCGAGGGTGGACGAGCAGCCGCCGAGTCCGTCCTCGCCGACGCCACCCGGCGGGCGCGGGCGGCCCTCGGGCCCGAACTCCAGATCATCGACGAGATCGCCTTGACCTCACCGGCATTGGGCATGGCTGGCGGTGACGGGCCGGTGGCGATGATCTGCCTGGGGTCGAGCGGGCTGCGGCCCGCTCGCCCCGGTCACCACGGCAGCACCGCGACCGAGGTGATCCTGATTGCGGACTGCCCGGTCGCCATCGTGCGTGGATCGGTGACCCGGCACGGATGGGTGGTCGCCCAGGTCGAAACCGATCCATCGCTGTTCGGCGTGCTCGAGTTGGCGGTGGCCGAGGCGGTGTGGCGAGAGCTTCCGTTGCGGTTGGTGGCCGGTTGGAACGTGGACGGCGACCAGCTCGCGGAGGCCGAGCGTGATCTGGAGCGACGGCTGCGTGTCTCCCTCGATCGGTGGCGCCAGCGGCATCGGCAACTCGACGTCGCCGTGATCGCCGCTCCGCAGTTGGAAGAATTCTTGCGTAGCAATGCCATTCGGATCAGATTGTTCGTCGGGCCCCGGCGACGCTGGCACGACGTCGGTACCGTACTTCACCCGGACGTCGAGCGTGCACTGCGGTTGCTGGACTGCTCGGTCATCGTGGGCGCCGACCTCACCGGCTTCGACGTCTGACCCGTCGCCGCCTCAGGTTCCGACGATGGGTGCCGTCCACCGCACCCGCGTGCCGCCGTCGGTCACGGTGCCGACGTCGCAAGCGCCGCCGACGAGTTCGGCGCGCCGGCGCATGTTCGCCAAGCCACTGCGTCGCGGATTGTCCGGAGCGATTCCGCAGCCGTCATCGGTGACCTCGATGGTCAGCTCGTCGGTGACGTCGATCCCGATGGTGAGATGCCGTGCGCCAGAATGGCGCACCGCGTTGCTGACCGCCTCGACGACCACGGAGTTCGCCTGCTCGGCGATGTCCGCCCCGACGGCGCCCAGTGGTCCGGACATTCGCACCGTCGTCTCGATGTCTCGGTTCTCGGTGAGACCGGAGATGGCGTCGTGAAGCCGCTGCCGGAATCCAGTCTCGGTCGGGGGCGCTTGCAGGGCGAAGATCCTGCTGCGGATCTCGTCGATGGTGGCCTGGAGGTCGTTGACGGTCCGGTTGAGGCGTTCGGTGATCTCGGGAGACCGGGTGCGGGCGATGGTGCCCTGCAGATCCATCCCGGCCGCGAACAACCGCTGGATGACGTGGTCGTGCAAGTCGTGGGCGATGCGTTCGCGATCGGCGATCACGGACAGTTCACGGGCCTGCTCGCGACTCTCGGCCAATCTCAGCGCCACCGCGGCGTGATCGGCGAAATCGCTGACCAATTCCAGGTCACTGCCGTCGAATGGCACGTCGTTCTGATTGCGGGCAACGGCCAACACACCGAGCACGCTCTGCTGGGCACGGAGCGGCATGACGATGGCCGGCCGTTGGCCCACGTCGGTGAAGGCCTGGATGGGATGGCGGAACGCCTCGGTGATCATGGGTGTGCCCGAACGAAAGACCCCGCCGGTCGTGGAGTCATCCACCGGTACCCGCTGCCCCAGCACCTCCTCGGCCATCACCCCCACCGAGGCGGTCACGATGAGGGTGTCGACCTCCTCGGGCGGCAGGTCGGCGTCGTCGGGCACCAGCACGATGGCCTGTTCGGCATCCGTGAGCGCGCACACGCGTTCGGCGATCATGTGCAGTGGCTGGTCGATCGGCTCTTGCCCGGACGCCAGCGTCGTGATGATCGAGCGGCTGGCCTCCATCCACTTCGCAGTGAGGCGGACCTTGTCGAAGAGCCGCGCGTTGTCGATCGACACCGCGGCTGCCGACGCGAGTGCGCGGGCGGCGATTTCGTCGGATTCGTCGAACGCGGGACGTCCCATCGGCTCCGTCAGGTACAGACTGCCGAAGGAGGTGTCTCGGATGGTGATCGGTACGCCGAGGAAGGCACGCATCGGCGGGTGATGCGCGGGAAAGCCCACTGCCGCGGGATGATCGTGCAGATCGTCGAGGCGCAGTGGCGTGGGATGTTCGAGGAGGACGCCCAGAACGCCCTTGCCGACGGGCAGATGACCGATGCGTTCTGCGGCGTCGGCGTCGATCCCCGAATGAAGGAAGGACAGCAGGGTGCCGTCGGGTCCGCGCACGCCGAGCGCGCCGTATCGGGCGCCCGTCAGTTCCTTGGCCGCGGTGACGATGCGGTGCAGCGTGGCATCGAGATCCAGATCGGAGGACAGGCCGACGACCACTCGCAGCAGGTGCTCCACGTGATCTCGCGAGGACAGCAGTTCCTCGAGTTCGGCGTGCATGTTGCTGACCAGTCGACGCCCGCCAAGGGCCGAAAAGGCCGCGGTCCCATCATCGATGCCCACGCACCAAACCTCCGCTTCCTCCGGGGTCTGGGAGATGACGCGATCCTAGCGCCGATCAGAATGCGGTAATAGGGCAACGGAGTGAAACACCCCACTGACCTGGGCGGATGGATCGTGCGCGAATCTCCGTGGCGCTCAGCGCGAGACGAGCACCGAGCAGGGGCGGCTGCTTCGGGGTGACCCGACGAGTGCGGGGATCCGCTCGCAGTCACCCGATCCAAGCACCACCAGCTGAACCGAGAGCTCCTCGTTGCGGGTGATGAACGTCGCGATGTCGGTCGCGACCGACACCGGATAGATGTGCAGGTGGGGGTGGTCGCGCCGCCAGTCGGCGACTCGGCGCTCCAGTGCCACATGGACGATGTCCGGCGGCCCCGGTCGGGTGACCTCCACGGCGAGAACGGGTGCGCGCCGCAGCCACGCCTCGGCGAGGGCGACGTCGACCACACTCTGATTCCGTGGGGTGTCGTCGACGATCACGACGATCCAATCCGCCGTCGATGCGGTCGGCTGGTGCGGACGGCGGATGACCGCCACGGGACCGTGGGCACGTTCGGCGACGTTCATGGCGGTGGATCCGACCAGCCGGCGCAGGACCGGTCGGATGGCGACCGAGCCGACGCAGACGAGTGCGGCGTCGTCGGATTCCTTGATGAGCATCGAATCCACCTCGCCCCAGAGGATTTCAGTCTCGATCGCGACCGGCTTGCTCAGCTCGCGGATGGCAGCGGAGGCCACCCGCAGGCACTCGATGCCGAACAGCGTTTCGGGCCAGTCGCGGGCGACCTCGGCGGGGTCTTCGTCCAAGCTCCGGTCGACGTCGTCCTCGACGTCGACGACGTGCACCAGACGTAGTGTCACTCCACGGCTGAAGGCTTCCTCCGCGGCCCACCGTGCTGCATCCACCGCGGCCGGTGAACCGTCGATCCCGACCACGACCGGGGCGCGCGATTCCGTTGTGGCCATGCGAATCACCGGGCGCCGACGACGACGGCGGTTCCCAATCGGACGTCGGTCATGGCGATCTCCTCGACCTGGTGGAAACTCGTCATCGAGGCTAGGCAACGCCACGCCGCCGCAATGGAGTCGAAGGTCCTCCCTGCGCCGTGCCGTTGGTCCCCGCGCGCCCCGCCTTCGCCGGACGGCAGCTCGAGGCCGTCGGATGGGTGACCAAAGGCCCTGCCGCCGAACCCGGGACGGTCCTAGCGTCGGCCACGACGGCCGCGCGCCGTACCGGCGCACGCCCAGACGAGGTCGAGGAGATCGACGTGGCGCAGCCAGCGACCCGAAGGCGATCGACGCCGGACACCGGGCGGCCCGCAGCATCGTCTGCCCCGATTCTGGCCACCGAACCGACGTCCGTTTCGAGGGGTGGGCAGCCTTCCCCGCCGGTGGTCACCGCACGCGGCGTCGACGGTGCCTCCAGGGTTCGTCGCCGCGCGGGGGCGCTCGTGCTGGTGGCGATCATGGCGTGGCTCGTCATCTTGCTCAACGCCGGGCGCGTGGAGTGGCACTCGGGCCGCCTCGAGTGGTCGGCGAGCATCCTGATCGCGGTGGCACTGATCGCGCGGGGGACATACCTGGGCAGGCCCGTGACGACCAGGCATGCAGCCGGCGCGCTGGCGGCGGTGCTGGCCGGCGTCGGGGCACACCTGCTGTCGTTCGACGCGGTGGGCGACGTCGTCATCGCGGGTGCCGGAATGGCGCTGACGTGGCCGACTGCGGCCCGCCTCGAGCCAGGGGCACTGCCGAGAATCGCGGAGTTGGTGAACGCGACGCACGGCGACCCGCTGGCCCCGTTCGCGATGCAGTCACGCAAGAGTCCGTTCTTCGGCGCCGACGGCACGGCGATGCTGGCCTACCGCACCCGGGCCGGTTTCGCAGTGGTCAGTGGGGACCCGATCGGCGATGCGACCCGCTTCCCCGAACTGGTGCGTGACTTCGCGATCATGTGCCAAGCCCGGGGCTGGCGCATCCTCGTCCTGGGGTGCAGCGAGCGGAGGCGGGATTTGTGGGCCGACGTCGAGCCGATCGACCCACCGCTGCGCGCGATCCCGTTCGGGCGTGACGTCGTGATCGACGTGGCCCGCTTCGACATGGTCGGGCGCTCGTATCGCAATCTGCGGCAGGCGGTCCAGCGCACGCACAATCTCGGCGTGCGCACCGCACTCGTCGCCGAGGCCGACCTGGACGACGCGACGCGCGCCGAGCTGACCGAGGTGCTGTTGTCCTCCCACGCCGGGGTGCGCACCGAACGGGGGTTCTCGATGATCCTGGACGGCGCACTGGAGGGGCGTTATCCGGGGGTGCTGCTGATGATCGCCAGGGATCGCACCGGTCGGGTGCAGGCCTTTCACCGCTACGCGGTGGCTGGCGACGGAAACGACATCTCCCTGGACGTGCCGTGGCGACGGCCGGGCGCCCCCAATGGCATCGACGAACGCCTCACCGTCGACATGATCACCTGGGCCCGCGATCATGGCGGCCGCCGAGTGTCCTTGGCGTTCGCGGCGTTTCCCGAGATCTTCGGTGATCACGACCGCGGAGCGTGGCAGCGGTTGTGCTACGGCCTGATCCACCTCGGGGACCGCCTGATTCGACTGGAGTCGCTGTACCGATATCTCCGCAAGTACCACGCGCTGGGCGAACGGCGCTACGCGTTGCTCCCGCTGCGCGAGCTCCCGGCAGCCCTCGTGGTGATGCTGAGTTTGGAGTTCATGCCGCACCGGCGTCGCGTGCCGGGTCACGTCCGCGCGTGTCCACCCGGGTCGTGAAGCCGGGGCGGTCGGGCCGGGTCGCTTCGACCTGGCAACGGACGAGATCGCGAGTCCTGTCTCATCTGTCGACGGTGCGCGTCACGGTGGCCTACGCAAGCGCACTGCTCGTCGTCGCGATCGTGTTGAGCGCGGTGGATCCGCGGGTCCGGGACCGTGCCGTCGACGTGTTGAGCACCAACCTGCACAACCTCGCGCGCGGGCACCTCGGCACGTTGATCGGCAGTGCCTTCGTCAACCCCGAGGGGCAGACCTACTTACTGTTGCCGGGGCTGGTGTGTCTGTTGGCGCTCGCGGAGTTGCTCTGGTGCGGTCGTCGCCTGATACAGGCGTTCGTGCTCGGGCACGTCGGTGCCACCCTCGTCGTCGCCGTGGGGTTGGCCGCCGCGATCGAGTGGGGCTGGCTTCCGCGCTCAGTGGCCAACGCCAGCGACGTGGGCCTCAGTTATGGGGCGATGGCGGTGCTGGGGACGTTGAGCGCGGCCATCCCAGCGCGGTGGCGCGCAGCGTGGATCGTCGGCTGGTTGACCGTGGCCGTCGTCGTGATCGCCTCTGGGGCGGAGTTCGCGGCCACCGGTCACGCCGTCGCCCTGGTTCTTGGCGCGGCGTTGGGCAGTCGGTTTCCGATGAGCGCGCACTGGACCGGACCACGCCTGGCCCTGCTGGCGACGACGGTCGGGTTCGGGTTGCTGTTGCTGGTCGGGGTCGCGCCGGCCTCCGCACCGACCGCCGTGCCGGCCGGCGTGACGAGCGCGGTCGCGACGTGGTGGGTGACGCGGCGCCGCCTGCGTCGTCGCGCGGTGGGGATCTCCGCCTCGACGTCGGCGGTGTCGGCGCAACCCGCCACGGCGAGCGACACGCCCGATGAGCCGGATGGAAGGATCGGGGACATCATGAGTGACTCGAATCAGCGCGTCGTCTTCTCCGGCGTGCAGCCCACGTCGGATTCCCTGCACCTCGGCAATGCGCTGGGCGCGGTCAGCCAGTGGATCGGACTGCAGGACGGGTACGACGCCTACTTCTGCGTCGTCGACCTGCACGCGATCACCGTCCCGCAGGACCCGGCGTCGCTGCGGGCCCGCACCCTGGTGACCGCGGCGCAGTACCTGGCGCTCGGCATCGACCCAGCCAAAGCCACCATCTTCGTGCAGAGCCATGTGCCTGCGCACACCGAATTAGCTTGGGTGCTGGGCTGTTTCACCGGTTTCGGCCAGGCATCGCGGATGACCCAGTTCAAGGACAAGTCGCAGAAGGAGGGTGCGGACGCCACGACCGTTGGCCTGTTCACCTACCCCGTGCTGATGGCCGCCGACGTGCTGCTCTACGACACCCACCTGGTGCCGGTCGGCGAAGATCAGCGTCAGCATCTCGAGCTGGCCCGCGACGTCGCCCAGCGGGTCAACGCGCGCTTCCCGGATACGTTCGTCGTGCCCGAGCCGATGATCCCCAAGGCCACCGCCAAGATCTACGACCTGCAGGATCCAACGGCCAAGATGAGCAAGTCGGCGGCGACCGAGGCCGGTCTGATCAGCTTGCTGGACGATCCGAAGAAGACCGCGAAGAAGATCCGGTCGGCCGTCACCGACAGCGAGCGCGAGATCCGCTTCGACCGCGACCAGAAGCCTGGCGTGTCCAATCTGCTGACCATCCAGTCCGCCGTCACCGGCACCGGCATCGACGAACTCGTCGCCCATTACGAGGGCCGCGGCTACGGCGACCTCAAGGTCGACACCGCCGACGCCGTGGTGGAATTCGTCACGCCGATCAAGGCCCGGGTCGACGAATTGTTGGCCGACCCCGCAGAATTGGAGTCCGTCCTGGCGGCGGGTGCGCAACGGGCCAACGAGGTGTCTGCGAAGACACTCCAGCGGGTATATGACGAATTGGGTTTTCTCAGCAAGCGTTCCTAGCAACCAGGAGGTCGGGTGTGACCGAACCGGCTGCCAAGCCCGGCGTCATGGATCGCCTGCGTGCGCGATTCGTCTGGTTCGATCGCGTCATGCGCGCCCAGGAGCGCTACAACGACACCAAGGGCGACTTCTACGCCGCGGGCATCACCTACTTCACGATCTTCGCGCTGTTCCCGCTGCTGATGGTCGGGTTCGCGGCGGGTGGCTTCGTCCTGGCCAGTCGACCAGATCTGCTCGCCGAGGTCGAGGACAAGATCAAGAGTGCGGTCTCGGGCGACCTCGGCACGCAACTGATCAGCCTGATGGACTCGGCGATCAGTTCGCGCACGTCGGTTGGCGTGATCGGTCTGGCCACCGCCGCGTGGGCCGGCCTCGGGTGGATGGCCAACCTGCGGGAGGCGCTGAGCCAGATGTGGGGCCTGCAGCGGGGCGAACCACCCGGCTTCGTCAAGACCAAGCTGTCGGATCTGGTTGCACTTCTGTCGGCCTTCGTCGCCATCGTGGTGACGGTGGGGCTGACCGTGCTGGGCAATGGCACCGTGATGCGCAATGTCCTCGGGTGGTTGGGCATCCCCGACTTCGCGGCGCTGGGCATCCTGCTGCGGATCGCCTCGCTGGTGGTCTCCCTGGGCATCTCGTGGCTGCTGTTCACGTGGGTCATCGCGCGGTTGCCGAGGGAGTCGGTCAGCTTCCACAGTGCCGCCCGAGCAGGCCTGCTCGCCGCGGTGGCATTCGAAGTCTTCAAGCAGGTCGCCTCGATCTACCTGGGCACCGTGCTCAAGGGACCTGCGGGCGCCACCTTCGGTCCGGTGCTCGGTCTGATGGTGTTCGCCTACGTCACCGCGCGGCTGATCCTCTTCGCCACGGCCTGGGCCGCGACGTCGCCGGACAATCTCGCCGCCGCGCCCGTCGGTCCGCCCGATCCTGCCGAGATCACCACCCGCGTCGAGGTGCACGAGGGTATCGGCGTCGGCGGTGCCCTGGCGGCGGCCGGGGTGGGCGCTCTTGGGGCGCTTGGTCTTTCGCGACTGACCCGCCGACGGTGACGGCGTCGCTGTGCGGTTCGTGGTCACCGCAGTCAAGTTCGCTGTGATGATCGGTCCAGATCGGTGGTCGGCGCTCGTCGCGGGTATCGCTGTCTGACGTACACCGACACCAGGAGGAGTCCCATGCGTCAGCTCGCAATCCGGCATCGAGGAGCGGTGATCCTCGGCACCTGCTGCTGCGCCGCTGCTCTCGCGGCATGCGGCAGCGCCGGCCATCTGTCCGCCGACTCGACGACGACCCCGTCCAGCCCGACTGCGACCACCTCGAGCTCGGCCTCGCCGAGTACGTCGTCGACGCCGGCGCCGTACGTCACCGTCACCCCGCCGCCCCCGTCGGTGTCCATATCGCCCACCCCGTCAACGCCCTAGCTCATCAAACCCGTTGGTGCCCTTGGTCAGTCGACGGGACGTCGGTTCAGCGATCGCGCTGCCATGATGAGACCGAACACGATCACCGAGCCGACGACGCCGACACCGACCCGGATCGGTGTCGCGTCGGCGGCGGGCAGCTGGGGCGAGGCGACGTCCTGAGCGAGGCCGGGACTGCCTGCGGGGCCGGGGTTCTTGGGGATCAACGAGGGGTCGGGGTCGACGAGTGAGCCGACCTTGGTGCCCGGCGGCGTCGCGAAGCCGTAGTCCAGCAGGTGAGCCGCCTGCTCCCACGGTGCGATCGGCAACCGGGTGCCGTGCAGCATGATCACGACGAGCCGTCGCCCGTCGTGGTCGGCGGCGCCCACGAACGTCTGGCCCGCGTCGTCGGTGTAGCCGGTCTTGCCGCCGAGCGCGCCCGGGTAGTTGTAGAGCAGCTGGTTGTCATTCTCGAGCTGGTATCCCGGGCTGTCCTCGCCGCCGTCGCGGGCCGGGTGGCCGGGGAAGTCGTAGGTTTTGGTCGAGACGATGTTGGCGAAGACGGCGTTCTGCCAGGCGTAGCGGTAGAACAGCCCGAGGTCGTAGGCCGACGTGCTCATGCCGGGTCCGTCCAGACCCGACGGGGTGGCGGCGCGGGTGTCGTGCCCGCCGAGCTTGCCCGCCAGGTCGTTGATCTTCTGCACGGCGGCGTCCATCCCGCCGATCTGGACGGCCAGCGCGTGGGCGGCGTCGTTGCCAGAGTGCATCAGCAGGCCGTGCAGCAGGTCGTTGACGGTGTACTTGCCGCCCTGGTCGACGCCGACCCGGGTGCCCTCGGCGGCGGCATCGTCCGCCGTGCCGATGACCTGCTTGTTGATCGGCAGCTCCCGCAGCGCCTGCGTGGCGACGAGGACCTTGATGATGCTGGCGGGACGGTGCCTGCCGTGCGGATCGCGGGCCGCGATGACGTCGCCGGAGTCGAGGTCGGCGATCAGCCACGCGTCGGCGGACACGTCGTCGGGAACGGGCGGGGTGCCGGGTGCGGCGACGATGCCGCAGCCCGACAGCGCGTCACCACCGAGCGGCTTGGCGGGGACCGGGAGCGGCTGCGGAGGATCGCCGGACTCGGGCACCTCCGACGAGTCGACGGCGGGCGGGGTGGTGACCCGGTAGGGGCAGGCGTCGTCGGCGTGGGCGAGGGCCGGGCTGCCGAGGAGGCAGAACCCCACCAGGAAAGGCGTCGCTGCCAGTGCGGCAACGCGTCGTGACAGGGTCGGGAAGGTCGCCATGGTGGTTGCAGATTAAGGGAAGGACGCCCGTCGGCCGGGTTGCCACGCTGTTACCAGAGTTGCCATTGCGTCCCACGAGGTCAGCGCGCAGGCGCCAGCGTAGCGACGTTCCGCTTGATGGCCGACAGTTCGGCGCCGGTGTGCAGGCGCCCCGCCCGCACCACGCCCATCACCGACGAGAGGTGGGCGGCGTCCTCGAGCGGGTCGTCCCGCAGCAGCACCAGATCGGCGTCCCGCCCAGGTTCGACGGTGCCCGCGGTCGCGGTGGTGCCGAGGAACTCCGCGGCGTCGAGCGTCGTCATCTGCAGGATGCGCAGCGGCGCGAGGCCCGCCCGTGCCAGCTCGCCGAACTCGCGGTGCAGGGCAAATCCCGGCACCTCCCAGACCGCGCCACCCGCGTCGCTGCCCGCCAGCATCTTCACTCCAGCCGTGTCGAGGATCTTCGTCAGCCGCAGGAGAACGTCGTAGACGTCCCGGAACGTGGCGCGTTGGCCCTCGCTGAAGCGGCTGAACTTCCTCGCCGCCCCGTGCCACGTCCTGACCGTCTCGGGCGCCATGTACTTGAGATAGGGGTCCTGTTCGAATTCGCAAGCGTCGCAGAGCTGTTGGGTACGAAGCCGGATCAGCGTCGGGACGTGCCAGGTGCCCGCGTCCACGAAGACGGCGGCCAGTTCGGCGGCCCTGGTCTCGTCGAAGGTGTCGACCGCGCGCCGGAGCAGGTCGATGTCGGCGGGCTTGGCGCGGTTGACCGGGTTCAGCACGATCCTGGCCATCGCCCGGCCGACGAGCCGATCCATCACGGGCCCCTTGATCGGCGGCAGGTTCACCGCGGGCAGCTTTGACGAGGATGCCGCGACTGCCTCGACGAGAGCGGTTCGGTCGGACGAACAGGCCGCCAACATCGTCACGCCGGGACCGAGGTGCTCGATCGAATGGAAGCCCGCCCTGGCGGCCTCGGCGACGTCGATACCCGACGGGAGGTGGCCGAGCACGGGGATGCCGAGCCGGGTCGCCTCACTCTGCGCGGCGAAGTAGACCTCGGGGGTCACCGAGACGACCTTGACGAAGTCGGCACCCGCCGCGTGTTGCTCGCGCACCGCGTCGACGGCCCGCTCGACCGTGCCCGCGGTGAGTGGTGTCAGCAGGTCGCCCGGCAGGGCGAGCAGCGAGGGGGAGTCCTCTGGGAGGCCGAGTTCGCCGGCGCGGCGCTTGGCGAGAAGGCTGGACGAGCCGCTCATCTGCCGGAATCCGGTGACGCCGCTGGCCAGCATGAGAGCCAACGCGCTGGTGGGATCCTGCGCGCCGAGCGGGTGGGCGTGCATGTCGGCATAGCCGGGCACCACGTACGCGCCCGGCATCGCGACGACCTCCGAGACCGGGGCACTGGTGTCGTCGCGGGGTCCGACCGACGTGATGGTGCCGTCGCCGATCGCGACGTCGCAATCGGGCGTCAGCGATCCCGTGCGCACGTCGACGACGGTGACGCCGCGAAGTGTGAGCGGACGCAGATGCGGTGTCATCCGCCCGACGGTAACCGCCGAACCTGGATACCAGCCGGGCCAGTCGAATTCGCGCTAGATGTCGAAGTACGCGATCGTCGGCGCCCCGATACCCGCCAGCCAGACCCGATTGCCCTCCTGGACGACACCGGTCGTCGACCCGAAGGCCGAATGCTTGAGCCGCAGCTGACTCAGCACCCTGCCGTCGTCCGGGTCCACGGCGATCAACCAGACCAGCGGCTTGACGTCGGGGAGTGCGCCATAGGGCAACCGCCACAGGAGCTTGCGCAGCCCCGGCGCCTTGGGCGTCAGCCACTCGGTGAGGGCGTTGCGGTCCGACACCATGGCGACCCAGATGCGGCCGTCCGGCGCGGTCGAGATGTTGTCGGGGTAGCCGGGCAGCCACTCCGCCAACGGCGTTACCGTGCCTGCCTTCGGCCCCGTCAGCCAGTACTTGGACACCCTGGCGCCGGTGGTCTCGGCGAACACCACGGCCGACTCGTCGGCGGTGAGCGTCACGCCGTTGGCGAAGTGCAGTCCCGACGCCAGGCGCGTGACCGTGCCGTCCGCATCGCGCCGGAACAGCGACCCCGACCCACGCGCCTCGAGTACGGCGGCCTTGTAGAACTCGTAGTGGAAGCGATCCGTCGACTCGGTGAAATACAGTGTGCCGTCCGAGGATTCGACCACGTTGGAGCAGAACGTCAACGGCCTGCCGTCGAACTCGCTGACGAGCGTCTCGACGTCGCCGGTCGCGGTGTCCATCGCCAGCAGCCCGCGATGGCTGTCGCAGATCAACAGACGGCCGTCGCGGGCCACGGCCAGCCCGAGGGGTCGGCCACCGGTGTCACCGACCACCTCGTGCGACCCGGTCGCCGAGTCGATGCGCATGATCTGGCCGTCGATGACACCGGTGTACACGCCGCCCTTGCCGTCGACGACCACGTCCTCTGGCGCGAAGCCCGGCAACGCGATGATCCGCAGCTGCCGGTCGAGGTCGGGTGCGGAAAGCGGCCGTGACCGCGGAGGCTGCCAGCGGACGGGGTCGATGGACGGCTTGGTCGCGGGAGTCATCCGCGCGACGTTACCGGGGGCTTTAGAGAAGTCGCCCGGCTTCGCTCAACACGCCGTGCAGGATCCCGTAGATGTCGTCGAACTCCTTCTGGCCGCAAATGAGCGGCGGAGCGAGCTGCACGACTGGGTCGCCACGGTCGTCGGCACGGCAGTACAGCCCGGCCTCGAAGAGCGCAGGGGTGAGGAAGCCGCGGAGCAACCGCTCGCACTCCTCGTCGTTGAACGTCTCCTTGGTGGCCTTGTCCTTGACGAGCTCGATGCCGTAGAAGAAGCCCTCGCCGCGGACGTCACCGACGATCGGCAGGTCGTAGAGCTTGTCCAGCGTTGCCTTGAACGCCGGGGCCATCTCCTTGACGTGGTCGTTGATGCCCTCGCGCTCGAAGATGTCGAGGTTGGCCAGCGCGACCGCCGCCGACACCGGATGCCCGCCGAAGGTGTAGCCGTGGCCGAACACGGTGGAACCGTCGTTGAACGGTTCGAACAGCCGGTCGCTGGCGATCATCGCGCCGATGGGCGAGTAGCCCGAGGTCAGTCCCTTGGCGCAGGTGATGATGTCCGGCACGTAACCGAAGTCGTCACAGGCGAACATGGACCCGATCCGGCCGTACGCGCAGATGACCTCATCGGACACCAGCAGCACGTCGTACTCGTCGCAGATCTCGCGGACCCGCTCGAAGTATCCGGGCGGAGGCGGGAAGCACCCTCCCGCGTTCTGCACCGGCTCGAGGAAGACCGCAGCGACGGTATCGGGGCCCTCGAACTCGATGGCCTCGGCGATGCGGTCGGCGCAGTAGCGTCCCCACGCCTTGGGATCGGTGCTGAACTGCTCGGGAGCCCGGTAGAAGTTGGTGTTGGGCACGCGGAAACCGCCGGGGGTCGGCGGATCGAAAGGCGCCTTGAACGTCGGGATGCCGGTGATGGCGAGTGCGCCCTGCGGCGTGCCGTGATAGGCGATCGACCGCGAGATCACCTTGTACTTGCCCGGCTTGCCGGTCAGCTTGAAGTACTGCTTGGCGAGCTTCCATGCGCTCTCGACGGCCTCGCCGCCGCCGGTGGTGAAGAAGACGCGGTTCAGGTCGCCTGGCGCGTAGTTCGCGATGCGCTCGGACAGTTCGACGGCGGGCGGCGTGGCGAACGACCACAGCGGGAAGAACGCCAGCGTCTCGGCCTGCTTGGCGGCCGCTTCGGCCAGTTCGGCGCGGCCGTGCCCGACCTGGACCACGAACAGGCCGGACAGTCCGTCGATGAACTGCTTGCCGTCGCTGTCCCAGATGTGGACACCCTCGCCGCGGGTGATGATCGGCGGCGTGATGTCGTCGCCGTGGCGGGCGAAGTGGCCCCAGAGGTGGCGCTTGGCCTTCGCGGCCATGTCGGTGTATACGGTTGGATCTGAATCGATCAGTGTCATCTAGTGCCCCAATTGTATTGCTGTTTAACGAGTTTGAGGTAAACCAAAGTTTCGGTGGATATCACCCCTGGGACGGCGCGGATCTTGGTGTTGAGGAGGTCGAGCAGATCGCCGTCGTCCTCGCAGACCACTTCGACGATGGCGTCGAAGGACCCGGCGGTGAGCACGACGTAGTCGACGGATTCGATGTTGGCGAGCTTGTCGGCGATCTTGGTGGTGTCACCGGTGCAGCGGATGCCGATCATCGCCTGTCGTGCGAACCCGAGTTGCATCGGATCGGTCACCGCGACGATCTGCATGACACCGGCATCGACCATGCGCTGGACCCGCTGCCGGACGGCGGCCTCGGACAGGCCGACCGCCTTGCCGATTCCCGCGTAGGACCGCCTGCCGTCCTGCTGCAACTTCTCGATGATCGCCTTGGACAACTCGTCGAGTTGGAAGGCGGCACCGGGTCGCGAATGGTTGATCCGCAGCGAGACGGCCCCGATGCTCGGCTGTGCGTTCGGGTCCACCATGACGACGATTGTGCACGGAATCCGTCGTTCCAGGCAACCAAAGCCATGAAATCGTTCGTTTTGCACATCCGTCACGGCGGTAATGCGTAGCCCGTCTTCTTGGGGTCCGATAGCGTGCACGTCATGAAGATCGCGAGCAGCTGGATCGACGGCGCCGAGGTGACCACCGGCGGCGGCATGCATCAGGTCATCGATCCGGCGACGGGAAACGTCGTTGCCGACTGTGCCCTGGCGACACCTGATGACGTCGACGTCGCCGTGGCGTCCGCGCGGTCGGCGTTGCCCGCCTGGGCCACCGCGACGCCCGCGGAGCGTTCCGCGGTACTGGCCAAGCTGGCGCAACTGGCGGGTGAGCATGCCGAAAAGCTGGTGGCCGAGGAGGTGAGCCAGACGGGCAAGCCGGTCCGGCTCGCTCGAGAATTCGACGTGCCGGGCAGCGTCGACAACATCGACTTCTTCGCAGGCGCCGCCCGACACCTCGAGGGCAAGGCGACCGCCGAGTACTCGGCCGACCACACCTCCAGCATCCGGCGCGAGGCCATCGGCGTCGTCGCCACCATCACGCCGTGGAACTACCCGCTGCAGATGGCGGTCTGGAAGGTCATCCCCGCGCTGGCCGCGGGGTGTTCGGTGGTGATCAAGCCCGCCGAGGTGACGCCGCTGACCACGTTGACGTTGGCTCGGCTGGCGAGTGAGGCCGGCCTGCCCGACGGCGTGCTGAACGTCGTCACCGGCGCGGGCGGCGACGTCGGCACCGCATTGGCCGGACACCGCGACGTCGACCTGGTGACGTTCACGGGCTCGACGGCCGTCGGCCGCAAGGTGATGGCGGCCGCCGCGCAGCACGGCCATCGCACCCAACTCGAACTCGGCGGCAAGGCGCCGTTCCTGGTGTTCGACGACGCCGATCTCGACGCCGCCATCCACGGGGCGGTCGCCGCGTCGCTGATCAACACGGGTCAGGACTGCACGGCGGCCACGCGCGCGATCGTCGCCCGCGACCTCTACGACGACTTCGTGGCCGGCGTCGGCGAGCTGATGAGCAAGATCGTCGTCGGCGATCCGCACGATCCCGACACCGACCTCGGACCGTTGATCACCCACGCGCACCGGGCCAAGGTCGCGGGCATCGTGGACCGCGCACCCGGCGAGGGGGGCCGGATCGTGACCGGCGGGGTGGCACCGGATCTGCCGGGCTCCTTCTACCGGCCGACGCTGATCGCCGACGTCGACGAGCAGTCCGAGGCCTACCGCAGTGAGATCTTCGGGCCCGTGCTGACGGTGCGCTCGTTCACCGACGACGACGACGGCATCCGGCAGGCCAACGACACGGAGTACGGGCTGGCGGCCTCGGCGTGGACCAGGGACGTCTACCGCGCCCAGCGGGCGTCGCGCGAGATCCACGCGGGCTGTGTGTGGATCAACGACCACATCCCGATCATCAGCGAGATGCCCCACGGCGGTGTCGGCGCGTCGGGCTTCGGCAAGGACATGAGTGACTACTCGTTCGAGGAGTACCTCACCATCAAGCACGTGATGAGCGACATCACGGCGAATGCCGAAAAGGACTGGCACCGGATCATATTCAGTAAGCGCTGACAGGTGGGTACCGTGCTGCGGGACGTCACCGACGCCGACTGGCCCGGTGTCACTCTGCTCACCGCCACCAGCTTCGGCTCCTTCTGGCATGCCGAGACGATCGCTGCCTGGCGGACCCAGATGCCGCCGCGCAGCTCGGTCGTCGTCAGCGACGGTGACGACATCGTGGGCATGGCGCACTACCTCGACTTCGAGCTCACGGTTCCCGGCGGCGCGACCCTGCCCACGGCGGGGCTCACCTGGGTCGGCGTGGCGCCGACGCACCGACGCCGCGGGCTGCTCCGCGCGATGTACGCCGAGTTGCACGACCGCATCGCCGACGCCGGCTATCCGCTGGCGGCGCTGACGGCCTCCGAGGGCGGCATCTACGGTCGGTTCGGCTACGGCGCCGCGACCACCGACACCGAGCTGACGATCGACCGACGGTTCGCCCAATTCCACCGCGACGCCATCGATCCCGGCGGGGTACGCATCGTGCGGCCACGCGAGCACCGCGACGAGCTCGCCGAGATCTACGAGCGCTTCCGCAGAATCACGCCCGGCGCCATCGCGCGGTCGGCGCCGTTGTGGGACGACCTGCTCGCCGACTGGGAGGACTCGCGGGGCGGCGGCACGGCGTGGTTCTGCATGCTGCACGCCGACGGCTACCTGCTCTACCGCAGCCACGGCAGGCCCAGGCACGTGCGCGTCGCCGAGTTCAGGGCCGCGACGCGGGAGGCGCACGCGGCGCTGTGGCGTGCCCTGATCGGGCTCGACCTGGTGGAGACCGTCACGACGATCAGTCACCCCGCCGACCCGCTGCCGTACCTGTTCGACGATTCCCGCGTGGTGCGGACCACCGGTGCCGAGGACGGGTTGTGGTTGCGCATCATGGACGTCGTCGCGGCCCTGCAGGCGCGCGACTATCAGGGCGAGCTCGATACCGTCCTCCAGATCGATGACGGATTCCGTTCCGACGGAGGACGATTCGCACTGTCGATCTGGTCGGGTCGCGCGGAGTGCACCCGCACCGACGCGCCCGCCGAGTTCACCATGGATCTCGACGTCCTCGGCGCCGCCTACCTCGGCGTGCATCCGGTTCGCACGCTCGCGGCGGCGAACCGGATCCGCGGCGGGACCGCGGAGCAGTTGGCGCGCCTGGACGTCGCGTTCCGCAGTGACGTGCCCGCGCAGATCGGATTCAACTTCTGATCGCCGGCCTCGGTGGTCCGACTCGACGGTGCCGGGGTGTGCGCGGGACTTGGGTCGCCAGCCCCACGAACGAGCGCACCAAGGCTTTCCTGTCCACAATTCATTGACGGGCCAGTTCCATCGGGCTTCCGATCCGACCTCCAGAGGAGACAGCTCAGCCGTGCCAACACCCTCGTCGTTCACCGGCGCGGTGGCCACGCCGCACGCGGCGGCCACCGACGCGGCCACGGCCGCCTTCCGCGACGGCGGCAGCGCGATCGATGCCGCCATCGCCGCGGCTGCCGTGCTGACCGTGGTCTACCCGCACAACGTGGCACTCGGCGGCGATCTCATCGCGTTGGTCCGCACTCCCGACGGCACCGTGACGTGTGTCAACGCCTCGGGCTGGGCAGGCGCGGCGGCCGACGCCGACGCGATGCGCGCCAGACACGGCTCCGCCCTGCCCAGTCGCGGCGCCGACACCGTCACCGTGCCCGGTGGGGTTCGGGGGTGGGAGGCGTTGCGGCGCTTCGGCGGTCGGCTCACCTGGGAGCGTCTGCTCCGGCCCGCCGAGGACGTCGCCGAACAGGGCCTTCCCGTCGCGGCGTCACTGGGCGCCCACCTCGCCGATCCCGAGAACGCCGACCTGATCGGTCTCGATGACTTCGACTGGCTGTTCCGGCCGGGGGGCACGCTGCTGCGCGTCGGCGAGGAGTTGCACCAGCCCCGGCTGGCCGCGACGTTCGCCGCCCTGCGCGACGGCGGTCCCGACGAGTTCTACGGCGGTGGCCTCGCGGCGCGCTCACTGCAGTTTCTGCGTGATCGCGGGTCCGTCCTCGACACGGCTGACTTCACGGACTACCTGGTCGAGATCACCGAGCCGTTGGCGGTCGACTTCCGCGGTCTCACGGTGATGACCAGCCCGCCGAACACCCACGGGTTCATGATGCTTCGCGCGCTGCGGGCCATCGAGGAGATTGGCGTGTCCGCTCCGCTGCGCGCCGGGATCGGCACCCTCATGCGGGCGTTCCATCACGGCAACCACCTTCGGTCGACCCGGCTGGCCGACCCGCGCGTGGCGAACGTCGACGTCGACGCGCTCGTGCACGGGGACCTCGAGGCCGTCACTGCCGTTGCCGAGGCGCCGGAGCTCGTCAGGTCGGTGCCGCGCGGGGACACGGTCGGCATCGCCACGGCAGATTCGGACGGGTTGGCGGTGTCGCTCATCCAGAGCGTCTTCCATTCGTTCGGTTCAGGGCTCGTCGACCCGCAGACCGGCATCCTCTTCCACGACCGCGGGACGAGCTTCTCACTCGAGGCGGACTCACCAAACGTGTTGGCGCCCAGGAAGCGTCCGCTGCACACCCTGATGCCGGTCATGACGACACAGGACGGAGCGCTCCGGCACGTGCTGGCCACCATGGGCGGACAGGGCCAGCCGCAGATCCTGACCCAGGTGCTGTTGCGCATGCTGGACGGCGAGACGCCCGCCGACGCGGTCGCCGCACCGCGTGCCGTCGCGGGTCCGCAGGAGCACGGCTGCACGGCCGACTCCGTCGTCGTCGAGGCGGACGTCGCGTCGGATGCCGTGACGTCTCTGGCCGCGTCGGGGCTCGCAGTCGTCGAAGTGCCAAGGCACACCGAGGCATTGGGGCAGACCAACGTGGTGCGGATGACGCGCGACGGCCAGTTCACCGCGGCGGCGGACCCGCGTGCCGACGGTTCGGCCGTCGTGGTGCAGTATGCGCGACACCACCGGTCATGATGCCGTCGTGAAGAGCGCCATTCCGTTCGTCCACCGCCATCTGCACGTCTGGCTGATGATGACGCTGACCGTGGTGACGGGTGCCCTCGACGCCGTCGGCTATCTGGGGCTGGACCGCGTCTTCACCGGCAACATGACGGGCAACGTCGTCATCCTCGGCATGGGAATCGCTGCCGAGGAAGGACTTCCCGTGGCCGGGCCGCTCATCGCGCTGCTCGGCTACGTGCTGGGAGCGGCTATCGGCGGGACGGTGGTTCGTGGTCGCGTGAAGGGCTGGAGTCCCGTCATCACGGCGGTCATCTGCGTCAACGCCGTGATCCTCGCGGCCGTCGCGACGTTCCTCCTACTGGCACCGCGGTTCTCCGGCCAATCACCCGCGGGCATCGCCGCGGCTGCGACCATCGCCGTCGTGATGGGCGCGCAGGCGTCGGTCGCGCGGTTCCTCGCGGTGACCGACATGACCACGGTCGTGGTGACGTCCACCATCACCTCGTATGCCAGTGACACGCTGTTCAAGGGCGGGCTCGCGTGGTTCACCCACCGACGGCTGTGGGCGGTGGTGGCGATCTTCTGCGGGGCGCTCGTCGGCGGCCTGATGATGAAGCTGCACATCAGCGTTCCGGTGTACGTCGCCGCGGTCGCGACGCTGTGCACCGGGCTGGTGGGCCACGTCCTCTGGGAGCGCGCCGCGGTCTCCGTCTAGCTGCGCTGCCTGCGCGCTGCCGTCATGCGTGACAGCCCACCGACCAGCAGCGTGACGACGGCGGCCACCCCGAAGGAGAAGAGCGACGCGCTCATCCACGGTTGAGGCGTGAAGCCAATCGCCTGCGCGAGGTCACCCCACGCCGCCGCCCACCAGCCGACCTGGCCCGGGTAGATCAACTGATACGTCACGAAGCCCAGCGCCCACGGCGCCAGCATCACCCACCGCGACGGTGAGTTCAGGGTGAGATCCCAGCCGGTCCTGCTCGAGAAGCAGAAGTAGTCGACCGCGAGCACCGCGAACAGAGGCACGAACACCGAGCCGATCAGCGACAGGAAGCTCGCATAGCCGTAGATGTTGACCGCGAGCGCCAGCAGGGTGATGAGGACACCCACCGTGACCGCGATGATCCGTCGATCCCAGCGGGGCCGCAGATTCTGCGTCGACACGGTGGCCGAGTAGACGTTGGCGAAGGACTGATCCATCTCCCGGATGGCGAGGACGGCGAACGCCAGTCCGCCGAGGGGCACGGCGATGAACGCGGCAAAGATGTGGTCGCTGTCCGCGGCGACCGTGACCAAGGCCAGCAGTCCCAGTGCGTAGCAGGCGATCTGGGTCAGGCCGTAACCGAAGAAGGCGCCCGTGAATGCCGCGCGAGAACTCCGCGAATGTCGGGCGTAGTCGGCGGCCATCGGCACCCACGACACGGCCACCGCCACCGTGGTGTCGACCCCGATGCTGAAACCCGACCACGTTCCCTGCGTCAGCGGCGGCAGCGGAGTGGTCAGCAGTTGAAAGAACAAGTACGCCAGGGCAATTACCACGGCGACGGTGACGTACTTGCGCAGCACGCGCACCGAGCCCAGCGGGTAGAGCGACAGCCCGGTCGTGATGACGCCACCCACCAGGACGAAGACCCACTGGGGGACCGAGGGCAGCACCGTGGCGGCCGCCGTGGCGATGGTGACCAACTCGAACGTGCCCCAGCCCACCATCTGCACGATGTTGAGCACCGTCGGCAGGTAGGAGACCCGCGCACCCAGCAATCCGCGCAGCAGCACCATCGCGGGCGCGCCGGTCTGCGTTCCGGGGATCGCGGACACCGCGATCGCGGCCGCGCCGAGCGCCGTGCCGATGACCGTGGCCAGCAGCGCGGCCAGCAGGGACAGCTGAGGTGTTCCCGGCCCGCCCGGCTGGAGGACGACTGCCGCGCCGGTGAATCCGAGCAGGCTGACCCCGAGATTCCCCCACAGGCCCAGCTGATCGAACACTCCCAGTACGCGCGGCGCGGGCTCGACGAGGGTGGGTGGCACCTCGCCCGCCGTGCTGCGGGTGGATGGACGGAATCGGCGTGCGACGGTCGACATCGGAACTCACTCTCCCTACGCCGGCATTACCCGGTCAGGTTCAGGCGGTCGGCGGCTCCACAGCCACCCTCTCAGCCCGGTGCGTCCGAGCTCCCGCGTTCTAGCCCGCCAAATGTAGCGCATCCCGCCGGGGATCACCCCCGTGCGAACGCGAACCCGTCCGTCGAGGGGGTGGCGATCAGGTCGGCGCTGCGACGTGGGTCGTGCGAGACGATGAACTCGTCCTCCTGCGCCGCCCACCGATCCCAGTGCAGTTCGTAGTCGTCGCGGTCGCGGCCAGCGCCCGTCGTTTGCGGTCGGCGTCATCGGCCTCGACCCAGATCGCGAGATCGGCGAGTGCGCGACTGGCCGCGGTGAGCACCCCGACGCCCTCGACGACGAGCCTGCGGTCGGCGTCGACCACGTGCCACCGCCCTGCGGCGCCCGTGGTCCAGTCCCAACTGCGCCAGCGTCCCCGCCTGCCGTCGGCCCGCGGCAACAAAAGCGACGATCGGACGTGTTCGGTGGCCCAGGCGAGGCCATCCCACCCGGGATAGACGTCGTCCAACCGGACGAGCTCGCTGCCGGACCACTCGCCCGCGAGTTGGGTAGCCAGTGTCGACTTGCCGGAACCGGACCGCCCGTCGATCAGGACGGTGGCGGCCGAGGAGGCGACGAGGCGGCGGAGGACGTCATCGAGCACGGGAACCACATCGTTTCACGGGCCGTGCCCGCGCGTCGGCGTCAGCCGTTCTTGGTGAACTCCTCACCGGTGGCCGGGTCGATGGCCGTTTCGCCCGCGGGCAGATTCGACAGATCGGGAGAGATGACGGTCGGCATGTCGCCTGAGTCGGGCAGTCCGAAGTGGGCGACCGATCCGATGGCGGGTTCGAGGAGGAGGTCCGACCGGCGGGGCAGGGTCTCGCCCTTGAAGTAGCTCGGCGACAGCGCCCACCAGACGAACATCAGAACGACGCCGAGAACCAGCGCGCCGATGCCGACCACGGCCACGGCCCCGAAGCCAAAGATCGTGACGTTGTTTCCGTCGGCGTCGACGAGGTATTCGGGCTTGGCGTAGGAGATGAGCCCGTACACGAAGACAACCGTCAGCATGACGGCGCCGAGCAGCGGCACGACACCGCGCATCAGCACGTGACGCGCCGACTGCGTGAGCGTCTTGCGGTAGTACCAGACGCAGGCGTACCCGGTCATCCCGTAGTAGAACGCGATCATCAAGCCCACCGAGCCGATGAGAGCGAGCAATAGGCTGCTGCTGACGAGGGTGAACAGGACGTAGAAGAAGATCGAGACGGCGCCCATCACGATGGTCGAGACGGTCGGCGTCAGGTACTTGCGGTGGATGTTCGCAAACGACTTGGGCAGGGCCTTGTAGACACCCATCGACAGCGTGGTGCGTGCCGTCGGAAGGATGGTCGTCTGGGTCGACGCGGACGCCGACGTCAGGATGGTCGCCGACAGCGCGAGCAGACCGATGTGGCCGATGAAGCTGTCGCCGAAGAGGGCGGGCCCGATCGCAGAGAACACGTCGGCCGCGTTGTCGGGGTTCGTCAGGCCGGGACCGGTGTTGCCCACGCCCGCGAAGGCGATCGCCGCCACGGTCACGATGGCATAGGTGCCCAGCAGCAGGAACGTCGAGAGGACGGCGGCCTTGCCCGGCGTGCTGCCCGGGTCGTCGGACTCCTCGTTGCAGGCGACCGCGGTGTCCCAGCCCCAGTAGATGAAGATCGCGATGAGGATGCCGGGGCAGATCACGGTGCCGAAATCCAGGCCGGCCGGGGAGAACCAGGACAGCGACGGGTGCAGCGAGTCGGCCGTCCCCGATCCGGAGTAGACCCTGATCAGCGCGTAGACCGAGATGACGATCAGCACCAGCACCTCGAAGCCCAGCAGGAAGTACTGCAGGCGTGCCGAGACCTCGATGCCGCGGTAACAGATGTAGGTCATGACGACGATCCAGATGACGCCGGCGACCGTCGACCACAGCGTGCTGCTGGCGAGGTCGGCCGCCGAACTCCAGCCGAGATCACCCATGAAGGTGAACGAGTAGGCGCCTGCGATCTGCGCCAGGTTGGCCATCACGATGACGTCGGCGGCGATGATGCCCCAGCCGCCCATCCAGCCCACCAGCGGGCCGAACGCGCGCGAGGCCCAGGTGAACGTCGTTCCGCAGTCCGGCTCGGCCTTGTTCAGTTCCTGGTAGGCGACGGCGATGAGGTAGATGGGCACGAACGCCAGCAGGACGATGGAGACCGCCTTCACGCCTGCGCCGGTGGCGACGATCAGGCCGAGGACGGCGGCGAGGCTGTAGGCGGGCGCGGTCGACGCCATGCCGACCACGACGCTGGACAACAGCCCGAGGGAGCCCCCCTTGAGGCCCTTGCTGTCGACGGTTCCGCCGGTTCCCGAACTTCCCGAATCAACGGTGGTCATGTGTCATCTCCCTGCAGTCTCCTAAGACGAACTGTCGAAGAATACGGTTTCAGTTGTCAAACCGCTCGCTGACAACGAAATTAGTACTCACAGATTGTTCACAGCGACGGATGCGGTTGTCCGGTATTCGTCACCAGCGCTTTGCTGGTGACCGACGCCTCCCTCTCGCGCGAGCGTGCGTGTCGGCACGTCGACACGCCGTCGGCGATGACGCTTCGCGCACGCTCGCACGCGGATGGGTAGTTCTACGGATGCCGCACGGGGGTTCGGCAAGAGATTCTCGACGCCATGACGCCCGACTCCACGATGACCCGTCCACGAGGCGACCACCCGCGCGGTGAGTTCGCGAACGTGCTCTCGCTGACCGCACTGATCCCGATGATCGTGGCGTACGTGACGATGTTCGCGGTCCTGGGCGACGGCAACTACGCTTCGAAGTTCGAGAATGGTGAGCTACCCGCGGGGGTGGATCCCACGAGCGGACACACCGCCGCGGTGACGAGCTTGATCTGCGCTCTCGCCGCGTTCGCACTGATCGGCGGTGCGCTCGCGAGCCGGGTTACGAAGACCTCCGGTTCCGTCTTCGGGCTGCTGGTGCTGGTCGGAATGCCTTACGCACTCGTTGAATTCGTGGTCTGGCAACTGGCCTTCTGACCCGACGAGCGTGCGCGGGGTGCCACTGACGGTGGCGTGTCGGCGTACGGACACGCACGCTCGGGCAGGGACCTAGCGGGCGAACATCAACGCGCGCTTGACCTCTTGGATCGCCTTGGTCACCTGGATCCCGCGCGGGCACGCCTCGGTGCAGTTGAACGTCGTGCGGCAGCGCCAGACGCCGTCGACCTCGTTGAGGATGTCGAGACGCTCGGCAGCGGCCTCGTCACGGCTGTCGAAGATGAACCGGTGCGCGTTCACGATCGCGGCGGGCCCGAAGTACGAGCCCTCGTTCCAGAACACCGGGCAGCTGGTGGTGCAGCACGCGCAGAGGATGCACTTGGTGGTGTCGTCGTAGCGCGCGCGGTCGGTCTGGCTCTGAATGCGTTCGCGCGTAGGGGCATTGCCCGAGGTGACGAGGAACGGCTTCACCGCGCGGTAGGCGTCGAAGAACGGCTCCATGTCGACGACGAGGTCCTTCTCCACGGGGAGCCCGCGGATCGGCTCGATCGTGATGGTGAGCTGCTTGCCCGGCTTCTTCGGCAGCATGTCGCGCATCAGCACCTTGCACGCCAGGCGGTTCACGCCGTTGATGCGCATGGCATCCGAACCGCACACGCCGTGCGCGCACGACCGACGGAACGTCAGCGTCCCGTCGAGGTACCACTTGGCGTAGTGCAGCAGGTTCAGCAGCCGGTCGGTGGGCAGGCACGGCACTCGGAAGCTCTGGAAGCCTGCGGCATCCGGGTTCTCCGGGTTGAACCGGGCGATCTTCAGCGTGACCATCACGGCGCCGTCGGGAATCGGCGGGGTCGCCGAATCGCCGGTGCCGGGCTTGTCGAGCACGGGTGCACTCATCAGTACTTCCGTTCCATCGGCTCGTAACGGGTCTGGACCACGGGCTTGTAGTCCAACCGGATGTCGCTCAGCAGGTCGTCGCCCTGCTTGTAGGCCATGGTGTGGCGCATGTAGTTGGTGTCGTCGCGGTTCGGGTAGTCCTCGCGGGCATGGCCGCCGCGGGACTCCTTGCGGTTCAGCGCACCGACGACGGTCACCTCGGCCAGCTCGAGCAGGAAGCCCAGCTCGATCGCCTCGAGCAGGTCGCTGTTGTAGCGCTTGCCCTTGTCCTGCACCGTGATTCGGGCGTACCGCTCCTTGAGCGAGTGGATGTCGGTCAGCGCCTGCTTGAGTGTCTCCTCGGTGCGGAAGACGGCCGCGTTGTTGTCCATCGACTGCTGCAGCGCGCCGCGGATGTCGGCGACGCGTTCGTTGCCGTGCTCGGAGAGGATGTCGCCGACCCACGACGTCACCATCGACGCGGGTGTCTCCGGCATGTCGACGAAGTCGTGGCCCATCGCGTAATTGGCGGCGGCGATGCCCGCACGGCGCCCGAACACGTTGATGTCCAACAGCGAATTGGTGCCCAGCCGGTTGGAGCCGTGGACCGAGACGCAGGCGCACTCGCCGGCGGCGTAGAGCCCTGGCACGATCGAGCTGTTGTCGCGCAGCACCTGTCCGTGCACGGTCGTCGGGATGCCGCCCATGACGTAGTGGCACGTCGGGTAGACGGGGACGAGTTCGGTGACGGGGTCCACGCCGAGGTAGGTGCGCGCGAACTCGGTGATGTCCGGCAGCTTGGCCTCGAGAACGTCGGCGCCAAGGTGCCGCACGTCGATGTAGACGTAGTCCTTGTTGGGTCCCGCGCCGCGGCCCTCGAGCACCTCCAGCACCATCGACCGGGCGACGATGTCGCGCGGCGCGAGGTCGACGATGGTGGGGGCGTAGCGCTCCATGAATCGCTCGCCGTCGGCGTTGAGCAGGCGGCCACCCTCGCCGCGCACGGCCTCGGAGATCAGGATGCCGAGACCGGCCAGGCCCGTCGGGTGAAACTGGTGAAATTCCATGTCCTCCAAGGGAAGTCCCTTGCGGAAGACGATGCCGAGGCCGTCGCCGGTCAGCGTGTGCGCGTTCGACGTGGTCTTGTACATCCGGCCCGATCCGCCGGTGGCGAACACGATCGCCTTGGCGTGGAACACGTGGACGTCACCGGTCGCCAGCTCGTAGGCGACGATGCCGGTCGCCACCGGGCCACCCGGGGTGTCCGACAGCACCAGGTCCAGCGCGTAGAACTCGTTGAAGAACTCGACGTCGTGCTTGACGCAATTTTGGTACAGCGTTTGCAGGATCATGTGGCCGGTGCGGTCGGCGGCATAGCAGGCCCGGCGGACGGGTGCCTTGCCGTGGTCGCGGGTGTGACCACCGAACCGCCGCTGATCGATGCGGCCCTCGGGCGTCCGGTTGAAGGGCATCCCCATCTTCTCGAGGTCGTAGACCGCGTCGATGGCTTCCTTGCACATGATCTCGACCGCGTCCTGGTCGGCGAGGTAGTCGCCGCCCTTGACGGTGTCGAACGTGTGCCACTCCCAGTTGTCCTCTTCGACGTTCGCGAGCGCGGCGCACATACCGCCCTGCGCGGCACCGGTGTGGCTGCGCGTTGGGTAGAGCTTGGTCAGCACGGCGGTGCGCACCCGGGGTCCGGCTTCGACGGCAGCGCGCATGCCCGCGCCGCCAGCGCCGACGATGACGACGTCGTAGCGATGTTCGATGATCATGGGAGACCCCTCAAGAGATGTTCGGGTTGAACGTCAGCAGCACGTAGGTACCCAGCACCACCGTGAAGATCATCGACAGCGCCAGCAGGGTGTTCAGCCAGAACTTGGTCGAATCCTTGCGGGTGTAGTCGGCGATGATGGTGCGCATGCCGTTGCCGCCGTGCAGTTGCGCGAGCCACAGCAGCAGCAGGTCCCAGGTCTGCCAGAACGGCGACGACCAGCGCTGAGCGACGTAGTTGAAGTCGATCCGGTACACGCCGCCATCCCACATCAGGCCGATGAAGAGGTGCCCGAGCGCCAGGAAGACCAGGACGATGCCGGAGAAGCGCATGAACAACCAGGCGTACTTCTCGAAGTTCGGCATCCCACTGCGCCGACGCGGTGAACGCGGGTTGTCGAGGCCGGCGGGTCGGTCGTGGCTGCGCTGCAGGACGGGCGCTGGCCCGCCTCGCTCGCTGACGTGGTCGTAGGGGTTCTCGCCCTTTACTGCCCCGGTCACAGGAACCGCTCCGCCATGTGCATGCCGATGACTCCGAGCGAGCCGATGATGCCCGCGATCCAGACGCCGAGGACGACCCACAGCATCTTGCGCTGATACTTCGGCCCCTTCTCCCAGAAGTCGATGAGGATGATGCGAATGCCGTTGAGCGCGTGGTACAGCACCGCCACCACGAGGCCGGCCTCCATGAGGCCGATGATCGGCGTCTTGTAGGTATCGATGATCTCGTTGTAGGCCTGCGGACTGACGCGGACGAGCGCCGTGTCGAGCACGTGCACGAAGAGGAAGAAGAAGATCGTGGCGCCCGTGATGCGGTGCAGCACCCACGACCACATGCCTGGGTCGCCGCGGTACAGCGTGCGGCGGGGTGACGGCGACCGGGGCGCGGGGACTGTGGGATCCGCGGCTGTCTGCGTCATGTTCGAGTACTCACTTTCCACGCCTTCCAACACCTTCGGTGGACGGTCGGAATCGGCGGGTGGCCAGCGCGTACTTGCCATCAGCTCGAGCCCAAACCTGTTCGCGACTCTAAACCCAAACCGTGCGGCGAAAGAACTAGCGTGGGAGCGTTGGTGACCCCGATACCAGAGAACTTAGGGTGACCTAATCGGTTGTCACGCCGCGAAGGCGGCATTTCGGAATGGATTCAGAGATGTGCTCAAGGTGGTGGCGTGGCCCTCGAGATTAACTGGAAGTCGTTGCGGGACAGCGCAAGTGAGGTGATGAATCGGGCCTACGCGCCCTATTCGAGCTTTCCCGTCGGCGCTGCCGCCATCACCACCGAAGGCCGCGTCGTGGTCGGCTGCAATGTGGAGAATGTCTCATATGGCCTAGGTCTCTGTGCCGAGTGCTCAGTGGTCTGCGCCCTGCATTCCGGCGGCGGCGGTCGCCTGGCCGCGCTCTCGTGCGTCGACGCCTCGGGGGCGCTGCTGATGCCCTGCGGTCGGTGTCGCCAGGTGCTGTTGGAGCACGGCGGCCCCGACATGCTGATCGACCATCCGGACGGTCCGCGGGCACTGCGCGACCTCCTGCCCGACGCGTTCGGTCCCGACGACCTCGCGCGGGCGGAAAGCCGGTGACCGGGTTCGGTTTCGACGCGCCGACCGTCATCAGGACCAAGCGCGACGGCGGGGTGCTCTCCGATGCCGCGATCGACTGGGTGATCGACGGCTACACGCGCGGCGACGTCCACGACGAGCAGATGTCGGCGCTGCTGATGGCGATCTTCCTCAAGGGCATGACGCCCGGCGAGATCTCCCGCTGGACGGCCGCGATGATCGACTCGGGAGACCGTTTCGACTTCGGCGATCTGCGCCGCGACGGCAAGCCGCTGCGGTTGGTGGACAAGCACTCCACCGGAGGGGTCGGCGACAAGATCACCATCCCGCTGGTGCCCGTCGTGATGGCCTGCGGTGCGGCCGTGCCGCAGGCGGCGGGGCGCGGACTCGGCCACACCGGCGGCACGCTGGACAAGCTCGAGGCCATCAGCGGGTTCACCGCCGAGCTCTCGAAAGCCCAGATCCGCCAACAACTTCAGGACATCGGCGCCGCCGTGTTCGCGGCAGGCGACCTGGCGCCCGCCGACCGCAAGATCTACGCCCTGCGGGACGTCACGGCCACCACGGAGTCGCTGCCCCTGATCGCGAGTTCGGTGATGAGCAAGAAGCTCGCCGAGGGCGCGCGGGCGCTGGTACTCGACACGAAGGTCGGCCGCGGCGCCTTCCTCAAGACCGAGGCCGAGGCGCGGGAACTGGCCGCGACGATGGTCGCGCTGGGCAAGGCGCAGGGCATCGGCACGCGGGCCCTGCTGACCGACATGGCCGGGCCACTCGGCCTGACCGCGGGCAACGCGATCGAGGTCGAGGAGTCCCTCGACGTGCTCGCCGGTGGCGGACCCGCCGACGTGGTGGAGCTGACACTGGCGCTGGCGCGGGAGATGCTGGACGCCGCGGGGATCGACGACGTGGACCCGGCGCAGACGCTGCGCGACGGGACCGCGATGGACCGGTTCCGCGAGCTCGTCGGTGCCCAGGGCGGCGACCTGTCGCAACCGCTTCCCGTCGCCGCGCATGCGGAGACGGTGACCGCAGCGCGTGGTGGCACGATGGGCGACATCGACGCGATGGCGGTGGGACTTGCGGTGTGGCGGCTCGGGGCGGGCCGCTCGACCCCCGGCGGTCGGGTGCAGTTCGGGGCCGGGGTGCGCATCCACCGTCGACCCGGGGCTCCCGTCGCCGCGGGCGAGACGCTGTTCACGCTGTACACCGACACCCCCGGACGCTTCGAGGGGGCGATGGCGGAACTGGACGGCGGCTGGTCCGTCGGCGACGCGGCTCCGGACGCCCGCCCTCTGATCATCGATCGGATCACCTGAGGAGGAGAGCACCATGACGACGCCGTTGACTCTGGAGAACATCCAGCGGGCGCCAAAGGCCCTGCTGCACGACCACCTCGACGGTGGGCTGCGTCCCGCGACGGTGGTCGAGCTGGCCGACCAATTCGGCTACGGCGGCCTGCCCACCAAGGACGTCGACGGGCTCGCCACGTTCTTCAGGACGGCGGCGCACAGCGGCTCGCTGGTCCGCTACCTGGAACCCTTCGCCCACACGGTCGGCGTCATGCAGACCCCCGAGGCGCTGCACCGGGTGGCGCTCGAGTGCGTCGAGGACCTCGCCAACGATTCGGTGGTGTACGCCGAGGTGCGGTTCGCGCCCGAACTGCACATCGACGGCGGGCTCTCGCTCGACGCGGTGACCGACGCCGTGCTGGCAGGCTTCGCCGACGGTGAGAAGGCGGCCGCGGCCGACGGCAAGACGATCACGGTGCGCTGCCTGGTGACCGCCATGCGCCACGCCGCCAGGTCGCGTGAGATCGCCGAGCTGGCCATCAGGTTCCGCGACAAGGGCGTGGTGGGTTTCGACATCGCCGGCGCGGAGGCCGGCTACCCGCCCACGCGCCACCTGGACGCGTTCGAATACATGCGGAACAACAACGCGCGCTTCACCATTCACGCGGGCGAGGCTTTCGGGCTTCCGTCGATCCAGGAGGCGATCGCGTTCTGCGGCGCTGACCGGCTGGGCCACGGCGTGCGCATCGTCGACGACATCACCGTCCACGACGACACCGACGCCACCCTGGGCAGGCTGGCATCCATCCTGCGGGACAAGCGAATTCCGCTCGAGCTGTGCCCCAGCTCCAATGTGCAGACCGGTGCGGTCGCCAGCATCGCCGAGCACCCGTTCGCACTGCTGGCCCGACTGCGATTCCGCGTCACCGTCAATACCGACAACCGGTTGATGAGCGACACCACGATGAGCCAGGAGATGCTGCGGCTCGTCGAGGCATTCGGGTACGGCTGGAGCGATCTCGAGCGGTTCACGATCAATGCGATGAAGTCCTCGTTCATCCCGTTCCGTGAGAGGCTGGCACTCATCGACGAGGTCATCAAGCCGCGGTTCGCGGTCCTCATCGGCTGACCATCCAGGGGGACGGGGAATTGACGTGAACACCAGAGCGCCATCGCTGCCCGTGGTCTTCGTCGGCAGCGTGCTGCTGTTCGGCGCGGCCATCGTCGGCTACGAGGCCGTGAGCGCGGAATCGTTCTTCTGGAGACTGTGGCACAGCCCCTCCAGCATGGTGTTGTTCGCGTTCGCAAGCCTCCTCTTCGGTGGGTTGGCGACGCTGCTCTTCGTACTGGTGCGCGAGGTCAGACGCGCGAATCGCCCCGAGATGGCCGGCTACCGGCAGGCACTCAAGACGGGTCGGCCGTCCGGGGACGTCAGCCAGTGGCCCGACTGGATTCGCCACGACCGCGGGGTCAACCGGTGGTGGGCAGCCGGAGCCGTGTGGGCGTTCCTCTGGGCTGCCGTCGAGGTACTCAATGGGTCGTGGGCGCTCGTCGCCCCGATGTTCTTCGCCGGCGTGTACTGCGTTTGGAAGTTCTGGGACACCCGCCGACGCCTGTCGCGCCTCGCCGCCTAGACGATTTCGGCGTGAAAACCGTCGCTGAGCGAACGTTTTCACGCCGAAATCGTTAGAGGACCTGGCGGAGGCGGTCGGCGAATGCGCCTGGCGCGCCCATGAATCCACCGTGATCGCCGGGGAACTCGGTGGTGCCGATGCCCAGTCGCTCGGCGACCGCGACCGAGGTCCGATGGGTGAGCAGGCGACCCGACTCCGCGCCGAGGCCGATCACCACCCGGGACGGCGAGGCGCGCAGCGCGTCGAAGTCCGGTAGGTACTGCGTGGTGGGCGCCAGGTCGTGCACGAAGAAGCGCCTGCCCTCGGCGAGTTCCTGCTCGGGGTTCACCGGTTGGCCCTGAGGTTCGGGCGGGCCGTCGCCGAACGCGGCGAGGTCGAATCCGGCGTTGACCATGAACCTCATCCACGCGGCCTGCAGGCCCTCGGTCAGGAACGTGTCGGTGATGGCCCGGGTCGCCTCGCGCTGCGCGGCCGCGTCGGGCAGCAGTTCCAGCAGCGGGGGTTCGTGGGCCACCAGCGTGCCCACCCGGCCGGGATGGCGGACCACCATCGCCAATCCGGTCACGGCGCCGCCGCTGGACCCGAACACGTCGGCGGTTGCCACCCCGAGATCGTCGAGGATCGCGACGACGTCGTCGGCGCGGAGGTCGGGGTTGGACGGCCCCTCCTGGTCGTCGACGGGGCTGCCCGCGAAGCCACGTGGGTCGTAGGTGACGACGGTGTGGTCGACGGCCATGGCATGGGCCAGCGGCGCGAATTCCGCTGCGGCCATGGGGGAGCCGATGACGAGGAGCGCGGGACCCCGTCCGCGCACCTCGTAGTGCAGTCGGGCGCCCGGCACGTCGATGGAGCGGGAGATGAGGCCGTCAGTCGTGGTCATGCCGGTGTTGACCGGCCGGTGCGCCGAAACTCATCGTCGAACGTCGCCGCGGGGCTGAGCAGGTCCCTCGCCCGCAGTGCCAGCCAGAACTCGGCGATGGTCGCGGTGTCGGTGATGCGGCGACCGGTGATCTCCTCGACCCGCTGGATCCGATACACCACGGTCTGCCGGTGCACGCCCATCGCCTTCGCGGTCCTGACCCACGACCGGTCGCATCGCAGGTACGCGTCCAGCGTCGGCACCATGTCGCCGGCCCGCGAGGCGTCATAGGCGATGAGCGCGCCCAGCACGCGGTCCACCACGATCTGGGCCTCCTCGGTGTCGCGCAGCACCGACAGCAGCGTGACGTCGCCGTAGCGGGCCGTGCGGTCGGGGGTGCTGTCGGCGGCCCGCATCGCCCACGTCGCCTCCCTGACGGCGGCGGGGCCGCGGCGCGGATGCCCGAGCGGGTCGCTGACGCCGATCGCGGCGCCGGGGCCGACGCGGTGGCGCAGCGCGGAGAGCGGACCGTCGCCCCCGGGCACCAGCGCGTACAGCACGGGACCCCGCCGCAGCAGCAGGTGCGCGACCTGGCGACGGCCGAGGCTGACATGCAGGTGCCGCTCGGCGCTGGTCGAACCGCCCGAGACGGCGATCAGCACGCAGTTCGGCGGCCTCAGGCCGCGGTCGGTGAGCACGCGGGCCGACTCGCTGCCCGTCGACCGTCCGTCGCACAGCGACGCGAGCAGCTCGGCGCCGATCCTTCGGTCGTGTTCGCGCCGCACGTTCTGCTGGGCCAGCAACACCGCCATCGCCGACGCCAGGTGCTGCAGCTGCACGACGTCGGGCGGCGAGGCGCGAAAACCGTAGGCGACCAACACCGTCGGCTCCTCGTCGGGCACCTCGACTGCCAGTGCGCGTTCGTCTCCCGCGGCGACGTGCAGCACGCCCGGCACGGCGCCCCGTCGTCCGGCGATCTCGTCGGTCAGCGCGCGGCGCAGGGCCTCGGGCACCCGGTCCGACGAGTCGAGGGCGACCTCACCGGTCGCCGCGTCGAGAACCGCGAGCCGGCATGCGACGTCGCGGCCGAGTTGTCCGAGGGCGTTCTCGGCGCCCGGGTGGTTCACCGACTGACGGATCACCTGGTAGACGCGTTCGGTGACGGCGATGCGTCTGCCGTCGTCGCTCTCCGCGCCGCCGGCGACGGCCCGCCCGATGGCCGCGAAGCCCACCGAGTAGGGCACCAGGAGCACCGGGAACGCCAACTGGTCGGCGAGTGCGACCGCAGCGGTCGTCAGGTCGGGCGTCGCCGAGTCCAGCCCGATGACGATGCCGCAGATGCCCTTGTCGGCGAGGCCGCGGACGAGCGCGGTCTGGCCTGCTGCCGTCTCGGGCAGCGTGCGGCCGTTCTTCATCAACAACTCGCCGCCCGCCAACCACGACCACGGTTCCTCGAGGTCGGAGGTCTGCGCCCACGACACCGGTCGGTCCAGCCCGCCCGCGCCTGCGCGCACCGCCAACCTCAGGTGGGGAATGTCGACCAGATCGGTCAGCCGATATGCCATCGCAGCCTCCGCGGATATAGACGATCATCCAAACACGTCGAGCAATATCAGACGATCGACGGGTTCTGTTCTGGCGTGATCGGGTGCAAGGTCGCTGCAACCCGTCACGAGGAGCAGCGATGACCGACCCCAGTCCCAGCACCACGGTGTCCCCGGCCGACTCGCCGTCGAGGCTGAGCCGGGGGTTCAGCTTCCGGTCCGCTCTCGCGCTGGCCTTCGCCGACGTGTCGCCGATCGCGGCGGTGTACGCGATCTTCACCCTCGGGCTGTTCGCCGCGGGGCCGAAGTTCTTCTGGGCCTTCCCGATCGTCCTGGTCGGCCAGTTGCTCGTCGCGGGCGTCTTCGGTGAACTGGCCTCGCGGTGGCCGTACGCGGGCAGCGTCTACCAGTGGTCCCGGCACGTGCGGGGGACGACGTCCGGCTGGGCCGCGGCCTGGGCGTACATGTGGGGTCTGACGATCGCCCTCGGCACGCTGTCGTATGCCGCGAGCGGATTCCTGCTGCAGATCTTCGGCGTCGGTGAACCGTCGCGATGGCTCACGGCGACGGTCGCGATCGTCATCATCGCACTGGGCACCGCGGTGAACATCGTGGGCCGAAAGGTGTTGAAGGTCATGGTGATCGCCAGCATCACCTGCGAGGTCGTCGGCTCGGTGGGACTCGGCATCGTGCTGCTGCTCTTCTACCGGGAGAACCCGTTCTCGGCACTGTTCTCCAGCGCGGGCATCCCCGATGCCGCGACCTGGACGTCGGGCCCGATGCTGCTGGCCGTCGCGTTCGTCGGCTGGTCGTTCCTGGGCTTCGAGGCGGCGGGCTCGGTCGCCGAGGAGGTCGACGATCCGGAGCGCAACGTGCCCAAGGCGATCATTCTCGGCCTGCTGCTCGTCGGGCTGGTGGTGATGTTCTCCAGTGCCGCACTGATTCTCGCCATCCCGAACCTCGACGAAGTGGTGGCCGCCCAGACCGGTGACGTGGTGTCCCAGACGCTGACGACGCACCTCGGCGCCGGAATCACCAAGCCGCTTCTGGCGATGTTCGTGATCGGGTTCCTGTCGAGCTTCCTGGCCGTGCAGGCGGCGGTCTCGCGCTGCATCTGGGGCGCGGCGCGAGACCGCAGCCTCCCCGGATCGACGATGCTCGGCAAGCTGGCGGGCCCGGAGCGGTTGCCCGTCAACGCGATTGCACTGACCGCCGTGGTCGCCGTCGTCTTCATCCTGCTCGCCGGGTCGCAGTTCTACAACATCCTGGTCAACTTCAACATCATCGGCTTCTACATCGCCTTCGGCGTGCCCGTGATCGGCGCGGCCATCGCCCGAATGACGGGCAAGTGGCAGCCCGGCCCGTTCAACCTCGGTCGCTGGGGTGCACCCGTCACGTACGTGGCGTCACTCTGGATCATCTTCGAGACCGTCAACGTCGCATGGCCGCGGACCCAGCCCGGCCAGCCCTGGTTCATCAACTGGGCAAGCGTGCTGACCACCGCGGTGCTGACCGTCGTCGGGGTGGCGATCTACCTCGTCGTGCGACGCAACATCGAGGCGCCCGTCGGGGAGCGCTTCGCGCGGGAGTCCGACACGACGGCACCGGGAACCTGATGTCGCGCAACGCCATCGTCACCGGTGCGGCGTCCGGGATCGGCGCCGCCGTCACCGCGCTCCTACGCGACGAGGGCTGGACGGTCGCAGGCGTCGACCTGTCGGACTCGGCCGATGACGTCTGCGACGTGTCGGACCCCGCCGCCGTGCGTGCCACGGTCGCGAGGATCCGTGACGACGTCGGGGAGATCGACGCCCTGGTGTCGGCGGCCGGACACTACGAGATGACGCCCGTGTCCGAGATCTCCGCGCAGGCGCTGCACCGGATGCTGCGCGTGCACCTCGGCGGCCTGCGCAACACCGCCAAGGCCGTGCTGCCCTCGATGCTCGGACGTGGATCGGGTGCGATCGTCGCGGTCACCTCGGAGCTGGCCATCGGGGGAGGTGACGGAGACGCGCACTACGCCGCGGCCAAGGGGGCCGTCATCGGGCTGGTGCGCAGCCTGGCCGCCGAAGTGGCGAGCAGGGGAGTGCGGATCAACGCCGTCGCCCCAGGCCCCACGGACACCCCGCTGCTGGCCGTCGACTCACCATGGCGCGCAACGGAATACCTGAACACGCTGCCCAACCGCCGGCTCACCAGGCCCGACGAGGTGGCCCGCGTCGTGGAGTTCCTGCTCGGGGCCGGGTACTGCACCGGCGAGATCGTATCGCCCAACGGCGGGGCGGTGATCTGATGGCGGACAAGCCCTTCGAGGGCAGGCTGGCCCTCGTGACAGGCGCCGCCCAGGGCATCGGCGCGGCGATCGCGCGCCGCCTCGCCCAGGGCGGGGCCGAGGTCGGGGTCAACGATCTGCGCGACGGCGCTGCGCTCGCCGAGGTGGTCGCGGACACGGGGGGATTCCCTGCGGTCGGCGACATCTCGGCTCCCGCCTTCGCGGACCTCGTCGACGGCATCGAGGCACGGCGCGGCCGCCCGATCGACCTGCTGGTGTGCAATGCGGCTTACATGAGCATGGCCCCGTTCACGGACGACGAGCGCCTGCGCGAGGAGCAGTGGGAGGACGACGAGGACGACTGGTGGAAGGTCGTCGACACCAACCTCGCCGGGACCTTCCGGACCATCCAGGCCGTGTTGCCGGGGATGCGTCGCGCGGGCGGCGGCAACGTCGTCGTGATCGCCTCGGAGTGGGGCGTCATCGGATGGCCGGAGGCCAGCGCGTACGCGGCCTCGAAGGCGGGCCTGATCTCACTGGTCAAGACGCTCGGGCGCGAACTCGCGCGCGAGAACGTCGTCGTCAACGCGATCGCGCCAGGGGTGGTCGACACGCCGCAACTACTCGTCGACGCAGATGCGGCAGGGGTCGACCTCGCCGAGATGCATCGTCGCTACGCCGCGGACATCCCGATGGGGAGAATCGGACGGGCCGAGGAAATCGCCGATGCGGCAGCACTCTTGGCGCGCAGTGACGTCGGCGCCATGGTCGGCCAGACACTACAGGTCAACGGAGGATCGACGCGGTGCCGGGTATGAGCGACGACATCAGGGGACAGGCCGACGGTCAGGCCATTCCCCGCTACGCAGGCCTGACGACCTTCGCGCGGCTGCCGCGACGCGAGGACGTCCCGAGATGCGACGTGGCGGTCGTCGGCATTCCGTTCGACTCCGGTGTCACGTACCGGCCTGGCGCGAGGTTCGGGCCGTCCCACATCCGGCAGGCATCCCGGCTCCTGCGGCCGTACAACCCGCAACTGAAGGTCTCGCCGTTCGCCAACCAGCAGGTGGTCGACGCGGGCGACCTGGTGGCCAATCCGTTCGACATCTCTGCTGCGGTAGCCGAGATCGAGGCACAGGCAACGGAATTGATCGAAGCGGGAGCCCGGCTGGTCACCCTCGGCGGCGACCACACCATCGCCTACCCGCTGCTGCGCGCGCACCACCGACGGTACGGCCCGGTCGCGCTGGTGCACTTCGACGCCCACCTCGACACGTGGGACACCTACTTCGACGCTCCGGTGACGCACGGAACGCCGTTTCGTCGCGCGGCCGAGGAGGGGCTGTTCGTTCCCGGTCACAGCGCGCACGTCGGCATCCGCGGATCGCTCTACACGCCAGACGATCTCGTCGAGGACGCCGGGTTCGGCTTCACGGTCGTGCACTGCGCGGAGTTCGAACGCCGGTCCACCGACGAGGTGATCGCGCAGTTGCGTGCGCAGATCGGTGATCGCCCGCTGTACGTGTCGGTCGACATCGACGTACTCGACCCCGCCCATGCGCCCGCGACCGGCACACCGGAGGCGGGCGGCATGACCAGTCGGGAACTGTTGGCGATCGTGCGCGGCTTCGACGGTCTCGACCTGGTGGGCGCCGACGTCGTCGAGGTCTCGCCCGCCTACGACCATGCCGAGATCACGGGCGTGGCCGCGGCTAACCTTGCCTACGAGTTCATCTCGCTACTCGCCAGGAGGGCCGCATCGTGAGCGTGCCTGCCGCCCCGATCGAATGGCCGGGCGCCGCGCGGTGTGCGGCGTCGTTCAGCTTCGACGTCGACGCGGAGTCGGCGATGCTCGCCGTCGATCACGGCACCGCCGACCGCATGTCGGCCATCAGCCACCAGGCGTACGGCCCGCTGGTCGGGGTGCCCCGCATCCTCGAGATCCTCGCCGCCCGCCGGATCACGTCGACGTTCTTCGTCCCCGGTTACACGGCGCTGCGGTATCCCGACGTCATCCGCAGCATCGTCGCCGAGGGGCACGAGATCGCCCACCACGGCTACCTGCACGAGGCCATGGCCGGATTGTCGGCCGACGAGGAGGCGGCCATCCTCGACCGCGGCTCCGACGTGCTCGAGAGGGTGACCGGAGTCCGGCCGGTCGGCTACCGCGCGCCGATGTGGGAGCTCAACTGGCACTCACCGAAACTGTTGCAGGACAGGGGTTTTCTCTATGACAGCTCGCTGATGGACGCCGATCACCCCTACGAGCTGGCCGTCGGGGACGGGTCGCTGGTCGAGATCCCGATCCAGTGGGCACTCGACGACTGGGAGCAGTACTGCTTCGTGCCGGACTTCTCGGGCACCGGGTTGATCGAGAGCCCCGTCAAGGTCGCCGAGATGTGGCGGCTCGAGTTCGACGGGCTTCGCGCGGCGGGCGGCTGCTTCGTACTGACCAACCACCCGTTTCTGTCGGGAAGGCCGTCACGGGCCGCCGCGCTGGAGGGTCTGATCGACTACGTGTGTTCCCACGACGACGTGTGGGTCACGCATCTCGGCGCGATCGCCGAGCACGTCCGCGGACTGGGGCTGACTCCTCGTTCGGTGCAGCGGCCCGATCCAGCCGACTTCTGACCCTCACTCCTCGCGCAGGCGGGACTCCACGAACGTCTCGATCTTCTCCCACTGCTCGACCGCCTTGGCGTACGGCGCGGCGGGTTCGTCGACGGTGTCGGGGGACAGCACGTGCGCGATGAACGCTCCGAGCGGCTGGCCGGCGTCGAGGGCGTCCTCGACGGTGGTGTCCTCCGCGTAGTCCGCGACGTCGCGGACCAGTTCGACGGCGAGGTCGAGCTGGTCGACGTCCACGGCGTCCGGCCCGTCGGCGATGTCGTCGGACAGGGTGCGCAGCACGTAGACGTTGTCGTCGGTCACCCTGATCTGCAGTGAGCCGTCGGTCGCGGCCGTCTTGATGTCGTCGAACGTGCTGAGGTCGGATAGGTCGCTCTCGTGCTCGTCGGCCAGGTACCGCGCCAGCGAGCGCTCCGAGCCGAAGACGCTGATGCGGCCGTTGCGGCCGAGGAAGATCGGCTGGTCGTCCAGATAGCAGCGCAGCGTGTAGTACGTGCCACCGCGGGTCAGCAGGCGGATCGGATCGATGCCGACGTGCGCCCAGAAGTCCTCGTCACTGCCGAGAACCTGGTCGGTGGCCTGCGCGGTCAGGGCCGCCTCCTCGTCGTCGGTGTCCACCTCGTCGTCGATGACCAGCTCCTCCGGTTCTTCCTCGACCTCCGGCTCGGGGGCGGGTTCGGCGAGTTCGGCCTCGGCCTTCTCCGACGCGGCGGCGTCCACGTCTGGGGTCGTGACGATCTCGTCGATCGCGTCGACGACGCCGTCCCAGCCGCGGGCGATGACTGCCTCGATCTCGGCCCAGCGCTTGCGGCCCGTGCGCCCCTCGAACGCCTCGAGGCCGCCGCCGAGCGACCCGAGGACGGGATTGCCGTTGAAGAACCTCGACACCACGGGAAGGTCGCACACCGAGCCGACCGCCTGGACCACCGACAGCGCACGCAGCAGGGTCCCCACCGACTCCTCGGTGGGCTTCTCGGCGGCCAGCTCGGGCACGCCGATCAGGTCGTGCTGACGCTCTTCGCCGGGATCGAGGCGATGTGCCGACGACTCCGTCAGCGCGGTCCACGCCGGGTGATCGGTGAGGTCGTTGTCGCTGTTGGTGCGGACGAAGGCTGCCAGGTCGGCGACCGATTCGAAACCGTAGAGGTCGTCGTCCTTGCCGAGGAACGCCTGCCACTCGTCGTCGGCGTCACGCCATGACGGAGCCCAGAGTGTGTAGAGATCGCCCTTGGTCAGCCCGAGCCGCACAGGCACGATGTCAGCAGCCATGCGGCACAGCCTAACGACGCTTGCTGGGCGGGTTGCCGTCAGGCGGTTCGGCGTCGGGCGCACGACCGCGGCGCCTCGTGGCGCGCACGGGCCGATCGCTTGCCGGGCCCGGGTCCCGACGCCGCTCTCCCGGTCCGGAGTTACGTCTACCGGCGCGAAAATTAACGCTCTTCGGGAATTACAGCGATCAACTGTGACGATGCTGAGAAGTCGCCAAGCGTGCCTGTTATCCGCGTTGAGCGAGCTATTCAGTCAATGAAGTAACTTAACCTGGTGGGCATTGGCAACGTAAGGCTAGACTGAGCCGATAATTGACGAGGATGTCAGGCAAACGGGCGGTACGACGTCGCGTCGGCTCGGCATCACGGGGGTGAGTCGGTGATCGTGCGGATTCGGTGGTGGTGGGCACAGCCCGATCACCACGGGTGGTTCAGCTCGTACCTCCAGCTCCGGCGCATGACCGGAATGACCCGCGTCGGTCTGGCGATCATCACCGCGACGTTCGCCGTCGTGCCGTTCGCGATGCTCTGGAGCTCGGCCCCGCCGGCCGGCGTCGTTCGCATCGTCCTGTCGGTGCTCTCCGCCGTCGGAGGCGGCGGCTGCGCACTGCTGTGGGCCGTCAAGTGGCCGACGAAGTCGGAGTCGGTGGTCTTCGCCGCCTGTGCCTCCGTCAGCATCGGCATGGCGGCGCTCGCCCAGAGCGACCCCGAGTTCGCCCTCCTGGCGTGCACGTCGTTCGTCGCGGTGTCGGCGTACATCGCGATCTTCCACACGCCGGTGCTCATGGTCGCCAACGCCGCCTTCGTGGTCCTGGTTCCGGTCCTCCCCACGGTGGCGGTCGCCATGGCCGACGGCGTCGTACGCGCGGTCTGCCAGTACGTCCTCGTGCTCGCGGTGAACATCGCGGTGCCGTTCGGCATCCAACTCCTCGTCCAGGCGCTCGGCGCCGACCTGTTGGAGGCCGACCGCGATCCGCTGACCGGCCTGCTCAACCGGCGCGCGTTCTACGACAGGGCGTGCCAACTGGTCACGGCGTACGGACGGTCGGATTCGCATCTGGTGGTCGCGCTGATCGACCTGGACAAGTTCAAGCGGCTCAACGACACCGAGGGCCATGCTGCGGGCGACCGTGCTCTCATCGCGGTCGGCCACGTGCTGCGCGAGCGCACCCGCGAGGGCGCCGTCGTCGGTCGGGTCGGCGGCGAGGAGTTTCTGGTCGCCGACGTGTTCGTCGACCCGCGGTCCCCCGCGCTCGGGGCGCGGTTGTGTGACGGCGTGGCGGCGCTGCCGTACGCGATCACCGCGAGCGTCGGAACGGCCAACGCCCGATGCGACCAGATCCAGGCCAGCGGCGACGCCAGCCGGGTCATCGCCGAACTGGTCGAGGCGGCCGACGCCGCGATGTACGACGCGAAGCGCAACGGCGGCAACCAATCCCGTCAACGATTCGCACCGCTCGGGGAGTACACGCGCTGAGCCTCACGCGCGGGCGAAGTGTCTCTCGCCGTCGGCGGCCAGCCTGCCGAACGCCAGCTTGAGCACCGGCGCCAGTGGACGGAAGGGCAGCGCCAACACGCTCTTCGGCTCGACGGCGACCGTCCACGTAAAGCGCGTCGCGTCGCCGCCTGCCGGTGCGATCGCGTAGTCCTCGGCGAAGTGCTTGAAGATGGGGGCGTTCGCTTCGTACACAGAGAACGAATAGCCCCTGCCCTCGTCCCAGCGGAAGAAGCGCTCGTGCACCTTGGCCAATCCCGGCGCCAGGACCACCTCGCGGGTGGTGCCGATGCCGAACGGCCGCTCGCTCAGCCAGGTCAGTGAACTGACGGTCGCGCTCCACGCGGCCAGCGACGCGTCCGACGTCAAGGACTCCCACACCCGTTCCACCGGTGCGGCGAACGTCTTGGCGTAGCGGAAGACATGGGGTGCCGACGTGAAGAAGCCCTCGTCGACGGGTTCGACTGCATACCAGCGCGTCATGGTTGAACAGCATGCCAAATGATGCGGCTCCGGCGATTGGACATCCGCGGGACGATGAAGTCATGCGCGCGGTGGTCTTCGAGGAGTTCGGCGGTCCGGTGGGCGTCCGCGCGGTCGCCGATCCGGTGCCGTCGCCCGGTGGCGTGGTCGTCGAGGTGCACGCCTCGGGTCTCTGCCGCAGCGACTGGCATGCCTGGGCGGGGCACGACGACGGCGTCGACCTGCCGCACGTGCCCGGTCACGAACTGGCCGGGGTGGTGGCCGCGGTGGGTGCCGACGTGCGGCGGTGGACGGTCGGGGACCGGGTCACGACGCCGTTCGTCTGCGGGTGCGGCGTCTGTGAGTGGTGCCGCCACGGGCAGGCGCAGGTGTGTCCCGACCAGACCCAACCGGGTTTCACGCACTGGGGATCGTTCGCCGAGTTCGTGGCCCTGCACGCCGCGGACGCCAATCTGGTCGGAGTCCCCGAGGCGGTCGACGATGCCGCCGCGGCGGCCCTCGGCTGCCGGTTCGCCACGGCCTACCGGGCGCTGCGGGCGCGGGCCCGCATCCAGCGTGACGAGTGGGTCACCGTCGTCGGGGCCGGCGGGGTTGGCCTGAGCGCCGTGCAGATCGCCGTCGCCTCCGGCGCCCGCGTGGTGGCCATCGACCGCACCCCTGCGGCCCTCGACCTGGCGCGCCGACTGGGTGCTGAGCACACGGTGCTGGCTGACGGGACCGACGTCGCCGCCACGGTCCACGATCTCACCTCCGGCGGCAGCCACGTCGCCGTCGACGCGGTCGGCTCGCCGGGGACCTGTGCCGACGCCATCCACAGCCTGCGCCGGCGTGGCCGGCACGTCCAGGTCGGCCTGCTGCCTGGTGTCGGCGGCCATCCAGCCGTGCCGATGGATCGCGTGATCGGTTGGGAGCTGGACGTTCTCGGCAGTCACGGCATGGCAAGCGTCGACTACCCGGACATGCTGGCGCTCGTCGAGTCTGGCGCGCTACGCCCACAGGACCTCGTCGAGCGCACGGTCGGTCTGGCCGAGGGGGCGCGACTGCTTCCCGGCGTCGACACCGCGTCGCCAGCGGGCGTCACCCTGATCGACCCGCGGATGCCCTGACCGCCGTGCCAAGAATCCGCCAAGACCGCTGAGCCAGCCTGACGTCGCGGCCACACTGGCGGCACGGCAACGGATCGTCGGCAAGGAGTCGGCATGAACGAGAATTCGCAGCGTCCACGCGTCGCGGCGGTGATGATCGCCGCGGTCGCGTTCACGCTGACGGCGTGTTCGGCCACGACGCCCCCGGCCCCGGCGCCGTCGACCGTGACGGTCACCGCGATGCCACCCCCGACCGTCACCGTCACCCCGTCACCGTCCTCGTCTCCAACGGTCACGACGGCACCGCCCCCCGCCGGCCAGTTCACCGGGACCGGTGCGTTCCAGTCTCCGTCCGGCAACATCCACTGCGCGCTGTCCTCCCATGGCGGCCAGTCGGGCGTCCAGTGCGAGAGCACGACCCACACCTGGACCGCGCCACCGAAAGCGGCCGAATGCCATCTGAATTGGGGCTCGCGGCTGGAACTCCACGAGGGCGGCGACCCCGACTTCGCGTGCTACGGCTAGGAGCTCCCCGCACCGGAGAGGACGCTCGCGTACGGCGCGACGTGGTCGATCGGGTCGATCACGTGCGCCAGCGAGCAGGCGGGCATCACGTGCAGCGACGCGGGCACCGGCCATCGGTTCTTCCTCGCGCGCGACACGTACCGGCTCGGGTGACGACGGCGCGTGACCTCCTGACCGCGTTCATCGGCCCAGGTATGTGGACCTCCGGATCGGCTGGGCCGTAACGCGTCCCCGGCCGAATCTGCGGGCACGAGTTCGTCATTGAGATCGCGGGCAAAGATTGACGCGCGAATCAGCGCCAATAGCTAGATCCAGCAAATTACCGCTCTGTCCAGCGATTAAGTAGCCACTGTGATCTATTCGTGATTTGCTGCGCAATCGTTACCAATTTGATATACAGGTAGTCGTGGGTCGGGGAAGGGCCACACACGCAGGAGGACTAGTGCCGAACGAATCTGGTGTTCCCGGCTGCCTCCGTTCGCTGGCCGCATCCGGTGTCGCTGCCGTCGCCCTGCTGGGCGGGCAGATGGTCGGCGCCCCCTGGGCGTCCGCCGACACCAGCGCCACCGTCGAAGCTCAGACCCAACGCATGTCGGACGCCACGCTGGCCTCGCGCCAGGACGGGTCCTACAACGCCGGAGACCAGGTGACGTTGGTCTGCTCCAAGCGCGGGCAGGACGTCTTCGGCTTATCCACCACTGCCGCCCCGGGTCGGGGGAGCGACCTCTGGTATCAGACCTCGGACGGACACTTCGTCGCCGACGTCGACCTCGCGACCAGTTCTCCGAATGCCGCGGCGCCCGACTGCGGCGCGACGGCGCAGGGTTCGACCGCTCCCCAGACCGCGACGGCGCCGCAGGCCCTGACGACGCCCCAGAGCGCGACGGCGCCGCAGGCACTGTCCGCTCCCCAGACCGCGACGGCGTCGCAGGCCCTGTCCGCTCCCCAGAGCGCGACGGCGCCGCAGGCCCTGACGGCGCCGCAGGCCATGACCGCGACCGCCACCGACCCGGTGCGAACCGTCGGCCGGACGTCGACCGTCAACCCGGGCATACCGGGCCAGTGCACCTGGGGCGCGGCGCAGAAGTGGTTCGAGGTCACCGGGTCCTATCCGGCCGTCACCGGTGATGCGTGGACGTGGCGCGAGTCGGCGGCCGCGGCCGGATGGACCGTGGTCGACGGGGCACAGGAACGCTCGGTGGTCGTCGTCCACCCCCG
>JAESGJ010000270.1_pt1 | contig 47537 bp, 38 predicted proteins | sample 9266241 | NCBI WGS metagenome assembly JAESGJ01 (sample SAMN14514841, study PRJNA621669) | algae metagenome | isolation source: Brasilonema octagenarum HA4186-MV1 and co-occurring heterotrophs from wet... | place: USA: Manoa Valley, Hawaii | collected 2009-07-20
GGTTCGCGACCGATGGGCGTGTCCACGCGTTCCGACGTTCGCACGCAGGACTCCTCAGCCAAGTCAGCGACGGACAGTGCCATGAAGCCTCCTCGACGTCCGAATCGAACGGGGTCTACGCGTGTGGCCTCATCCTGGACCGTCGATTCACCGTTTCCGAGGGCCGAAAGACTCTGTGCGCTCGCCATCAGTCCCTCCGCCTGCGCGTCCGGCAGCGAGGACCATCACCACCCCGTCGAGGACCTATGGCCCCATCCGAGGCATCCAGTTCGGTCATAGCCTTCCGAGAGGGCCGCCGGCTTGACGCACGCCTCGGAAGGATGTCCACGATGCAGGCTCCACCATCCGCCCATCCCATCGTGGTCGGCATCGACGGGTCGCCAGCGGCCCTTCATGCCGCCAGGTGGGCTGCCGTCGAGGCCACCGGCCGAGGTGTGCCGTTGCGACTCGTCCACGTGGTAGACGTCGAGGACGACGTGGACCGCAGCCTGGGCGAGGACCCGGCGGTGATCGCCCGCGACTGGCCGGACACGCTGTTCGGGCTCGAGGTGCTGCGCGCGGCTGCGGCAGCGGTGGCAGCCGAGGTCGCTGGACTGACACTGGAGACCCAAATCCTCTACGGTGAAATCGATTCCACGCTGGTCGACGAATCCGAACGTGCTGCCATGATGTGCGTCGGATCCGTCGGCATCACGCCGTACTGCCGAAGCTTGGTCGGATCGACTGCGGCGACGGTCGCCGAGCGGGCGCGCTGCCCGGTGGCCATCATCCGCCCCCAAGCCTCCACTGCGATCTCGTCGTCATCGAGCCCCCAGTGGATCGTCGCCGTCGTCGACGACATGTCCGCGGGTGACCGGATCGTGGAATGTGCTGTGGCCGAGGCACACCTGCGTCGCGCACACGTCCTCGTACTCGGCGCCCCCCGCCGTGGCCGGCAGCCCGTGCGCTACGACGAGCTGGAGCGCCAGATACCCCGGTGGCGGGCCGCTCACCCCGACGTCCACGTCTACCCCGTATCCATCCCCTCCTCGCCGGAGGCGTTCCTGGCACACCACGATGAACTCTCCGTCCAATTGGCCGTCCTGGGAGCCGGGGCCGCCACCGAAGCACCTACCCTCGTCGGCCCGCATCGACCCACTCACTCCGAGCACGACCGGCGCTCCGTTCTCGTGGTCCGATGAGCCCCATCCTCGAGGACGACACGCTCATCGGGCTGGCCAACTACGTCGCTACCCCCGAACCGGGCTGCGCAGAGGTGTCGGTCGTGGTCGCGCACCAGCAGCACGGCAGAGGCGTCGGTACCGCGCTGCTCAAGATCGTTGCACAGACCGCGCACGCCAACGGCTTTCACCACGTGATGGCACCCGTACTCCGCGAGAACCAGTCGATGCAACGCGTGAGCACGGACGCCGGTTGGCCCTACACACTGCACCAGGCCCGCTTCGTCACGACCTACGACGTCGACCTCGATGCTGCCGCGAGCGGCTGAGACGCCTTCCGAGGCGGGCGGCGATTCGACCGGCGTCACCGGGCCGTGAGTCGAGAAGGCAACGGGCCCCATCGGTCGGCAATGGACCCGACGGCGAAGGGCCCCGGAGTCACTGCGAACCGCGATGGCTGGAAGGTCGGTTCCGAACGGCGGTCGGCACAGGGCCAAAGGACCCTACACAGCCGACCGCCGGCGGCGGAATCTGAAGCCGGCCCACCCACGACATGGATGAGACATCGATGAAAGGCTCGACGTGAATCCCTCGAAGAAGACTGAAACGGCGCGAGCCGCAACGCTTCCACTGTCCTCACGCAACGAACAGAAGGCGCAGTCGCTCGGCGTGACGTCGGCCACCGGGCTGGTCATCGGTAGCGTCGTTGGCACCGGCGTGTTCACCATGCCCGCCGTGCTGGCCGGTGCAGGCACCATGAGCATCGTCGTGCTGGTCGTGGTTGCGGTCGGCGCGCTGCTGCTTGCCGTGCTGTTCGGCCAACTGACCAAACGCGTTCCCAACAGTGACGGCGGCCTCTATGCCTACGCGCGCCACGAATTCGGTGACTTCGCCGGATACCTGGTCGGTTGGAGTTACTGGATTTCCGCGTGGGCCGGAAATGCCGCCATCGTCGCGTCATGGGTGTTCTACGTCGACGCCATGCTGCACCTCGACAATCCCAGCGGGATGACGAATTGGGGCATCGCCTTGATCGGCCTGTGGGTGCCTGCAATCGTGAACCTGGTTGGCGTGCATCAGATGGCGTGGTTCCAGAACCTGACCGTCGTGCTGAAGTTCATCCCGCTGCTGTTCGTGGGATTGGCCGGCTGGCTGTTCGTCGATCAGGCTCACTTCGGGCCGTTCAATGCCACGGGCGGCAGCCTCTACAGCGGAATCGGAATCGCGGCAGGCGTGGCACTCTTCTCGTTCATCGGAGTGGAGGCCGCCGCCATCACCGCCAAGCGCGTGCACAATCCGCGCGTCAACGTCGGTCGTGCGTCGGTCATCGGAACGGCGGCCAGCGCGCTGCTGTACGTCCTCGTCACCGCCGCGGTGATGGGCCTGGTCCCTCACGGCACCCTCGTCAACACCGGTTCGCCGTTCGTCGATGCGTTCCAGCACATGTTCCCGGACACGCCGTGGGCGGGGACGTTCATCGCCGCCGTCGCCGTGATTTCGGGGATCGGCGCGCTCAACGGGTGGACCCTGATCGTGACCGAGAGTTCGCGGGCCATCGCCCAGGACGACCTCTTCCCCCGCCCCTTCGCCTGGACCGACCGCAACGGAACGGCGTGGTTCGGCATCGTGGTAGGAACCGTGTTGCCCTCTCTGCTGATGTTGTGGCGCTACCTCTCCGGTTCCGGTTTGACGGTGTTCACCTACCTGGTGAATCTGACGGTGATGACGGTGGCCATCGCGTACTTCTTTTCGGCGCTGGCCCAACTCACCTTCCTGATGACGCGCCGTGGCGACGTTCAGGCCTGGCGTTTGGCCCGCGACCTCGCGGTGGCCGGCGTCGGTGTCCTGTTCTCGATGTGGCTGACATTCGCGGCCGGTTACCAGGTCGTCTACCAGGGACTCGTGGTGATTCTCGGCGGCATGATCGTCTACGCCTTCCTCCATGCCCGCAGACAGAGGGCCAATGCGGCCGTGCCGTCTCGGGGACGCCCATCGGGATCGTCGCCGACCAAGGTCAAGGACGTCGCATGATCGACTTCGACATCGACACGACGAACCGCATCGTGCGAGTGCGCCCCGATTCGACATTGGAAGAGAAGGACTTCGCCGCGCTCGCCGCAGCTGTCGATCCCGTGATCGCGGAGGGCGGAGACCTCGCCGGACTGATCATCGACGTCGCCCACTTCCCCGGGTGGGACGGCTTCGCAGCGATGGTGACCCACGTGAAGTTCGTCCACGACCATGAAAGGCACGTCAAGAAGATCGCCGTCGTCACCGACTCCCCTCTCGGTGGCTTCGCCGAACACCTGGTGTCCCACTTCGTTTCTGCGGAGATCCGCCGGTTCCCCGCCACTGAGGTCGAACAGGCCAAGCGGTGGATCGTCGGCGAAGCGTCGGTACGGTGACCGCCGCGAGATCCCGCCTCGGGGTGTACTCGGAGGCGGGACGACTCCGGAGGGTGATGGTCTGTGCGCCGGGCCTGGCCCACCAGCGACTCACCCCCGAGAACTGCCACGAGTTGCTCTTCGACGACGTCATCTGGCTGCAGCAGGCCCGGAGGGACCACTTCGACTTCGTGGCCAAGATGACCGACCGCGGCGTCGATGTCCTCGAACTGCAGGATCTGCTCACCGAGGTGGTTGCCAAACCCGACGCCAGGGACTGGCTGCTCGATCGCAAGGTGACCGACGACCTGGTCGGGCCGGGTCTGTGCCGCGAGATCCGCGCGTGGTTGTCCGAGCTGCCTCCGGATCGATTGGCAGAGTTCCTGATTGGCGGCGTCGCGTACCAGGATGTCGTCCACGAGGTGGACAGCGCCTTCCTGTCACTGTTCGACGGGTTGGATCCCATGGGCTTCGTCCTGCGTCCGTTGCCCAACACGCAGTTCATGCGGGACAACTCGTCGTGGATCTTCGGGGGCGTCACACTCAACCCGATGTACTGGCCGGCGCGACGCCAGGAGACACTGCTCACCACGGCGGTCTACAGATATCACCCGGACTTCGCCGACGAGGCATACGACGTCTGGCTGGGCGACATCGACGGTGAAGCCATCGATCACGGACTCGGCACGCTCGAAGGCGGCGACGTGATGCCGGTCGGGAAGGGCCTCGTCGTGATCGGCATGGGCGAACGCTCTTCGCATCAGGCCATCTGCCAGGTGGCCCGCAACCTATTTGCCGCGGGGGCGGCCGAGCGAGTCTTGATCGCGAGCCTGCCCAAGACGCGGTCGGCGATGCACCTGGACACCGTGTTCACCTTCTGCGACCACGATCTGGTGACGGCGTACGCCCCCGTGGTCGACGGCATCGTGCCGATCAGTCTGCGACCCGACGACACCGCGCCGTCCGGACTGGACGTCCGGCGTGAATCACGAGGACTGATCGAGACGATCGGCGAGGCAGTCGGCGTCGACTTCAGGGTGGTCGCCACCGCTGGCGACATCTTCGGCATCCAGCGCGAACAGTGGGATGACGGCAACAACGTCGTCGCTCTCGAACCTGGGGTCGTCATCGGTTACGACCGAAACACCCTGACCAATACGGCGCTTCGCAAGGCCGGCGTCGAGGTCGTCACCATCGATGCGAGCGAACTCGGTCGCGGCCGCGGCGGTGGACGATGCATGACGTGCCCCATTCAGCGCGACCCGCTCTACACCTGATCCCACTCGCGAAAGGAATTCGGCGATGGCGTACAACAACCGAAATCGCAGCCTGCTCAGCCTGGCCCATCACACCGATCGCGACCTTCACTACCTGCTGGACCTGGCCCGTGACCTGAAGCGGGCGAAGTACTCCGGACTCACCCGAAACAGTCTGGCGGGCAAGAACATCGCGCTCATCTTCGAGAAGACCTCGACCCGCACGCGTTGCGCGTTCGAAGTCGCCGCACACGACGAGGGCGCTCATGTCACGTACATCGATCCGACCTCGTCGCACATCGGGCACAAGGAGTCGATGAAGGACACCGCGCGCGTGCTGGGCCGGATGTACGACGCCATCGAGTACCGCGGCGCCAGCCAGGCGATCGTCGAGGAGCTGGTCGAGTACGCCGGGGTACCAGTGTTCAATGGCTTGACCGACGAGTTCCATCCGACCCAGATGCTCGCCGATGTGATGACCATGACCGAGCACAGCCCAAAGCCCCTGCACGACATCGCATATGCATTCGTCGGGGACGGACGCAACAACATGGCCAATTCTCTGCTCCTGGTCGGCGCGAAGCTGGGCATGGACGTACGCATCGCCGCGCCACCCATGCTGTGGCCCGATAGGAAGCACGTGGCGATGTGTCAGGAGGCGGCTTCTACGTCCGCCGCGCGGATCACCATCACCGACGACCCCAAGGAGGCGGTCTCCGGAGTCGATTTCATCCACACCGACGTGTGGGTGTCGATGGGTGAGCCTCTGGAGACGTGGGGTGAGCGTGTCGAGATGCTGCTGCCATTTCAGGTCAACGCGCCGCTGATGGCGGCGGCCGACAACCCGCGGGTGAAGTTCATGCACTGCCTGCCTGCGTTCCACAATTCCGAGACGGAGGTCGGCGCGCGGATCGCCGAGCAGTATCCCGAACTCGCCAACGGTATAGAGGTCACCGAGGACGTCTTCGAGAGCCCTGCCAACATCGCGTTCGAACAGGCCGAGAACCGGATGCACACCATCAAGGCCGTCCTCGTGGCCGCGCTCAGCTGACGCGCGTGCGCATCGTCATCGCGTTGGGCGGCAACGCCCTTCTCAGACGCGGCGAACCCATGACGGCCGAGAATCAGCGGGCCAACGTCGCAGAGGCGGCAACCTGCATCGCCGCGATCACGCCGGGCAACCAGATCGTCATCGCGCACGGCAACGGTCCTCAGGTCGGGCTGCTTGCGTTGCAGGCCGGGGCCTACCACGACCTCGCCGCCGGGGTCGCGCCGTACCCGCTGGATGTGCTCGGCGCCCAGACCGAGGCCATGATCGGCTACGTCGTCGAACAGGAGCTCGGCAATCGGCTGCCCGAGGAGCAGTCACTGGCGACTGTGCTCACCATGGTCGAGGTCGATCCGGAAGACGTGGCATTCTCCCACCCCACCAAGCCGATCGGACCGGTGTACGACGAGGCGACCGCGAAGCGACTCGCCGCCGAGAGCGGATGGTCGATCGCGCCCGACGGCGGCGGCTATCGCCGTGTCGTGGCGAGTCCAAAGCCCAAGCGAATCTTCGAGATCGGCGCCATCCGCAGTCTGGTCGAGCATGGCACCATCGTGATCTGCGCCGGCGGCGGCGGCATCCCGACGATGTACGGCCGCGACGGCCGCCTGCAGGGCGTGGAAGCCGTCATCGACAAGGACCTCGCCTCGGCGCTGCTCGCCGAACAACTCGGGGCCGACCTCCTCGTGATCGCCACCGACGTCGACGGCGTCTACGCCGACTGGGGTTCTCCGAACCAGCGCAGGCTCAACCGAGTCACCGCCGAAGATCTCGACGGCATGGACTTCGCCACAGGTTCGATGGCCCCCAAGGTCGAGGCCGCGTGCACGTTCGCCCTCCATACCGGCAACGCCGCCGTCATCGGCTCGCTTGCCGAGATCGACCGAATCGTGGCAGGCACCGCGGGAACGCGGGTGAGCGCGCGCTCCGCCGCCGCGCTGCCCACCACGCCGAATCAGGCGGGTTGAGTCCCCGCGACCCGTCCCCTCGCGGCACCGAGAGCCGCCAATTGCCGCACCCCGTCCTCGATTCCGCGAGCCAGCGCATCAATGTCCGGAGCGCTGTCGTAGTCGGCGGTGATGCCGAAGCAGAACCGGTCGGCGTAACTGATCATCGCGATCCCGGTGCGCAACTGCAGCGCAATCGGAGGTACCGGCAGCACTTCCAGCACCTCTCGGCCCAGGAGGCGCTGTCGGCCGCAGGGCCCTGGCACGTTCGTCGCCAACGCCGTCACCGCCGACTGCGGCAATCGGGTGAGGAGTCGAATCGTCCACGCCGAGAGCGCAAATGGAACACTACCAGCCAGTGTCAGCGCCGCGTTGGCGCCCTCACGCTGACCACTGCCCTTGGCCTCGACCATTCTCTGGTGCACGATCCGCAACTGGGTGAGCGGGTCGGGTTCGTCGACGGGTAGCAAGGGCAGCATCGCCGACACCCGGTTGTCGGTGACCTCGAAGTCCTGTGCCGACCGCATCGAGACCGGCACCAGCGTGCGAAGGGCGTGCGGGCCCGGCGTTTCACCGCGCGCGAGCAACATGCTCCGGTAGCCGGCCGTGATTGCGGCCAGGGCCACGTCGTTCAGCGTCACGTCGAAGTCGCGGCTCACCTGCTTCATGACGGGGAGATCCACACGCGCAGCACTGAATCGACGCATCTTGGTCACCGAGCCGTTCAGTGACGACTCCGGGCCGACACTGAGCACCCGCGCGGTCAGCTCGGCAGCTCCGACCACGGCGTGTTCGACGGCCGCGGTCGCGGCGACCGTCGCCCGTAGGACGTCAGCCGCCCAGTTCAGCGGATTCAGCCTCGGCCGCAGCAGGCCGAGCAGGGAATCGCCACCGGTTTCGCGCGATCCGCGAATGGCGGTCGCGAAACTGGCACCGCCGCCGTCGTCGCTGAGCCGCGCCAGCATCTGGGTGGTGGCGATGCCGTCGGCGATGCAGTGGTGGATCTTCATCAGCATCGCCCACCGGCCGTCGCTGAGCCCTTCGATGATCCAGCACTCCCACAGCGGGCGCTCGCGGTCCAGTCGTTGCTCCATGATGCCGGCGATCAGCGCGAACAGTTCGGTGTCCTCGCCAGGGTGCGGCAGCGCGACGCGGTGCAGATGGTGCGCTACGTCGAAGTTGGGGGCCTCCACCCACTCCGGCGCGCCGAGGTCGAGCGGCCGGGTCCGCAACACCTGGGTGCAGCGCGGTATGCCGTGCGCCCGCTCGCCGAAGGCTTCCAGCAATTCGGCGTACTCGGGAACGGGGCCTGCGACGATCGACACCCCGCCGACGGCCAGACTGACGTGTGGATCGGAATCCTCGGCTTGCAGAAAGCTGGCATCCAAGGTCGTGAGGTGCTCCATTGATCGACGATGCATCACCTGGCGCGGGACTCGGCAGGGCCGCAAGTCCTCAATCGGACATGCCCTACGTCGTCTTGGCCGATGCGGGCCCAACGGCAGCGCGGCAGGGACTTAGTGCCATTAACGCCGAGGCAGGTCGCTCCTAGGGTCACTGGCGAGACCGAAAGCGGGTGATCGCCGTGACGCCACCAATGGCCGAGACCGATGCGGGACGCACACCGTCGAGTGGATCCCGGATCGTCACGTTGACGATGAATCCGGCACTCGACATCACCACGACCACCGACGTCGTGGTGCCGACAGAGAAGATGCGTTGCGGGAACACGCGTTACGACCCCGGTGGCGGTGGCATCAACGTCGCCCGCGTGGCCCACACCCTCGGAGCGGACGTGGTGGCCATGCTTCCGGCGGGCGGTTCCACCGGTGACCTGGTCACCACGATGCTCACGGACGCCGGATTGCCCTTACGTCGGATCAGGATCGCCAACGCGACCAGGGAGAGCTTCACCGTCGAGGAACGCCGTACCGGCCGGCAGTACCGCTTCGTGCTGCCTGGCCCCACCCTCAGCGTTTCCGAGCAGGAGCGGTGTCTGTCCGAGCTGCGCACCCTCGCGGTCTCTGCCAGGTACGTGGTCGCCAGTGGGAGCCTGCCTCCCGGCGTCGCCCCGGACTTCTATCACCGCATCGCCGAGGCGTGCTCGGCATTGGACGTCCGGCTGATCCTCGACGCCTCGGGCAGCGGTCTGCAGCACCTCCGGGACGAGCACGTGTACCTGCTCAAACCGAGCATCCGCGAACTGCGCGAATGCATCGGGCGCGACCTACCCGGCGAACCCGAACAGGTGGCCGCAGCCCGCGAGCTGATCGAATGCGGGCGGGCCCGCAACGTCCTGGTGTCCCTTGGCGCTCAGGGCGCCCTGTTCGTCACCCGGCGCAGCGCCCAGCGCTACCCGGCCGTCGCGGTGCCCCCCGGCAGCGGGGTGGGCGCCGGAGACGCCATGGTCGCCGGGGTCACGGTCGGGCTCGGTCGCGGATGGTCGATGGACAAGTCGATCCGCTTCGGCACGGCCGCGGGTGCCGCGATGCTTCTGACTCCCGGCACGGCGACCTGCACCCGCGCCGACGTTGCGCGGCTGTTCGAGCGGACCGAGGACCCAGTCGAGTTGCCTACCAACGCCCTCGCCACGTAAGTCGACCGCATGCCGGGCAACGCCCCTCAGAGCGTCGATGCGAGCAGGCCGGTCAGGTCGACGAGTCGATGCGAGTAGCCCCACTCGTTGTCGTACCACCCGACGATCTTCACCAGCGTTCCGGTGACCTTGGTCAGGCCGGAATCGAAGATGCACGACGAGGGATCGGTCACGATGTCCGAGGACACGATCGGATCCTCGGTGTAGGTGAGGAAGCCCTTGAGCTCGCCTTCGGCAGCGGCAGCGGCGAAGGCCGCGTTGACCGCCTCCACGGTCGCCGGTTCGCGAACGACGGCGGTGAGGTCGGTGGCCGAGCCCGTGGGTACCGGTACGCGCAGGGCATACCCGTCGAGCCGGCCCTCGAGGTGCGGCAGGACGACGCTGATCGCCTTGGCCGCACCCGTGGACGTGGGCACCACGTTGAGCGCCGCCGCGCGCGCCCTCCGGAGGTCGCGGTGCGGTCCGTCCTGCAGATTCTGGTCAGGTGTGTACGCATGGATCGTCGTCATCAACCCGCGCTCGATGCCGAACTCGTCGTCGAGCACCTTGGCCATCGGCGCCAGGCAGTTGGTCGTGCACGACGCGTTCGACACGACGGTCTGGGAGCCGTCGTAGTCTCGGTGGTTCACGCCCATGACGACGGTCAGGTCCGCCCCCGTCGACTTCGCCGACACCACCACCTTCTTGGCACCGCCGTTCAGGTGCCCACGGGCCTGTTCTGCCGCGGTGAACCTGCCGGTCGACTCGATGACGACGTCGACACCGGCGTCGCTCCACGGCAGCACCGATGGCCCATCGGCGATGGACCACGCCTGCACGCGTCGCCCGCCGACGACGAGGTGGTCGCCGTCGACCGATACGTCCTGTCCCAATCGACCGAGCACCGAGTCGTACTTGAGCAGGTGCGCCAGCGTCCTGTTGTCCGTGAGGTCGTTCACCGCCACGATCTCGATGTCGGTGGTCCCCGCGGCGCGCTGAACCTCCACCGCGCGGAAGAAGTTCCTGCCGACCCGACCGAAGCCGTTCACGCCGACCCTGATGGTCATGGTATCTCCTCGAAAGTCATTGGCACGGAACGCTCATCGGCCGCAACCCGCTTCGATTGTGAACCCATCGAGCTCGGAGAGGTAGGGCAGGAGGTCCCGCCGTCGACCCCTCTCCTTGGGCTTTCATCCGTGTGACCTTCGGCCCTGTCCGGCTCGGTGAGGTTGTGGGAGGTTGACGGTTGTCGTCGGGAAATGGCTCCGGCTGAGCGGTCGGCTGCCCGACACCCCACGAGAGGACACCTGCCATGAGTACGTCCCAATACGTCCGCTTCTTCGAGGATTTCGGCATCGGCGACGTTCCGCTCGTCGGCGGGAAGAACGCCTCGTTGGGCGAGATGTTTCAGAAGCTGTCGGGTCAGGGCGTTCGCGTCCCACACGGATTCGCCATCACCGCCGCCGCCTACCGCCACATGTTGGACGAGGCGGGCGCGTGGGACCGGCTGCACGCCGAACTCGACGATCTCGACGCCGACGACGTCGTCGCACTGGCACGGAAGGGCAAGCGAGCCAGGGAGATCGTGTACGGTGCCGGACTCCCCGCCGATCTGGCCGCCGAGATCGTGGCGGCCTACCGCGAACTTCAGCAGGAGTACGGCGAGGAAGTGAGCCTTGCCGTGCGGAGCTCGGCGACGGCCGAGGATCTGCCAACCGCAAGCTTTGCCGGCCAACAGGATTCCTACCTCAACATCAAGGGCGACGAAAGTCTGCTCGACACCTGCAGACGGTGCTTTGCCAGCCTGTTCACCGATCGTGCCATCCATTACCGCATCGACCAGGGCTTCGATCACTTCAAGGTGTCGCTGTCGATCGGCGTGATGAAGATGGTGCGCTCGGACATCTCGTCGTCGGGGGTGATGTTCTCCCTCGACACCGAGTCGGGCTTCCGTGACGTCGTATTCGTCACGGGTGCTTATGGTCTCGGCGAGAACGTGGTCCAGGGCGCCGTTGACCCCGACGAGTTCTACGTCCACAAGCCGACGTACCTGGCGGGCCACCGTGCGGTACTGCGCCGCTTGGTCGGTGACAAGGCCGTCAAGATGGTCCTCGTCGACGGCGAGACCAAGAACACGACCCGCAACATTCCGACGCCGAAGGCCGACCGCGCGCGCTTCTGCCTGACCGACGACGACGTGCTCCAACTCACCGGTTACGCCTGCGCCATCGAACGGCACTACGGCAGACCCATGGACATGGAGTGGGCCAAGGACGGCATCGACGGGAAGCTCTACATCGTCCAGGCCCGCCCGGAGACGGTGGCCTCCCAGCACAGCGTGACGGCACTGGAGAGCTACGTCCTCGACGGCCGCGGCGAGATACTCGCAGAGGGCCGCTCGGTCGGCGAACGCATCGCCTCGGGTGCGGCGAAGAGAATCGAAAACCTCAGCCAGCTCTCGGAGTTCATGCCGGGAATGGTCTTGGTCGCCGATACCACGACACCCGATTGGGAACCCGTGATGAAGACGGCGGCCGCCATCGTCACCAACCGGGGCGGTCGCACCTGTCACGCGTCGATCATCGCCAGAGAACTGGGCATCCCCGCGGTGGTGGGGACCGGCAATGCCACCACCAGCGTGCCCGACGGCGAGGTCGTCACCGTCTCGTGTGCCGAGGGGGAATCAGGCCGGGTACACCGGGGCGCGCTGAACTTTCACGTGGATCGCACCGAGGTGGGTGACGTGGCACGACCCGGCACGAAGATCATGCTGAACCTCGGCAACCCCGACCTCGCCTTCAAGACGTCGTTCCTGCCCAACGACGGTGTCGGCCTCGCCCGGATGGAGTTCATCATCAGCGAGTACATCCGGGTGCACCCGTTGGCCCTGCTGCATCCGGAGAAGATCGGCGACCCCGACGCGCGCCGGGAGATCGAACGCCTCGTCGCGGGCTACGCCGACGGGGGCGATTTCTTCGTCGAGCGACTCTCGGAGGGAATCGGCACCATCGCGGCCGCCTTCTGGCCGAAGCCCGTGGTGGTGCGCATGTCGGACTTCAAGACCAACGAGTACGCCAGCCTGCTCGGAGGCCGGGCCTTCGAGCCCAGCGAGAGCAACCCGATGCTCGGCTTCCGAGGCGCCTCCCGATACGCGCATCCCTCCTACGCGGAGGGTTTCGCGCTGGAGTGCCGCGCGATGCGACGCGTGCGCGGCGACATGGGGTTGACCAACGTCGTCCTGATGTTGCCGTTCGTACGACGCGTCGCCGAGGCGGATCTCGTGCTCGAGACGATGGCCGAGCACGGTCTGCGGCGCGGCGAGAACGGCCTCGAGGTATACGCGATGTGCGAGATTCCGAACAACGTGATCCTGATCGACGAATTCGCCAAGCGCTTCGACGGCTTCTCCATCGGCTCCAACGACCTCACCCAGCTCACCCTCGGGGTGGACCGTGACAGCGAGCTGGTGGCCTTCGACTACGACGAGCGGGACGACGGCGTCAAGGAGATGATCAGGCTGGCCGTGGAAGGCTGTCGCCGCAACGGGATTCACTCGGGGTTGTGCGGGCAGGCCCCGTCGGACTATCCGGACATGGCCGAGTTCCTGGTCAGGATCGGCATCGACTCGATGAGTCTGAACCCCGACACCGTGCTGAAGACCACCCGCCAGGTGCTGGAGTTGGAACGCCAGCTCGTGCCGACGCCATGAAGCTGCCGATCACGATCGACCCGCGCTACCACGACGCCGTGCTGTTCGACCTCGATGGCGCGCTGACGTGCGACCCGCCGACGTTCTCGGCGACGGTCGAGTTGGCCCGCAAGCTGCAGGACATCGGCGTCGGCGCAGCCGCGTATTCGGGCAATCCGCAGGGCAGGCAGGCGTTGAAGTCCGCTGGCGTCGACGATCTCTTCGGCGTCTGCATCGACGGCATCGCCGGCGAACGCGGTACGGTCGAAAAACCGGATCCCACAGTACTTCTGGACGCCACCCGCCGGCTTGGAGTACGCCCGCAACGCTGTGTGGTCGTCGAGAACTCCGCCGCCGGTGTCGCAGCCGCCCGAGACGGAGGATTCGCCCTCGTCGTCGGCATCGACGGCACGGGCACCGCTGATGAGCTCGTCCGTCACGGTGCCGACGTCGTGCTCGACGACCTGGCCGACGTGGCACTCCGCACCGGGGACCGACCCATTTCCGATCTGCCGAACGCGCTGACCTCCTACGGTCAGTTGATCGGCATCACCAGCGCACGGGAGTCGATGCTGTTCCTGGACTACGACGGAACACTGTCCCCCATCGTCTCGGATCCCGATACGGCCAAGCTGGTCGACGGCGGCGCAAAGGCGTTGACACTCGTTGCCGGAGTGTGTCCGGTGGCCATCCTGAGTGGGCGCGACCTCGCCGACATCCGCGAGCGGGTCGGCATCCCTGGACTGTGGTACGCAGGCAGCCACGGTTTCGAGCTGACCGCACCCGACGGCACATATCACTGCAACGAGGCCGCAGCTGCCTTCGTCCCCATCCTCGAACGCGCCGCCGCCGAACTCCGCGAGGTCCTCGTGAGGCTTCCCGGCGTGCGGGTCGAGCACAAGCGCTTCGCCGTCGCCGTCCACTACCGTGAGGTCGCCGAGGAGCACATCGGCGAGATCGTCGCCACCACACACAAACTCGGCGTCGTGCTGGGATTGCGCGTGACCAGCGGCCGGATGCTCGTCGAGCTGCGGCCCGACCTCGACTGGGACAAGGGCACCACCTTGACGTGGATCCGCGAACGCATCGACGCGTCGACCTCGCGGCTGCCGATCTACATCGGTGACGACCTCACCGACGAAGACGCGTTCGACGCGGTCACGTTCGACGGTATCGGTATCGTCGTCGGTCACGACGAGGACGGCGATCGACGGACGGCCGCGCACTTCGCCCTCGCGAGTCCGGATCAGGTCTGCGAGTTCATCGCGCGCGGATCCAAGTGGCTGGCCTACAAGCAGCGGGTATCGGGCGAGTCGTGGGACTACGACTTCGACGGGTACGACCCGCAGGGCGAGAAGCTCCGAGAGGCATTGTGCACGTTGGGTAATGGTTACTTCGCTACCCGCGGCGCCGCACCCGAGTCGAGGGCGGGGCAGGTGCACTATCCCGGTACATACGCCGCCGGGGTGTACAACCGCCTCTCCGACGACGTCTCGGGCACGCCGATCGACAACGAGAGCCTGGTCAACCTGCCGAACTGGCTGCCGCTGACCTTCCGCATCGATGACGGCCCCTGGTTCGACGTCGACGAGGTCGCCGTGCTCTCGTTCCGCCAGTCCCTGGACCTTCGCCGGGCGATGCTCACCCGTGACGTACGGTTTCGTGACGCCCACGGCCGGACGACGTCGCTGACGCAGCGGCGGTTCGTGGCGATGCACCTGCCCCACGTCGGCGCGCTCGAGACGACCGTCCGCGCCGAGGACTGGTCGGGAACGATCGAATTCCGTTCGACCCTGGACGGCGACGTGACGAACTCGCTCGTCGAGCGCTACCGCGACCTGTCCGACCGTCACCTGGAGTTGCTCGAAACGCGCGAGCTCTCCGGTGATTCGGTGCTGCTGTGCATGCAGACCACCCAGTCCCGCATTCCGATCGGCATGGCGGCGCGTACCACCGTGTGGCGCGACGGTGCACCGGTGCCGGCCGGCTTTCGTTTCCTCGACGACGGCGCCGAGGTCGGCCACGACGTGGCCGTGCAGGTGTCCGAGGGCGAGGCGGTCTCGGTCGAGAAGGTCGTCACCGTGTACACCGGACGCGACGTCGCCACGTCCGAACCGGGTGTCGAGGCGACGCGCTCGATCGGGCGCCTCGGCCGGTTCGCGGAGCTTCTGGAGGGACACGCCACCGACTGGGTGCACCTCTGGGAGCGAATGTCCATCGAGTTCGACGACTTCACCGACGAAGTGCGGATCCTGCGGCTGCACCTCCTGCACCTGTTGCAGACGGTGTCGCCGAACACCGCCGATCTCGACGCGGGCGTGCCCGCCCGCGGACTGCACGGAGAGGCCTACCGCGGCCACATCTTCTGGGACGAATTGTTCATCTTCCCCGTGCTCAACCTGCGGTTCCCCATGATCACCCGATCCCTGCTCGGCTACCGCTACCGCCGACTGTCGGAGGCCCGCCACGCGGCCCGCGAAGCCGGGTACTCCGGGGCGATGTTCCCGTGGCAGTCGGGCAGCGACGGGCGCGAGGAAAGCCAACGGCTGCACCTCAATCCACGCAGTGGGCGCTGGAATCCCGACGCCAGCGCACGCGCACACCACGTCGGCATCGCCGTCGCCTACAGCGCCTGGAAGTTCTACCAGGTGACTGGCGACCTGGCCTATCTGATCGACTACGGCGCCGAGCTGCTGGCCGAGATCGCACGGTTCTTCGTCAGCCTGGCCAGCTACGACGACGACCGACAGCGGTTCGGCATCAAGGGCGTCATCGGACCCGACGAGTTCCACTCCGGCTATCCCGACGCCCCCTACGACGGCATCGACAACAATGCCTACACCAACGTGATGGCGGTCTGGGTCATCACCCACGCACTGGACGCCCTGAATCTGCTGCCGCTTCCCAACCGCCTCGACCTGCTGGAGGCGATCGGGCTGCAGAGCGCCGAACTGGCGCACTGGGAAGAGGTGAGTAGGCGGATGTACGTGCCGTTCCACGACGGCGTCATCAGCCAATTCGAGGGTTATGGCGAACTGGCGGAACTGGATTGGGATCGACTGCGCGGCCGGTACGGCAACATTCAACGGCTGGACCGCATCCTCGAGGCCGAGCATGACGACGTCAACCGGTACAAGGCCTCCAAGCAGGCCGACGCACTGATGCTGCTGTACCTGCTGTCCGCGAAGGAACTCCACGAGTTGCTCGACAGGCTCGGCTACCGCTTCTCCCCCGACCAGGTGCCCGACATGGTCGACTACTACGTGGCGCGTACGTCGCACGGATCGACGCTCAGCGGCGTCGTCCACACGTGGGTACTGGCCAGGGCCAACCGCGAGCACGCCCTGGAGTACTTCCAGCAGGCGCTGACGTCCGACGTCTCCGACATCCAGGGTGGCACCACCTCGGAGGGCATTCACCTGGCCGCCATGGCGGGCAGCGTCGACCTCATGCAGCGGTGCTTCACCGGGCTGGAGACCAGGTCCGACCGCATCATCCTCTCGCCACACTGGCCGGAATCGCTTGGTGTGCTTGCCATTCCGATTCACTACCGCGGCCTGCACCTCCACCTCCGAGTCAGCGGGCGGGGCGTCATCATCAGCGTGGATCCGCGCGAAGCGGCAGGGATCGAAGTGGAATGCCGCGGTCAGGTCGTCACGTTGATGCCAGGCACCACCGTCCGATTCCCGGGATGACGATGACCGCACACGATGGGGACGTCACGCCACTCGCCGATCTGGCCCGCGGTCACTCGCGGGCCGGGCCGGTGCGCGAACGGAGGCCCGTCTACGTCGACCTGCTGCCGCCGTGCAACACCGGGTGCCCGGCCGGGGAGAACATCCAGGCCTGGCTGGCGCATGCGTCCGCAGGCCGTCACGAGGTCGCGTGGCGCCAGCTGGTCGTGGACAATCCGTTCGCCGCCATCCACGGTCGAGTGTGTTACCACCCCTGTGAAAGCGTCTGCAACCGAGCCCAACTCGACAGCGCGGTGTCGATCCACTCCGTCGAGCGGTTCCTCGGCGATCTCGCCACGGAGTACGGCTGGGCCTTCGACGTTCCGCCCGTGGCGACCGGCAAGCGCGTCCTGGTCGTCGGCGCGGGTCCGAGCGGCCTCTCGGCCGCCTACCACCTGGCGAGGCTCGGGTACCAGGTCGAGGTGCGGGACGCGGGCGAGCATCCCGGCGGGATGATGCGGTACGGCATCCCGAGCTATCGGCTGCCTCGCGACGTGCTCGACGCCGAGTTGGACCGGATCGCGGCGATGGGCGTCCGGCTGACGTGTGACCATCGCGTGGCCGACCTCGCCGCCGAGCGGACCGAGGACGACTTCGACGCCGCCTTCGTGGCGGTCGGCGCGCACCTGGCCAAGCGCGTCGACATCCCTGCGCGCGATGCGGGCCGCATGGTCGACGCGGTGTCGTTTCTGCACGACGTCGCCGACGGAGCCACCCCGACCCTCGGGCGGCACGTCGCCGTCTACGGCGGGGGGAACACGGCGATGGATGCGGCGCGCGTGGCCCGCCGACTCGGCGCGGAGGACGCGGTCATCGTCTACCGCCGCACCCGCGAGCAGATGCCCGCCCACGCCGAGGAGGCCGAGGACGCCGAACGCGAGGGCGTCCGGATCAACTGGCTGCGTACCGTCACGGCGTTCGACGGGCCCGAACTTCAGGTCGAGGTCATGGAACTCGATGAGTCGGGCCGACCACGGCCGACCGGACGCTTCGAGACGCTCGCCGCCGACACCCTGATCATGGCACTCGGCCAGGAGACCGAGTCGGGCTTCATGCGGACGCTCCCAGGCGTGCAGTTCGACGCCGAAGGCACCGTGCGCGTCTCGGATTCGCTGATGACCGGGTGTTCCGGTGTGTTCGCAGGAGGTGACATGGTGCCCGGCGAACGCACCGTGACGGTCGGCGTCGGTCACGGCAGGAGGGCCGCGCGGCACATCGACGCGTGGCTACGCACGCAGCCCCCGACGCGGCAGGCGAAACACTCCGTCGCCACGTTCGATTCGCTGCATCCGTGGTACTTCGGCGACGCCGCACGCCGCCGCCAGCCCGAGCTGGCGCCGGAGGCGCGCACCGGGAACTTTGCGGAGGTCGTCGGTGGGCTCACGGAGGCCGAGGCGGCGTTCGAGGCGGGCCGATGCCTGTCGTGCGGCAACTGCTTCGAGTGCGACGGCTGCCTCGGGGCGTGTCCCGAGGACGCGGTGATCAAACTCGGGGCCGGGCACCGCTATGAGTTCGATTACGCCACGTGCACGGGCTGCGCCATCTGCGCGGATCAATGCCCGGTGCACGCCATCGAGATGTTCCCGGAGCCGACATGACCCGCGCCACGATGGACGGCAACGAGGCCGCGGTGTCGGTGGCCTACCGACTCAACGAAGTGTGCTGCATCTACCCCATCACCCCGTCGTCTCCGATGGCCGAACTCGCCGACGAATGGTCCAGCGCCGGGCGTCCGAACGTCTGGGGCAACGTCCCGACCGTCGTCGAGATGCAGAGCGAGGGCGGCGCGGCGGGCGCCCTGCACGGTGCACTGCAGAGCGGTGCGTTGAGCACGACCTTCACCTCGTCGCAGGGCCTGCTGTTGATGATCCCCAACATGTACAAGATCGCGGGCGAGCTCACCTCGGCCGTCATCAACGTTGCCGCCCGGTCCATTGCGGCACAGGGACTTTCGATCTTCGGCGACCACTCCGACGTGATGGCGGTGCGCCAGACGGGCTTCGCGCTGCTCGGGTCGGCCTCCGTGCAGGAGGCCCACGACCTCGCGCTGGTGGCGCAGGCGGCCACGCTGGAGACCCGAATTCCGTTCGTGCACTTCTTCGACGGCTTCCGGACGTCGCACGAGATCAACACCATCGCGACCCTGTCCGACGATGACCTGCGCGCCGTGGTCTCCGAGGACGCCATCAGGGCACACCGGCGACGGGCCCTGAGCCCAGAGCGACCGTTCATCCGCGGTACCGCTCAGAACCCGGACGTCTACTTCCAGGCCAGGGAAACCGTGAACCCGTTCTACGCGCGCGTTCCCGAGGTCGTCGAGGAGTTGATGGGCCGTCTCGCCGCACGCACCGGCAGGCCCTTGCACATCGTCGAATACGCCGGGCATCCGGAAGCCGAACGCGTGATCGTGCTGATGGGTTCGGGCGCCGAAACCGTCAAGGAAACCGTCGCCGCACTCGTCGGGCGTGGCGAACGGGTCGGTGTGGTGCACCTACGCCTGTACCGACCGTTTCCCACCGCCGCACTACTGGCCGCACTGCCCGCGACCGTGCGCACGATCGGCGTCCTCGACCGCACCAAGGAGCCAGGTTCGATCGGTGAGCCGCTCTACCTGGACGTGGTCGCGGCGCTCGCCGAGCAGTGTGCCGACGGCGCCCGGCCGGTCATGCCGCGGGTCAGTGGTGGCCGCTACGGACTGTCCTCGAAGGAGTTCACGCCCGCGATGGTGGCGGGCGTCTTCGGCGAGCTCGCATCCGTACATCCCCTGCGGCGCTTCACCGTCGGCATCGACGACGACGTGTCCGCGTCCAGTGTCGCCTACGATCCGGCCTTCGACATCGAGTCGCCCGACACGGTCCGCGCAATCTTCTTCGGACTCGGCTCGGACGGCACCGTCGGCGCCAACAAGAACACGATCAAGATCCTGGGAGCCGAGGACGGCTTGCACGCCCAGGCGTACTTCGTCTACGACTCGAAGAAGTCGGGGTCGCAGACGGAGTCGCATCTGCGCTTCGGCCCACATCCCATCCGCGCGCCGTATCTGGTCAGCGGAGCGAATTTCGTCGGTTGCCATCAATTCCGGTTCCTCGACAAGATCGACGTGCTCGACAGAGCCGCGGACGGTGCGACGCTGTTGCTGAACTGCCGACTGGCTGCGGACAAGGTCTGGGCCGCGCTGCCCCGACGGGTGCAGGAGCAGATCCTGGACAAGAAGGTGACGCTGTATACCGTCGACGCCGACAGGATCGCCCGCGATGCCGGGCTGGCCGGGCGCATCAACATCGTCCTGCAGACCTGCTTCTTCGCGATCTCCGACGTCCTGCCGAGGGACCGCGCGATCGAACGGATCAAGGCGTCGGTGGTCGCGACCTACGGCAACCGCGGCGCCGAGGTCCTGGACAGGGAGATGGCCGCGGTCGACGGCGCGGTGGCTGGGTTGCGTCGCATCGAGGTGCCCGAACTGGTCACCGCGACACGTGTACCCGCACCGACTGTTCCCGACTCGGCGCCGGAGTTCGTCCGCGCCGTGACTGCCGAGATGATGGCCGGACGGGGAAACGCGTTGCCGGTCAGCGCCCTTCCGGTGGACGGCACCTATCCGAGCGGTACGACGGCCTACGAGAAACGCAATATCTCCGACCTCGTCGCGGTGTGGGATCCCGAGGGTTGCATCCAATGCGGCAACTGCGCCTTCGTCTGCCCCCACGGCGTGATCCGCTCCAAGTTCTACGACCAGTCGGAATTGGCCTCGGCGCCCGCCGGGTTCGACTCCGCGCCGCTGAACGCCGTCGGTCTGCCGGGCACCCGATTCTCGTTACAGGTCTACACCGAGGACTGCACCGGATGCGGCCTGTGCGTCGAGGCCTGCCCGGTGGTAGTACCCGGACCCACCATCACCAAGGCGATCAACCTCGGCCCCGCCGACGCGCGCGTCGTCACCGAGCGGGCCAACATCGAGTACTTCGAGTCGCTCCCGTTCAACGACCGCTCCAAGGTCGACTTCGGCACGGTGCGCGGAACCCAGTTCCTGGAACCGCTGTTCGAGTTCTCCGGCGCGTGCGCGGGCTGCGGCGAGACGCCCTACCTCAAGCTGCTCTCGCAGCTGTTCGGCAATCGGCTGATGGTGGCCAACGCGACGGGGTGCTCCTCGATCTACGGCGGCAGCCTGCCCACCACGCCATGGACCACCGACGCCGAGGGACGCGGACCGGCCTGGTCGAATTCCCTGTTCGAGGACAACGCCGAGTTCGGACTCGGCCTGCGCCTGGCCAGCGACGGTCACGCCCGGCTGGCTCGACGCAGGCTCACCGAGTTGCGCGACGCCGTGGGGGCCGAACTGGTCGACGACATTCTGACCGCGCCGCAACTGCGGGAGTCCGAGCTGGCGACCCAGCGCGCACGAGTGGGCGAATTACGGACCCGACTCGCTGCCCTCGATCCGACCGCCACCGCCGACCTGCGCAGCGTGGTGGACCATCTGGTGCGGCGCAGTGTGTGGATCGTGGGGGGTGACGGCTGGGCGTATGACATCGGCTCCGGTGGGCTCGACCACGTGTTGGCCAGCGGGCGCAACGTCAACGTGTTGGTGCTCGACACCGAGGTGTACTCCAACACCGGTGGACAGATGTCGAAGTCCACTCCGCTGGGCGCCGTCGCGAAGTTCGCGGCAGCGGGGAAGACGGTCCCGAAGAAAGACCTTGCGCTGCAGGCGATTGCCTATGGCAGCGTGTACGTGGCCAAGGTGGCGATGGGCGCCGACTCGCAGCAGACCCTGCAGGCCTTCCGCGAGGCGGAGGCCTATGACGGCCCCTCGCTGGTGATCGCCTACAGCCAGTGCATCGCTCACGGCATCGACATGCGGCTCGGGATGGACCAGCAGTACCGCGCCGTCGCGAGCGGACACTGGCCGCTGTTGCGGTACGACCCGGTGCTGCGGGCCGCAGGCAAGAATCCGTTCCTGCTCGATTCACACCGGCCTCGGATTCCGTTGGCCGACTACGTCTATCGGGAGCTGCGTTATCGCGCGCTGGCCAACTCCGATCCCGAGGAGGCCGAACGCCTGCTCGCCCATGCCGAACAGGCCATCGAGCAACGCTGGAACGTCTACGAGGAGATGGCTTCTCGCGGTCCCGAACACTTTCACCCCGACGCACGTAAGGAACGCTGATGGAACTCACCACTCGCTATCTGGGCCTGGAACTACGCAACCCCGTGGTCGCGTCGGCGTCCCCGCTGTCGAAGACCGTCGACGGGGTCCAGCGTCTCGCCGACGCAGGCGTCGGCGCGGTGGTGCTCTACTCACTCTTCGAAGAACAGCTACGGATCGAGGCCGAGCGGGACGCCCACGTGTCCCAGGCAGGCTCGGAGAGCTTCGGGGAGTCGCTGTCATACTTTCCGCCCACCGCCGGCGCCGATCATGGACCTCGCCGGTATCTCAGCCTGCTCGAACGCGCCGCGGCCACCGTGTCGATTCCCGTGATCGGCAGCATCAACGCCAGCGTGCCGGGGCATTGGGCAGGCTACGCCCGCTCGATGCAGGATTCCGGTGCCGCCGCAATCGAATTGAACGTCTACTACCTGCCAGGTGATCCACACGACTCTGGTCGCGACGTCGAACAACGTCATCTCGACATCCTGACCGGCGTCAAGGACGCTGTCAGCGTGCCGGTGGCGGTGAAGCTCAGCCCCTACTTCAGTGCGACCGCCGAGATGGCCAGGCGCCTCGATCTCGCAGGCGCCGACGGGTTGGTGCTGTTCAACCGATTCCTGCAGCCCGACATCGACTCCGAAACCCTGGCCGTGTCACGGGGGACGTCGTTGTCGCGCGCGGGCGAGGCCCGTCTGCCGATGACGTGGATCGCCCTGCTGCACGGAAGGATTGCCGGCTCGCTTGCCGCAACGACCGGTGTCGAGGGGGCCAAGGAGGTGATCAAGTACCTGCTGGCCGGTGCGGACGTGGTGATGACCGCGTCGGCGCTGCTGCGACACGGCCCCGACCACGCTGCCGTCATGCTCGACGGACTCGTTCGATGGATGCGGCACAAGGGATTCACCACGGTCGACGACTTTCGCGGACTGCTTGCCGTGCCCCTCGGCGTCGACGAAACCGCGCGGGAGCGCGGAGACTACGTCAGCGCCCTGCAGCGGGCGAACAGCGCCGACCAGGAGCTGTGGTAGAGCCTCACCTGCCGATGGCGAGCACCTCGTCGAAACCGGCGACCAGGCACTCGTGGAACACCTCGAAGTCGGGGATGGCGCCGGTGTCGACGTCGATGCCGATGGCGCAGGTCTCCACGTAGGTGAGCAGCGTGACGTTGACTGCCGAGCCGATCGTCGGACCGAACGCATACTGCATCAACACGGGGGCTCCACCGAGGAACACCGGCACCGGAATGCCGGGCACGTCGCTGGCCAGGAAGTCGACGTGGCGCAGGATCGCGCCGATGTACCAGCGCGGCGTGAGGTTCAGCGCAGCGGCGATCCACTCGGTGTAGGGCAACGATCTCTCGCGTCGGACCTTGGCGGTCTGGCTGTGGATGGCCGAGATGCGTGCAGCCGGATCGACGAGTCCGACGGGTACGTCGAAGCGCATCAACGTGATTCGGTTGCCACCGATGTCGTCGCCGTCGGCGCGCAAGCTGATCGGCATCGTCAGGTGCAGGTCTCCCACGGAGACGCCGTGTCGATCGTGATAGAGCCGCAACCCCCCGGCCACGCCCGCGACGAAGCCGTCGTTCAGCGCGCCGCCGCCGCGATGGGAGGCGGCCAGGAGCTGGTTGGCCGGGACGTGGTGTACGCCGAGGCGACGGGTCAGGGTGCGGTCCTTCATCAGCGGAGATCCGGTGCGGTTCACGGGTCGCACGGTTCGGTAGATCGACGTGGTCGTTGCCGTGGCGGACCCGAAGGTCTCCAGCGGATGTAACACGCTGTCGGCGAGGACCTTCGGAGCCGAGGTGATGGCACCGGTCACCGCGGAGACGAGGAGTCCGGCATCGTAGCCGAAGGCGTCGCGATACCCGCTCCACCATGGCCGCCGCGGCACCCGCGGAAGCGTCGGGAGGGTCTTTCGCGGCTCACCCGCCGATTCATCGAGGTCGAACAGCATCCTGGCAATCTGCACGCCACCGACACCGTCGGTGAGGGAGTGATGAAACTTGCACAGCACCGCAGTAAGGCCATTGGTCAGGCCGTTGACGACGGTGACGCTCCACAGCGGCCGGGCTCGATCGAAGTCCTCCATCCCCGACAACCTGGCCATCTCGAACACCGTCTCGAGGGTGGCCGGCGCAGGCGCGGTGACGCGGCGGATGTGAAAGTCGAGATCGAAGTCGGGGGCATCCTCCCAACGCGGAGGCACGTGGCCAGGGGAATTCACCACCCGTTGCCGGAACATCGGGATCCGGCGGGTGATGCGGTCGAACCGGTCGCACACCGCGTCCCAGTCCGGCTCTCCTCCCAATACCAAGACGCTCACCACCGTGGACCGGAGCCGCGGATCGGATTCCATGGCCCACGTGAACGCATCGCTGCTGCGCATGAAATTGGTCATGTCTGCTCCGAGGGGTCGTTCTGCGGCGACAGGAATGCCGTCGCATCGTCGAGGTTCTGGCGAGCTGCAGGGGTCAGGCCCATGGCGAGGTCGAAGGCGAACCCCCTGATCGCGAGCATGTGCACGGTCGGCAACCGGCCGAAGCACTGCTGGCAGATCGCCATGACCGCGGGGACGGAGATGGCGTGCGAGGTGAAGGTGAGGTCGATGCGAGGGGCGGTGGGCCGCAGGGTGAAGGATGGCACCGAGGAGTCCCTGGTCGCGTCGACGAACAACACCCGCTGCTTGGTGCTGATCAATTCGGCGTCCTCGAGCAGGAGTTGATAATTCCGCCGTACGTCAGCACCCGGACAGTGACCCAGAGCCTCGATCCAGTCGATGAACGCCCAGCCGAGGCCGTCGTCCTGCCGACCCACGTTGCCGATGCCGTAGATCAAGCAGGACTCGTCGGCGAACTCGTCGAGCCTCACGTGCCGGACACCGATCGGACACGCTCGTGGAGCACGTGGCCCGTCGCATCGTGCACGGTCACCACCAGCGGCATCTGCCCGTACGCGTGCGTCGCACAACTGAGGCACGGATCGTAGGCGCGGATCCCGACCTCGATGGCGTTCATCATGGCCTCGGTGATCTCGCCGTGTCCTTCGAGATGGTCCTTGGCCACGGCGCGCACGGTGCGGTTGATCACCTCGTTGTTGTGGGTGGTGGCCACGATCAGGTTGACGAAGGTGATGTCGCCCTCCGGGCCGGCGCGGTAATGGTGCAACAGCGTTCCGCGGGGCGCTTCGACGACGCCGATCCCCTCGCCCACCCAGGCAGCGTCCGCGGGCGTCGCGACGAGGTCGGACCGCTGCAGGTCCGGGTCGCGCAGCAGTCCTTCGATCAGCTCGGCGGCGTGCAGCACCTCGATGGCCCGCGCCCAATTGGTATGCAGGGTCATGTCATTGGCAGCACCTCCGGTGTAGGCGTGGAAGACTTCGAGCGCCTCCTGCGCCAGCGGTGTCGACAGCGACCCGGTGACGTTCATGCGCGCCAGCGGTCCCACCCTCACCGAGCCCGCTTCCCGTCCCAGCTCCGTGAGGAAGGGAAACTTCATGTAGCTCCACGGTTCGACTGCTTCGGAGAAGTGCTCGAGATAATCGCGATGGTGGATGTCACGGACCACCCGCTTGGCATCGTCCACGACGCGGATCGTGCCCCGGTAGTAGTCCACGTTGCCTTCGGCATCCACCAGGGACATGCTCAGGGCGGGGACGGTGGCGAAACCGTCCACCTCGTCCCGATGCCGGGCATGAAAGTCTCCGAACAGCCGCAGGGCATCCTGCGCGTAGTCGATGACCTCCCCGATCGACGGCAGTCCTTCCTCTCCGGCGAGCAACCGGTCGCACTCGGCGCGGCTCAGGTTCTTGTCGACGCCGCCCGGTACCGAGCTGATGCCGTGCATCCTGCGTCCGAAGACCGTCTTGATCACCTCTTGTCCCCACTTGCGCAGCATGATCACCCGGCGCATCAGCTCGGGGTCGGCCTCGATGAGTCCCGCGATGTTGCGCTGCTGCGGCGCCGCTTCCATTCCGAACATCATCTCGGGCACCGACAGGTAGAAATATGCCGTCGCATGCGACTGCAGCATCTGCGCGTAGTGGCCGAGGCGGCGGATCTTCTCCGCGGTCGCGGTCACCTCCACGCCGACCATCTCGTCGAGAGCCTTGGCGCCACAGAGGTGGTGACTGACGAAGCAGATGCCGCAGATGCGTTGCAGGAGTATCGGCGCCTCCCAATACGGGTGGCCCTGGACGAACTTCTCGAAGCCGCGGAACTCGACCACGTGGAGGCGGGCCTCGACGACGTTGCCGTCGTCGTCGAGATGTACGGTCACCTTGCCGTGGCCCTCGATTCGGGTCACCGGGTCGATGATCAGTTTCGTGCTCACCAGCGGTCTCCCGGATCAGTCATAGTGATTGAGGTTGCGCGGCAGCGCAACTGGGCGACCGCTGATCAGGTCGTCCAGCACCTTGAAGATGGCGTCGGCATCGGGTGGACAGCCGGGAATGAAGTAGTCCATCCTGACGACCTCGTGACACGGGTACACCTTGGTGGTGAGTCGCGGCAGGTCGGGTCCGGACGGGACGATGGGCAGGGCACCGGAAACCGCGGTCGGCGAATCGACATAGGCCTCGTTCAGACACTCCGTGACGTCGAATACGTTGCGCATCGCGGGTACGCCACCCCAGATCGCGCAGGCGCCCACGGAGATCAGGACGTCGCAGTTGTCCCGGTAGTGCCGCAGCGTGCCGATGTTGTCCTCGTTGGCGACCCCACCTTCGATGAACCCGATCGCACACCGCTCGGAGATCCTCTTGACGTCGGTGAGAGACGAACGAAGAATGGTGACCCTGCTCAACAGCGGCAGCATCCGCTCATCGATGTCCAAGAACGACAGTGTGCAGCCCCAGCAGCCGCACAGGCCGATCATGGCGACCTTGATCTTGCCCTCGCGGGCTGTCGCCACCGCGGGATCCATTGCCGTCGAGTGCATTTCGTGGGAATAGACGTCGTCGGTCATGAGCCGGATTCCGCTGCGGCGTCCAGCGCCCTGGCGCGGACGGACTCCACTTCATACGTGCGGCGGCCGATCGGCACGTCGTAGCCGGTGCCCTTCTCGAGGATCGCCCCGACGGGGCAGATCTGGACCGCGTAGCGGACCTGCTCTATCGGCATGGCGTCGGCCCGTTCGGCATCGACTTCGATGCGCGCTTCGGCGCCACGTCTGCTGATGCTGAAGATCTTCTGACCGGTGGCCTCGTCGCGCACGAACTCCACGCAGCGTTGACAGAAGATGCAACGATCGCGCTCCAGCCAGATCCGCTGTGCGACGTGTTCCCGCTCGCGGTGCGCAAACCGGTAGGGGAACCGCGACACCAGCATCCCGACGTCGTAGCCCACCGCCTGCAGCGTGCAGCGACCGCTCTTCTCGCAGCTGGGACAATCATGGATTCCCTCGGCGAACAGCAACTCGACCAACGCCTTTCGCATGTCGGTCGTCTCCGGTTCATCGACCTCGACCGTCATCCCTGCGCTGACCCGTACCGTGCAGGCCGCCGTCACGGCGCCGTTCACCTTGACCGAGCACACCCGGCACGTCCCCAGACACGGCTTGCCCCGCAGGTGACATAGCGTCGGGATGTACACCCCGGCGTCCGCGGCGACGTCGACGAGGTTCTCGTCCGCCTCGGCGGACACCGGCACCCCGTCGATCTCGAGGCGGATCATGGCGTCGCCAGCGCGGCGTCGAGATCGAACGAGGGCAGCAGGGTCTGCCCGCCGACGAGCAACCCGGCGCGGAACAGTTCGGGAAACTTCTCCAGGGTCGTCAGGATCGGGTTGGCCGCGGTGACGCCGAGACCGCACCGACTGGTGGCCCTCACCAGCGCACCCCAGCGGGCCGCGTCATCGAGGTCTCGCTGACCGGCCGAACCAGCGCTGATCAGTTGCATCTTGGTGTGCAGGGCCGCGGTACCCGCCCGACACGGAACACAGATGCCGCAGGACTCCTCGGCAAAGAACCGGGTGTAGTCCGTGACGGACTCCAGCAGGTTGCGGGTGTGGTCGAAGACCGTCACGGCCCCATTGCAGGGGATGTCCTCGTAGGCGATCCGGCGCCGGCCGTCCGCACGCACCGAGAGACATTCCCCGGAGGGTCCACCGATCTGAACGGCGCGGGCGCCCTCCGCGCCGACCATGGCGAGGACCTCGTCCAGGGTGACACCCCACTCGACTTCGTAGACCCCCGGATGACGGCAATCCCCCGCGACGCTCAGTAGGCGCGTGCCCGGGGAGTCCCGGGTTCCCATCCCGCGGAACCACGCGGCTCCCTCGGTCATGACGCGGGTTGCGGCAGCGAACGTTTCGACGTTGTTGACGCAGGTGGGCTTTCCGAGGTAGCCCACCTGAGCGGGGAACGGCGGCTTGAGCCGCGGGGTGCCCCGCTTGCCCTCGCAGGACTCGATCAGCGCGGACTCCTCGCCGCAGACGTATGCGCCGGCACCCAGCTGGATGCGGATGTCGAAGTCGAAGCCCGCGCGACCGGCGATCCCCGTTCCGAGCAGGCCGCGGTCGCGGAGGTCCTGCAGTTGACGTTCCAGATATGACTTGAGATAGGTGTATTCGGCACGGAGGTAGACGATTCCGTGTTCACTGCCGATCGCATGGGCCGCGATCACCATCCCGATGAAGACGTCCCTGGGCGAATGGGTCAGCAGCGCTCGGTCCTTGAACGTGCCCGGCTCACCCTCGTCGGCGTTGCAGATGACGTACTTCTCGCCACCCGGCGCGTCTCGGCACAACCGCCACTTGCGGCCCGTCGCGAACCCTGCACCGCCGTAACCGCGAAGCCCGGATGCGGTGATCTCCTCGATCGTCAGGTCGGGCGCGCACGCAAGGCACCGGTCGAGCAGCGCCGCGTAATCGGGGTCCCCGTGAAAGAACACCGGACCGTCGGTGTGGATGTGGGATTGCACCATGGCGTCGACGTAGCCGACGACGTCGGTGGGCAGGCCGGCGGGGTTGGCGATGTCGGCGGCGGGGATGCCTGCCTTCAGCGCGGAGACGATGCCCGCGACCACGGCGGGCGTGAGTCGGGTGAAGGCCACGCCGTCGACCAGCATCGCCGGTTCCTGGTCGCTGAGGCCGATGCACGGCGCCTCGAACAGGCCGAAGGTCGCATTGTCGTCGCCGCCTCCGAATCGTGCCCCCGTCTCGGCCTCGAGCGCGTCGCGCACCGCCCGATAACCATTCATCTTGGCAATCACCGTGTTACACAGGTAGATCCGGTACCTACCCGACGGCGCGAGGTGGAAGAAGTGGTAGAACGACGCAGTCTCCACGACATCGAGCACGGACCGGTGGACCGCGATGGCGATGCGGGACAGGTACGCCTCGGGAAGGAAGCCGCAGAGGTGCTGGACATCCCACAGGATGTCGATGAGCCGGGTTCCGTCGTAGTCGTAGCGCCGCAGGATGGCGTCGACGTCGCGCTCGGTGCCGCTGCACGTCGTCACGGCGTCGGTTCGAGGATCGGGCGGATCGCGTGCAGCACGGCGGGGTCCTCGATGGTCGAGGGCAACGGCTCGTTCTTGCCTGCGGCGATGCCGCGCATCGTCTTGCGCAGGATCTTGCCCGACCGCGTCTTCGGCAGCGCGGCGACGACGTCGACGAGTTTGAAGCACGCGAGCGGACCGATCTCGTCACGCACGGACTTCACCAGCTCTTCGGCCACACCCTCGGCCGAGGCGCCGGCCTTGAGCACGACCAGTCCTCGCGGGACCTGACCCTTGATGGGGTCGGCAACGCCGATCACGGCGCATTCGGCCACCGAGGGATGGGTCGCCAGCACGGCTTCGATCCCGCCGGTCGACAACCGGTGGCCCGCCACGTTGATCACGTCGTCGATGCGCCCCATCACGAACAGGTAGCCATCCTCGTCGAGATAGCCGCCATCGCCGGTGAGGTAGAAGCCGGGATGCTCGCACAGATAGGAGGCCAGATAGCGAGCATCGTCGCGCCACAGTGTGGGCAACGTGCCTGGCGGCAAGGGCAATCGGAGGCACACCACGCCCTCCTCGCCGGGTTCGCACGGATCGCCGTCGGGGTGCAGGATGTGCACGTCGTAGCCCGGCATGGGCACCGACGGGGACCCCGCCTTGAATGGCAACGGCTGCACCCCCATCGGGTTGGCGGCGATGGCCCATCCGGTCTCGGTCTGCCACCAGTGGTCCACGACGGGGATGCCCAGCTTCTGTCGCGCCCAGTGGTACGTGTCGGGGTCGAGCCGTTCACCGGCAAGGAACAGATAGCGCAGCGCGCTCAGGTCGTACCGCTCGACGAGTGCCCCGTCGGGATCCTCCTTGCGAATGGCCCGGATCGCTGTGGGCGCCGTGAGCAGTACCTTCACCCGGTGCTCGGCGGCCACTCGCCAGAACGCGCCGGGATCGGGAGTGCCGACGGGCTTGCCCTCGTACAGCACCGTCGTCGCGCCCAGCAGGAGGGGTCCGTAGACGATGTAGGAATGGCCGACCACCCAACCCACGTCGGAGGCGGCCCAGAAGACCTCACCGGGGTGCATGTCATAGACGTGCCGCATGCTCCACAGCAGGGCGACCGCGTGGCCGCCGTTGTCGCGCACGATGCCCTTCGGCGTGCCGGTGGTCCCCGAGGTATAGAGCACGTAGAGCGGATCGGTGGCCGCAACCGGCACGGGCTCGGCCGGTGTCGCCACGGCCATCAAGTCATGCCAGTCGAAGTCGCGTTCCTCGGTGAGGTTGCAGCGCAAACGATCTCGCTGCACGATCACGCACGCGCCGGGCTGATGCGTTGCGGCGTCCAGCGCGGCGTCGAGCATCGGCTTGTAGGCGATGGTGCGGGAGGGTTCGATCCCGCAGGACGCCGACACCACGACCGTTGGCCGGGCGTCGTCGATCCTGGTGGCCAGTTCGTGGGGGGCGAAGCCGCCGAAGACCACCGAGTGCACGGCGCCGATGCGCGCGCAGGCCAACATGGCGATGACTGCCTCGGGAATCATCGGCATGTAGATCACCACACGGTCGCCCTTGGTCACGCTCAGGGCGCGCAGCACCCCTGCGAACCGGGCGGTCTCGTCCAGCAACTGGGCGTAGGTATAGGTCCGACGAGAGTCGGTCACCGGCGAGTCGTAGATCAGCGCGGGCTGATCGGCGCGCCCGTCGCGGACGTGTCGGTCAAGGGCGTTGGCGCAGGTATTGAGTTCGGCATCGGGGAACCACCGGTAGTACGGCGGGTGGCCGTCATCGAGAATCTTGGTCGGTCTCCGGATCCAGGTCACGGCGCGCGCGGCCGCGCCCCAGAACGACTCCGGCTCGGAGATGCTGCTCCTGAACAGCTCGTCATAGGATCGCGCCCGAGTCCAGCCAGCGGCCACTGCCCGCGCCGAATGATCTGCAATGTGGGGCATGTCGCCTTCCTCGTCACCTGAGCAGCGCCCACGGCCGTCGGGCGCTGGATCGAACGTATCCGTTGGTCGGGCTTGGCTGGTGGGGCCATTGGCCCCTAGACCTGGGCCGAAAGTCCTCTTGCCGTCATCGCGCAGTGATCTCCGGCCCGCATGGTCATGACTGGTCATCATTCCGGCGGCTTGGTGATAGGTGTTGTGGCAGTGCAGCATCCAGAAGCCGGATCGTCGACGACGAGGACGACGCCGAGCTTCTGCCTCGGTAGCACGGTGAGGGTGTCCCTGCGGATCCGCGGGCTTTGGGGCCGAAATGCTCTGGTGGCGCCGTTCATCTGCGCCCAACCTTCTGGATGGGAAGGGAGGCCGATGATGTCCGGACACTGGCTGATGTTGGAGGGCGACGGCCCTCCTGCGCCATTTCGCGCCCGACTGGCCGCGGCAGGCAGGTGTCTACCGCCGACTCGCCTCAGCACCGATGACCTGATGGCCTCCACTCGCCACGACACCCACATCGATCTCGAGCGACTGACCGGCATCCACGAGCGCCGCGTCTCCGTCGGCGAGGAAGACTCCTACAGTCTGGCGGTCGCGGCCGCCAGGGACTGCCTGGATCGGGCCGGGAGGGACGGTGCCGCATTGGACGTGGTGATCAGCTGCAGCATCACCAAGTTCCGTGGCGGTTTGACCCAGTGGGTGGAGCCGACGATGAGCGGCGCGGTGGCCCGCGCGATCGGCGCGGACCACGCCGTCACCTTCGATCTATCCAACGCGTGTGCCGGAATGCTCACGGGCGTAACGGTTCTCAACGACTGGATCCGGCAGGGTGCTGTTCGGCGCGGCATGGTGGTCAGCGGCGAATACATCTCGCAGCTCGGGCACAACGCGGCACGGCACATCCGCACCATCATGAGCAAGGAACTCGCCTGCCTGACGCTGGGCGATGCGGGGGCTGCGCTCCTGCTCGAGCGCACCGACTCGGACTCCCCCGGTATCGATCTGGCCGGTTTCACCACGGTCGCCGAGCACAGCCGGCTGTGCCTGGCCTACCCGAAGGGCGATGATCCGGGTGCCCGGATGTTCACCGACTCGCGCGGGATCCAGCGCGCGGCCATCGCAGACACCCCGGGACTGCTTCGCGAAGTCCTTGATGCTGCCGGTATTTCGATGGGCGACGTCGATCACGTCATCACTCATCAGACGTCGGCCCGAGCGATCCGCAAGGGCATGGCCGCGGTCACCGCGTCGTTCGGAGAGAGCCCGCGCCACGACGCCGTCGTCACCGTCGACCGCTACGGCAACACCGCCTCGACGACGCACACGGTGGCGCTCGTCGAAGAACTCGAGGCGGGCCACGTCCGCGCCGGGGAGACCATCGCGTTGGTGGCGCTGGCATCGGGTCTGGAGATCGGTGTGGTCTTGCTGACCGTCGATGAGGAGTTGGTGAGCCGCTATGGGCACGGTCATTGAGGGCATCGAGGTCACCCACGGTCGCTGGCGCAATCGCCACAGTGCGCTACGCCTGGCCGTCACGGCGGCCAAGACCTGCCTGCACGGGGCCGGGCGGGATTCGGCCACAGTCGATCTGCTCGTCAACGCGGGCATCTACCGCGACCGCAATCTGGCCGAACCGGCACTGGCCGCCCTGATCCAGCAGGACGTCGACGCAAACCCCGAGGATCCGCACGGCGCGGGTCACGGCACGTTTTCCTTCGACGTCGCCAACGGAGCGTGCGGCGTGCTGACCGCGCTGCAGATCGTCGACGGCTTTCTGCGGTCGCACACGATCGACTGCGCTCTGGTGGTCGCCAGTGACGCCGACCCGGGCCGAGGGCTCAGCGAGCGATTCCCCTTCTCCCCCGCGGGGGCCGCCCTGTTGTGCGACTGGAGTGACGACGAGGAGGGACTGGGCCGCGTGCACTGGGTCAACGTGCCCGACGACGGTGAAAGTCTCCACGCCACAGTGGGACTCGAAGACGCTCGCAACATCCTGCGGTTCGGTACGAGCGACGGGATGGACGACCGCTTCGCCAGCGCGGGCGCGGAGGCGGCCCGTCGTTGCCTACGCGAGGCTTCGCTCGAGCTCCCCGATCTCGACGCGATCGTCGCGGCGCCTGCGCGCGGCGCGTACCGGCTTGCGCTGGCCGCACTGCTCGGCGTTCCCCCGGACCGGATCGTCGTCGCCGAGGACGACCGGATGCACACGGCCGCGCTGGTGGCCGCACTCGACGGAGCCTCCGACCGAGTCGCCCCTGGTGGCCGGGTGCTTCTCATCGCCGCAGGCGCAGGGGTCACCGCCGGTGCGGCGTTGTATCGCACGGCACGCACAGGGCACTAGCGCCCTTCCGGCGCGGACAAGACAGGGAGAACTCGATGTCCAAGGAAGCCGAACATCCCGGCGTCGTCGTCGGTATCGACGGCTCGTCGGGCTCCGACATCGCGCTGCGCTGGGCCGCGCGCGACGCCGAGCTACGGGGCGTGTCGTTGACGATCGTGCATGTCGTTCCGCCGAGCTCAGGACACTGGCGGGAGTCGTCGGCCATGCCCACGTGGATGCGCGCGCGACGGGAGCGGGGGCACCACCTTCTCGAGGAGGCCCGCCGCACGGTCGCCGCGAGCACCCGCTCGGTGGACATCGTCAGTCACATGCCCTCGGCACATGCCGTTTCCGCGCTGGTGGATCTTTCCAAGAACGCCAACCTCCTGGTCGTCGGCTGCCTGGGGGCCGGCACGCTTCGGGGCCGCCATCTGGGCTCGGTGAGTTCCGGACTCATCCACTACGCGCACTGCCCCGTTGCGGTGATCCATGACGGCACGTCGGAGGCGAGCGATCCGGAGGGTCCGGTCCTCGTCGGAATCGACGCCTCGCCAGGCGCGCAGGCGGCCGCCGCGATCGCCTTCGACGAGGCCGCTCAGCGCGAAACCGGCTTGGTGGCAATGCATGCCTGGAAGGACGTGAGTGTATTCGACTCCGCCGTGAGCTTCGCCGGTCATCGTTGGCCTGCGCTTCATGCGCGGGAGGAGGCGGTGCTGGACGAGCAACTCGCACCATGGCGCGAGCGCTACCCCGACGTCCCGGTCCGTCGGGTGATCGTGCGCGACGAGGCGGCAAGGGCACTGCTGGACATGTCGGTTACGGCACAGCTCGTCGTGGTCGGCAGCCACGGAAGCGGCGGCTTCGCCGGCATGCTGCTGGGTTCGATCAGCGCCGCCACCGTGTTGCTGGCCCGCGTGCCGGTCATCGTGGCACGGTGAGCGTCGCAGCTCGAAGTTCCCGTGCCCCAGGGCCGCAGCCCGGCTTGGCGTCTCCCAAACACCCTGCCGACCAACGGGTTCCGCGACAGACAATCGGGACCAACGGCCAGGAACAGGGGACCAATGGCACCGTCGCCGAGCATCGGACCGGCCATAGTGTTCAGCCCGACCGGGCCCGGAGGACTGCCGCCCGGAGCCAGGAGTCAGACATGAACGAGCTATCGACTGCCGCCGCGGTCGTCGTGGGCGTGGACGGCTCAGAGGCGTCGGTCAACGCATTGCGATGGGCCATCGCCGAGGCAGTCGGCCGGAATGTCGCGCTGCGCATCGTTCACGTCACGGGCGTCGACGAGGCACCCGTAGGTGCGTCCCGGCCGGGCCCGGAGGACGCCGAGCGGACGCTGCACGCGGCATCCGCCGTCGTGAAGGCCGCGGGCGTCCCGGTCTCCGTCGAGACGGATCTGGTGTGGGGGCCAGTCAGTGCCGCGCTGATCGACGAGTCGCGGACGGCTGCCGTGGTCTGCGTGGGATCCGTCGGCATCGGCGCGAGCGCGGGCGAACTCCTCGGGGCAACCGCAGCCGCGCTCACCGAGAACGCGCATTGCCCGGTGGCGATCATTCGGAGCGCCCCGCACCGGTCGGTCGGTGGCGTCGACTGGATCGTCGTCGGCATCGACGATCACCCCGACAACGACACCGTCATCGAATGCACGTTGGACGAGGCCCGTCTCCGCGGCGCTCCGGTGCTCGCCGTCGGCGTATGGGCCGAGGACCTCGACGAAACCTCCTTCGACGAGTTGGCCAGTCGGATGGCGACGTGGACGCAGCGCTACCCCGACGTGCACATCCACTCGGTGGTCACGCGCGGCTGCATTGGACGGTTCCTCGCCGACCGCACCGACGAGAGCTGGCAGTTGGCCGTGCTAAGCCGGCACGACGTCGACCAGATCGCGTTCCTGGTCTGGCCGCAGGACCAACTCACCGACCGACGACGCGACTGTTCGGTAATGGTCGTGCGCTGAGCGCACGACGCGGCCTCGTCAACGCTCGGCCGTCACCGAACGCCGGCCCGTGACGATCAACACGAGGTCCTTGACGGGCAACTCCAGACTCCGGCCCTCTCCCACCGCGCAGTCCGCGTCGGTGGCCACCAGGCGGCGCCCGGACAGGTCCGCCTTGAATGCGCGCGCCAGCTGGGGACCGGCCAGCACCGCGGCAAGCCGGTTCGGTGGTGAAACCGATTGAATACCAAGCGCTTCCGTGATGTCCAGGCCATGGATGACATCGTGACTCAGCGCCCCGAGCTGACCACCGCCCGGCGGCCTCCAGGGATGCTCGACGTTACGTCGCAAGTCCTCGAGCAGAGCGGACGAAGGCTGCGCAGCCGTGTCCCGGCGGGCGAGGCGGTCCGCCGCGACGTCGAACCTGCCCCGTGCGCGGAGCATCGCCAGGATCATGGTCGGGATCGAGTGCCGGTAGGGCATCGTGATGTGAGCCACCACCTCGCGGATCCGCCAGCCCTCACACAGCGACGGCGCATCCCACTGCTCGCCCGACAGTCCGTCGAGCACACGAACCAGCGCGGCCCGTTGGGCGACGGTTGCGTCGAACAGCTCGTCGTCGTTCATGAATCTCCCTCGTTGCGGTGACGTGTCGATGGTGCAGACCACGCCCGGGCGCCGACCTCATCGCCTCGACCGCTCATGGGGACGGAGCGGCAGGCAGTGTCAGTCGAAAGGTCGCTCCACCGCCAGGCGTTTCCTCGACGTCGATGTCACCGCGATGGGCCGTGGCGATTTCACGGACCAGGGCCAAGCCGATTCCGTAGCGTTCTCGACCTCCGGTCGAGGTGTGGCTCACACCGTGCGAGAACCGGGTGAAGAGGGTGCCCATCGCATCCGGGTCGACACCGACACCGTCGTCGCGCACCTCGATGACGACATCGGTGGCGCGCCGATCGACGAAGACCTCGATGGAGCCACCGGGGTGTTCATGCGCCAGGGCATTGTCGACCAGGGAGATGACGGCGCGCCGGATGGCGGCGGCCGAACCAAGGATCGTGGCACCGCGTTCTGCCGACTCGGTCGTGGCGACCGTCAGGCGCACCCCGGCGGACTCCGCGTGGTCGGTCATGCTGTCCACGACGTCGTAGGCGACCTCCGACACGTCGACCCTGACACGGGGGATGGCATTGCTCGCCATCGAGGCCGACGCCAACAGGTCCTCGATCACCTCACCGAGCACCCTGGTGTCGGAGGCCAAAGCGTCGATCTGTTCCTTGGCCTCGTGCGCGTCCCCGTCATCGAACCGCCGAGCGAGCATCTGAATTCTGGTGTGCAACAGGGTCAACGGGGCGCGAAGCTCGTGCGAGGCGTCCGCAACGAAACGCCGTTGCAAGGCCAGCGCGTCCGCCAGCGGGCGGATCGAACGTCGGGTGAGCAGCACGACGACGGCGATAGACGACAGGATCCCGGCAAGCTCTGCCGCGCCCAGCGAGAGCAGCAGCCTGCGCCTGGCTGCCTCATAGGAGTCCAGGGCCAGGAGAACCACCACCCTGCCCTGCTGCTTGTCGGCGACCAGAACGCGATAGGGTCGGCCGCCCACGCGCGCGTCGGAGAACCCGGCAGGCCGAGCGAGCAGGTCGGTCGATGGCAAGCCGACGGCGCTGGTGGCCACCTTGCCCGTGAGCTCCCGCAAGACGAGCTCGGTACCCGGCGGCGGATCGGTGGCGTCGTCGGCCGTGGCTGCCACCGAGGTGAGCTGATCGGCGATCTGTTGGTTCTGGACGCGCACGTCGACGAAGAACACCACTGCACCGACCACCAGCAGCACCGCTGCGAGCGCCAATGACGCTTGCACGGCGGCGATCCGCCCGGCCCGCCGCACGACCGTCAGATCGCTGCTGTCGGCGGTCATTCGACGCCGAGTCGATACCCGGTGCCGTGTACCGTCCGCACGATCTCCCGACCGAGCTTGCGCCGGAGGTAGTGCACGTAGGTGTCGACCACCCCGGGGTTGTCCGCGCCGTCGAACGCGGCGCTGAGCAGCTGGCCGCGGGTGTAGACGCGTCCCGGCGCCGTCATCAGGACGCTCAGGAGCGCAGCTTCCCGCTCCGAGAGTTCGACGTCGGCGCCGAGTCTGCGGCCGCTGGCGGTCCGCGTCACGCGATCGAGGCAGAGGCCGTCGGCGCGAAGCATCGAATTGCCGTTGGGCCGCCGCACGAGCGCGCGTATCCGCGCCAGGAGCTCTGGTACCTCGAAGGGCTTCACCAGGTAGTCCTGGGCCCCCGCGTCGAGTCCCTCGACGCGATCTGCAAGGGCACCACGCGCGGTGAGCACGAGAATGGGCGTCGAGATTCCGCGTGACCTCAGCACCTCGACGAGTTCCACCCCGTCCATGACGGGCAATCCGCGGTCGAGGATGAGGGCGTCGTAATCGCCCAGCAGGCCGCGGTGAAGTCCCTGCTGGCCGTCGTGGACGACCTCCACCTCGTAGCCCTCGTCGGTGAACAATTCGGCGAGCATCGCGCTCAGCGCCCGGTCGTCCTCGACGATCAGCAGGGTGGGCGCTGCGCCCGTGTCGGCCACCCGACGAGCCTGCCACGCCACATCTTCGAAGGCTCGAAGAATCGGCTGCCAACATCGAGCCATGGACACACCCCGTTCCGGATTCCGCCGTGCCGCCGCTGCCTCCTGGGCACTGGTCGGTCTCGGCGTCGCAGGGGTGGCGGGCGCCTCGGCCCTGGCCTACGCCGACACCGTCAAACCGGCCAAACCGGAGACACCGGTCGTCGTGGGCGATCCCGCACCCGACGTCGTCGCGCCGTCGATTCCCGACGCGACGGACTCGTCCAGCCCCGTGCTCACCACCGACCCGGCCACACCGGTGAGTCCCGAGCCGACGACCGAGCAGCCACCGGCGCCCAGCCAGGCGCCGCCACCACCCGTCTACACCCCGCAGTACACGCCCGAGTACACCCCGCAGTACACGCCCGAGTACACCCCGCAGCCGACCGCTAGGGCTCAGGCACCCGCCACGCACGAGTCGCAGGCTCCGTCCTCCACACCGCCGACCACGAAGCGACGCCTGACTCCCACGACGGTGTCGGGGCCGAACTACTCGCCGCGCATCACGATGTCGCGCGGCTCGTGACCGCAGCCGCACCGACGGTCGCGCACAGCCGCTGGCAACGCTGGAGCACCGACATGCAGATCGTCGTGACCGATCCTGCGGCTCTGACCTCAGCCCGGCTCGAGGTGGACGCCGAACTCGACGCCGTCGACGCCGCCGCGTCCCGTTTCCGCCCCGATTCCGAGATCGTCGCGCTGGCGGCGGCCTGCGGTCGGCCGACTCCGGTCAGCGCGACACTCGCCAACCTGCTCGGCGCTGCGCTGACCGCGGCTGCCCAGACCGAGGGCGACGTCGACCCCACGGTCGGTGCGGCGCTGGTCGAGCTCGGCTACGACGGCGGCGTGTCGCCCCCCGTCTCGTCGATCCTCGTTCCCGCGGTGTGGTCGATGGTCACCCTTGAGGACGGGATCGCCACGGTCCCTCCCGGGATCCTGCTCGACCTCGGGGCGACGGCCAAGGCGGTGGCGGCCGACCAGTGTGCCGAGCGGATGCACCGAGTCACGGGCACGGGCGTGTTGATCAACCTGGGTGGCGACATCGCCACCGCGGGGTCCGCCCCCGACGACGGCTGGCAGGTCGGTGTTCACGACGGCGACGGCGAACCGGACACGTCGCTCACGCTGCCCGCCGGAGCGGCCCTGGCCACGTCGAGCACACTGCGCCGCCGCTGGCGCCGTGGCACGGAGACGCTGCACCACATCCTCGACCCGAGAACCGGCAGACCTGCGGACCCGGTATGGCGGACGGTCAGCGTCGCCGCCCAGAGCTGCTATGCGGCCAACACGGTATCCACGGCCGCCGTCGTCCGCGGATACCGGGCTCTGGATTGGATTGGCTCCCTTGGCATGCAGGCCTGGTTGGTCGATCGTGACCGCAACGTCCACACCGTCGGCGGGTGGCCATCGACACCTACGGACTCACCGCGATGACCGATCAGGCACTCTGGGCCCTCGGTCGTGGCACCGGTATCACGGCCTTGGCGTTCCTCACGATCTCGCTGGCGCTGGGAATCGCCACCCGGTCGGGTCGCAGGCTCGCGGCCCTGCCCCGCTTCGCGATCGCCGACGTCCACCGGTTCGCGGCACTGGCGGGCACCGCTCTCGTCGCCATGCACGTCACCCTGTTGCTGTTCGATCCCTATGCCCAACTGCGGCTGATCGACCTCGCGGTGCCGTTTCTCGGGGCCTACCGGCCGATGTGGCTCGGGCTGGGCACATTGGCGTTCGACGTCCTGGTCGTGGTGATCATCAGCAGCCTGCTGCGCCACCGCCTCGGTGTGCGAGCCTTCCGCGCGGTGCATTGGGCGACGTACGCGTTGTGGCCGATCGCGCTGGCCCACGCGCTGGGGAACGGAACAGATTCCGGCCACGAATGGTTCCTTGCCGTCGCGGGATGCTGCGGATTGACCGTCGCCGCTGCGCTGACATGGCGCCTGCGGACGAACTTCACCGAGTACGCAGACACCCGAACGTCGGGTCGCCGATGAGGATGCACGGGCACGACGACGCTGATCCACCCGTGGCAGGTCGGCTGTTCGCTGCGCACGGACCCGGGCTTCGGGAGCATCACGACCGGTTCGGCCGCCCCCCCGCCCGCGCAGCAGAGAACTTGGTCCCGTCGCTGGACGCGGCGGGCCTGATCGGGCGAGGCGGCGCCGGCTTTCCGACGGGCCGCAAGATCGCCTCGGTCACCGGACGCAAGCCGGTCGTCGTCGGCAACGGCGCCGAGGGAGAGCCGCTGAGCCGCAAGGACGCAATGCTGTTGACTCGCGCACCGCACCTGGTCCTGGACGGCCTGCAGTTGGCCGCGGCGGCCGTCGGTGCCGAGGAGGTTTACCTCTATCTGCCCAAGCACATCGCGACGACGGCGGAGTACGCCATCGGCGAACGCGCGGCCGTTGGACTGGACCGGCGGCGGGTGAGGGTGATCGCGGCTCCCGACACCTTCGTCGCCGGTGAGGAATCGGCCGTGCTCAGACGCATCGAGGGCGGGCCGGCGCTGCCAAGGGACCGCACCGTGCCGACGTCGATCAGAGGGCTCCGCGGCCGACCCACGCTGGTCAACAACGTCGAGACCCTGGCGCACATCGCACTGATCGCGCGCTTCGGACCCGACTGGTTCCGCGGAGTCGGCGACCCCACGGAACCGGGCACCATGCTGGTCACGCTGTCGGGAACCAACGCCCGCCGTTCCGTCGCCGAGGCGCCGACCGGCACGCCACTCCTGGATCTTTTGGCGCGCGGGGGCATCAGCGCTACCCGCGACGTGCGCGCCGTGCTCGTCGGTGGATACCACGGCAGCTGGATCCCCGGAGAGGAACTCCGTGACGCCCGGCTCTCCCGGACGGGCCTGGCGCGGTTCGGGGCGAGTCCTGGCGCGGGCATCGTGCACGTGCTTCCGGCCGCCGAGTGTGGCCTCGCCCGTACCGCCGACATCCTCGCCTACCTCGCCGAGGAGGGCGCTCGGCAGTGTGGCCCCTGCCGTAACGGCCTCCCCCTGTTGGCCCAGCTGTTCGACGAGCTCGCCCATGGGAGGCCCGATACCTCCCTACTCGACGAATTGCACCGTATGCTCGGCCTCGTCGACGGGCGCGGATCATGCCGCCACCCGGACGGCACCGTCCGGATGGCCCGAAGCGCCCTCGACGTCTTCGCCGACGACGTCGCGTTGCGCTTGGCGCTCCGCCACCACCGGCGAAGGACACTGGACAACGCATGAGGGCACGACAGACATCACAGCGCCTCCACGTCGACTGGACGCGGTGCGACGGCCGCGGGCTCTGTACCGAACTGCTCCCCGGCCTCCTCACCCGGGATGACTGGGGTTATCCTTTGGCGCGCAATGGTTCTCGTGATCCCGACGTACCGATCGGCGACATGTCCGACGCCCGCGTCGCCGTCGACCGATGCCCGCGACTGGCCCTGTCGCTGATCGCGCCACGCCAACCTTGACGGGCAGCGTCGCCCGTACCGATGTCGATCGACCGAGAAGGAGATAGTTCGTGACGACGCTCAGTGGGCTGCCCGCCCATGCGCTGCTGGTGCACTTCATCGTGATACTCGCACCGCTGACCGCGATCCTGGCGATCCTGTGTGCCCTATGGCCAGCTGCTCGAAAACGTCTGGTGTGGTTGGTGCTTGGGCTCGCCGCGGCCATCGTGGTGCTGACCCCGTTGACCACCGATGCCGGTGAATGGCTCGAGCATCAGATCGGCCGCTCACCCCAGCTGCACCAGCACGCCGAACTGGGCGACACCATGGTCTACTTCGCCATCGCGCTGTTCGTCGTCGCCGTGCTCATCGCGGTCATTCACGTGCGTGAGGCGCGCGGCCACTCGGTCACTCGCGCTCTGTCCTGGACCGTCGCCGCCGTCGTGGTCGTGGTGAGCGTGGCCACGTCGGTCCAGGTCTATCGGATCGGGGACAGCGGCGCCAGGGCCACCTGGAGTGGTCGGGTCGGAACTGCACAGCGCACCACGCCGTGATCCGGTCATGACCGAGGACGAGGACGAACGGCCCTAGCGGGACGTCTCGAGGTCACGTTGAGTCAGCGGTGTCCCGTCCCTGCACTCCCGGAGCGCTCCATGACCGCACAGCCCGAGCGTGGCACGACGGCGAAGCGTGACGGCGGGGACGGCTCGACCGCCGTCCTGCGCGACGGCGTTGCGGCGACCCTGCGTCCGCTGTCGCCGACGGACGTCGATTCCGTGGTGCGGATTGCCGACACCCTCAGCGATCGCGAACGGTATCTCCGGTTCTTCTCGGTACATCCGGGCTACCTCGCGGAGTGGGCGGAGTCACTGACCACTCCGACGCCGGGCGTCGTCGCCATGGGTGCCTGGGTGAACGGCAACCTCGTCGGAGTAGCCAACTACTCGCCGTCGACACAGGCCGACGAAGCCGAGATCGCCGTCGTCGTCGCCCACGACCAACACGACCGGGGGGTGGGCAGCGCATTGCTCGCCGAGCTGGTCCGGATCGCCCGGCGCAACGGCGAGCGCCACCTGGTGGCCGACGTGCTGTGCGAGAACAACGACATGCTGCATCTCATCCGTGATTCGCACGTCCCGATCACGATGCATCGCGACGGTCCGGAGATCAGCGTGGACCTGGACCTGCATGCTCTCGGCGACGGCTGAGTTCACTCGACCGCGGATCGACCAACGCCCCGCTGGGAGAGGACCTTTGGCTCTGCTGGTCGGCGGCGCGCGAGCAATATCGTCAGAGCCGACCATCCCCCGACTGCCCTGGAGCGCTGATGCCCGAGACCTCCCCGCCATCGCCGGCCATCGTCGTCGGAATCGACGGGTCGCGTAGTGCCGTCGAGGCCGCGCTGTGGGCCATCGACGAGGCCGTCGACCGCGATCTGCCGCTGAGGTTGCTCTACGTCATCGAGCCGTCGAGGTCTTGCGGCGCGGACAGCCAATCGATGGCCCGCGACTTCGTCACCGCCGAGGCGGCGGTGCGATACGCGTCGATGGCCGTCGAATCGGCCGAACGCCCGGTCAAACTCGAACTCGAGATCGTCCACGGTCGATGCGTCGACGCACTCGTCGCAGCGTCCCGGTCGGCCGCCATGATCTGCCTCGGCGCCCTGGGAGCCGACGGGGCAGGCGGCGAACGAGTGGGATCGACGCCGCCCGCACTGGTGGCGCGGGCTCGCTGTCCGGTCGCCATCGTGCGGCGACCGCCTTCCCGCAGGCGTGAGAAGGGTTGGGTCACAGCCGTCGTCGATCACTCCGCCGCGGCCCCGCCGATACTGGCACAGGCGGTGCGAGAGGCGCGGTTGCGCTCGGCACCCCTGCGAGTTCTGACCGGAAGGGTGGCCGACACGCTCACGGGCGCCGACACCCTATTGGAGAACGCCCGCCTGGCAGAGGCCGAACTCGAGGACGCGTTGACCTACTGGCGGGTGCGCTACCCGGAGGTGGACATCCAGGCCGTCACGGTATCGGGCAGCCCGCTGGACTACCTTGCCCGCCAGGCTGATTCGGTCGAGATGATCGTGCTGGGTCACCGACCGAGCGACGAGCTGTCCGAACTGGTGCTGCACCCCGAGCTGACCGGCGTACCCAGTCTGCTACTGGTGTGTGCCCGGTAGGGCGTGCAATGACGGGCGCATGGGCGAGACGCGGTGATTAAGACGGGACCGCTTCATCCGGTACATGGCGTCGTCCGCGTGGCGGAGCAGTTCACGCGCGGAGGTGCTGTCACCGAACGACGTGCCGACGCTTGCCGCGATGCGCAGCAGGCATCCGTCGATGGCGAATGGCCGCGCAAGTGCTTCGCGCACCCGGTGGGCAACCATGTCGAGTTCGGTCACTTCGCAGAGGTTTTCGTGGATCACCACGAACTCGTCGCCACCCAGCCGGGCCACCGTGTCGCTGTGTCGGACGCTGTCCGCGAGCCGAATGCCCACCTCCCGCAGCACGGCGTCACCCACGTCGTGTCCCAGGGTGTCGTTGATCTCCTTGAAGTGGTCGAGGTCGATGAACAGCACTCCGACGCGGGTGCCGGAGCGGCACGCGGACGCCAGCGCCCTGTTGAGTCGGTCTTCGAGCACGACCCGGTTGGGCAGTCCGGTCAGGGCATCCGTGAGGGCCGCCTTCTCCAACAGCGCAGCGGCGTCCTTGCGGGCGGTGATGTCCTGCAGTTGCACGAGCAGCAGCCTGGCTCCGCCATCCTCGACCGGTAGCCCAATGACGGATCTGATGCACCACACCGTCGAGCCGTCCGGGCGGCGGAACTGCCGTTCGGCCTCGTGGTGATCGGTCTCCCCTGACTCGACGGCGTGAAGACCGCGATCAGCCGCGCGGTCGGGGCCCGCGGTGAACTCACGGAGATGGCGCCCGATCAGTTCCTCGGGGGTGCGGCCCAAGATGGCGCACAGCGCAGGGTTGACTCGGATCAGGCGGCCGTCAACGCTGCGCACGGCCATGCCGACGGTCGCGTGGGCCATGGCGACCTCGAAGACGTGCACGGCGGCGTCGCGGGCCTGCTCCGCCCGGACTCGATCGGAGACGTCGCGCTGCACGGTGATCATCTGCGCCGGGGCGTCGTCTTCGACGGGCAGTGCGTGCACGGTCCTCTCGACCCAGCGGAAGGTCCCGTCGGCGTGGCGCATCCTCAGGGTCAGCCGCGGGACCCTGGCGCCCGCGATGATCGTGGCGCGCCACCGCTCGAGCGCCACGCGATCCTCGTCGTGCACCAGGTCGACGGAACTCCGCCCGACCAGTTCGTGCGGTGCGTAGCCGAGGACCGTTCGCGACGCCGGCGAGACCCACAGGAACGTGGAGTCGGCCACCAGTTGCCAGGCCACCATGTCGGACGTGCGCTCGGCGATCATCCGGTACATGCGCTCGGAGTCGCGCAATTCGAGGTGCTCCAACCGTTCGCCGGTGATCGGGCGGAACGCCACGATCACCGCGTAGGGCTCCTCCTCCCCGTCACGGGTGAGGGGCACGGCATCGACGTCGAGCCAGACGTGCTTGCCGGGGGCCTCGGTGCCCGGGCGGTGTACACCCATGGTCGCGTTGCGCACCGGCGAGTGGGTTCGCAGTGCGCGCATCGCGGGGTGTTGTTCGCCCGACATCGGTTGCCCGAGTTCGTCGACGGCTGCCCAGCGAGGGTCGTGGGACGTCCTTCCCCGCATCTGATCGGGCGATAGCCCGAGAATGAGCTCTGCCTGCGCGCAGGCCGCGACGATTTCACCGAATCGGTTCTGGACGGCAATTCCGGTCTCTGGCGCCAGGTCCGTGAATCCAGCCGCGAGCGCCATGGCCTCGATCAACTCCGCGTCCGGGCCGCTCGCCTCCCGGCTCACGGTCTGAACGAGGTAATTGACCACGGCAGATATTATGCTTCACTCGCAAACAGATGAGAACGCCATTCCGCAAACGTAATAATTTGTGTCGGCAGGTTCTCGAGCAGTGCGGACACTAACGGTTTGGCTATTCATCCGGCCGTGTGCAAATGGCTTCAGATTCCTGGCGCAAACGGGGAGCTGCCGTTTTTCGCGCCCGACCCCGATGCCAGCACACGACCACTGCGCGGACGTGACTCGAGGGCGGCGCCTCAGCGCACCGAGACGGGCTCTCCGGTGACGGATTCGATGTCGGCGGCGACGCCGTCGTACATCTGTTTGGTCAGGTGGATCAGCGCGCGGGCAACGGCCTGCTCCTCGGCGGTGCGCTTCGGGTCGGCCTCGTCGCGATCGATCTCCGCGACTCCCACGCCCACGAGGTCGGACTCACGCCAATGAAGGCGTGCGGTGGCGCTCGTATGGTCGTGATCGCGGTCCAGGGAGATCCCGACGTGATGCTTGGACTGGTCGTGTGCGTGATGGCTCATGGCTGCTCCTGGCCTCGATGCGTCAATTCCACTCTGCAAGAACGGCTCACATGCGAATAGAGCCGTAGGTCCTCAGCCGCCGCCCGGCGGGACCGACGTTGCGCGTCCGACGTGGCGCAGCGGACCCGGGTGACTGAAGCGGGCGGCCCGTCGGTGAATCCTGTGCGTCCGGCCGCGGGTCCGGCGAATCGGTGTCTTGACCCCGTTCATGCTCCGGTAGAAGTACTTCTTGGTGACTTCGACCAGCGCGAGATAGGTGATCGTCATCCCCACCAGAGCGGTGAAGAAATACCACGGCAGTGGGGCGAAACCCAGCGCGGGCGCCACCGGCGAATAGGTCAGCGCGATGCCGACCGCGACCACCGCACACGCCGCGGCCACCAACACGCCGGCAGGTCGGCTGCGCGTGAACGGGATGCGCCGGGTGCGGATCGCCACGATGATCAACGTCTGGGTGGCCAACGACTCGATGAACCAACCGGTTCGGAACTCCGGCGGTCCGGCGCGCAGGACACCGATCATCAGCGCAAAGGTCAGGAAATCGAACATGGAACTGATCGGCCCGAAGACCAGCATGAACCGTCGGATGAAGCCGATGTCCCAGTGCGAGGGTGCTTGCAGCTGTTCGGGATCCACGCGGTCGGCGGGAATGGCCAATTGCGATGAGTCGTAGAGCAGATTGTTGAGCAGGATCTGGCTGGGCAGCATGGGCAGGAACGGCAGGACCGCCGAAGCAGCAGCGGCACTGAACATGTTGCCGAAATTGCTTGAGGTACCCATCAATACGTACTTGATGGTGTTGGCGAAGATACGCCGACCCTCGGCGACGCCTGCCGCGAGCACCGCGAGGTCCTTCTCCATGAGCACGACGTCGGCGGCATCCTTGGCGACGTCGGTGGCGGTGTCCACCGAGATGCCGACGTCCGCGGCGTGCAGGGCGAGAGCGTCGTTCACGCCGTCGCCGAGAAATGCCACCGAGCGTCCACCCCTGCGGGCGGCGGTGATCAGCTGCGCCTTCTGCTCCGGCGATACTCGGGCGAAGATGGTGTTGCCGGCGACCAGGTCGGCGTACTCGGAGGCTGGGCGAGCGTCCAGTTCTCCTCCGGTGATCGTTCCCTTCACGGTCAGACCCAGATCGGCGCAGATCTTCTCCGCTACCCGCGCGTTGTCCCCGGTAGCGATCTTGACGTCGATGCCAAGGTCGGCGAGCGCGCGCAGGGAGGCGGCGGCCTCGGGCTTCGGCTCGTCGGCGAAACACAGGAATCCGAGCAGCCGCAGGGCGTTCTCGTCGGCTACCGTCACCTCGGTCAGATCGGGAGCAGCCTTCATCGCGACGGCGACTACGCGGCGGCCGTCGGCGAACAGCCCGTCCAGTGTGGTCGCGGCCGCCCCTGGGACTTGCTCGCAGCGCGCCAACACCTGTTCGGGCGCACCCTTGACCACGAGCCACCGTCCCTCGGCGTCCTCGACGAGAGCGGATAC
>JAESGJ010000271.1_pt1 | contig 47263 bp, 52 predicted proteins | sample 9266241 | NCBI WGS metagenome assembly JAESGJ01 (sample SAMN14514841, study PRJNA621669) | algae metagenome | isolation source: Brasilonema octagenarum HA4186-MV1 and co-occurring heterotrophs from wet... | place: USA: Manoa Valley, Hawaii | collected 2009-07-20
GCGACTCCGAAGAAGATGAACGACGACAGGCCGAGGAAGACGTACACCGCGATCGCGACGAATCCCGCGCCGAGGCCCATGACTCGCCCGAGGCCGGCTGCGACGTAGGAGTAGAAGGCGCCGGGGTTGGGCATGTGGTGCCCCATCGCCACGAAGCCCACCGAGAAGATCGTGATGAGCACCGCCGCCACCAACATCATCGACGGCGCCGCGGGGCCGCCGTACGCGATCAGGATGACGAGCCAGCCGGCCACGGTGACCAGCGGTGAGACGAATGCCATCACCAACGCGAAGAGGCGGAAGGTGCCCATCGACCCGCTCAGGCCGACGGCCTCCCGGGTGGCTGCGGACTCGAGCGACGCCCCAGGGACGTCGGCGGTTTTTCGGTTCATCTGTTCGCCTTTGCTTTTCGAAGGCACGTCCAACGATGACATGCCGTGGGTCAAAAATCCGATCGGACGATCTCGTCCCTCCTTGACCGGCTACGAGGTCACGGAGAAGCGGCGGTGCAGTTCCGCCACGGCCTCCTCCCCCAGGTACGCCGGCGTGCGGCCCTCAAGAAGCAGGTACAGGCGTGCGGTCTCCTCGATCTCCTCGACGGCGTCGACGGCGCCGTCGAGCGAGGGCGCCGCGGCGAGCGACCCGTGATTGCGCAACAGGATGGCGTGGGACCGTTCGGCCGCCTGTGACACCCGTTCCTCGAGCTCGTCGCTTCCCGGGGCGGCGTAGTCCACCAGCGACAGTCGGCCGACGCGCATGACGAAGTACGGCGTGATCGGCGGCAGCGCGTCGTCGGACGGCAGCCCCGGCAGACAGGACACGGCGACGGCGGACGTCGAATGTAGGTGTGCCACAGCGGTACACCCGGGGTGACTGCGGTAGAGCGCGCGGTGCAGGACGAGCTCCTTCGACGGCCGGTCACCGCCGAGGTGCGCACCGTCCAGCGACGTCACGGCGAGCCGCTCGGGATCCAGCCGGCCCAGGCACGCGTTCGTCGGCGTGATCATGATCCGGTCGTCCGACCGGACGCTGAGGTTCCCCGTCCGGCCCGGTGTCAGGCCACGGTCGTACAGCGCGGCGCCGAGTCGCACCAACTGGGTCCGCGCTGCGTCGTCGAAGCTCATGACGCCGCCGCCAGCGCGTCACGGAAGAACGACGGACCGCCGAAGTTCCCCGACTTGAACGCCACGGCAAGCGGACGGTCCTCGGCCACCAGCCATGGCACGCCGACGCTGATGTCGGGACCGATCCGCGCCGATCGCAGGGCGAGGGCTTCGGCCACTGCCCCCGACGTCTCGCCACCGGCGACGATGAGCCGACGAACGCCCATCCCCTCGAGCCCAATCCCGATGCGGCCCATGGCCATCTCGATCCGCCTCGACACCTCCGCGGGCGTCAGCCCGGTGGCACGCGCAGGCACCCCGACGACCTCGTGGTCGGTGGAGATCAGCAGTGGACCGCCTGTGAGGCAGCGGGCGGCGAAGTCCAGCGAGCGACGCACCGCGGCGTCCCCGTCGACGAGATCGATGACCCCGAGGCTCAGCGTCGGGCCGTCGAACGCGCGCACCTGTTCGCGCGTCGCATGCGAGAGGCTGCCCGCAAGAATGGCCGCGGGCCCGGGCGGCGGCGTCGGCCGTGGCTCGTGGACGGCCTGCGGACGGCCGGTGCGTGCGTGCGCAGCGGCGGCGAACGCGGCACCGTACGCCGCGCCGCCTGCGGCCAGCCGGTCACTCGCCGTGGCCGCCGCGATCGTGTCGAGGTCGGTGTCGCGGACGGCATCCGCGATCACGTGGTGGGCCCCTGCGACGCGCCCCGCGATCCGGGCCAGGCAGGCGGCGACCGCGTCGACCCCTCCGTCGACCGTGGCCAGCGTCAGGAGTTCCACCGCGCGTGGCGTCTGTTGCGCCAGCACCCGCGGCAGCCGTGGATCGCGCATGGGATTGAGGGGATGGTCGCGCATCGGGGACTCGCTGAGCAATTCCTCGCCGACGAACAGGTGACCGAGGTAGACCGTGCGGCCATTCGCCGGGTACGACGGGCAGTGCACGACGCGGAGCGCGCCCGTGACGTCGACGAGTGCGTCCGCGATCGGCCCGATGTTGCCGTCGGCCGTCGAGTCAAAGGTGCTGCAGTACTTGGAGAAGAGCTGTTCGGCGCCCACCGCGCGGAGCGCCTTCGCCGCCTCGATCGCCGCTGCGCGCGCCAATGGTGCGGGCACACTGCGGATCTTGCACGCGACGACGACCGCGTCCCCGCCGTCATCGGGTACGGCGGCGCTGCCGAAGGCCAGGCGGGTGTCTAGCCCGCGCGCCGAGAGCGCGCTCGCGAGGTCCGTCGCACCGGTGATGTCGTCGGCGATGAAACCGACCGGTGGCTCAGCGCTGGACATCAGGTGAGGTTCAGGCCGCCGTCGACGAGCAGGTCGACGCCGGTCGTGTACGAGGACTCGTCCGAGGCGAGAAAGGCGATGGTCTTGGCGATCTCGGCGGGTCGTGCCATGCGTCGCATCGGAATCTTGGCGACGTCCTTGGCCACCCGGTCGGGCTCGGTCTTCTCGGCGTACTCGACCTGCGGCGTGCGGACGTAGCCCGGCGACACCGAGTTCACGCGGATGCCGTGTCTGCCAAGGTTCATCGCGGCGTTGCGGGTGATTCCCAGGACCGCGGCCTTCGTCGAGACGTAGGCGATGAACCCGTTCTCCGTGCCGCCGCGGTGCGCCCAGGACGACGCGATGTTGATGATGGATCCCGAACCCTGCTCCATCATCCCCGGCAGGACCGCCTGGATGCCCAGCAGAATCCCCGTCTGATTGATGGCGACGACGCGGTTCCATTCGTCGATGCTCACGTCGGCCACCGACGCCGGCGAGCTGATGCCCGCGTTGTTGACGAGCACGTTGATCGCGCCCCAGGCGGGGTCGACACTCGCGACGACCGACGCCCAGTCCTTCTCCGAGGCGACGTCGAGATGCCGGTAGACCACCTCGAGACCCTCTGCGTCGAGCTGCTCTGCCAGTGCTTCGCCCTGTTCGTCGAGCACGTCCGTCGCGATGACGCGGGCGCCCTGGCGGGCCAGCAGATCCGTGTGCGCTGCGCCCTGCCCCTGTGCAGCGCCGGTGACCAGCGCTACCTTGCCTTCCAACCGATTGACCATGGCGGTGAGCATTCCGCGAGCCCTCATCACGCACCACTGTGTGGGGACATGGACCGGGCCTGGCGGACTAGCCGGGGATCTAGGCGCCTGTACGCGTCGACAGGAAAGCGCCGGACGTTTGAGGTTGCCGTCAATTGTGGTGACGCGCCCGTTCCCCGACCTTGGGTAGGTATCGCCGAACCACCGAAAAGGAATCGAAGGACGTCATGGATCTTGGACTCTTCAGCCCGCCGTACGCACAGGAGTACGTCGCCGGGCGACGCACGCTGCAGGAAGTGATCGAGTGGGATCTCCAGATCGCCAGGTGGGCCGATGAATACGGTCTGCAGGAGCTGTTCTTCGCCGAGCACCACACGATCGGTCACGAGCCGAATCCGGCCCCCGATCTAATGATCGCGGCGGCCTCGCGCGAGACCCGGCAGATCCGGCTGGGCGCTGCGGCGCACCTGTTGCCCTACCACAACCCCATGGCGCTGGCGACCCGGCTCATGTTCCTGGACCACATGACGGGCGGTCGCTACATCGCGGGTTTCGCGCCCGGTTCGTTCCCGACCGACGCGCAGTACTTCGGTGGTGGACTGCAGAACAACGCGAAGATGATGGACGAGGCCATCGACATCATCGAGGCAGTCTGGACCCGGCAGGGACCGTTCCGCATCGAGGGCGAGTTCTGGACCGTCGACGTGCCGCCGCACTCCGATCAGTGGAATGGCCCGCACCTCAAGCCCTTTCAGCGGCCACGTCCCGAGGTCGTGATGACCGGCGTGCAGCCCACCTCGCCCACGTTCGCCGATGCCGCCAGGCGTGGCTTCTCGCCGATGAGCCAGCAGGTCGGCATGGCTGCGCTGCTGGCTCAGTGGGAGACCTACTCGGAGGCGGCCATCGAGGCCGGACGCACTCCGGACCGGGCGAACTGGCGCATCATGCGTGACGTGTTCGTGGCTGAGACCGACGAGGAGGCCCGCCGATTGTTCCTCGAGGGACCCGCCGGCCGCACGTGGGACGAGCTCGTGCTTCCGACGTTCCGCGTCGTGCGCGATCGGGGCGGAAGGCCCTATGCGCTCGGCGAACTGCTCCTCGACCCCGGCATGTCCATCGACGAGCTGACACTCGAGTGGATGGTCGACAACTTCTTCCTCGTCGGCTCCCCCGACACGGTCGTCGAGAAGATCACGCAGTTCGACGAGGACCTCGGCGGCGTCGGTGCGCTGCTGTCGTTCACGTTCGACTTCAGCCGCGACCCCGAGCCGTACCGCCGTCACCTCGAGCTCCTCGGGCGCGAGGTCGGCCCGCGGATCGCCACGCTGGGCGCGCGTGCCGTGATGCCCGCATGACCGGCGCCACGATCCCGGCGATCGTCTACGACGCCGAGCCCGAAACGTTGGAGCTCGAACTGCTCGGCCCGCGCACGCCCGCCCTCGCGGGCATGCCCGTCGAGTCGTTCCGCGTCCTGCACCGGGACGCGGGTGGGCGCAGTGGAGTTTGGGAGTGCACGCCGGGAAGATTCGACTCCGCCCGCAACGGCGACGCGGAGTTGATGTACTTCGTCGCGGGTGCGGGCACGATCACCACGGCCGACGGCAGTGTCCACGACATCCGTCCCGGTGTCGTCCTCGTCGCGCCGGACGGCTGGCGCGGCACCTGGGACATCCGCGAGACGGTCCGCAAGGTCTACACGATCTGGGCGACGGCACCCGAATAGCGTTCTCCGGCAAGCAGAGAGGGCGGCGTCCGATCCGGACGCCGCCCTCGCCGGTGTGGTCGGTGACTCGGTCAGTCGGTGACCGGGGTGGGCGCTTCCTCGTAGGACCGGACGGTCTTGAACTTGCCGTTCTCGATCTCGACGAGGTTCACCCCCTGCAGGCCAAACGCTTTGCCGTCGGGGTCCTTCATCCGCGCGCGGAATTCGATGACCGCGGACGTCTGCCCGTCGCCCCACTCGCCGAGGATGTCGACCTCCAGTTCGGGGAACGCCCGCCAGAAGTCCTCGGTCATCTTCCGAATCCCGTCATGGCCCGTCATCAGGGGCTTGCCGCCCGCGTGAAACGTGGCGTCGGGCTGGAAGTGACTCAGCAGGCCGTCCATGTCGTGGCGGCACTCGGCGTCCCAGACGGCAGCCTGGAGGTCGCGGGCAAGACTCATGGGGGTCTCCAATCATGATGGGGGGTGAAACTCTTTGGGGTGCAGGGTGACTGCGGGCTCAGGCGTCGGCCAGGATGGTCGAGAGGCGTGCCGCTGCGGTGGCGCCGGTACGCACGGCGCCCTCCATCCAGCCGCGGAAGGCGTGCGAGATGTCGGACCCGGCGAACACCAGGCGACCCTCGGGGTTCTCCAGCGCGGCAGCGTATTTCGACAGCAGACCTGCGGGCGCCGCGCACCAGGTGCCCTTGGCGTACGGGTCGGCGAGCCAGTCGTGACCGTCGACCTTCAGTACGCCCGCGCCGGGAACGTACCGACGGATGGCGGCCTCCATGGCGTCGCGATCCAGGACGTCGAGCGGGCGTTCCTGCGTCGAGAAGCCGACGACGAGATCGCCCCCGAGGCCGGTTTCGTCCGCCGGGTAGTCCGTGAAGAAGACGTCGATGGGTGCGGCGTGCTCTCCGATCGCGAGGATCTTCGGCGGCAGCCCCGTGACGAGTGCGAACGGCTTCTTGGCGGCGCCGGAGTGACCGATGGCCACACCAGCGGCCTTCTCCGGCGACAGTGCAGGGGTGAACGTAACGTCGGGCAGACAGTTTAGTGGCAGGGCGATCACGGCGCCGCTGGCCCGAAGCACCTCGCCGCCGTGCGTGTGCACCTCGACGTGCTCGGCCGTATGAGTCACCGCCGCCACGGGGGTCGACAGTCGCAGCTCGGCGCCGGAGTCGTCGAGCATCCGCCGTAGCAGGTCGATCGTCCCCTCGGCGAAACGGTGTGTGGGCGTGCCGCCGATCGCCAGGACGTCGCCGTCGAGATCGGGGATCCACGACATCAGGTGCAGGGCCGAGATCTGCGATTCGTGACAGCCCGTCTCCTGGCGGATCCACGCGCCCATGAGCTCGCGGAGTGTCACCGAGAGGTCGAAGCCGTCGAGGTAGGTGGACAGCGGGACGTCGAGGTCGGCCACGCCCTGCTGGTCGAGAGGCAGCGTCGAGTCGATCCGCCGGACGTGGTCACCGGCCTTTGCGGCGAACGCCTTGAGCGCGAGCTGGTCGTCGCTGGAGATCGGACAGGCCGCGTGACTGAGTACGCCGTCGAGTAGCGAGACGTGGTTCTCGGCCTGCGGGCTCTGCGACAGCTGCACGCCGTAACGCTCGACCTCGGCCATGAGCGCGACGTTGCCGTCGGGATCGACCCAGTTGCCGCCGAGCTCGATGGAGAAGGTGGTGTCGGCGAAGGGCCGGTACCACGTGCGGCCGCCGATGCGGTCCCGTGCCTCGACGATCACCACCCGCTTTCCGGCCTTCGCGAGGTCGCGCGCGGCCGTCAGCCCTGCGAATCCCGCGCCGACCACCACGGCGTCGTACGTCTCACCACTCATCTTCTGGTCCTTCCCCTTTCGCGGGTGACGTGGTCAGCTCAGGCCGACCGGCAGGTGCAGCGGCGCGCCGCGGACCCCGGGGTCGCAGGCGGTCACGACGAGCGTGCCGAGCGACGCGAGCGCGAGGACGTCCAACTCGGGCCCGGCGAACGCGAGGTTGGTCGGGGTCGGCGCGTAGGTGCCCGACCAGTCGTCGACGACGACGTGGAGCGTGCCGTCCTCGGCGAGGCGGTATACGCGGTTGGGCTGCCAGCAGCCGATCCACAGGCCACCCTCGGCGTCGAACGCGATACCGTCCGGCACCGCGCGGTCGAGGACGACGACGGGCTCCGGTGCGCCGCCGGTGAGCGGGATCCGGACGATCCGCGGCCAGGTCGATTCGACCGCGTAGAGCCAGTCATCTTGCAGTGCAAGGCCGTTGGCGAAGTGCAGGCCCTCGAGCACCCGTTCGGTGTGACCGTCGCGATCGATCCGCACGATCCCGCCGGTCGCGCGGCCCCAGTCCCCCGAGTCCGAGACCCACAGCCGGCCGTCGGCGTCGAAGACCGGATAGTTCGGATAGTCGATCGAGGAGCCGTACTGCCGGACGACGCCGTCGGGCGTGATCTTCTGGATGCACCGGTTCCCCACGTCACAGACGTACACGGCGCCGTCGCCGTCCAGCGCGAGGCCCAGCATGGAGCCATTGGCGACCGTGCAGACCGTCTCGAAGGACCCGCCCTCGAGGCCGAACCGGTAGAGCTGGCCGCCCTCCCCGCCCGCGTAGAGCATCTGTTCGGCTGCGGACCAGCACACGCCCTCAGCGTGCTGCACGCCCTCGACCACGGTCCGCAGCCCCGACCCGACCACCGAGTCGGGAACACCGGTGGTGGTCAGCGGCGCGCCCGTCGGGCCGGTCACGACATGACCTCGACGGTGGCCGCCGCACGCTGCCAGCGCGCCAGCCCGAGCACCTGGTCGACGAGGACGCGGAGTTGAGGCCCGGCGGCCACGATCGGATCCACGTCGCCGACCGGGGTCGAGTTGATCGTGACACCCAACGGCGTCGGCCAGCCCCGCAGCGCGTGGACCGTCGACCGGAGCGCTGCGAGCGTCGTCGCCGTCGCCTGCCACCCGGCCGCGCAGACGATGCACCCGATCGCCCGACCGTCCAGGTACGGTCGGTCGTCTCCGCGCAGCTCCTCGAGATGGTCGAGGGCGTTCTTGATCAGGCCCGACGGTCCGCCGTGGAAGCCAGGGCTGGCGAGGATCAGCCCGTCCGCCCGGCGGACGAGCTCCAGCAGACGGTCGGCTTGCGGGCCGATCGCCCCACGCTCGGGCGCATACGCCGGCAGCTCCAGCTCGTCGGCCAACACGATGTCGGTCTGGGCGCCTGCCTGCTCGGCGAGGTCCAGTGCGGCGCGCAACGCCCGCTCCGAGGTCGAACCCTGACGGGTCGTGCCACCGAGACCGAGGATGCGAGGCTTCCAATCATGTTCCACGTCAACCATCGTGGAGCCTTCCTCCCACGTTCACCATTAGCTCTCCGCACCAACCTCGGCAGGGTCTCTATCGCTGCGCACGAGCGGCGAGCCGCTCCATCGCGAGCCGCGGGCTCGACAGCACCCGGATCCCGCCCGCTGGCCGCGCCTCGGCAATCCGCGCCATGGAGGCCTGGGCCAGCACGACCACGTCGACCTCGGCGGTCAACCCGTCGAGTTCGTCGGCGACGATCGCGTCGTGTCGCGCGCGATCTCCGCGTTCCAGCGCGGCGAACGCACCGTCGCAGAGCCGCGAGACGACCGTGACGACCCGGCCGTTCTCACGGGCGGCTGCCTCGACGAGCTCGGTGGTCGGGACGAGTGTCGTCGGCAGGGTGGCGAGCACGCCGACCGTCGCCCCGAACGCGACGGCGTCCTCGGCCATGGCGCGGTCGACCCGAAACACGGGAATGCCCGCCTGCGGAGCGATCTCGTCCACCACGCCGCCCACCGACGAACAGGTCACCAGCACGGCGTCGACACCGAATTCCTCGAGCGCGGCGACATGCCGTCGAAGCCGGTGGCGCGTCGCGTCGTCGACCGCACCGTCGCGGATCGTCCGCTTCAGCAGGAGCTCGTCGGCGATGACCGTCGTCTCGACGCCCGGAAGCAGTTCCCCGGCGAGCCCGGCGAACGTCGGTGCGAGCGCAGACACGGTGTGCACCATGCCAAGTCGTTGGAGGTCCATCAGTACGTCTCCGCAAGGCAGCCGCCGTCGACGACGAGCGCCTCACCGGTGACGAACGATGCGTCGTCCGAGGCGAGGAACAGCACCGCGCGGGCGACCTCGCGCGGCTGGGCGAAGCGCCGCAGCGGGTACTCGCCCTGAGCCGTCGTGCGGGCGGCGGCCGGGTCGGCCTGGGCGTTGAAGTACGCCTCGACCATCTCGGTCTGAATGTCGCCGGGGCACACCGCATTACAGCGGATCTTCTCGGGTCCGTACTTGACCGCGGCAGACTTGGTCATGGCGAGCACCCCGCCCTTCGCAGCGCCGTAGGCGGCCAGCATCGGATCACCTGTCAGGGCCAGCACGGAGGCGATGTTGACGATCGCACCGCCGCCCGTGGTGCGCATCACCCGGATCGCGTGCTTGCAGCCGAAGAACGGGCCCTTCAGGTTGACCGCCAGGACGCGGTCGAGTTGCTCCTCGGTCGTATCGGCCAGTTCCTCCTCCACTTGGATCGCGGCGTTGTTGACCATCACGTCGAGGCGACCGAAGCGAGCAACCGCGTCGTCGACGAGCGCGGAGACCTCGGCCTCCTTGGACACGTCGGTGTGGCGGTAGACGCCGATCCCGTCCATCACCGCCGCCCCGGCCTCGTCGTTGACGTCGCACCCGAGGACCAGCGCGCCCTCGGCGGCGAACTCGCGCGCCAGGGCGCTCCCCAGACCGGACGAAATGCCGGTGACGATCACGCTGCGCCCATCAAATGACTTGTTCACGGTCGCAGCCTGCCACCTCGCCCTACGACTGCCCACTGTGTCGCGATACGACCCGAGCACCACGGGTCATATGCGGACCTAGGTGGCCTGCGACAGCGCCAACGCCCGCAGCGCGAACCACAGTTCGCTCACGTCACCGGTCGACCGCATCGAGCGGCCCGTCAGCTCCTGGATGCGGGTGATCCGGTAGTTGACGGTCTGGGTGTGGATGAAGAGCAGTTCGCTGGCCCGGCTGGGCGAACGGTCGCACTCCAGGTACGCCTGCAGCGTCTTGATCAGCTCGGTGCCCTGCTCGCGGTCGTACTCGATGAGCGGGCCGAGCACGCGGTCCGCCGCCAGTTTCGACTCCGCCAGCGTGCGTGGGAGGAACGACGGGCTGCTGTCGCCGTATAGCGCGAGCGCCGAGCCGTCGGGGCTGACGGTCTCGAGTGCCCACCGTGCCTGCCGGACGGCGTCGCCGAGATTGCCGGTGCCCGCGAAGGGGTCACTCAGCCCGGCGCGCCACCGCTCCAGCGCGGTGCGCTCCTCGAGGTCCGCCTGCGGTGCGTCGGCGGCGCGGACCACCGCCACGGCGACTTGACCGATCTCGCCGAGCAGGAACGGGATTCCGCGGATCAGCCATCTGCGTGCGAGCCGGTCGACGGCCTCCGCGCGGCCCTCGATGGCCAGTGCGCGCAGGTCGCCCTGGAGTCGGCGTTCGCGGAAGAGCGCGGTCAGTACGGCAGGCTCGAGACGGGCGTCGAGCGCGTCGTTGAGCAACCCGGCGCCCGCTCGGCGGGCACGTTCCACGGCCGCGTCGACCCGGCCGATCTCCAACGCACATGCGGCCGCGATCTGCTGCAGCACCGCGAGCCGCGGCCGTGTCTCCCCCTCTGGGAAGGCGAGGAGACAGGCCGAACGCTCGCTCGGGATCGGCATGGTCTGAGCCGTGCGATCTCCGACCCGCAGATTCATCACGAACGGCGCGCGGCCCGAGGATCGGCGACTGACCTCGCCGTCGTAGGCGTCCTTCCACGCGCGCTCGGGAATCTCTCCGCCACGGATCAGGGGTTCCCACATGTCCGGGTCGACGACGTGCAGGCGGCAGTGCACCACCCGGCTGAGGCGGTCGATGAACTCGGTGCCCGCCACCGAGTCGCGAAGGCTGGCCATCACTTCGCCGTTCACCCTGGCGATCTGAGTGAACGACTGATCCTCGCCCCTGGCGTTGGCGGCCGCGACGAACCGCACGTACTGTGCGAATCCGACGGCGTGCGCGCCGTCGATCACAGGGAACCCGAGCCGGTCAGCCGTCGCGAGCATCTCGTCGGACAGGTGCGGTCGGCGTTCGTCCTCACCGACCACGATGCCGCTCAGGCCCGCGGCAGCCATGTTCTCGACGAACTGCGCCTGCGCCAACGGCTCAGCGGGGACGATGTATCCGCAGGTCAGCACCAGATCGCCGGGCTCGAGCCAGTTCCACGGGTCGAAGGCGTCGGTGACGTGCGCCCACGTCACCCGCCGATCGAGCCCCCCCGAGCCTGCGAGCAGCGTCGCCTGCAGGTGTCGCAACTCGACGACGTCGCGGACGGTGACGCCGCCGGGCACGGACGTGGTGCTGGGAGTGCCTGACGCCATCCACGCGATGCTATCGGGCGAAGGGTTGGCAAGCCCTGTTTCCTCGCATAGATCGTGACGCCCGAACTGTGTCGACGTCTAGTGCGCGTCGTGCGGCGCATGGGCCGTCGGCCGTCTCACGGCTATGTCGTCGGAGCGCGTCGGTGGCGCGTCGGTGGCCGTCGCCACCCGGACTTCGAGCGGCTCCCCGGTCTCGGCGTCGACGAACGCCAGTGGCGCACGACCGTCGTGCAGGTGCTTGTCACCCCACTGAACCAGCGACAGAAACACCGGCAGCAGTTCCTCCCCCGCCTCGGTCAACCGGTATTCGTCGCGGGCCCGGACGCCGGGTTCCCGATACGGCACCCGGGACAGGATCTGCGCCGACTCGAGTTGCTTGAGGGCGCGGGACACCGCGGGCGCCGACGCTCCAGAGCGCTCGACGAAGTCCTCGAATCGACGGGTGCCCAGGAGGGATTCGCGGACGATCACGAAGGCCGTCTTGGTGCTGAGCAAGTCGAGCACCTTCGACATCGAGCACGCGTCACCGATGGACCACGTCTGCCGGTCCGCCAACTGCGGTTCTAGTTCCACCTCGCGCCTCTCACTAACTATTGCGTTACTCAGGCTAACGTGCTTACATCTAAGTAACGTAATCGTTAGCCAGAAGGAAGGGAAGGGTCACCATGACGTCCGATCGGTTGTTCCTCATCACCGGCGCCACCGGCAACACCGGTGCACCCACCGCTCAGATGCTTCTCGCCGCCGGGCAACGCGTGCGCGCATTCGTGCATCGCATCGACCACCGCTCCGATGCACTCGCCGCCGCGGGCGCCGAACTCGTCGAGGGCGACCTGCTCGACTTCCGTGCGGTCAGCGCGGCGATGTCGGGCGTCGACGCGGCCTACTTCTGCTACCCGATCGCACCCGGCCAGCTGCTGGCGGCCACGGCGATCTTCGCGCAGGCGGCCAGTGAGGCAGGAGTGCGCGCCGTGGTCAACATGTCCCAGATCTCGGCCCGCCGCGAAGCGAAGAGTCATGCGGCCCAGTCGCATTGGTTGGCCGAGCGCCTGCTCGATCGTTCGGCCTTCATGACGACCCACCTTCGCCCGACGTTCTTCGCCGAATGGCTCAAGTGGCAGTGGCAACGCGACGCCGAGGGCGGCCTGCTGCAGTTGCCGTTCGGCAACGGCAGGCACGCGCCCATCGCGGGAGTCGATCAAGCTCGGGTGATCGCCGCGGTGCTCCAGAATCCGGCGCCTCACGACCGCCAGATCTACCCCCTCGTCGGCGCCAGGGAACTCGACCACCACCAGATCGCGGAAGAGATCGCCGAAACGCTCGGGATACCGGTCCGCTATGAGCCACTGGACATCCCGGCCTTCGCCGCGGCGCTGACCGCACAGGGTAGGACCGACTTCTTCGTCCAGCACATCAGCAGCGTCGCCCAGGACTACCAGGACGGCATCTTCGCGGGTGAGAACGATCTCGTGGAGGTCATCGGCGGACAACGGCCGATGAGCGTCGGCGAGTACGTGACCGCGAATCGCTCGGCGTTCGAGCACGACGGGCCCCTCGCGCTGCACGATGCGAGGATCGAGGTCGAAACACGCTGAGCCCCAATCGGAGTCGCACGACGAGGGCGTTCCTACGCATTGGTGCCGCCGTCGACCGTCAGGCTCGCGCCGGTGATGTAACTTGCCTCGGGGCCCGCGATGAAGGAGACCATCGGAGCGATGTCGTCGACGTGGCCGTAGCGCTTGAGCGCGGTGGCCGCCAGTTGGGGTTCGGCCCACTCGTCGTCGGCGGGATTGAGATCGGTGTCGATCGGACCCGGCTGGATGTTGTTGACGGTGATACCCCGCGGCCCGACCTCACGGGCGAGTCCCTGGGTGAACATCTTCACCGCGCCCTTGGTCGCCGAGTACACCACCAGACCGGGTGTCATCATCCGCTCCCCGACGCACGACCCGATCGAAATGATGCGGCCCCCGTCCGGAAGGTGCTTGAGCGCGGCCTGGGTGGCGATGAAGAGGCCGCGCACGTTGAGGTCGACGACCACGTTCATCTCCTCGAGCGAGGTCTCCTCGAACGGCTTCGGGATGGCGGTGCCCGCGTTGTTCACCAGGATGTCGAGTCCTCCGAATGTCGAGACCACGGTCTCGACGGCCGACTGCACGGCGGCCGCGTCGGTGGCATCGGCCTGGATCGCAATGGCCGTTCCTCCGGCCGCCTCGATGTCGGCGACCACGCGCCTGGCATCGTCGGCGCCCCGGGAGTAGGTGATCGCGACATGTGCCCCGTCGGCGGCGAGGCGCGTGGCGATGGCGGCACCGATTCCTCGCGACGCGCCCGTGACGAGCGCAGCCTTGGCGGTGAGATCGGACATGGGGTCTCCAATCGAAGAGTGCAGCGATGCGGGAAGGCGGAGGGGAACGAACCACGTCGTCGTCCGTCGTGAAGCTACCCCGGCGCGAAAAGGCATGTCGGAGAACGCATCGACGCCCGTCCGATGTCCAGTCAACCCACAGCCCGGGTCATGACACGCGGGCGAAACACGTCACCGCTAGGTTGGACACGACGAGAGGAGCGAGTGATGAGCGTGCAGGCACGTGCCACGTACCGGACGATGGCCGAGGGCACTGCGGAGGACTACGCCCTCATCGAGCGCGCCGAGGAGGCGAACAACACCGGTCTGGTGCCTCGCGTCCTCGCACTCGTCGAGGCCCTCGCCGACGGGCAGCAGGCGTACCCGGTGAGCCGACTGGCTCACTCGCTGCAGTCGGCAACCCGTGCCTTCGACGACGGCCGGTCGACCGAATACGTCGTGGCGGCGCTCCTGCACGACATCGGCGACACCTTCGCCCCGCACGCGCACGGCGCGTTCGCGGCATCGGTCATCGCGCCGTACGTGTCCGAGCAGATGGCCTGGATCGTCAAGGTGCACCCCGAATTCCAGCAGTATTACTACGCCCCTCACATGGGTGGCGTGCGGGACGCGAGGGAGCGGTATCGCGGGCACGAATGGTTCGACGACTGCGTCGAGTTCTGCGAGAAGTACGACCAGAACTGTTTCGACTCCGACTTCGAGCACCGTCCACTCGAGTTCTTCCGCCCACTGGTCGAGCAGATCTTCGCGCGCGAACCCTGGAGCGTCCGCTAGAGATAGGTCCCGGATAACGACGCGAACCGCTCGACGTATCGCGGTTCGTCGAGTGCTCGTTGCCGCCGCGGCCAGTCGCGAGAAAGGCACGGGTGGTGTGCCATGGTTCGATGCTGCCACCGCCGCTCCTATGCTGTCGGAGGGCAACGGAGTTCGGCGAGGAGCATCGGTGAGGCGAAGTGGGTACGCGCTCGCCGCGTTGTGCGCAGTGATCGTCGCGGCCGCTCTGTGGGCGTTGATGTCTCCCCGGACACCCGATCCGGCCGCCACGCGACCCTCCGAACCGGTGACGACGAGCGTCGACGGCGCGACGACCTGCCCGCTGTCGACGTTGCCGCCAGAGGCCGCCGACACCGTCCGCCTCATCCATTCGAACGGCCCATTTCCCTTCCCGCGCAACGACGGCGTGGTCTTCGGCAACCGCGAAGGGCACCTTCCCTACCAAGTCAAGGGCTACTACCGCGAATACACCGTGATCACGCCGGGTGCGCAGAACCGCTCGACCAGACGCATCATCACCGGCGGGGCGCCCGCGACCGATCCGCGCCAGTACTTCTACACCGACGACCACTACGACTCGTTCTGTCAGGTCACCGGCGCCGGCGGGCGGTCATGACGCCGGGCGCGCCGGAGGTATTCCGCCTCGATGGCCGAAAGATCAAGTCAGCCAAGGACTTCTACCGTGAGATCGGTCGTTCCGTAAACGGTCCGGATGGCTACTTCGGGCGCAACCTCGATGCGCTGGCCGACTGTCTGCGCGGCGGGTTCGGTACCCCGGACGATCGACCGTTCGCGTTCGACTGGCAGCACAGTGAGCAGTCGCGCCGGCATCTGCCGAGCACGTTTCTGAGCGCCGTCGTCGACGTCTTCGACGACGCCGGGGTGGCGCTGAACCTCAGATGACACTCGAGAGGACGGCTACGACGCCGAGGACGTGCCGTAGCCTGGCCACCGTGAACTCATCCCGCGTGACCACCTCCGCCGCCCTCGTTGCCTGTGCCGCCCCGTTCGTCGTGATGCTCGCGGCCTGCGGTTCCGACGCAGTGGCGGCGCCGGGCTCGCCCGCACCGGCGACGTCGTGCCCCTCCGCGGCGCCGCAGAGCCCGGGCACCCCCGAGTGGACGCTGCCGGGCGCCACCGGCAGCGTCGCCGTGACGGGGTCGACGGACACCGCGGCGCCCGTGGTGACCGTGACCGCGCCATTCAGCGTCGCCGACACCCAGGTCCACACGCTGCAGGCGGGAACGGGACCGGTCGTGGCGAACACGGCGACCGTGTCGGTCTGCTACATGGGCGTCAACGGACGTGACGGGTCCGTGTTCGACAGCAGCTACCAGCGCGGCGAGCCCGCCGAATTTCCGCTCACCGGCGTGGTGCCGGGCTTCCAGAAGGCCATCGCCGGCCAGACTGTCGGCTCCACCGTCGCCGTCGCGATGGACGCGGCCGATGGTTACCCGAACGGTCAGCCCAGCGCGGGCATCCAGAAGGGCGACACCCTCGTCTTCGCGATCAAGATCCTGGGCGTCACTGGCTGATCCGTCAGGAGATCGCCGCGTCGAACGCGCCACGGGTGCAGACGAGCCTCGACGCCCTCGAGGCTAGGCCTTCGCGGTGTCGATACTGGCGAGGAGTTCGCCGCGGACCGTTTCGAAGGGGCGGTGGAAGTCGCCATCGGCGGCAGGCGGTTCGGTGTGGACGACGAACGCCTCGACGTCCATGCTCATGAATCCGCCCAGGATCGCGAAGAACGGGCCGGTCACGAAGTCGGCGCGCGGGTCGGATCCCGTCGGCGTCGAGCGCGACGACACGACGGTCACCGGCTTCGATCGTAGTGGCGTAATTCCTTCGCCCACAGGCGAATTGGCGCCAATGACGTGGACGTAGTCGAGCCACGCCTTCAGCGTCGACGGCATCGAGAAGTTGTACATCGGGGCGCCGATCAGAACCCTGGCCGCGCCGGACAACTCGGTGAGCAGTTCGTCCTGGAGCGCGGAGGCCTCCACCGACGGCGCGGCGGCGTCGGCGGGGCGCCGCGACGGGATGAAGTGCAATGCGTTGGTGGGCAGGTGTGGAAGCGGGTGGGTGTGCAGATCCCGGCGCCGGATCGCGCGGCCCTCGCCCGCCTCGAGCCACCGCTGGGCATATTCGGCGGTCAATCGACGCGATGCCGACGACGCGAGGTTGGCAGAGGAGTCGAGCGCAAGGAGGTAGGCCACGAGCAGGTGAGCTTAGTCCCGCACTTTCGGACGCGGGTAAATCATTGGCGCGGCGGGACGTTCGTGCGCGACGCTGTCGACGTGCCCGATGTCGCCGCGTTCGCCGAGAACGGCTTCATCAAGGTCGCGGCGGCGGCGCCGCGCGACGTCGCGGACGCCGCGCGACGGCTGCTGTGGCAGCAGATCGGATTGTCGCCCGATCACCCCGAATCCTGGCGTGCGCCAGTGGTGTGGGCCACGGACCCAACCGGGGCCGGGCCCTTCGGCGTCATCGCGCGCAGCCGAAGACTGGCGATAGCGCTCGATGCGGTGTGCGGCGTGGGCGCGTGGCAACCGCGCGGCTCCCTCGGCAACGTCCCGGTCCGCTTCCCCGTTGCGCCCACCGACGACGACCGGGGTTGGCACGTCGACCTGAACACGCCGCAGCCGGACGGTTCGTGGGCGGTCAGCGGCCGTCCCCACACGCTCCTGACGCTGACGATCCTGTCCGAGGTGGGACCCGACGACGCGCCGACCCGGATCAGGGTGGGCTCGCACCGCGACGTGGCGAGAGTCCTCGACGAGCGATCGATCGGCGCAGTCGAGGGCGGACAGCTGGTCGCGACCGCAAGCGCCGGCCGTGACGTCGTCCTTGCCACGGGTCGACCCGGCGACGTGTTCGTCGTCCATCCATTCACCGTGCATGCGGCCGATGAGCACCGTGGCCGCACGCCACGGTTCATGGCGCAGGCACCCGTTCTGCTCAGCGAGCCGCTGGGGCCGCACACCCGGTCGGCACTGGGGTCGGCGTGGCGACCGTGAGGTCCTAGCCCGGGGGCGCGGGCAGAACGGTCGCCGGTGCGGACGGGTCGGCGGGTGCCGGTGGGTTGTATCCGGGTGGTGGCGGGCCGTTCAGCGGGTAGTAGCCGGGCGGGAGCGCCGGGCCACCGCCGCTGTTGGGGGGCGCCTGCGTGACGGGCGCGTCGGACTCGGGGAAGTTCAGCGAGTGGAAGCCGGGCGGCAACGGCGGTGGCGGGCCCGCGCCTGGCGGCGGAGCGGCGCCGACGGGCATGCCGTCGGGTCCGTCGTCACCCACGCCGTAGGGGTCCTTGGCCTGGTGCCAGGCATCCCTGAGGAAGCCCAGCGGGCCCGACCCGGACCCGTACTGGGGATTCTGGATCTCCGGCACCATCGGCGCACCGACGGGCGGTGCGGCCATCGGAGCGTCGCCACCCTGGACCGCCTGTGCCTCGGGGGCAGGTGGCGCATCGGGCGCGCCGGGGATGGGCGTGACGGGTGCTGCGGGGTCGGCGGGATCAGCAGCGGCCTGGCCGGCCATCGCGAGCGCCCCACCGGCGATCATCGCGCCCGCGAACAGGAACTTCGCCGCTTTCGCGGTGAGTGTGCGCGTTGCTTCGGTCATGAATCCAGGTCGTCCTCTCTGGTCGCGCCCGCCCTCGATGTTCCCGACCCGGGCGGCGGCGCATGGTCATCGTCGCACACATCGACATCGGGTGACCCGACATCGTCGGCGGGCCCGATCGTCACACCTGTCTCGCGCGCCACTTCTCCAGTGCCCGGCGGTCACGTTTCGTGGGCCTGCCCGCGCCCCTGTCACGCATCGCCACCGGGATGGCCACCGATGGTGGCGGCTTGGGGGTCCTGTCGAGAAAGCACGTGACCGCGTCCGCCGCACCGACCCGCTTCTGGATCACCCGCACCACCTCGACGACGCGCGTGGTCTCCCCGACCCTGGCGCGCACCTCGTCCCCGGCGGCGATCGTCGTCGACGGTTTCGCGAGTCGGTCGTTGACCCGCACGTGTCCACCCCGGCACGCCGCGGCGGCATCCGGACGGGTCTTGGTCAGCCGGACCGCCCACAGCCAGCGGTCGATGCGGGTCGACTCCATGGCGTCCATCATGGCCCGGCAGCAGCACCCTTGGCCGCCAGCCAGTCCCGCTGGGCGCTCACGAACGCAGCGTCGACCACGGCGCCGTGGCCGGGCACGTACCGTGCCTGCGGGCCGCCGAGGGCGAGCATCCGATCCAGGGTCAGGGGCCACTGGTCGAGGTCCGAACCGGAGTCGATCGCGGGATCGGCGGACTCTTCGACCAGGTCGCCGCAGAACACGACGGTGGGCTGGGTGGGATCGACCGCCGGCACGATGACGATCAGATCGTGGTCGGTGTGACCGCGCCCCGGATGCTCTACCCGCACGACGCGGTCTCCCAAGTCGAGTTCGGCGTTCGTCGTCACGTGATCCAGCGCCCGCACCCCGCCGATCGCATCGTCCAGTTTGGCCGGGTCGGCGTCGTACTCGAGGGCGTGCGCGCGCACCTCGTCGAGTTTCGAGGTGAGCGCGAGTTCGACGGCGGGCGAACCGTAGAGTTGGGCGCCGCCGAAGCCCGCCGAGCCCAGGACGTGATCGAAGTGATGATGGGTCATGACCAGATGGGTGACCGCTCCGCCGATCAGCTCCGCGACGTCGGCGGCGAGATTCGACGCCTCGACGAGCGTTGTGCCGCAATCGATCAGCAGGTTTGCCGCACTCCCCCGCACCAGGCCCACGGTGACGTCGAGGAATGGCAGGCGGCAGCGGAACACGCCGTCGGACGGGCTCTCCCACAGGTAGTGCACCCGATGAACCTATCCGCTCCGGCGCTGCTGAGCACCTCCGTCGAGGCCGTCATTCAGATCGGGAAGCCACCTGTTCGATCGACGGCGACGACGACTCCAGCAGGGCGAGGCTGGCCTGAATGCGTTGCGCGATGAGCCATTTGATGGGCGTGGTGCGCCGGAGATCACAGCTTCGCGAAGCAGGCGTTCGCGTCGTCCTTCGGAATCGACGCGTTCGTCGTCGAGAACTTGCCGACGACGCCGGTGGCGGTGACCTGCACACTGTCAGCGTGAATTCCCAAGGGGTACTGGGCATTCAGCTTGGATGTCAGTCCGTCCAGAGCCGTCTGCACGGTGTCCTTGCCCAAGGGCCCCGCGACGTCCACGACCTGGAGCGCGAGATCACCATTGGTCACGACGGGCTTGGCCGTCACCGTGATGCTGCCTGCGTCCAGCTGCAGGGTGCCTGCTGCGGCGTCGGTGGTCACGCCGGTCACCAAGGACCCCACACCGGGAAGGTTGGCCGCTACCGTGTCCTTGATGCCCGCCGCAGTCCACGTCAGCGTGGCGTCGAGTGAGCCGATCGTGCCCTTCGAATCGGACGTGCCCTGAAGGTGGACGTCGGACACCGATACGTCGGCGGTCATCCCCTTGGCGTCCTGCACCTGATTGCCTGCGGTCGTCACCGAGATGTTGGTGTAGTGACCGGTGACGTGTTGCCACAGGAACGGCGGAGTGAAGCCGATCGAGACTTCTGCACCGTCCTTGACGACGCATTCGGCCACCTCGACCATGACGGCGTCGGCGCGGTGCCGCGCATAGAGTTCGGCGCCGGCCAGACCGCCGACGACGATCGCCAGCACGATGATCGCGAGCAGTGACAGCGACAGCGGGTCGCGCAGCCATGGTCGGCGCGGTTTCTTCTCCGACGGCGGCGGTTCGGCGCTCGCGCTCGCCGGCGGTGTCGCGGGCGGTCGTGGCGGCGCCTGGATCCGCTCGGTGGGGGCGGCCTCGCCGGGACGGCGGATGCGCTCGGTCGGCACGGCGTCGGCGTGGCGATCGCCGGGGAGTTGCCGCGACCGGAACCGCTCGGTCGGGGGCTCCGGCGGGGTGGGACGCGGGATCCGCCGGGTGGGGGCATCCGGGCGCGCGGGTTGGCCGCGGTCGCCCGGCCGCCTTGGACCGTGCGGCGGTGTGGTCATCCCACCGATTGTGCCCCAGCCGCGGATCGCGGTGGGCGCGTCAGCGCACCCGGACGCTCAGGCAGGTGACGCAGCCCTCGAGCTTCTCGTACTCGGAGACGTCGACCGGTTCCAGGCGGTAGCCGCGGTCGGTCAACAACGCCGCCGTGGCGGGCGCCGCCGAGCTCATCAGCAGCAGGTCGTCGTCGAGGATGACGACGTGCGCCCCCTGCTCCTCCGGGACGGCGAGGAACGACGCAAATACGCCAGGGTCGTCCACGACGGGTTCGTAGCCGATGATCGTCCCGTCCGGCAGCGCCGTGACGGCACTCTTCACATGCAGCGCCCTGGTCAGCGGCACCGCGGTGACGGTGTATCCGCGGGGTTCGAGGATGCGGGCCAGCTGGGCGATTGCCGCGGCGTCGGTGGTGCCGCTGAGGCCGACGTAGACGTGCGCGCCCACCTTCAGTACGTCGCCGCCGTCCAGCGTCCCCTCGGTGATGGCCGTGGCCTCGAGGCCGAGTTGGTCGATGATGCGTCGCACCTCGACGATTTCCGGATTGCGCGTGGGCTGACGGGGATTCGTGATGACGGCGAGGTCGCCGAACATGACCACCGTGTCCTCGACGAACACGCAGTCCGGCATGGTGTCGTCGCCGTCGATCACCACGGTGGGCCATCCGTTGCGGTGCAGTGCCGCGACGTAGCCGTCCCATTGGCGCTTGGCCAGGTCAAGGTCGACGGGCAGGCGTTCGATGAACGTCACGATGCCGTCGGCGAGCGTCTCGGCGGGCCTGCGGACCAGGGCGTAGGGGCGGTCGGGCATCCGGCCATCGTCCAGATCCGCCCGGTGCGCGTCAACCGGCGAGATGCGCCGCGAACTGTTCGGCGGTGACGGTCCAGCCGTGCAGATGGTCCTCGAAGCCCTCCGCCGGCAGCAGCGAGTGTTCGATCGACATGAGCGTCTGGTCGTCGCCGACGGGTTCGAAGTCGACGGAGACGATGCTGGCCGTCGTCGGGTCCTGCCAGCCCGAGTGACTCCAGGTGAACCGCAGTAGCCGCGGGCGTTCGATTGCCAGGAACTGGCCACTGATCAAGACCAGTCGGTGCCCGTCGTCGACGTCGAAGCGGACCCGCCCGCCGACGCGGGGATCGAGGTCGATGGCGACGCAGCGGGCGGGTCGCGGACACATCCACTCCGCCAACGCTTCTGGGTCGAGCCATTCGTCGAAGACCACCTCGGGAGCGGCGGGCATGACCCGCTGCACCTTGGCGACGGGAACGTCGGTCATCGTGCGCCCCGCTTGCGACGAAGCCGCGCCGAGAGCGCGTCGGCGCGCGTCGACCAGAAGTCCGTCTGCTCGGTGATCCATCGCTGCGCCGACGTCAGTCCGTCGGGATCGAGAGACACCCAGTGCTCCCGTCCGCGAATCTCGCGTCGCACCAACCCCGCCGACTCGAGGACCCCGACGTGGCGGGACACGCCGGCGAACGTCATCGGCAGCGGCGCCGCCAGGTCGGTGATGCGGGCGTCGCCCCGCCGCAACGTCTCCAGCAGGTACCGCCGGGTCGGGTCCGCCAGCGCGGAATAGGTGCGATCGAGCACCTGATCTTCAACCATCTTGTTGACTATAACGGGTGGGGCGTGATGTGCTCGTGGAATAGACGTTAAACAAGTGTGTTGAACGTTACGAGAAAACCGTTGCAGCAGAAGCGGAAGGGGAACCAATGTCGACACCACCGATCGTCAGTGCCAGCGAGTGGCGCGACGCGCACCAGGCAATGCTGGTCAAGGAGAAGGAGTTCACCAGGGCGCGGGACGCGCTCGCCGCCGAACGCAGACGCATGCCATGGGTGGAGGTCGACCCCGGATACGTCTTCGACGGGCCCGACGGCATGGTGACACTGCTCGACCTGTTCGGCGGCCGCAGGCAGCTGATCGTCTACCGCGCCTTCGTCGACCCCGGGGTGCACGGGTGGCCCGAGCACGGCTGCACGGGCTGCTCACTGATGGCCGACCACATCGGCAATCTCGCGCACCTCAACGCGCGGGACACCACGCTGGTCTACGCCTCGCGCGGATCCCAGGCCGACCTCGCGCGAATCACGACGAAGATGGGATGGGACATCCCCTGGTACACCATGATTCCCAGGGACGGCCTCGTCTTCGACGTCGACTTCGGCGTGTCCGAATGGCACGGCACCAACGCGTTCATCCGCGACGACGACGGGCGGGTCTTCCGCACCTACTTCATCAACGACCGCGGTGACGAGGTGTTCGTCAACACGTGGAACTTCCTCGACATGACTGCCCTGGGACGCCAGGAGAAGTGGGAGGATTCGCCTGCGGGCTATCCGCAGACCGCGCCGTACGAATGGTGGTGCTGGCATGACGAATACGGCCTGCGTCCGCCGTCGCGATGGTTCGGCGAGCCCGACCCCGACGATCCCAACGACCAACGCCCGGCACGCGACGACGACGGAGGCCGGTCGTGTCACTAGCCGGCACCTGACGGGAGAAGATCGACGGGTGACCGAACCAGAGCTGACCGTTCCGGGCCTCCTCGAACACGCCGCGCACGAATTCGGTGGACACGACTACGTGGTCACGCCGACCGATCGGCTCACCTTCATCGAGGCGGAACACCGATCGGCGTCAGTGGCGCGCATCCTCCTGTCCCGCGGTGTCGGCAAGGGCAGCCGCGTCGGCCTGTTCCTGCCCAACGGCGTGGAATGGGTCGTGTGGTGGTTGGCCGCGTCGCGCATCGGCGCTCTCGTCGTCCCGCTGAGCACGATGTACACCCCCTTCGAGATCGCGAAGGTGCTGCGGCTTTCCGACATCGGGTTGCTGGTCGCGCCCCGGCGGGTGCTCGGCGTCGACGTCGCCGAACGCCTCGAGTCCGCGCTGCCCGAGCTGGGCGGTCAGCGCGAGGGCACTCTCGCGCTGACGGTCGCGCCGTATCTGCGGTCCATCGTCCTGCTCGAGGACGCCCAGCCCGCCTGGGCGACGGCCTGGGACGACTCCGACGCAGGCATGTCGCCCCGGATTCTGGCCGCGGCGCAGGCCGAGGTGTCCCCCGCCGACGTCGCGATCATGGTGCACACGTCCGGGTCCACCGCGGACCCCAAGGGCGTCGTCCACACCCACGGCACCCTGGTGCGGCAGACGTCCACCTGGCCCGGTGCCATCCGGGCCGTCACGGGCGTCGACGGCCCGGCCAGGATCCTGTGCGCCATGCCGTTCTTCTGGATCGGTGGTCTCCTCGCGGCCACCGGAGCGCTGCACGAACCGGTCACCCTGCTGGTGCTGCCGAGACTGGACGCAGAGACGGCGCTCGACCTGGTGGAACGCGAGCGGGCGACGGGCATCGTGGGTTGGCCCGCCTTCACCCAGCGGCTCCGCGACCACCCGTCGTTCCGCGGCCGGGACCTGTCCAGTGCACCGATGCTGCGGGACGGCCCGATCGACATCGCGATGACGAACGTTCCCGACGGATTCCCCGTGCACCGCACGATGTCCGAGACCGCGGGCGGATTCGCGTTCACCGACATGCTGGTCGTGGACGAGCACGGCGACCCGGTATCCGACGGCGTCACGGGCGAGTTGCTGGTCCGCGGCGTCGGCGTGATGGCCGGATACAACAAGCGTGAGCGGGCCGACACCTTCGACGAGAACGGCTGGTACCACACCGGCGACCGCGTCTACCGCACGGCGGGCGATCCGCGGTTGTTCTACGTAGGCCGGAGCACCGACCTCATCAAGGCGGCGGGCGCCAACGTCTCGCCGCTGGAGGTCGAGGCCGTGATCGGCGACCTCGAGGGCGTCGGCCAGTGCGTCGTGGTCGGCATCGACGATCCCACCCGCGGCGAGGAGGTGTGCGCCGTGGTGGTCCCGTCGGCGACCGCGGCGGTCGACGTCGGCGAACTGGCCGCCCTCACCCGCCAACGCCTGTCCGCCTACAAGGTCCCCACCCGCTGGGCGATCGTCACGATCGATCGGATTCCGACGCTTCCGAGCGGGAAGTTCGACCGAGAGTCGCTGCGTGCGTTCGTCACGGACGGGACCGTCACCTGGGAACGAGCCTGAGAGATTGCTCAGACCGCATGGGCGGCGGCACCGCCGACGGCGTTCACAGGTTATGGTGAGGTGGGTCGGTCGAATCGTTTGGAGCGAAATGAGCAACGTGAAGCGCGGAATCATGGTTTTCGGCTGTGCTGCTGCGTTCGCCGCGGCGCCGCTGGTCGCCGCCTCTCCGGCCGCCGCCAAGGACTGCCCGTACGGCACCGTCCCGACGGCGTTCGACGGGGTCTGCGTTCAGGGTCAGGCCGGCGGCTTCGGCGCGCCGGGCGTGGTCGTGCCGCCCCAGGCGTCGGGCTCGGGCGCCAACGTCGACCCCAACTTCAACGGTTACGGCTCGGTCAACGGCATTCCCTGCACCCCCGGCAACGTCGGTAAGTGCATCGCCCTCCAGCAGAGCCAGGGCTGATCAGCGCGCTGCGCCCACGGTTTCCTCGATACCGTTGAGTAGATCGTTGTCTCCGAACGCGCCGCGGTAGGCGGCTGCGGGGTGCGTGTCCGGCAGACGGTCACCGCGCCCGAGCAGCTTCTGACGCAACGTGCCCGACTTGTCCGTGCTGATCAGCCCGCGCTCGCGCAGGGTCGGGAACAACCGGTCGGCCACCTCGCGGAATGAGCCCGGCACGGTCGCGTGGTAGACGTTGATGCCGTCGACGCCCGCCTCCCGCCACTCCTCGAGGCGGTCGGCGATCTCGTCGGCGGTGCCGACGACCCGGTTGGCGCCCTCCATCACCCAGGCCATGTCCCTGATGGTCGGTTCGGCGTTGCCGGAGACCTCCGCCGCCCACCGGATGAAGCTCTTGACGCCCGTGAACTCGCCGAGCTGGCTGATCGGGGTGTCGAGCGGCATGCTTCCGGCATCTATCCCCGCGTCACCCAGGGCGTGCAGCGCGATCCCCTCGAGGTCGAGGTAGCGCTTGAGTTCGTCGTTGCGCCGGACGGCTTCGGCGTGGGTGTCACCGATGACGAACGACAGACCTTGCGCGAACGTGATGTCCTCCGGGGACCGGCCATGGTCGGCCGCCAGCGCGCGGGTCTCGGTGGTCAGCCCGTGGGCATCGGCCGGACTCGGGCTGCTGATGTATACGCCTTCCGCGTTGCGGGCCGAGAAGAGTTGGCCCGCAGGCGAAGAGCCCGCCTGGAACAACACCGGCGAGCGTTGCGGCGAGGGTGCGACGAAGTGAGGACCCTCGACCGAATAACGCTCCCCCTCGTGGTTGATCTTGTGGATCTTCGACGGATCGGCATGGATTCCCGCCGCCTTGTCCTGGACCAACCCGTCCTCGTCCCAGGAGCCCTCCCACAGCTTGTATGCGACGTCGACGTACTCGTAGGCCCACCGGTAGCGTTCGTCGTGACTGAGTGTGCCTTCGTGGCCGAAGCTGCGAAAGACGTTGGCGTTGAAGCTCGTCACGATGTTCCACCCGAGGCGGCCGTCGGTGTAGTGGTCGAGCGAGGACATCCGGCGGGCGAAGTTGAAGGGATGGTCCTGGACGATCGAGCTGGTGAACACGATGCCGAGGTTCTCGGTGGCCGCCGCCAGCGCGGAGGCCAGCACCGAGGGATCGTTGACCGGGATCTGGATTCCGCCCTCGACAGCCTTGCGCCAGTTGCCATTCCACGGAGCCCGCAGCCCGAAGACGTCGGCGAAGAAGATCAGGTCGTACCCCGCCCTGTCGACCTCGGCCGCCACCGACGTCCAGTGCCGCAGCGAATTGAACCGGTGGTTCTGGGCTTCCGGGGCGCGCCAGAGACCGTGCAGCACGTGCGATGCCGTGTTCATCACGAACGCGCTGTAGTACAGCGGGCGCTTCTTGCTCAAGAGATCGGCCCCAGCGTGTTGCGGATCAGTTCGTTGTCGGTGGTCTGCAGGAACTGCGCGATCTTCGGATCCTTGAACGTCGCGATCAGCTTCTGCACGTTGGGATCGTCGAGGTGCTTGTCGCTGACGACCAGGCCGCCCTCACTGCCCTTCGGTGCGGGCTCGCGGGCGATGATCTGATTCTCCCGCAGGCCCGCTGCGTAGACGTCGGAGATGTGCACGACGATGACGTCGACGTCGGCGAGGCTGCGGGCCAGCTGTCCGATCGGTACCTGCACGAACTGGTAGTTCTTCGGGTTGGTCTGGACGTCGGACAGCTGCGGAAGACCAGCGATGGTGTCCTTGCCCCGCTTCAGGGTGATCTGCTTGTCGTGCGCCAGGTCGAGCAGCGCGATGGCCTGCCCGGCGGGGTCGTCGCGCAGGGCGATCTTGGCGCCGGCGGGCACCTGCTCCCAGCTCTTGTACTTGTCCGAGTACGACGCCTGATCCCAGGTGAACGTCGGCGCCGCGAGGGTGAGTTTGAAGCCGTTGGCGGCGATGGCGTCGTTGAGGAACGGCTGGTGCTCGAAGAAGTTGCCCGCCACCGTTCCTGCGTCCACCGCACGGTTGATCTCGATGAGGTTGTCGATCTTCGTCGGCTCGATGGTGATGCCGTGGGCCGGAGCGACCTCGTCGGAGATGAACTTCAGCAGGTTCTCCGCGGCGATGTCGGTGCTCCACGTCGCGACCTTCAGCGTGGTGCCGAAGGGCTTGTCCTCGTTCGACAGCTTCGCCCAGGTGACACCTCCCGCGATGGCGATGACGAGCACGATGGCGCCTGCGATCCACGGCCACCGGTTCTTCTTCTTGAGCTCGATGTCGGTGTCGGTCGGTGGGCTGATCTGATCGGTCACTGGTGTTCCTTGCTCGAGGTGTGGTGTGGGTGGGGGGTGTCAGCGGGTGAGGGCTCTGACGAGGCGGTCACCGGCGAATTGGACGACCTGGACGGTGATGATCAGCGTGATGACGGTGGCGATCATGATGTTGTGGTCGAAACGGTTGTAGCCGTAGGTGATTGCGAGGTTGCCGACGCCGCCGGCGCCGATCGAACCCGCGATGGCGGAGTACTCGATCATCGCGATGACGTTGACCGTCAACGCTCCCGCGAGTGCAGGTAGGGCCTCGGACAGCTGCACGGTCCTGATCAGCTGGACGTGGGTGCCGCCGGAGACGAGGCCCATGTCCGTGACGTCGGAACGGACGTCCCGCAACGCGTTCTGGACCAGGCGGGCGAAGAACGGCACGCCCGCGACCGTCATCGGCACGATGGCCGCCGCGATGCCGATCGTGGTGCCGACCAGCAACCGGGTGAAGGGGATGATTGCCGTCATCAGGATGAGGAACGGCAGTGAGCGGCCGACGTTGACGATCGTGTTCAGGATCCGGAAGATTCGCGCGTCCGGGAACAGCCCGAAGTCCGAGGTGTTGTGCAGCGTGATCCCGACGGGGGTGCCGATGAGCAGCACCAGGACCATCGTGATGCCGACCATCGTCCAGGTCTGACCGTAGGCGGGCAGCAGCAGGTCGGGTACGTTGCCCCACGGCGTGCTGAAGTCCTCGCCCGCAGCGAGGATCATGCCGCCGTCTCCGTGGACGTGGCAGCCTTCGCCTCGCCGTTGATCGCCGTTGCGTGCAGTCCGCGCTCGCGCAGATGTCGCGCGAAACCAGCTGGCGCAGAGGGTGATAGAGCCAGCACGGCGCGTCCGACGGCGATCCCGCGGATCGCCTCGACGCTGGCGCTGAGCACGCTGACCCCGGTGCCCGAGATGCCGGGCACCGTGTGGATGGAGGTGAGCCAGTCCAGCGGCACCTCGCGCGAGGCGTAGGACACCTCCCAGACCTCACCGCTGCCTCCGAAGGGCACCCTCGGCCTGTCGGGCAGGAGTTCGCGTGCCAGCGACGACGTCGGATCGAGGATGACGTCCGCGACCCGACCGCTCTCGATGATGTGACCGCCGTCGAGGCGAGCCACCGAGTCGGCGATCTCCCTGACGACCTCCATCTCGTGGGTGATCAGGATGATGGCGAGCCCGAACTCGTCGCGAAGGTGGCTGAGCAGACTCAGGATCGCCTTCGTGGTGCTCGGATCCAGACCGGACGTGGCCTCGTCGGACAGCAGGTAGGACGGGCCGAGGGCCAGCGCCCGGGCGATGCCGACGCGCTGCTTCTGGCCACCGGAGAGCTGTGCGGGCAGATCGCCGCTGCGGTCGGCGAGGCCGACACGGTCGAGCAACTGCGTGACGCGCTTGTCGATGGATGCGTCCGTGGCCCCGAGGTATTCGAGGGGCAGTGCCACGTTCTGCGCGACCGTTCGGCGTCGCAGCAGCGGAGCGGTCTGGAAGATGACGCCGACGCTGCGCCGGGCTGCGAGCAACTCGTGGCCCTCCAGCCTGGAGAAGTCCTTCCCGTCCACCCGGACGGTGCCACTCGTCGGACGCTCCAGGAAGCTGACGCATCGTGACAGCGTCGTCTTGCCTGCGCCGCTGGGGCCGACGACGGCGAGGATCTCGCCGTTGGCCACGGACAGCGAGACGTCATCGAGGACGGTGCGATCTCCGAACCTCTTGGTCAGGTTCTCGATCTCGATCATGGGGGCTCACTTCGTCGAATTGGCTTGCGCCCGAACATGTGAGGGCGTGGTGCATCCAGCGCGTGGTGTTCCAGGCAGGGGTGAATCTATGCACGGCGCCGCGGCGGCAACAGGGTACGGATCGACCTGATCGAAAGCCGCCCTACGAGCAGCCGCGTGACCGCCTGCGTGAGTTCGTCGACGTCACTGTTCTGCACCGGGGCGCCACAGACACGCTGGTCGACGTGCCTGCGCCGCATCTGCCGAAACCCGCCCTACCTGCGCGGACGCGGAAGTCGTGACGCGCGGAGGCAGCGCCGCTGCGGATAAATAGCCAACGCTGACGCGATACACAGCTGGTGCTTACCTTGGCTAACGATGATGGGTGTCGAGTCACCAACCGGAAGGACGTGTATCGACGATGAAACCCACGAAGATCATTGCCGGAGTTGCCATCGCCGGAGGGCTGGCCGCAGGCGCCTTCGGGCTCAGCACGGGCGTCGCGAGCGCCGCTCCAGGCCCTGGCATGGCACCCATCCCCGCGCACTGGGGCCCGCCGCCTCCCCCGCCGCCTGGACCCGGCTGGGGCGGACCCGGCCCCGTCGGGTGGGCGCCGCCACCCCCGCCCGACTACTACGGAGGCGGCCCCGTCCCCGGTGGTTGGAACGGCGGCTGGGAGCCGCAGGGCGGCTTCTGCCTCGGGCCGTTCTGCGTGTAGTACCCCTCTCCGAAGGCGGTGGTCCGGATTCCGGACCACCGCCTTCGCACGTCTGGGCGCCTTTGAATCGCACTGACGCAAAGCAGTGACTCGCGGGGCCACGGTCGCGAGACTTCTGCCAGTGACCCGATCGATCCGCTTCAACGCGTTCGACATGAATTGCGTTGCCCACCAGTCCCCCGGCCTGTGGCGCCATCCGCAGGACAAGTCGTCGCAGTACAAGGACCTCGAGTACTGGACCGAACTCGCGAAGATCCTCGAGCGCGGCCGATTCGACGGGCTGTTCATCGCCGACGTCCTCGGCACGTACGACATCTACGGAGCCAGTGACGAGGCCGCCATCCGGCAGGCCGCCCAGATCCCGGTCAATGATCCGTTGCTCCTGGTCTCCGCGATGGCGCTGGTGACCGAACACCTCGGGTTCGGCATCACGACCGGCACCGGCTTCGAGCACCCGTACCCGTTCGCCCGCCGCCTCTCGACGCTCGACCACCTCACCAAGGGCCGCATCGGATGGAATGTCGTCACCGGCTACCTGCCCGCGGCGGCACGCAACATGGGCCAGACCGACCAACCCGCTCACGACGCCAGGTACGACCACGCCGACGAGTACCTCGAAGTGCTCTACAAGCTGTGGGAGGGCTCCTGGGAGGACGACGCCGTGGTTCGCGACAAGGAGCGTGGCGTCTTCACCGACCCCGACAAGGTGCACCACATCGGCCACGAGGGAACGCATTTCAGCGTCCCGGGCATTCACCTGTCCGAGCCGTCGCCACAGCGCACGCCGGTGATCTTCCAGGCAGGCGCTTCGCCGCGTGGCGTCCGCTTCGCCGCGGAGAACGCAGAGGCGATCTTCACCGCGGCGCCCACCAAGGCGATCCTTCGCGAGACGGTCGACACCATCCGGCGTGAGCTCGAGTTGGCGGGCCGGGATCCCTACGCGGCCAAGATCTTCAACCTGACCACGGTGATCACCGCCGCCACCGAGGACGAGGCTCACGCCAAGCACGCCGAGCTGCTGTCCTACGGCGATCCCGAGGGCGCGCTGGTGTTCATGTCCGGCTGGATGGGCGTCGACCTCGCAAGGTACGGGCTCGACGAACCGATCGGCAACGTCGACTCCAACGCAATCCTTTCCGCGGTCAAGGCCTTTCAGTCAGCCGATCCCGACGGCGGCGAATGGGCCGTCGACGACATCGCGACATGGGGCAAGATCGGCGGACTCGGGCCGCTGATCGTCGGCTCGGGCGAGCAGGTCGCCGACAAGCTGCAGGAGTGGGTCGCCGAAACGGACGTCGACGGCTTCAACCTCGCCTATGCGATCAGCCCCGGCACGTTCGTCGACTTCGTCGAACACGTGGTTCCGGTTCTCACCGCGCGCGGCGCCTATCAGGCGGACTACGCACCAGGGTCGTTGCGTAACAAGCTGTTCGGCCGCGGTGACCGCCTGCCCGACGAGCACCGCGGTGCGAGTTACCGGGTCGGCGGGTCCAGGTCGACCGTGATCGACCGCCCGTCCACCGTGCCGTCCTCCTCTTCGTCGGTCGCCTCGCAGCCGACCTCCGGTCGTTAGGATTTCCTCCGTGCCCATCAAGCTTCACTGGTTCCTTCCCACCTACGGCGACAGCAGGCAGATCGTCGGCGGCGGCCACGGCACTCCCGCGGGTGCCGCCCACAGCGACAGGGACGCCTCCATCGACTATCTCGCGTCCATCGTCAGGGCCGCCGAGTCGTTCGGGTTCACCGGCGCGCTGATCCCGACCGGCGCATGGTGCGAGGACGCCTTCGTCACCGCGGCGCTGCTGGCCCGTGAGACCACGTCGCTGGCATTCCTCGTCGCGTTCCGGCCCGGCCTCGTCAGCCCGACGTTGTCGGCCCAGATGGCCGCCACGTTCGCCAGGCACGCCCCTGGGCGCATTCTGCTGAATGTCGTCGTCGGCGGTGAGGCCCACGAGCAGCGGGCGTTCGGCGACCACCTGGACAAGGACGCCCGCTACGCACGCTGCGACGAGTTCCTCGACGTGGTGCGTCGGTTGTGGGCCGGTGAAACCGTCACTACCGAAGGCGCACACATCCAGGTGGAGGGCGCCGCGCTGGCACTGCCACCGAATCCCGTGCCGCCGTTGTACTTCGGCGGTAGCTCGAAGGCTGCGGGCCCGGTCGCGGCACGCCATGCCGACGTCTATCTCACCTGGGGCGAGCCCCCTGCCGCCGTGCGGGAGAAGATCGAGTGGATTCGCGCGCTCGCCGCCGAGCAGGGACGCGCGGTGCGCTTCGGGATCCGGCTGCACACCATCTCGCGGGATACTGCCGACGAGGCGTGGTCGCAGGCCGACAAGCTCGTCGGCGCGCTCGACGAGGAAACCGTGAGGTCGGCGCAGGCCGGCTTGAGCCGCAGTCAGTCCGAGGGGCAGAAGCGGATGTTGGCACTGCACGAGGCCAACCGTGCCGACGGATCCTGGCACGACGCACGCAGTCTCGAGATCGCGCCGAACCTGTGGGCAGGAGTCGGGCTGGTCCGCGGCGGGGCGGGCACGGCGCTGGTGGGCAGCCACACCGACGTCGCCGACCGGATCGCTGAATACGCCGAGATCGGGATCGACGAATTCATCTTCTCGGGCTATCCGCATCTGGAGGAGCTCTTCTGGTTCGGCGAGGGCGTGGTCCCGGTGCTCCGCGAGCGCGGACTGTTCGACGCGGGGCGGGTGGACCCGTTGCCCACGTCGATCCCGTTCGTCGGGTCCGCCCGGTGAGCGCGCCTGCTCGCGTCCGTGAACTCGGCTCGGCGGCCGAGGCGCTGACGGTCGCCGAGCAGTTGTCCGCGCAGTTCGCGGCCGAGGCGTCCGCCCGCGACGCCGAACGCCATCTCCCGCACGCACAGGTACAGCAGTTGAAGGACTCCGGGCTGCTGGCACTTGCGGTGCCGGTCGAGTTCGGCGGCCTCGCTGCGCCCGCGGCCGTCGTCGCCGAGATGTTCCGGCTGATCGCACACGCCGACCCCTCGATCGCCCAGATCCAGCACACGCACTTCACTTTCCTGGAAGCGGTGCGCCTGAAGGGAACTCAAGAGCAGAAGGAGTTCTTCTTCGAGCTCGCCCGCACGGGTCACCTGTTCGCGAACGCGCAGTCCGAACGCGGCCCCCACCCGATCGACGTCGACACCACCACACTCACCGAGACCGCGTCCGGTGACTTCGTGCTCAGCGGCCGCAAGTTCTACTCCACCGGGGCGCTCTTCGCGGACTGGGTGGTGGTGCGCGCCTCGCTGTCGGACGGCAGCGGCGACCAACCCACTGCCGCCACCCCGAAGGTGATCGCGTTCGTGCCGCGCGACGCCGACGGCCTGCAGATCGTCGACGACTGGGACGGGATGGGCCAGCGCACCACGGCGTCGGGCACCGTGACCCTCGGCGACGTCCTGGTGCCCGCCGCGCACGTGGTGCCGTTCTCCCCCATCTTCGCCGAGCCGACCGTCTACGGGGCCCACGCCCAATTGCTGCACGCCGCGATCGACGTCGGCATCGCCACCGGTGCGTTCGAGGAGGGTCTGCGGCAGGCCGCGAAGGCGCGTCCGCACTTCGAGGCGCGGGTGGACTCCGCGTCCGAGGATCCCACGGTGATCCAGCTGGCAGGCGAACTCGTGGTCACCGTGCGCGGCGCCCAAGCGCTGCTCGCGGAGGCGGCCAGGCAGGTGGACGCGGCCCGCGGTGACCTCGGCGACGACAGTGCGGCAGCGGCGTCGGTCGCCGTGGCGGTGGCCAAGGTGGCCGCGGTGCGGGCCTCCCTCGAGGCGTCGAGCCTGCTCTTCGACCTCGGCGGAACGCGCAGTGCCTCGGCGAGTGCAAACCTGTCCCGCTACTGGCGCGATGCGCGCACGCACACGCTGCACGATCCGACGCGCTGGAAGCTGCAGCACATCGGCAGGTACGTGCTCTCCGGCACCAGACCGCCCCGGCACGGGCAGATCTAGGAGGCCGCTCCGGTCACGTTCGCTGCCTGTGGTCGAATGGCTTCGACCAGTTGGGTCCCGTGAACGATCAAGGGGCGGAAGTTGATTCATCCGGCGAGTCCGGCGAGCAGCGGAAACGATGCAGTGGATGCGCTGCGTTCAGACTATGACACCACGCCGTACACCTCGAATTCATTTCCGCAGTCGGCGCCGGGGCAGCTCGCGGCCATCGCCCACCTCTTCGGGTTGTCGGCACCCGAGGTCGGCCGGTCGCGCGTGCTCGAGATCGGCTGTGCCGCCGGAGGCAACCTGATCCCGTTCGCCGCCAGGCATCCGGCGGCCACGGCCGTCGGGATCGACCTGTCGCAGGTACAGATCGACGACGGCCGTGACACGGCGCGGGCCCTGGGCCTCCGCAACCTCGAGCTGATCGCCGGGGACATCGCGCGGATGGACCTCGAGGCGCTGGGACGATTCGACTTCGTCATCGCGCACGGTGTCTACAGCTGGGTACCGCCGGAGGTCCAGGATGCGCTTCTCGCGGCGATCCGCACCGTGCTCGCCCCCGACGGAGTCGCCTACCTGAGTTACAACACCTACCCGGGCTGGAAGTCGAAGGAGACGCTGCGCGACGCGATGCTCCTGGCCAGCGGCGCCAGCGCAACGCCGGAGGACAAGGTGCGCGAGGCCCGCGCGATGGTCGACTTCCTGGAGGCCGCCGCGCCCGCGGACAGCGTGCTCGCGAAAGTGGTTGCGGTGTCGAGGGACCACGCGCTCGGCTTCGGAGACTCCTACCTGTTCCACGACGAACTCGCGACGTTCAACGCACCGTGTTACTTCTACGAGATGGCCGGTCGGGCGAGCGGGCACGGCCTGGCCTACCTTGCCGAGGCGCACCTCGAGACGATGTTTCCCGCCAACTTCGGACCCACGGTGGCGCAGTACCTCGAGGCCAAGTGCGGTGGGGTACAGATCCTCATCGAGCAATACCTGGACTTCGCGCTCAACCGGATGTTCCGCGAGTCGCTGCTGGTGCACGCCGAACGGGCCGCGCAGATCGTCTACCGGCCCGACCGGAACCGGTACCGGCGCCTGCACGTGGCGGCGTCGGTACCGCCCGCCGGCGAGCCGACCGTCGTCGACCACTCGCGTCAGGAGTACGTCGTGGCCGACGCGACGCTGTTCACCAACGATCCCGGCGTCAAGACGGCCCTCGATGCACTGACCGCGCGCTGGCCGTGGACGCTGTCCCGACGGGAACTCTTCGACGACGTGTCCGCACGGTTGACGGCGGCGGGCCTGCGGCCCGGCGATCAGCTCGCCGACCACCTCGACGACCTGATGGGCGTACTGATCATGCAGGGCGCAGCGCAGTTTCGGCTCGACCCGGTGCTGCCATCGCCGATGCCCGAGACGCCGCGGCTGGCGGCACCCGTGCGCAGGATGGCCGAACTGACGGCTGCCGCCGGCGCCGGCGCGAAGACATTCAACGATTGGCACGAGACGGTGGAGTTGACGCCGTTGGACGGTCTCCTGCTGCCGCTGCTCGATGGGACGCACGACCGCGACGGCCTGGTGGAGGCGCTCCTCACGCGGCTGCAAGAGGATCCCGAACATCTCGACCCCGACGGTGCTCCCGCGCTCGACGAGGCGTCGATGCGGTCCGCCCTCGCCGCGCACGTCGACTCGGCTCCCGAGCGCTTGACCGAGATGAAGCTGGCGCGCTACCCGTAGGTCGCCCGCTGGACCCTCCGCTCACTCGCGTATCGGCAGTATCATGGTGCCCGTCCGTCACAGCAGTCTCGGAGGTCACATGCCAGGCCGAGGGAAGACCCGTGCGGGCGCCGTGCTGCTCGGCGTCGCCTTGGCGCTCGGCGGCATCACCGCCCCCACCGTGTCGGCGGCCCCACCGCCTGCCGTGAAGGACTTCTCGAACCCGGCGATCGTCATCCTCGGGTACGGGCTCAACCCCAACGGAACGATGCGGACGATCCTGCGGCGACGCGTGCTGACCGGTCTCGCCGTCGCGCAGTTCTTCCCGCAGGCGCCGGTCATCGTCACGGGCGGCAACCCGCAGAACGGCAACACCGAGGCAGGGCAGATGCGAAAGATGTTGCTGCTCCTGGGTTTTCCCGACAACCGGATCATCGTCGAGGATCGCGCCAACAGCACCGTCCAAAATGCGCAGTTCTCGGTGCCCCTCGCCAAGCAGGCGGGCGCGTCGGGAATCATCCTGGTGACGTCAACGACCCACCAGGGCCGCGCCGACGGCGACTTCGTCGATGCGGGTGCGAATCTCCTTGCGACGGTGAGCTATCCGGACGGGAATCCCGCCGTCGACGTCGTCCAGTTCGCGCGCGACGCGATGAGTCCGTTCGTCGGCGTCGGTTAACGCCACGCGCCGAGGAGGTACTGCTCCCTGCACGCCCGGCGGGCCAGCTTGCCGCTGGTGGTGCGTGGGATGGCTCCTGCGGACACGATGCGCACGTCCGAGACTGCGAGCGCGTGGCGGCCCGCGATCGCCGCCGTGATCGCGTCGCGCGCCGCCGCCTGGTCGGTGGTAGCGGTGCGCGCTGCGCGTTCGGCCACGACCACGAGAACCTCGCCACCGTCGGTGGGAATCGAGAACGCGGCCACGTAGCCGCGCCGGACCACCGGCGACGCATCGGCGACGGTGGCCTCGACGTCCTGCGGGTAGAAGTTGCGACCATCGATCGTCAGATGGTCGGCGATCCTGCCGGTGATGTACAGCTCGCCGTCGAGGTACACCCCGAGATCGCCGGTGCGCAGCCAGTTCCCTTTCGCGGCCGCGCCGACGGCATGACCGTCCGCGTCCAGGCGCGACCGCATCCTGGCGCCGAACGTTCTCCTGCTCTCCTCGGGGAGTGCCCAGTAGCCGCGGCCGATGTTGTTGCCCTGCAACCACATCTCCCCTACCCTGCCGTCCGGCAGTTCGTCGCCCGTCTCGGGGTCGACGACCACCGCCCACAGGCTGCGGGCCACCTGGCCGCTGGACACCTGTGCGACGGCGGCCGGGCTGTCGGCTGCCACGCGGACGGCGCGACCGTCGGCGAGTTCGTCGCGGTCGAAGAACGCCACCGTGGGCTGCGCCGTCGGCGCGGTGGTCGCGACGAAGAGCGTCGCCTCGGCGATGCCGTAGGACGGCTTGATGGCGGTGGGTGACAACCCGTACGGTGCGAACGCCTCGTCGAACGCGTGAATCGCCGCGCGGCTCACCGGTTCCGAACCGATGATGAGCACCACGTTGCTCAGGTCGACGTCGTCCCCCGCGGCGGGCCTCCCGCGCTGGGCGGTCCACTCGTAGGCGAAGTTGGGCGCGGCGGTGACCACGCGGCCCTCGCGCGAGCCGTCGGACAGCGCCCGGATCCATCGCACCGGTCTGCGGATGAACGCCGTCGGCGACATCAGCGTGGAGTGCCCGCCGTAGACCGCGGGAAAGCCGATCATCGAAAGGCCCATGTCGTGATAGAGCGGTAACCAGCTGACGCCGTGGGTGTTTCGGTCGAGCAGATCGATCGACAGGATCATCTGGATCAGGTTGGTGCCGACCGCGCGGTGGGTGATCTCCACCCCGACCGGTGGACGCGTCGAGCCCGAGGTGTACTGCAGGTGGGAGATGTCGTCCACGTCGGCGTCGACGGCCGTGAAGTGGCTGCCCGCCGCGTCCGGGATCCGGTCGATGACGGCGAGCTCGGGTCGCATCCGGCGTGGAAGCGTCTCGAGGAACGCCTCGACGGCGCCGGTCGCGGCCGCGGTGGTCAGCACCACGGCCGGTCGAGAGTCACGAAGTGCGGTGTCGAGTCGCTCGGCGTGGCCCGGCAGCTCGGGAGCGAAGAGCGGTACGGCGATCGTGCCCGCCCTGACCGCGGCGTAGAACCCGGCCACGTAGTCCAGCCCCTGCGGCGCGAGGATGGCCACCCGGTCATCGCGCCCGGCGATCCCCTGCAGGTGTGCGGCGACCGCCCGCATTCGCACGCCGAGCTGAGCCCACGTCAGCTCGACGGCGCTGCCGGTGTCCGAGGAGCTGTAGTCGAGGTACCGGTAGGCCACGGAGTCCGGGACGAAGGTGACGTTGCGGTCGATGAGCGACGACAGCGTGACGCCGGGGGGCAAGTCGACGTCGCCCGCCGCATTCAGGCAGTCCTCGATGCGCAAGAGCCCTGCGGGAGCGATGAAGTCCTTCCGTGAACCGGGAGCCACACGTGAAGTCTAGGTGTGTCGAGTCAGCGCAAAGCCGCTGTGCCGCTGTCGAAGACGTGACCATCGCCACGTTCCCTCTTGACGGTGCGACGGGGCCTCAGATCGCCGATGGCTCGCCGACCTTCACCAGCATCTTGCCGATGTTCGCGCCGGTGAACAGCCCGTTGAGCGCGTCGACGCAGGACTCGATGCCCTCGTAGATGGTTTCGCGGTGGACCAGCAGGCCCTGCTCCTCCCAGCCCCGCAGGGCGGCGAAGGCCTCGTCGAAGCGACCCCACTCGTCGAGCGCGTTGAACCCCTGCATCGATGCGGTCCTCGCCAGGATGTTGACGTAGTTGGCCGGTCCGGGGTGCTCGCCGGTGAGGTAACTGGAGATGACCCCGCACAGCACGACTCTGGCCTTGTGGGCCAGGCGACCGAGCACAGCGTCGAGGATCGGCCCTCCGACGTTGTCGAAGTAGACATCGACGCCGCGGGGACAGTGCCGCTTCACGGCCGCGGGCACATCGCCGTCGCGGTAGTCGATGCACGCGTCGAAGCCGAAGTCCTCGACGACGGCCCGGCACTTGTCCGGTCCACCCGCGATCCCGACCACCCGCGCGCCTGCGATCTTCGCGATCTGGCCGGCGACCGATCCGGTGGCGCCCGCCGCGGCCGAGACCACGACGGTGTCCCCCTCTCTCGGGCGACCGATGTCGTGCATTCCGAAGTACGCGGTGGCACCCGTCGGGCCGTATATGGACATCACCGCGGGTTGGTCGACCTCGGTCATCCCGGTCACGGGCGTGCAGAACACGTCGTCGCGCACGATGACGTACTCCTGAAAGCCCGACAGTGTCGTGACGACGTCACCGACCGCGTATGCGGGACAACGGGATTCGACGACCTCGCCGATGCCTGCCGCCCGGATCACCTCACCGAGGCCGACGGGAGGCAGATATCCCGGCTGGTCGTTGAGCCATGTTCTGGCGGCGGCGTCGATGCCGACGTAGGTCGTCCTGACCAGCGCTTCCCCGTCGGCGGGCCGCGGTGCTCGTGAGACGACCAGTTCGGTGTCCGTGGCCTCGACCAGTCCGGTCGGGCGGTGACGCAGGACGATCTGTCGGTTCATCAGGTCGGGCACGATGGTGAAAATACCGAAGCCATCCACCACGCCGGGGGGTATGACGAAATCCTCGGCAGCGACGCGGCGGTAACATTTCGTAACCGGGTGTAGCATTTTGTAACAGGAGGTGCGTGCCATGTCTGAAGTCGCTGACCGCGTGACCCGTTTCGCTGCCGATCTCGTCGACAGTGCCGAAGCCGAGGGCGTGCGGCAGAGCCGGTCGGCCAAGCAGCAACTCGACCACTGGGTCCGCGTGGGACGCGCGGTGTCCAGCCAGCAGACGGCGTCGCGCCGCCGGGTCGAGGCCGCAATGACCGGCCAGTTACCGCTCGACGATCTGACGGTCGAGGAGGGCGTCGTGTTCAACGCCGAGATCGCCGCGGGCATCGAGGAAGGCCTCGCCCGCACGGATTACGGCCGGGTCCTCGCGGCGCGCGGCGTGGCGACGGTGGCCCTCAACGACGACGGCGACATCGTCGAACTCCGCCCCGACGGCACCTCCGTCGTGCTGACCTCGACGCCGTAATCGCGGGGTGCACCGCCTCGATCTCGTCGTCGGCCCCAACGGCGCAGGCAAGTCGACGTTCGTCGAGTTGACCCTCGCCCCGCTCCTGCCGGGTGGCGTGTTCGTCAACGCCGACGAGATCGCGAAGCGAAGGTGGCCCGACGACCCCGCCGGGCACGCCTACGACGCTGCGCGCATCGCCGCGGACACCAGAGCCAGGCTCATCGACCGCCGCCGGTCCTTCATCGCCGAGACCGTGTTCTCGCATCCCTCCAAGCTCGAACTGGTCACCGCCGCCAAGCGGGTGGGCTACACGGTCGTGTTGCACGTGCTGATGATCCCCGAGGAGCTGGCGGTCGAGCGCGTGCGACTCCGCGTCGCGGCAGGCGGGCACGCCGTGCCCACCGAGAAGATCCGCACGCGGTACCGCAGGCTGTGGCCACTGGTGGCCGACGCCATCCCGCGATGCGACAGCGTCACCGTCTACGACGGCAGTCGACGCCGCGGACCACGCATCGTCGCCCAGATCAGCGGTGGCGACGTCATCGGGGCACCGTCATGGCCGTCCTGGGCGCCAGGAGAGTTGACGTCGCGATGGCCGGGGTGAAGCCGTCCGCTCAGGCGATGATGCGGCCCAGGTAGGGCGTCATGTCATTGGTGCGGACGGTGGAGACGGTGACGCCCGACTCGCTGGACGTCTCCAGCATCTGGCCGTTGCCGAGGAACAGCGCCACGCTCTGGGTGCCGTCGGGGCCGTAGAAGATCAGGTCACCGGGCAGGGCCTGGCTCGGTGCGACCTTCTGCGCGACCTGATACTGCTGGCCCGACGAGCGCGGCAGCTTGATCCCGGCGCCCGCGAAGGCATAGACCATCAAGCCAGAGGCATCGAACCCGACGACGCTGGGCGCCGCCGGCGTGGTGCCGAAGATCGACGATCCCGGGGTGGTGCCGAAAAGGCCGGGGCTCGGAGCGAGGACCGGGCTCGGGGCAATGCCGGGGGTGTTGGCGCGCTGCTCGGTGGTCAGGGCGTCGGGCCGGGAATCACTGCCGAGCGTGGGACCGTTGGAGTCGCCGCCGCCGTACGAGAACGGGACGCCGCGCTGGGAGAGGGCGCGCTTGATCACGAAGTCGACGGCCTGCTGGTTGCGGGCAGGCCGCGTGTACGGGTCAGCGGTCGCGAGCCCCGGCGTCACCGCCAGCAGGGCCAGGCTGATCATCACGGCGTAAATGCGTCTCATCGGATCTTCCATCTCTCTGCGGCTTCAGACTCCACTTGTACCCATCCCGCGGCCGGATTCCCAATTGCTGAGTGGCCCAAGGCCAATGAGCCGCCATACCGTGACCGAACGGTGATGACCGGCGGTTTCCTCGTCCCCGGGCGGCCACGGAGGGACCATCACTCGCGGGTAGGTTGGGTAGCCATGAGCGCACAGCCGCAGGCCTGGTCCGACCGATTGTGGAGCGATGTCGAGGAGACCTTCACCGCGATCCTGGACCACCCGTTCGTGACCGGTCTGACGGACGGATCGCTGGACGAGAACGCGTTCGCGCACTACGTCGCTCAGGACGTGCACTACCTACGGGACTACGCCCGTGCACTCGCCATCGTCGGCGCGAAGGCGCCCGCCCTCGCCGACACGGCGATGTTCGCCAGGCACGCGGCGCAGGTTCAGGACGTCGAGCTCGCCCTGCACGACACCCTGTTGCCCGAGCTGGGCCTCGATCCCGCGGCCATCGGCGCGGTGCCGGTGCTGCCCACCACGCAGGCCTACACCAGCTACCTGCTGGCCACCACCTACGGCGGGAGCTTCGCCGACGGACTGGCCGCCATCCTACCGTGCTACTGGATCTACGCGCGGGTGGGCACTGCCCTTCTCGAACGGGGCTCCCCCGACGGGCGGTTCCAGCGCTGGATCGACAGCTACGGAGGCGAGGAGTTCGCGGCCACCGTCGCGCAGGTGCTGGCGCTGACCGATCGCGTCGGCGCAACCCTGGATCCCATGTCGGAGAAGGCGGCCCGCGCCCACTTCGCCGCGACGGCGCGCTACGAATGGATGTTCTTCGACGCCGCCTGGCGCGGCGAGCGCTGGCCCGTCTGATCTTTCGGTTCGCCTGTCACGGGCCGCGGTCCGGAGGACGATGGGACGTGGATCAGAGGAGGTCGACTCGATGACGAGAACACGACTTGGCTCGCTCGCAGAGGGCGGCCTGAACTGGGACAGTCTGCCGCTGAAGCTGTTCGCGGGCGGCAACGCCAAGTTCTGGGACCCCGCAGCCATCGATTTCTCCCAGGACCGTGAGGACTGGCAGTCGCTGACGGACAACGAACGCGACTGGGCCACCAGGCTCTGCGCGGAGTTCATCGCGGGCGAGGAAGCAGTCACCCAGGACATCCAGCCGTTCATGTCGGCGATGCGGGCCGAGGGCAGGCTCGGCGACGAGATGTATCTGACCCAGTTCGCCTTCGAGGAAGCCAAGCACACCCAGGTGTTCCGGCTCTGGCTCGATGCGGTGGGTATCACCGAGGACCTGCACCACTATCTCGACGATCTGCCCGCCTACCGGAAGATCTTCTACGAGGAGTTGCCCGAGTCGCTCGATGCGCTCTCGACCGATCCGTCACCGGTCGCCCAGGTGCGAGCTTCTGCGACGTACAACCACGTCATCGAGGGAATGATGGCGCTGACGGGATACTATGCGTGGCACAAGATCTGCGTCAGCCGCGGCATTCTGCCCGGCATGCAGGAACTGGTCCGCAGAATCGGTGACGACGAGCGGCGCCACATGGCGTGGGGCACGTTCACCTGCCGGCGCCACGTGGCTGCGGACGACGCCAACTGGGCCGTGTTCGAAGGCCGCATGAACGAGTTGATCCCGCTGGCGCTCACCAACACCCAGGAGGCGTTCGCCCTCTACGACGAGATCCCCTTCAACCTCGACATGGACGAGTTCATGCAGTACGCCACCGACAAGGGCATGAGGCGGTTCGGCACCATCAGCAGCGCCAGGGGCCGACCGGTCGGCGAGATCGACCTCGACTACTCGCCGCTGCAGCTGGAGGACACGTTCGCCGACGAGGACAGCAAGGCCCTCGCCGACGCGTCGGTCTGACGGAGAATCAGCTCAGCGCAGCGAGCGCGGCGTCGTAGTCCGGTTCCTGGGCGATCTCGGGAACCAGCTCGGTGTAGACGACGTTGCCGTCTGCGCCGATCACCACGACCGCGCGGCCCAGCAGACCCGCGAAGGGACCGTCGGCAATGGTGATGCCGTAGTCCGAGCCGAAGCTGTCGCGGAACGCCGACGCCGTCTTGACGTTCTCGATGTCCTCGGCGCCGCAGAAGCGGCTCTGGGCGAAGGGCAGGTCATTGGAGACGCACAGCACCGAGGCGCCGGTCTCGGCGGCGCGCTCGTTGAACGTCCGGACGCTGGTGGCGCACACAGGAGTGTCGACGGATGGAAAGATGTTGAGCAACAGGGGCTTATCGCTGTAATCGGCATTGCTGACGGCGCCGAGGTCGGTCCCCGTCAGGCTGAAAGCCGGGGCGGGGGCGCCGACGGCGGGGAGGTCGCCGACCGTGTTGAAGGGATTTCCACGCAACGTTATCTGTGCCATGGGGACAGTCTGCCAAGCCGCGTGCGAACTCGTGGGGTCGGGGTGGCGTGCTACGGGCTCGACGTCCACGTCGGCTGGGCACTGGTCGTCGGCCCCTGTGTGATCTGCTGCCCCATGGCGTCGGTCAGTATGCCAGCTGGTTGACGGCCGTCGCGAAGACCCGCGGCATGGCCGCGGCCGCGGGCACGATACCTGCCCTGACCTTGGCGTGGCCGCCGGCCCGTAGCAGGGCGGCCGTCATCAGCCGGTAGCGGCGCGTCACGCGGCGCCACTGCCGGTCGTAGTCACCGGGCCGATCGGCCGCCACGCAGTTCACCAACTGCCTGGCGGCGCCGAATGCGAGGCCCATGCCCTCGCCCGTCAGCGCATCGATGTAGCCGGCGGCGTCGCCGACGAGCAGCACCCGCCCGACGGTGCGGCTGCTGGCGCGCTGTCGCAGCGGACCGGCAGCGCGGTCGGGTCCGTGCTCGTGCTCGGCGACCCGTTCCCTCAGCTCGGGGAACTCCGCGAAGTGACGGTCGAACCCGCCCCTCGTCGAGCTGAGGATGGCGATGCCGACGCAGTCGTCGGCGACGGGTGTGACGTAGGCCTCGGCGCCAGGCGCCCAGTGCACCTCGACCGAATCCGACCATGGCGCGATCTGGACGTGGCGTCGGATGCCCCATCGCTTCGGGCCAGGGCTCGGCCGTTCCAGGCCGAGGGACCGCCGGATCGGCGAGTGCAGCCCGTCGGCCGCGGCCAGGTATCTCGCCCGCAACTCCCCCGCCCGCACCGACGTCGCATCCTGGGACACCGTGCCGACGCTCTCGTACACGAACTGCACGCCTGCGTCCTCCGCAGCGTCGCGAAGCGCCCGGTGCAACACCGTCCTCCTGACGCCGAGCCCGGTGCCCGACCGGAACGTCGCATCGACCCTGCGATCGCGGTCCAGATAGCTGATGCCGTGCAGTGGCCTACCCTTGGGCGCGATGCCGAGGTGAGCCAGGTGCTCGAGGGTGTGCGGCATCATGCCCTCGCCACAGGCCTTGTCCAGCACGCCGTTCCGCCGTTCCACCACGGTCACCTCGAGCCCGGCCCGCGCACCGTAGAGGGCGGTCGCGAGTCCTGCCGGTCCGCCGCCCGCCACCAGCAGGTCGATCACGTCAGGCTCGCGAGCGCGGCGTTCTCCACCTTGAGCCTGGTCCGCAGCAGGACCGCATTGGCCACGGTGAAAGTCAGCGCCGTGATCCAGGCGGTGTGCACGAGGGGCAGGGCGATGCCCTCGACGACCACGGCGACGTAGTTCGGATGCGGGATCAATCGATAGGGGCCACCGGTGACGCGATCCGCGCCGGGGATCACGATGACACGCGTATTCCATTGCGGGCCAAGGGTGGTGATGCACCACCAGCGCAGCGCCTGGGCGGCGACCACGACGGCGAGCATCGGCCAGCCCAGCAGTGGCAGGAACGGCCGGTGCAGAACCAGCGGCTCGACGAGACACCCGATCAGCAGCCCGACGTGCAGCACCACCATCACCGGGTAGTGCCCTGCCCCGAACTCGGTGGCCCCACGCTCGCGGCTCCACGCCCAGTTACGTTGGGAGACAATCAGTTCTGCGACCCGCTCGACGGCGATCAGGACGAGAAGGAGGACGTACCACATCATCGGACCCTCACCCGCCCGTCAGCGCCAGCGGAGGAGGACGAGTTCGGAGCAGAAGCCGGGGCCCATGGCCATCATCAGGCCTGGGGAGCCGGGTTCGGGGCGTTTGGCGATGGTGTCACGCAGCACGTGCAGCACCGAGGCCGAGGACAGGTTGCCCACCTCGGCCAGCGAACGCCAGGTCAACTCCAACGCATCCTCGGACAACCCCAACGTCGCGGTGATCGCCTCGATCACCTTCGGCCCACCGGGATGCGACACCCAGGCGCCCACGTCGGCCACGCTCAACCCGTGCGCCCCAAGGAACCCCGTCACGTCTGCACCCAGGTACTTCTGCACCACCTGGGGCACGTCGGGGGACAACACCAACCGGAACCCACTGGAGTCCACGTCCCAGCCCATGGTGCGCTGCGAATCCGGATACAGATGACTACGCGAATCCAGCACCTGCGGCCCACTCGGGGCCATGGTCTGGGCGCGGCGTTCACCGACCGCGACGACCGCGGCCGCACCGTCACCGAAGAGGCTGGACCCGACCACGGTGGCCATCGACGGATCACCCTTGGGGATCAGCGAGCACAACTCCACGGCCAGCAGCACCGCCACGCCATCGGGGTCCCCGCGCAGGTAGTCGTGCAGCCGGGCCACCCCGGCCGCCCCGGCCACACAGCCCAGCCCGAACATCGGAACCCGCTTGAGGTCCGGACGCAGCCCGATGCGCGCGGCGATGCGGGCCTCGAGGGTGGGCACGGCCAACCCGGTCACGGTGGTGGAGAACACCACGTCCACCTCGGCCGGGCTCAGCCCGGCGTCCTCCAGGGCGCCCAGCACCGCCGCACACCCCAACTCGACGGCGTGCTCGATGAAGACGTCGTTGGCCTGGCCGAAGTCATCGAGCGCAGCGTACTGCTCCAACGGCAACACCATGTGCCGTGAGTCGACCTTGGCACTGCGATGTAACTTCCGGATCGGCTCCGCATACTGCGCATACCCCGGAATCTCCAACAACGCCTCGGTCACCTCCCCCTGCGTATACCGATGCGGTGGGAGTTCTCCTCGTACGGCGGCGATCACGCTCATGGCACCCTCCTCTGACTAGATACGACACCCATGGCCGATTGGTTCACGGGGACGGAATCGGAGCTGGCGACGCTGGTTGCTCCGCCGGGCTGGATCTGGTTGACGACGAGGTCACGACGACGGCGAATTCCGTTGCAGCCGTGGCGGGGCGGTGGGCCCCGGCACGTCCGCGGGTCGGTGGATGCGCGTGGCCTCCCCTGGAATTCGTCACGGTCGACTCCTCGTGCGGTGACGCTATGTCAACGGCTGATGACTTGTTACCGTAGGCGAGGTTCGGGGCTATGTCAACGGCGGATGACTTGTCTGTGAGACACGTGTCCGCGACGGCCCTTGCCGCGACGAGGCGATCGGAGTGCGGAAGTATGCGTGCGGACGCAAATCACCCCAGGCGATCGCGAGATCGCCTGGGGTGAACGGTGTTGCGGCGCTGGGGGTCAGCCGGCGTTGGCGCAGAAGTTCGGTACGCAGAAGCTGGCACCGCCCGGTCCTGCGTTCGCGCTGCCGCCGGGGACGAAGGCGCCCGCCCCGCCGGGTCCGGCGTTGGCTCCGGCGCCGGGCACCACCGCGCTGGTCCCATCAGGTCCGGCCATCGCACCAGCGCCGGGGACGGTGGCGCCTGCGCCGTCGGGTCCGGCCATCGCATCTGCGCCGGGGACGGTCGCCCCGGCGCCATCGGGACCTGCGACGGCGCCCGTACCGGGTGCGCCAGCGCTAGCTCCGTCAGGTCCCGCGGTGGCGCAGGCCGGAGTGCCTTCGACGCCGCACGGCGGAGGCGGGTTGGCTCCGGCGAGAGGGGCGAAGGCAATGGCCGACACTCCGGCGCCGGCAACGAGAATCTGCGTAATCAGGTGATTTCTCATTGGCGAGGGGTACCACTCGTGAATCTGCTTGAAACATCGTGACGCTACGCGCGCGTTGCCGTCGACGCGGCGGACTGGCGGCCGCGGCGCCGGTGCACCACCACGCCGGCAGCGACGATGAACGCCGCCGAGATCACCGACAGGAAGATCGCCTGTTGCTGATCGGGGTCGAACGCCATCAGCACCAGGACGGCGACGATGGCCACGACGACCGCGATGGTCAGGTACGGGAACAGCCACATGCGGACCGGCGCCCGCTCCCCCTCGGCACGCATCGTGCGCCCGAGCACGAACTGGCTGACGGCGATGGCCAGATACACGAACAGCGCGACGGCACCGCTGGTCGCCAGCAAGTAACCGAAGATCTTCTCGGGCAGCAGGTAGTTGCCGATGACCGCGAGGAATCCCACGACCATCGAGGCCAGCACCGCGACCCACGGCACGCCGTTGCCGGTCAACCTGCGTACCACGGCGGGGGCATCCCGGCGATCGCCGAGGGAGAACAGCATGCGAGATGCCGTGTACAGCGCGGAGTTCAGGCAGGACGCCACCGCGGTGAGGATGACCACATCCATGATGATCTTGGAGCCGGGGATCCCGATGGCCTCCAGCGTCGACTGGTAGGAGCCGTCGGAGAGCTTGTCGTAGGGCATCAGCGCGACGATGACGAAG
>JAESGJ010000199.1_pt1 | contig 47196 bp, 36 predicted proteins | sample 9266241 | NCBI WGS metagenome assembly JAESGJ01 (sample SAMN14514841, study PRJNA621669) | algae metagenome | isolation source: Brasilonema octagenarum HA4186-MV1 and co-occurring heterotrophs from wet... | place: USA: Manoa Valley, Hawaii | collected 2009-07-20
CGACGGGACCGTTCGCCTTGAGCACTTCGGCTTCGAAATCGGTGTCAGAAACCTTGCCAACGGCCATGGGATTTACCTCGTTCGGTTGAAAGAGAATCGGCGCGACCTGGAATCGCGCCGGGGATCATGGCGTCAACCTATGAACGGCCTGTTGCCGGGTCAAGGATGCTCACGCCGACATGAAGGGATGCCAGCGCCGCGTCCAGCGCGGGGGCTGAAATCTCCATGTATTCAAGGGCCTCGGTCCAGAGCAGGACCGCCCTGACAGGCTTTTGGGGATAAAGCCGCGCCAGCACGGCCCGGTACAGCGCAAGCTGCCGGACGTAGGCGACGGGTGTCTCGGCCGCGCTTTTGGCCGGCGCCTGGTTGGTCTTGAAATCGATGATCAGCACCTCATCCGGACGAACGACCAGCCGGTCGATCTGCCCCGATACCAGGGCCGGTGGCCGGCCCGGCCGCTCCAGCCGGCCGGCGATGGCGACTTCGGCGCGGCTGCCGGCGGCAAAGACCGGCGCAAAGCGCGGTTCGGTGATCAAGGCCAGCACCTTGTCGGCCAAAGCGGCGCGATCGGCGTCCGGCCAGTCCGCGGCGTTGCGCGCCATGAAGCCGAGCGCGGCCTCGCGGCGGCGTTCCGCGGCGATATCGGGCAGGGATTGCAGCAGACGATGCACCAGCGTGCCGCGTTGCAACGCGAGAGCGCGTGTCTGCACGGATTCGCCTGTCCGCACGCTGCGGCCATCCTCGGCCGACTGGAGGGACGGACGCACCAGATCGTCGTCCACGGTCTCGTTCGGCGCCGGTGTTCGCAGCCATGCCGGCAGCGCGATCGTCTGGTCCACGGCCGCCGCCGGGATCCCCAGCGCGGTGACATCCTCAGGCCGGGCGAATCGGGTCACCTTGCCGAGCGGCGTCTCGATCACCTGCTTGTCCAGGCCCGAGCCTTTGAGCCCGGTGTCGACCAGATCATACCAGCTCAGTTTGCGGACCGTCTTCATGTTGCCGGGCATGCAGCCGCCGACGATCAGGCGGTCGGCCGCACGCGTCATCGCGACATAGAGCAGGCGGCGATATTCGTCCTCGGTCTCCTCGAGCATGGCCTTGCGCGCGTCGGCGACGGGCTTGGGGTCGTCGGCCTTGCGGCCCGCCCAGACCACGACCTCGCCGCCATTGCCACGCGGCACGTGGATCAGCCGGACCCGCTGCGAGTCCGCGGGCGACGAGGTGGTGTCGACCATGAACACGACCGAAGCTTCCAGCCCCTTGGCGCCGTGCACGGTCATCACCCGCACCTCGTCGCGGGAGATTTCCATGTCGCGCTTCACCTCGGTGTCGGCCGAGCGCAGCCAGGCCATGAAGCCCTGCAACGAGGCCGGCGCCTTGCGCTCACAGCTGAGCGCGAGCTCCAGGAATTCGTCGAGCGCGTCATTGGCCTCATGGCCGAGCCGGCGCAGGATGCGCGCACGGCCGCCGTCGCCCCCCAACAGCCAGGCGTAGAACGCGAACGGCGTCTCCTCGCGCGCACGGGCCTCGCAGGCCTCCAGACGCCGCAGCACGGCCGCGAACTTCTCGCTTCCGGCCGCATGCTCGCCGAGTGCGCGGCGCAGCGAGCCCTTGCGCTCATAGGCCAATTGAAACAGGTCGTCGTCATCGAGGCCGAACAACGGGCTCTTCAGCGCCACCGCCAGCGCGAGATCGTCCTGCGGCAGCAGCAGCGCGTCCGCGAGGTTCATCAGGTCGATGATCGCGATATGCTCGGTCAGCTTGAGCCGGTCGGCGCCGGCAACGGGAACGCCTGCATGCTTCAGCGCCTGGATCACCGCGTCGAACGCATTGCCGCGCCGTCGCACCAGGATCAGCATGTCGCCGTAGCGCAGCGGCCGGCGCTCGCCCTCATGCCCGGTCAGCGTGCCGCTCTCGACCAGTTGCTTGATTTCGGCCTGGATCCTGCGCGCCAGTTTGACTTCGGGGCTGGTGACCGCAACACCGTCGAACGGCGCGCGCCAGCCCTCGATGTCCTGCCGATCGTCGGCTTCCGCGAGATCCCAGAGCTCGACGACGCTTGGTCCAGCATCGCTGAGCGAGTTGTGCAAGGGATGGCCGACGTCGATCGAATGGATGCTCTTGTAGATCGTGGGGTCGCGGAAGACGTGGTCGACCGAATGCAGGATCGCGGCACCCGAACGGAACGAGTAGGTGAAGGCGACGGGGTCGAACTTCAGCCCGGCAGCCCTGAATCTGCGATCCAGCTCTCGCTTGCGTTTGTCGAATTCGTGCGGGTCGGCACCCTGGAACGAGAAGATCGACTGCTTCTCGTCGCCGACCGCGAAGACCGTGCGGTTCAGCCCCTCGCGCGCGCCTTCGCCGGCCGTGAATTCGGAGATGATGTGGGCGACGATATCCCATTGCCGCGGGCTGGTGTCCTGGGCTTCGTCGATCAGGACATGATCGACGCCGCGGTCGAGCTTGTAATGCACCCAGCCTGAAGACACGCGGTTCAGCATCGCCAGCGTCTTGTCGATGAGGTCGTCATAGTCGAGCAGGCCGCGCTCCTGCTTCTCGCGGCGATAGTTCGCGGCGGCGGCGGTTGCGATGTGCAGCAGCGCCGCGGTGCGGTCGCGCATGGTCACGGCGCGGCGCTTCTCGATCAATCCGGCGAGGCGCTGCGCCTCGTTCTCGAACAGGCGGGCGACGGACGGGTTGTGTTCGCCGAACTTCTTGGTCAAAACCGCCTTGCGCGGCAGCTTTTCGTCGGTGAGGAAGACGCAGAGATAGGCATCGACCTGCGCACTGCCGGAAAAGACCTTGGCCTCGCGAAGGCGGGAGGCTTGGTCATTGTCCGACTTGCTGCCGTCCTCCAGCGCAAAGGCGATATCCTCCCAGCGCGAGCGCGGCAGGTAGGGGCCATCGAGAATGTCCGTCTCAACATCCTCGATGCGGTCGCTCGCATCGACACCCAAAGCTGCTGCCAGCTGGGCCGCCGCCGCTTCGGCATTGCCGGCCTCATCCGTCCAGGCCATGAAATGATCGCGGCTGAGACACGCTTCGCGCACGACCTCCTTGAAGGTGACGTCGGCGGCGCTCGCCATCGCGGTCAGCAAGGCGCGGCCGGTATCGCTGTCGGGGGCGCGCGCGGCCTCCAGCAGCACCTTCAGATTGGCGCGCTCCATCATGTCGGTCTGGTCGCGCTCGTCGATCACGGCAAAGCGCGCAGGCACGTTGGCCTCGAACGGAAACTGCTGGAGCAGGCGCGTGCACAGTGCGTGGATGGTCTGCACCTTCAGCCCACCCGGTGTCTCCAGCGCGCAGGCGAACAGTTTTCGCGCGTCGCGGCGAATTTTTGCGCTGGGATGCGGGATGCCGACCGCGCGGATCGCTGCGTCGAGCCCGGTATCGTCCAGCGTGACCCAATGCCCCAGCGTGGTGAACACGCGCTCGGCCATGTTGGCGGCGGCCGCCTTGGTAAAGGTGATGCAGAGGATCTTTTCCGGCGGCACGCCCGACAGCAGCAGGCGGATCACCCGCTGCACCAGCACATGCGTCTTGCCCGAGCCGGCATTGGCCGACACGAAAGCCGATGCAGTCGGATCTGACGCGCGCGCCTGCCGCGCGCGCACCTCGTCAGGAATGGGGCGGGGCAGCTTCACCATTCCTCGATCCCCAGGCCGCCGGCCGCGGACCATTCCTTGATCCGGGCGAGATCGTCATAGGTGCCGTAGCGGTTGGTCCACATCGGCAGGTTCAGCGAGGTGTAGGGCTGGTTCTCGTCGTCGAAGGCACGGATCAGTGCCTCCAGCTTGGCCCGCGCCTCGGCGGCCGCGGTGTCCGGCGGCTGCGGCTCGTCACCCTGCTTGTACTTGAGCTCGAGGGTACGCTCCTCGCCCGGCGGATTGTTGCCGCTCAGGCGGACATAAACCAGCTGGCTCACGGACGCTCCGGCGTCGATGCCGGGAAAGCCGCCCTCGCGCAGGATCGCGGCCTCCAGCGTGAGCTGCGGCGAAAGTCCCATGCGCACCTGCTTGCCGGTCGGCGGCTGGCCGGTCTTGTAGTCGAGGATGGCGTAGCCGCCGCCCTGGCGCCGCTCGATGCGGTCGGCGCGCGCTGACAGGCGGAAGCTGCGCTCGTGATCGAGCCTGATCGAGATCTCGCCGCGGGTCTCTGCGAGGACGGCCTCGATCGCGTCGCGCCGCGCGGTCTCCCATTCGCCGAACCAGCGCGCGATGCGCTGGAAGCGCGGCCACCACAGCGCCCGCGCCTCGGGCCGCTCCATCAGCGGCGCGAAATGCTTTTCCCCGATCGTGCGCAGCACGCGGGCGGGATCGGCCGGCAGATGCGCGGCATAGGTTTCCGTGAACTCGCCGATCGCATCGTGGATTGCCGAACCGCGGTCGGCGGCCGACAGCGGCATGTCGACGGGATCGAGCGCATCGAGCCGCAGAATGTGTTTTGCGTAGATCGTGTAGGGGTCGCGCAGCCAGTCCTCGATTGCGGTGACCGACATCCTGAGCGGCCGGGTCGCCCGCGGCGGCCGCGGCTCGGGCTGCTTGATCGGCTCGACCTTGTCCGGCTGGTCCAGTGCGCTCGCGAACTGCACATATTTCTCGCCGGCGCGAACGGCCGCCTTCCAATGACCGTCGCCCGCAACCGCCTCGAGCCGGTGCAGGAAGCGCGATGCCACCGCCGGCGCGCCGCCGGCCTTGGCGGAATGGGTGAGGATCACCTCGCCGCCGCCAAGCAGCTGGGCGAAGTCGTGTGCGGAGAGGCCGATGCGGCGCTCCGGAAGATCGAGACCAAGCTCGTGCCGCATCGGCCGGCTCAGCCAGGGATCGATCCGCGGCGCCGGCGGCCAGACGCCTTCGATCAGCCCGCCGACGATGATTCGGTCGGCCTGCATCAGGCGTGATTCCAGCGGACCGTAGATCTGCAGCCGCGCACCCGGCTTGTCGCGCCGTCGCACGGCGCGGTCGCTGAACGCGGTCTGGAAGACGTCGGGATAGTCGGGCAGCGTCACCATCAAGCCGCAGGTCCTGCCGCCGCGCAGCAGATCGTCGAAGGCGCTGGCAAGTGCGAGGCCTTCGCGTTCCTCGAAGGCCAGTGGGATGCCCTGCTCGTCGCGCGACAGCTCGATCATGATCTCGCGATGCCGGTGAGCGAGCTCGGCGAAGTCGAATGGCTTGGACGATGCGAGGCTCTCGATCGGCGCCAGCGCCTTCTGCAGGACATCGATCAGCGCCTGGATGCGGTCGATAGCCTCGGCCTTGAGACGCGCACGGGGCTCGGCCTTGTGGAGCGCGGAAACCTCGCTGCGCCACAGCTTGGCCAACTCCTCACGAAAACGGTTGAACTCGCGCAACAGGCCTGCCGTGCCGGCAGGCGGGCGCGTGCCGCGCAGGATTGCAAGCTCGAGGTCTTCGATCGCCGCCTTCCATGCGCCAGGCAACCGGCCAAGCCGGCACAGCGGATGCTTCAGCATTGCCAGCAGCGTCGGCGGCTCCAACCCCTTGGTGGCGGCTTCCGCTACGAGGCGCGCAAAGACGCCCGCAGAGGTCTCCATCAGCACGTCGCCGCCGGAATCGTCGAACGCCAGATCCCAGCGCGTGAGTGCGGCCATCACGCGACGCGCCAGCGCGCGGTCGGGCGTCACCAGCGCCGCGGATTTGTCGAGATGCCGTGCCTCGCGCATCGCGATGGCAATGGCGAGCGCTTCCATCTCGGGGTTGGGAGCTTCGACGACGGCGAGGTTCGTCATGCCGCCCGCGATCTTTGCGGCGACATCCGGCTGCTTCAGACGGTCGTGCCAGACTTCCGTCTTGGCGGAGGGCCGCATCGACTCGGATGCGAGCAGATCGCGGCCGCCCTCTGCCGGCGGCTGGAGGATCTCGACGTCGCTGCGCTTGATGCCGAAGCGATCCAGCAGCGCGTGCAGGGCGTATTGCGGATGGTTCGAGGCCGGATGCTCCACGAACTTGCCGAGTGAATCACGCACACCGCCGATGCTGCGCCAGGCGTCGTCGTCGAGATCGGTGTCGAGGCCCGGCAGCATCACGGCGCCATGCGGCAGCGAGGCGACTGCGTGCAGGAATTTCGCGGTCGCCGGCATCGAGCCGGTCGAACCCGCCGCGATCACGGGGCCATGCGGATGCGCGGTCAGCCGTTTGGCCTCCGCCGCGATCAGGAGATCGCGCCGCGCCGCCGGCTCGATCCGGTTGATCTCGGCGAGATGACCGGGCCAGGCGACGCGGGCGATGCGCAGGAATTCGAGCGAGTGCTGCCAGTAGCGATCGAGGTTGTCCGGTACGAGACCGTCGAGCGCGCTCCAGTCGACGCCGCGCGTCACCATGTCGTCGATCAGCCGCGCGAGGTCGCCTGCGAGCGCCAGCGTCGACGCGGGTCCGCCGACCACCAGCGGCGACAGCACCGGCCCCTTGGCCCAGGCGCCGACCAGTTGCGCCAGCGTCAGACGTCGTTCGAGCTCGCCAAGCCGCGGCGGAATGTCGAGCGGCGTTGCGCCGGAGAACTGCTCGCCTTCATCGGCGAAAGCGAGCTCATCCTCGTCGATGTCGCCGAGCGCGACGATGCGCGGCAGCACCACCGCGTCCGCCCCCATCTCGTCGAGGAAGATCTCGCGAACCACGCGCATCGCGCGCCTCGTCGGCAGATACAGCGTGGCATCCGCCAGCCGCGCCGGTTCCTTGCGCGCCTCGAATCCCTCGACCAGCCGTCCCTCCAGCAGAGCGGAGACGATCGTGCGCAGGAACGGAACTGAGAGGGGAACGCTGAAGACGCGCATGGCTGCCTGATTCGGAGGATCAGGGGCCAATATAGGGAGGCGCATTCAAATGGATATGGGTGAGCGGAGATCGTCCCCGTTGTTTCCCGTCCTACCGCTCTCGTGCCCCGGACGCGGCGCGGCACGCAGTGATTCGCCGCTGAGCCGGGGCCTATGTCCCTTGGTCGAGTTTGCGAGTTTTCTGGGTCCCGGTTCTGCGGAGCGGCACTTCGGCCGCACCGCGTCCGGGACACGAAAGTCTCGTAAAGTGGAAAAGCGAAGCGTGCCCACGCGTCTTTGTGATCGAGAGGTGGTGGGCATGGCGCAAGGGCGCCTCTGCCGACCCTACGGCACCGTCTTCGAGTCGAATTTACGCCACGCTCTCCAGGAACGCTTCTTCCGCGGCGTGCACGGCGTCGGGCGTGCCGACATGCATCCAGACGCCGTCGAGGCGGAGGCCGAACAGCCGCTCCTGCTCGCCCGCGCGATCGAACATCTTCGTCAGCGAGAACTCGCCCTGCGGCGCGCCTTCGAAGATCGACGGCGACAGGATCGCAGCGCCGGCATAGACGAACGGAACGACTTCCTTTTCCTTGCGCTTGCGCAGGACGCCGTCGGGCAGCATGCCGTAGTCGCCGCGGCCGCTATAGCCGATGCTGGTCGCGGTCGGCGCCATCAGCAGCAGGATGTCCATGCGCGCGGGGTCGAAGTTTTCAGCGAGCCGCGTCAGATTGGAGCGTACGCCGTCGATCCACAGCGTGTCGGAATTGACGTGGAAGAACGGTGCATCGCCAAGCAGCGGCAACGCCTTGACCACGCCGCCGCCGGTGCCGAGCACCTGGTCGCGCTCGTCGGAAATCGTCACGCGCGGAAGCTGGCGCGTTGCGACATGATCGATGATCTGATCCGGCAGGTAATGGACGTTGACCACGGCCTCGGTCACGCCGGCCTGGCCGAGCTTGTCGAGCACGTGGTCGAGCAGCGGCTGGCCGGCCACCGGGACCATCGGCTTCGGCATCTTGTCCGTCAACGGACGCATGCGCAGGCCGAACCCTGCGGCGAGCACCATGGCTTTGGTCGGTTTGACGGACATCCTTCGCTTTCCAGACCTTTCACGTTCGCAGCGATCCTAACACGAGGTTCGATCAGCCGCACCGCATCTCAATCGCCTTAACTGCCCGCCGTGACGGTTGTACGACGGGTGCTGCCGTCATGCCCCGACGGCTGCGGCACGCGCCTTTTTCTTCTTGTCGCCGACCTTCAGGAAATTGACGCCGATCTGGTCGCCATTGACCCAGGCCAGTTCGCAGCGCCGATACGCGAGGCCGGTGGACGACAGCAGCAAAAAGAACTCTTTCAGATGGAGGCCCTCCACCGAGCCGTCGATGGTCAGCTTGGCGCCGGTCTCGGAGACGTCCTCCATGGTACAGTCGCGCCGCCAGGTGCCGTCGATCCCCATCATCTGGGCCGAAATCCCGCGCTCGAAAATAACCCGGTTATTGCCGCGCTGATCCGCCTTTATCGCCATCTGTCCGCTCCAGCCCCGTATTCATCCGGCTGCCTCGCCGCAGAATACCGGCGCCTTGGCTAACAGCCGGTAAATCGGAACCCGGAATCAGGCCTTTGGCGGACTTTGGGGCGGTGGGACGTTCGCGAGATACCAGTCGCGCAGGGAGCTCAGCGCGGGATGCGCCAGCGAGCGCTGGAGATAGGTCCAGATCCGCGGCTGGTGACGCAGGTAGTGCGGCTTGCCGTCGCGGCGGTTGAGGCGGGCGAAGGTGCCGAGCAGCCGCGTGTTCCGCTGTGCCGACATGATGGCATAGAGCTCGGCGAAGCCGGCCGGATCGAAGCCGGCATCGGCAGCGCGCCGCGCCTTGATATAGCGGGACAGCAGTGTCAGCTCGACGTTCTCGGGCACGTCGATGCGGGCGTCCTGGAGCAGCGACACCACGTCGTAGGATTGCGGACCGAGCACGGTGTCCTGAAAATCGATCACGCCAACGCGCGCGATGCCGGTGCGATCCGCAAGCCAGATCAGGTTGGGCGAGTGATAGTCGCGGATGATCCACGTCTTCGGCGCGGACTGCGGTTTCTGCAGCAGCTCGCGCCACATCGCGAAGAATTCGGAGCGCGCCGCTGCGCTCAGCGGCGCGTTGCGATCGGGCAGGTACCATTCCGGCATCAGGCCGATCTCGATCAGCAGCGCCTCGGTATCGAAGACAGGGATGGCGTAGGTCTGATCCGCCAGCGGCAGCGTGTCCGGCAGCGTCTTGCCGTGGAGCGCGGCCAGCACATCGGTCGCGGCCTCGTAGCGCTCGGCGATCGGGCGTGGCGGGTCGCCTTCGACCACGCCTTCGCTGCCGAAATCCTCGGTGATCAGGAAGCCATGGTCGAGGTCGGCATGGTGGATGATCGGCGCCGAGATGCCCTGCGCACGCAGGCCTTCGTCGATCGCGACGAACGGTCTGACGTTCTCGGCGAGATGCACCGCGGCGCTGTAGGATTTCCCGTTGTAGGTCGCGGCACCATCCGGACGCTGCGGAAAGTTCATGAGGATGACGATCTCGTCGTCGCGCAGGAGTCGCGCATAGGATCGGGTCGAGGCATCGCCGGCCATGCGTCGACGCGTCGATTCGAGATAGCCTGACGCATCGAGGAATTCGCGCAGCGCCTGCAGCCGCGCGACGGTGGCGGCGCTCTTGCCGTAACCGGTGATGTCGGCAGCGCGCGCGTTCGAGCCCAGTGCCGGGCGATGCGTCAGCGAAATGTCGATGCGGTCCTGCGGCATCGCCGACGGCGCACGCTCCGGCCATTCGATCAGGACCAGCGTGGCATCGGGCAGCGGCGACATCCCGATCTCCTCGAGCTCGCTCTCGTCCTCGACGCGGTAGAGATCGGCGTGCACCACCGGAAACGGCGGCAGCTCGTAGCCCTGCAGCAGCGTGAAGGTCGGGCTCGGCACTTCCAGCGTCTCGTCGCCGGCGAGGTAGCGGATCAGCGCGCGGGCGGCCGCGGTCTTGCCGGCGCCGAGGTCGCCGGTGAGCGTGATGACGTCGCCGGGGCCGACCAGCAGCGCGAGGTCGGCCATCAATTGCGCGGTGGCCGTCTCGTTGTGAAGCGCGACGGAGAATGTGGCGGGCGCGCTCATTCGGCGGCGTCGCGATGCGCCGCCTGGTCGGTCGGGAAGTCGCAGATCACGACCGTGCCCCGGCCGACGATCGAATCCACCCGCACGCTGCCGCCATGCAGCTCGACAAAGGAGCGCACCAGCGACAGGCCGAGCCCGGCGCCGCGGTGACGCGAGCCCTGCGAGCGGCTTTCGAACCAGTTGAACACCCTGTCCTTCATGTCGGCAGGTATTCCAGGCCCGGAATCTGTCACGGTGAAGACCACGCTGCGCTCGGTGCGCCGCGCGCTGATGCCGACGGTGGAATCCTGTGGAGAAAACCCGACGGCGTTGGCGAGGAGGTTATAAAGCACCTGCACCACGCGCTTCTCGTCGCCGGAGAAGCTGCCGATGTCGGGCGCGATGTCGACCTTGAGACGGATGCGGTCGGTGGCGAGCCGGTCCTGGATGCCCTCGGCGGCGAGCTCGATGGCCTTGCTGACGTCGACCGGGCCGAGTTCCAGCTTCATGGCGCCGGCGTCGATGGTCGCGAGATCCAGGATGTTGTTGGTCAGCGCCAGCAGCGCGTTGGTCGATTTGGTGACGTAGTCGAGATATTCGGCCTGCTTCGGCGTCAGCGGCCCGGTCGAGGGATCGCTGAGGAAATGCGCGAAGCCGATGATGGTGGTGAGCGGCGAGCGCAGCTCGTAGGAGACGTGGTGGACGAAATCCACCTTCATCTGGTCGGCGGCCTCGAGCGCCTCGTTGCGCTCGCGCAGCGCGCGCTCGACGTTCTCGGTGTCGGTGATGTCCTGGAACGTCAGCATGGTGGCGCCGTCATGCAGCGGGCGGATCATGCCGTCGAGCACGCTGCCGTCCTTGCGCTCCAGCTTCAGCGGCACGTCGGCGCGGCTTTCGATCGAGGTGACGGCCTCGCGGATCTGGCGCCAGACCGCGGGGTCGTCGAACAGCTGATGGCACCAGCCTTCCACCGTCTGGATGTGCGGCTCGTCGCGCATGGCATCGCTGGACAGCTTCCACATCCGGACGAAGGCCGGATTGAACAATTGCGCCTTGCCGTTGCTGCCGAACACCGCGACGCCCTCGGCGAGGCTGTCCAGCGTCTCGCGCTGGACCCGGATCATGCCGTCGAAGCGGCGGGCGAGCTCGAGGCTCTCGGTGACGTCGTCGAACAGATAGGTGACGCCGCCTTCCGGATTCGGCGTGGTGACGACCGAGAGCGCGCGGCCGTCGGGCAGGTACCAGGTGTCCTTGGTGGTCTCGACCGCGCGATAGGCCTCGTGCAGCTTGGATTTCCAGGCGCGGAAGTCGGGCTGCTCCGGTAGTTTTCGCGCCGCGCGGAGCTTGTCCAGCACGCTGGAATCGTCGGGATTGGCGTCGAGGAAGGCGCGGTCGAGGTCCCACAGCCGCCGGTAGGAATCGTTGTAGAAGGCGAGCCGGCGCTGGCCGTCGAACACGGCAACGCCGGAGGAGAGCTGGTCGAGCGTGCGGCGATGCGCCTCCGCCATCCGCACCAGCGCCGAGCTGAGCGCATCCGCCTCGCTGGCGTCGATGGCGACGCCGACGCTGCCGCGGCCGACATTGACCGCGCGCACGTCGTAGATTCGCCGCTCGCCGCTGACCACGATCGGCAGGCGCGCATTGAAATTGGCGGTGTCCTTCAGTCCCCGCTCCATCGCGGTGCGGTCGGCGCTGTCGAGCAGCTCCAGCTTGCGCTCCTGCGCATCGGTGACGTTGTTCGCCTCGGTGGCGCGGACATAGGCCGGGTTGGCGTAGGTCAGCGCGCCGTTCTCGCCCTTGGCCCAGATCGGCCAGGGTGCGTTGGCGGCGAAGCCGCGCAGCATCTCGGTCTCGTCGGAGAGCGCGTTGTAGCGCAGATTGGTCTCGGCCAGATCGCGGCGCAGCCCCGAGAGTTCGCGAATCCGGACAATGGCCTGGCCGCCGATGGCGCGGCCGATGGCCTCGAGCGTGTGGCCATGCGCGGTCGTGAGGGTCAGCTGGAACCCGTCGCCGCGGTCACGCAGCGCATCGACGGCATGATCCATCTGAAGCGCGGGTTCCGGCGGCAGCCAGGTTCCGAAGGCGAGCACGCGTTGCGGCGAGGAGTCGCGCGGCAGCACCATCGAGACGTCGCCGAAGATCTGCGCGCGATTGTCGCCAGCGGGCCACGAGATCAGGATCTGCGGCTCGGCGAACAGCAGCGCGCCGAAGCGGTCGGCCTGCAGCTGGAGTTCCCCGATTCGGGCACGCAGCCGCGCCTCGTTCTTCGCCGTGCGCACGCGCGTGCGCATCAACAGGATCGCGGCCATCACCGAGAAGCCGAGCAAGGCCAGCGCGGTGGCGAGCACCGCGAGTTCCTGCCGGTTGAAATCCAGCATGATGGAGAGGGTGTCGATGAGGTCGGCGGCCTCGGCCGGCGCAGCCGGCAGCAGCGCTGCAAGAGCGCCTCCCAACAGGCCGTTGCGCACGAGAGATGTGCACGACAGCAGCGTCCGACGCATCGACACGATCACGCCTGACATAGTTGCCCCAAGACCGCACGAATTTGCACGCGGCGACCCCCGTCGCGCGCGAATCAAACGACAATACCCCCACCGTGACTCCGCCGGTAAGAGTCCAGATCGTGAACGCAAAGGCGGCCCCAAAAAAATGCGGGGCGCGGGTTCCCGGTCACATGGTTCTGCGGCTGATTCGCTTGAAATAGACTTGCGTCAGCGGCCGGTCGAGCCGAATCCGCCGGCGCCGCGATCGGTCGCGGACAATGTCGCGACGGGAACCAGCGCGGCCTGCACGACGGGCGCAATCACCATCTGGGCGATGCGCTCGCCGCGCTTGATCACGAAGGGCGCCGTGCCATGGTTGATCAGGATCACCTTGATCTCGCCGCGATAATCCGCGTCGATGGTACCCGGCGAGTTCAGCACGGTGACGCCGTGCTTGGCGGCCAGCCCCGAGCGCGGCCGCACCTGCGCCTCGTGCCCGGGCGGCAATGCGATCGCAAGGCCGGTCGGCACCAGCGCATATTGACCGGATGCGAGCGTCATCGGCTCGCCCTCGGGCACCGCGGCCATCAGATCGAGCCCTGCGGCGTCAGCCGTTTGATAGGCCGGCAGCGCCAGGCCTTCGGCGTGTGCCAGTTGCTGCAGTTCGACGGTGACCTCAGTGCTCAAGATGCGGACTCCCGGATTTGCCGGTCACGCTCTCGGCGATATGCGCGACCAGTTCGACGGCGACCTGTTCCTTGGTCATCACCGGCCAGGAATCAACGGTGATCTCGCCGTTCTTCTCAGCATTCTTGCTGATGAGATGGACGGTGTTGCGGTCGCCGCCCATCACGCCGGTGGCTGGCGAGACGTCATTGGCGACGATCCAGTCGCAGCCCTTGCGGGCGAGTTTTGACTTGGCGTTGTCGATCAGGTGCTCGGTCTCGGCGGCAAAGCCGATCACCAGCGGCGGACGCTGGTCGGTCAGCTTCGAGATGGTGGCGAGGATGTCGGGGTTCTCGACCAGCTGAAGCGGCGGCATGCCGGCCGAGGTCTTCTTCAGCTTCTGCTCGCCTTCGCTCGCAACGCGCCAGTCGGCGACGGCGGCGGCGAAGATCGCGATGTCGGCCGGAAGCGAGGCCTGCACCTGCTCCAGCATCTGGCGCGCCGATTCGACGTGCTTGACCGTGACGCCCTGGGGATCGTCGAGATCGACCGGGCCGCTCACCAGAATCACCTCGGCACCGGCGGCCTGCGCCGCGGCGGCAATGGCAAACCCCTGCTTGCCCGAGGAGCGGTTGGCGATGTAACGCACCGGATCGATCGGCTCGTGGGTGGGACCTGCGGTGATCAGCACGCGCTTGCCGGCGAGCGGCTTCGGCACCGGCGGCCGCAGCAGCCGCTCGGCGGCAGTGGCGATCTCGATCGCTTCCGACATGCGGCCGATTCCGGCCTCGCCCGCTTCAGCCATCTCGCCGGAATTCGGCCCGATCAGCACGACGCCGTCGCGCTGCAGCTGCGTCACGTTGCGTCGGGTCGCCGCGTTATTCCACATCAGCGGATTCATCGCCGGCGCCAGCAGCACCTTGCGGTTGGTCGCGAGCAGGATGGCGCTGGCGAGATCGTCGGCATGGCCGTTCGCCATCTTCGCCATCAGGTCGGCGGTGGCCGGCGCCACCACGATCAGGTCGCAGTCGCGCGCGAGCCTGATATGGCCGGCGTCGAACTCGCTCTGGGGATCGAACAGGTCGGTATAGACGCGCTCATGCGACAGCGCGCTCGCCGCCAGCGGCGTGACGAATTGCTGGGCCGCCTTGGTCAGGATGCAGCGGACCTCGATGCGGCGCTCCTTCAGCCTGCGGATCAGGTCGAGCGATTTATAGGCCGCGATGCCGCCGCCGATGATCAGGGTGACGCTGGCCTCGGGGAGGGCGCTGGTGCGCTGGAGCGTGGGGGCGGCGGATGCCGCAGGCGGCGCCGAAAACGGCGTCAGAGGCTCCTCGCGGCCTTCGATCAGCTCCCGCAGAATGACCCGGACCTCTTCCTCGACGGACCTGCGATTCTTGGCCGAGCGCAGCCGAAGATAGGTTTTGACGTGTTCGTCGAGCTTGCGGATGGTCAGGCTTGCCACGGCGCCACTCCAGCATGAATGATGGCGATGCTATCATTCATGTGATTGCAATGCAATCAATGGCCCGTCAAAGATTCCTGACGGCGATCAGGATGCCGATAAAGGTCGCGGCGATGATCCAGAGCGCGACGGTGCGCCAGCGGTTCTTGCGGCCCTCGCTGCGGCCCATCGCGGCGATGCTCTCGGGCGACAGCCGGATGCCTTCGCGCGTCATGGTCTCAAGCTGTTCCAGCACCTTCACCGACCGTTCGGCGATTTCAGGCAGGCGCATCAGCACGCGCGCGATGTCTCCGGTCCCGGCGAGCGCGCCCTGCACCCGGCCGATCGGCCCGAGATTGCGCTCGATCCATTCACGCACCACGGGGTCGGCGATCTTCCAGATGTCGAGCTTGGGATCGAAGCCGCGCGCCACGCCCTCGACCACCACCATGGTCTTCTGCAGCAGGATCAGTTCGGGCCGCGTGGTCATGTCGAACAGGCCGGTGACCTCGAGCAGCAGCGTCAACAGCCGCGCCATCGAGATCTCTTCCGCCGTGCGGTTGTGGATCGGCTCGCCGATGGCGCGGATGGCTTGCGCGAAATTCTCGACCGAATGATGCGCGGGCACGTAGCCCGCCTCGAAATGCACTTCCGCCACGCGGCGATAGTCGCGGGTGATGAAGCCGAGCAGGATCTCCGCGAGGAACCTCCGCTCCTTCATGCCGAGCCGGCCCATGATGCCGAAATCGACCGCAACGAGTCGTCCCGCGTCATCCAGGAACAGGTTGCCCGGATGCATGTCGGCGTGGAAGAAACCGTCGCGCAGCGCGTGGCGCAGGAAACTCTGGATCACCTTGCGGCCGAGATCGGGCAGATCGACCTGCGCCTCTGCAAGCCGCTTGTGATCGTTCAGCGCGATGCCGTCGATCCACTCCATCGTCAGCACGTTGTGCGTGGTGCGGTCCCAGTCGACTTCAGGCACGCGGAAATCGGGATCGTCGCGCGTGTTCTCGGCCATCTCCGACAGCGCCGCAGCTTCCAGCCGCAGGTCCATCTCCATCGCGACCGAGCGCGACATGGTGTTGATGACCTCGATCAGGCGCAGCCGCCGCGCCTCGGACGAATAGGCTTCGGCCTTGTGGGCGACGAAGAAGAAATCGGAGAGGTCGCGGCGGAACCGCGCGGCCACGTTCGGCCGCAGCACCTTCACGGCGACCGCCTTGCGAACGCCGTTGCGCAGGACCTCGCCGCGATGCACCTGCGCGATCGACGCGGCCGCGACCGGCGGGCCGAGGCTCGCAAAGACGTCCGTCAGCGGTCGTTCCAGCGAGGTCGCGATCGCAGCTTCCGCTTCGGCCTGCGCGAACGGCGGCAGCCGGTCCTGGAGACTTTCCAGGTCGCGAGCCATGGCAACGCCGACGACGTCGGGACGCGTCGCCAGAAATTGCCCGAGCTTGAGATAGGCCGGGCCCATCCGCGTCAGGGCGCGGGACATCCTTGGCCCGTCCTTGGGGCCGCGTCGCTCGACCAGGCGTGCCAGCTTCAGCGCAAGCTGTCCCGGCGGCGGCACCAGGCTCGGATCGACCGAACCGAACACGCCCTCGCGCGCAAACACGAACGCGGCGCGGATCAGGCGCGAAATGTGGGTGAAGGCAGAGATCACAAACGCCAGCCCGAATGCAGTGCGACGATTCCGCCCGACAATGTCTGCCAGCTGACGCGGGCGAAGCCGGCGTCGCGGATCATGTCGGCGAAGGCGTTGGGTTTCGGAAACCTGCGGATGGACTCGACGAGATATTGGTAGGACTCGGCATCGCCCGTGATCATGCGGCCGAGCGGCGGGATCACCTTGAACGAGAACAGATCGTAGATCCTGTCGAGCCCGGGCATCTCGACGGTGGAGAATTCCAGGCACAGGAAGCGGCTGCCGGGCTTGAGCACGCGATGGGCCTCGCGCAGCGCAAGATCGATCCGGGGCACGTTGCGAATGCCGAAAGCGATCGTATATGCGTCGAAGCTGCGATCGGCGAAGGCGAGCGCTTCGGCGTTGCCCTCGACGAAATCGACCCGGGTTTCGAGATGGCGCTTTGCGGCGCGCTCGCGGCCCACGGCCAGCATGTCGGTGTTGATGTCGCAGACGGTGGCATGGAAGCCTGTACCCGCGGCCTTGGCGGCGCGGAACGAAATGTCGCCGGTGCCGCCGGCCACGTCGAGCAGCGCGAACGGCCGGTCGCCCCTCGGCGGGTCGAGCGCCGTGATCATGATGTCCTTCCAGACCCGGTGCAGGCCACCAGACATCAGATCGTTCATCAGATCATAGCGCGACGCCACGCTGTGAAACACATCGTTCACCAGCGTCTGCTTGTCCCCCAGGGGAACGTCCTTGAAGCCAAAATGCGTGGTTTCGCCCGGCCGATCCATTACTCTACTCCACTGGGCGAACCATAGCGCGCCCGCCGCAATGGCGCTATCACACCGCCCTCATAAGGTGAATGCCTGACCATGCCTGAATTGCCCGAAGTCGAGACCGTCCGCCGCGGCCTTCAGCCGGTGATGGAGGGCGCGAAAATCCTGGTCGCGGAGGCCCGCCGGCCGGATCTGCGCTTTCCGTTCCAGCCGGATTTCGTGGCGCGGCTGCAGGGGCAGGTCGTCACGGGGCTCGGCCGCCGTGCAAAATATCTCATGGCCGATCTCGCCTCCGGCGACGTGCTCTTGATGCATCTGGGCATGTCGGGCTCGTTCCGCGTCATCAAGGCGGACAACGAGGCGGCGCCCGGCGAGTTTCACTATCCGAGGGGGAAGGATTCCACGCACGACCACGTGCTGTTTCGGATGTCCTCCGGCGCGGACATCGTCTTCAACGACCCGCGGCGCTTCGGTTACATGAAAGTGATCGCACGTCACGCGCTCGAAGATGAGCCGCTGCTGCGCGACCTCGGCCCCGAGCCGCTCGGCAACGAATTCGACGCCGCGATGCTGGCGCGGTCCTGCGAAGGCAAAATGACCAGCCTGAAGGCCGCGCTGCTCGACCAGCGCGTGGTCGCGGGGCTCGGCAACATCTATGTCTGCGAAGCCCTGCATCGCTCGCATCTGTCGCCGCGCCGCATCGCGGCGACGCTCGCGACCAAGGGTCGCAAGGGTGTCGGCGGCGGCGAGCCCACCGATCATGCGAAGCGTCTGGTGAGTGCGATCCACACCGTGCTGAACGACGCCATCAAGGCCGGCGGCTCGTCCTTGCGCGACCATCGCCAGACTTCGGGCGAGCTCGGCTATTTCCAGCACTCCTTCAAGGTCTACGACCGCGAAGGCGAGACCTGCAAGACGCCGGGGTGCGGCGGCACGGTCAAGCGGTTCACGCAGAATGGCCGATCGACGTTCTGGTGTCCGAAATGTCAGAAATGAGAGTGATCGCAGCCTGAGGGCTGTGAGCTGTAAGACGATGATCCCACCGCGCCGTCATTGCGAGCGCAGCAAAGCAATCCGGAATTCCCTCCGCAGCAGGACTCTGGAGTGCTTCGCTGTGCTCGCAATGACCGGTGATGGAGCACCGTAACCCGCGAGCGGCTGTTTTGCCCGGCAAGTCAAACGTCTGCGCGCCGCCGCCGAGGTGCCTCGGCCGGGGGCGGTTCTGCTGTGCATGGGGTTGTTTTCGAGATTCGTGTTCGAGAGCGTGTTGCTCTCGCCAGAACAACGCGAAGCGAAGCAATCCAGCCGGGCTGGTGGCCGGATTGCTTCGTCGCTGAGGCCCTTCCGGATGGTGAAGGGCCGACTGCCGTCCGAGCGATGCCCCGCTCAGGACGCCAGTGTCGTGGTCTCGTCCGCCGCCTGCTCGGCGATGAGCAGCATGCTGTCTGCGGCCGAGATGACCTGGTCGATCAGCACATTGGTGGTGGCTTCGAGCTCGAGCCGGGTTTCGATCCAGCGCCAGAGGCCGCGAATCTCGTCCGCCGACTTGCCGTTCGGCGCGAATTCGCTGACGGCAAGGCCGTTCGCGAGCGAATCCTGGTGGTCGTTACGCATCACGATCAGCGGGCGCGCGAGCACGTCCGAAAGATCGAGCGCGGCTTCCTCGGCGAGGGTGTTGGCGGCGTTGTCGATGCGCTGGCCCCGGATCGGCGTCTGGTTGAGCACGAAGCTGTAGGGCCGCTTCCAGGCGCGTGCGACGCTGAGCGTCGAGACGGTCGCCTCGATGTCGGCGACGCTGGGGCGGGCCGGGATCAGGCAGAGATCGGAATGGCGGATCGCAGCGGTGGTCGCGGCGCTGAGGCCGGCGGCGGTATCGACGATCGCGATCTGCAGGCCGCTGTCAGCCAGCATCTTCAGGCGCGGCTCGATGACCGCGGCGTGGTAGATCGGCTCGACGACGAGATCATCGGCATTGCGGCGGCGCTGCCAGTTCGACAGCGTGCCCTGCGGGTCGGTCTCGATCAGGCGGACGGTGAAGCCGGCCTGCTTGGCCGCGAGCGCGAGGCCGATGGCGAGCGTGCTCTTGCCGCTGCCACCCTTTTGAGTGGCCAGTACGATCGTGTGCATTTGAAGATCAATCCTTTGGAGTGGTGGGTCTCGGGATAACGCCACGCGAACGTGCATCGCTCTCGATGCTGAGCTCTTCTCGCTCAGGACGTGCCCTGCCCGATCCAAAGGGGACCGCGGTTGTCCGAATCAACGCTGACAATGATGGCAGAATCGGGAATGCCAGCTAATCCGTACCATTACTGGACCCGTAATCATGCGTGTGGTGTGCTCGCCGCCGTGCATAGAGGGATGAGCGGCATGAGCGGAAACTGGCGCGACCGGACGGCGACGACTTTCGACTGCCAGAAGATGCCGGCGGTCTCGAGCCGCGGCATGGTGGTCAGCAACCACCCGCTGGCCTCCAGCGCCGGCGCCGAGATGCTGGCCGCCGGCGGCAACGCCATCGATGCCGCGATCGCCACCCTGTTCACGTTGACCGTGGTCGAGCCGATGATGGTCGGCATCATCGGCGGCGGCATGGCGCATATCCGGCTCGCCGACGGCAGCCATCGCATCATCGACGGCCAGAGCACCGTGCCCTCCGCCGTCCGCGACACCACCTACACCTCGAAGCCCGGCTCGGCGCATGACGTGTTCGATACGGTCGGCAACGAGAATCTCAACGGTCCGAAGGCGGTCGCCACGCCGGGCTCGCTCAAGGCCTGGTGCGAGACGCTGCAGAGGTTCGGCACCATGTCCCTTGCCGACGTCATGCAGCCCGCCATCAAGCATGCCGCCCGCGGCTATGCGACGACGCCCTATCTGCACGAATGCATCAGCGAAAGCGCCGACGAGATGCGCAAGGACAAGCCGATCGCGGCGATCTTTCTGCCCGGCGGTGAGCCGCTCAGGATCGGCGAGCGCGTCGTGCAATCAGAATATGCCGAGACGCTGCGCCATATCGCCGATCACGGCGAGAAGGCCCTGTATGAGGGGCCGCTCGGCGGCATCCTGGTCGACACCATGGAAAAAGCCGGCGGCTTCATCCGCCGCAATGATCTCGCAACCTACAAGACGGTGGAACGGCAGCCGATCCGCGCCGACTATCGCGGCTGGACCATCCTCGGCCCGCCGCCACCCGCGGCCTCCGGCGTGCACATCGCTCAAATGCTCAACATTCTCGAGGGGTACGACATCGGCCGCCTCGGCTTCGGCACATCAGAGACGATCCACTATCTCGCCGAGGTGCTGAAGATTGCCTTCGCCGATCGCGCCGCGGCCAGCGGCGATCCCGATTATGTCGGGGTACCCGTGGAGAAGCTGACCTCGAAAGCCTATGCCGAAGAGCGCCGCCGCGCCATCGATCCGGCGCGGGCGCAGATTTGGGGCGCCGGCGTGTCGCAGCTCGAAGGCGCACACACCACGCACATGACGGCGGCGGATAGCTTCGGCAACGTGGTCGCGACCACGCAGACCATCAACAATCTGTTTGGCGCAAAGATCATGATTCCGGGCCTCGGGGCCATCGCCAACAACTACATGAATCTGTTCGATCCACGACCGGGCCACGCGCTGTCGCTGGCGCCGGGCAAGCGAGTCACCACTTCGATGTCGCCGATGATGGCGCTCGACGACGGCAAGCTCCGCTATGCGCTCGGCCTGCCCGGCGGCAAGCGCATCTTCCCGAGCGCGATGCAGGCACTCGTCAATCTGATCGACCATGGCATGAGTCTGCAGGAGGCGGTGGAAGCGCCCAGGGTCTGGACCGAAGGCAACGCGCTGGAAGTCGAGCAAACGGTGCCGGAGAGCGTGCGTGCGGAACTCGCCGTGCTCGGTCACAAGGTGCAGCCCGTCGCGACCGTCGCCGGCGGCATGAACGGGATCGCCTTCCACGACGACGGCACCATGACCGGCGCCGCCTGCTGGCGTGCCGACGGCACGCCCATCGGCATTTCGGGCGGCCTCGCGAAGAGCGGGATCAGGTTCAGGCTCGCCTGACGGCTCTCATTTCGATGCGCCGCTGCCGCCGAGGTCCGCGGCCGCGCGCGCAACCAGGTCGGTTGCGCTCGCATTGGTCTGGAGCGATCGGACCTTGACGTCGATCGTGATCAATTTCCATTCGCCTTCCGACATGGCGTAATCCAGCGCGTAGCTCAGCCGCGATGGTGTCGTGTCGAAATGGCCACGCAGCAGCAGCGCGCCGTTGTTGTCGATCCTGGGCTCTTCCATGGTCACGATCGGCATGCCGGCGATGGCGTCGATGTGATGTCCGGCAAACGTCGCAAAGGCCTGCCTCAGCGTGGCGGCTGAAAAGCGCTCGCGGAACGGTCTCGCCATTTTCGCGTGGAGCACATCGTAGTTGCCGGTGAGGTTGGCGTCGTTCAGCGTCAGCAGCGCCACCTTCACCATCACCTCCTCCACCTTTCCGGTCGGCAGTGGTGATTGTGCCCAAGCCGAACAGCCCAGCAACGCGGTCGCCGCCGCCGCTGAAAGCATGGTCGGATACCGCAACATCCTACTTCCTCACGCAGATCACGCGCACGACGCCGGCCTTGGCATCCGTCGACATGCCGTTCGCCGTGATCTTGTGGGCCTTCAGGAAATCGCGCACGGCGTCCGCAGACACCATCACCGCCTGCGAGGCCGGCATTGACGTCGCCGGCCCTGCGACCATCGCCGGCTTCAACAGCGCGATGCCCGCGAACTTGCCGTCGCCATCGATGGCCGGACCACCGGAGAACCCGACCGCCGGCGGCGGGGTCAGCGCTGAATCGCTGCTCGGGACCGGCGCCAGTGCGGCCTTGACGACCGATACGCCGGCCGCGCCGCCCTGGCTTTGTGGATCGGCGATGCCGATGACGTCCACGTTGGTCTTGGCCGCGCCGCCAGCAAGGCTGAACGGCTTCAGGCCGCGCGCGCCGTAGATATGCAGCAGTGCAAGACCGTGCTCCTTGTCCTCGGCGAGGCGATCGGCGCTGCCATAGCCGGCAATCGTGATGGCGAGACAGCTGTCGGTGACGAGCCGGTCGGTGACGATCGCGCCGTCGTCACTGACGACGAGGCCGGTGCCGTACTCGACGGTCTTGCGCGGCGGCGGCCCGGCTTGCGGTCCGGACGGAAACGCGTTGAACGCGCTCGACATCGCGATCACGACCGGCTCGACCGTGTTCTCGGTCGCCTGGTCGTAGAGGATCGTCATGATTCGGACCTCGTCGCCCTTGAAGGTGCCGCGGACGTAGAATTTTTTCAGGCCCTGTAATCCCGACAGCACGAAGAAGTCGGGCTTCACCACGGTGTAGTCGACCTTGCGCCCGGCCGGCTCCTTCTTCTCGAGCTCGGCGAGCTTGGCGGTGGTGGGGTTTGCCTCCTTGCGGCGACTGAGCAGCACCTGCACGGTTCCTGTCGGCGAGGTCCACTTCGAGCCGTTGGCATCGGTGGCCTGCTGCGGCACCAGTTTTAAGGGAATGCCGAGCCGCGCGCCGCTGGTCATCTCGGTCACGAGTTTCCAGCCGACGCCCTCCTGCTTCCGCCGCGCGGTCTCGGCGAGCGCGGCACGCTCCTGCGGATTGAGCACGCCGGTCGGCTTGCCGCCCTTGAGCTTCTGGTAGTCCTTGATCGCCTCGACCATGCGCGCGCTGACGTCGCCGGTGATGGCGCCGTTATACTGGCCGACCCAGGCGAGGTCGGACTGTAGCGACAGCCGTTCCGCCTGCGTCATGCCGTCTGCCGTCTGCGACGGCGTCTGCAGGGCAGGCGGCTTGATCGGGACGGTCTGGACCACCTTGGGCTTTGTGCCGGGGACCTGCGGCGTCGTCATCTGGGCGCTCGCGCCCGTGGCGGACGCAAACATCAGTGTTGCCGCAAGCATCGATCTCATGACAAATCCAGCCAGCCCATTGAACGCCATGTCATTCAAGCACATCTCGTTGGTCGCGAACAATGTTGCGCTGGTTCAGGTGGCGATGGACGCCACGCGTTCAGGTCCTCTTCCTGAGGAGCGGCCTTCAGGCCGCGTCTCGAAGGATGGCCCGGGGCGAGATCGGGGCCTTCATGGTTCGAGACGCGCGTGCCGCGCTCCTCACCATGAGGGTGGAAGGAACGAAGGACGACGATGCTGAGCCCGGACGAACTCGAACGCTATGCCCGCCATATCGTGCTGCGCGATGTCGGTGGTCCCGGCCAGGCTGCGCTGAAGCGGGCCTCCGCGCTGGTGATCGGCGCCGGCGGGCTCGGCGCGCCGGCGCTGATGTATCTGGCCGCCGCCGGTATCGGCACGCTCGGCGTGGTCGATGACGACGTGGTGTCGCTGTCCAATTTGCAGCGCCAGGTCATCCACACCACGCCCGATATCGGCCGCCACAAGGTCGAGAGCGCGGCAGAGCGGATCTCCGCGCTCAATCCGCACGTCCGTTTCGTCGGCCACGCCACCTGGCTGAATGCCGACAACGCGCTCGACCTGATCGGCGATTACGACCTCGTGCTCGACGGCTCCGATAATTTCTCGACGCGCTATCTGGTCTCGGACGCCTGCTTCTTCGCGAAGAAGCCGCTGATCACGGCGGCGCTCGGCACGTTCGACGGCTCGCTCACCACCATCCGCGCACACGAGACCAACGAGCGGGGCGAGTTCAATCCGACCTATCGTTGCCTGTTTCCGGAGGCGCCGCCGCCCGGTACGGTGCCGGCCTGCGCGGAGGCCGGCGTCATGGGCGCGCTGGCGGGCGTGATGGGCTCGATGATGGCGCTGGAGGCGATCCGCGAGATCGTCGGCTTCGGCGACGGCCTCGTCGGCCGCCTCCTGATGATCGATGCGCGCGCGATGCGCTTCGAAACGCTGCGCTATGGGCGCGATCCGGCCAACCCGCTCAATGGCGACGGGCCCGTGGTCACCGACCTCAGCGCCCATCGCACCTGATCTGCTGCGTTACGCCGCGGCCGGCTTCTCGCTGTCGAGATCGGCCATCTGCTCGGCGGTATAACGCGTGCCCGAAGCGACATCCGGCGGAAACGCCTTGGCCAGCGCCGCAAGATGTGCCGGTGTCAGCGTGACCCTGGTCGCGCCAAGCGCTTCGACGAGACGGGTGCGGGTCTTGGCGCCGACCAGCGGCACGATCGCTTGACCGCGCTCCCGGCCCTGCGCCGCCACCCAGGCAATCGCGACTTGCGCCGGCGTTGCGCCGATTTCCCCGGCGATGGCACGCAGCGATTCCACCAGCGCGAGATTGGCGTCGAGATTTTCGCCCTGGAAGCGCGGCGTCGTCAGCCGGTAGTCCTTGCCGGCCCTGCCTGAATCCTTCGACCAATGGCCGCTGATCAGGCCGCGCGCCAGCACGCCGTAGGCGGTGATGCCGATGCCGAGCTCGCGGCAGGTCTTGAGGATGTCGCGTTCGATGCCGCGCTCGATCAGCGAATATTCGATCTGGAGATCGGCGATCGGATGCACGGCATGCGCGCGGCGGATGGTGTCGGATCCGACCTCGGACAGGCCGATATGCCTGACGTAGCCGGCCTTCACGAGATCGGCGAGGCCGCCGATGGTCTCTTCGATGGCAACGTTGGGGTCGAGCCGCGCCGGGCGATAGATATCGACATAGTCGGTGCCGAGCCGCTGCAGCGAATACGCGAGGAAATTCCGGAGCGCGGTCGGGCGGCAATCCATGCCGGTGAATTCACCGGCGGGGCCGCGCAGCGCGCCGAACTTGACGCTGATCTGCACCCTGTCGCGCGCCACATCCCGCAGCGCGTCGCGGATCAGCATTTCATTGTGGCCCATCCCGTAGAAATCGCCGGTGTCGATCAGTGTGATGCCGGCATCGAGCGCGGCGTGGACCGTGGCGATGCTCTCGCCGCGATCGGCCGGGCCGTAGGCATCCGACATGGCCATGCAGCCGAGACCCAGGGCCGAGACGGTGGGGCCGGTTGAACCGAGTGTGTGCTGTTCCATGATGGCTCTCCTCGAAAAGGCGGCAGTCTGATCGCGCCGCGTGACGAGGAGGCATATGCGCCGGCGCCATTGCGCCGATAAGCTGGACAATGCCGAATGGCTTGTTCATCCTGTCGAACAATGACCGAACCCGATCTGCGCGACCTCGACCTCTTCGCAGCCGTCGCCCGCACCCGCAATTTCCGGCGCGCGGCGGTCGAAATCCGCGTGTCGGTGTCGAGCCTTAGCCAGCGCTTACGCGACCTCGAGGAGCGCCTCGGTGTCCGCCTGATGAACCGCACCACCCGCAGCGTCGCCCTGACCGAGGCAGGCGAGTTGCTGCTGTCTCGGGTGGCACCTGCGCTGCGCGATGTCGGCGATGCCCTGGCGGAGGTGCGGGGCCTGCGCGAGGTGGCTTCGGGCCGTCTGCGCATCAACGCGCCGCCGCCGGCCGTCGATCTCGTGCTGGCGCCGATGGTCGGGCCGTTTCTCGCCGCCCATCCGCAGGTCGATCTCGACGTCGTGTCCGAGAGCGGCTTCGTCGACATCGTGAGCGGGGGCTATGATGCCGGCGTGCGCTATGGCGAGCATCTGGCGCAGGACATGGTGGCGATCCCGCTCAGCGGTCCGCAGCACTATGTCGTCGTCGCCTCGCCCGATTATGTCGCGCGCCGCGGCGAGCCGAAGCACCCGAAGGATCTGCTCGATCATGATTGCATCCGCGCCCGCTACTCGAGCGGCGTGATGCATGACTGGGAGTTTGAGAAGGCCGGCCAGATCATAAGGTCGATCCGCCAGCCAAGCTGATCTCGACCAACATGAACCTTGCGATGCAGGCCGCGCTCGCCGGCGCGGGCATATGGGCGACGATCGACGGTTATGTCGGCGAAGCCCTGAAGTCCGGCGCGCTGGTCAGCCTGATGGAAGATTGGTGCGAGCCGTTTCCCGGTCCGTTCCTATACTATCCGAGCCGGCGCCAGACGCCGCCCGCGCTGCGCGCCTTCATCGATTTCGTCGCCGGCTGGCGCAAGCGCGAGACACGCGGGAAATAGACCTCAGAGCATGCTCGGCAGCACGCGATCCGGCGGCTTGTGGGCGTCGAGGAAGGTGCGGATGTTGATGATCACCTTCTCGCCCATCTCGACGCGGCCTTCGATCGTGGCCGAGCCCATATGCGGCATCAGCGTCACCTTGCCGGCCCTGGCGAGCCGCACCAGCTTCGGGTTGACCGCGGGCTCGTGCTCGTAAACGTCGAGGCCGGCGCCGGCGATCTCGCCGCCTTCGATCAGCTTGATCAGCGTGTCCTCGTCGGTCACCTCGCCGCGCGCGGTGTTGACGATATAGGCGTCTTTCCGGATCAGCTTCAGCCGCCGCGCCGAGAGCAGATGATAGGTCGCGGGCGTGTGCGGACAGTTCACCGAGATGATGTCCATCCGCGCCAGCATCTGGTCGAGGCTTTCCCAATAGGTCGCGCCAAGCTCTTCGGCGATGACGGGCGCCACGGGACGGCGGTTGTGGTAGTGGATCTGCAGGCCGAAGGCGCGGGCACGGCGCGCCACTGCCTGACCGATGCGGCCCATGCCGATGATGCCGAGCCGCTTGCCGCCGATGCGGTGGCCGAGCATCCACGTCGGCGACCAGCCGGCCCACGGCTTTCCTTCGGTCAGGATCGAGGCGCCTTCGATCATTCGCCTCGGCACGGCAAGGATCAGCGCCATGGTCATGTCGGCGGTGTCCTCGGTCAGGACTTTCGGCGTGTTGGTGACGGTGATGCCGCGGGCATGCGCGGCCGCCACGTCGATATTGTCGACGCCGTTGCCGAAATTGGCGATCAGCCGCAGCTTGCAGTCGGGCTGGTTCACGATGTCAGCGCTGATATGGTCGGTGACCGTGGGAACCAGCACGTCGGCGGTGCGTGCGGCTTCAGCGATCTGGTCCGCGGACATCGGCGTGTCCTCGAGATTGATCCGCGCGTCGAACAATTCGCGCATCCGGGTCTCGATCGAATCCGGCAGCTTGCGCGTCACCACGACGAGGGGCTTTTTCTTCACCGACATGTCCTGCTCTCATGAGGCGTCGCAAGCCGCCTCTGTCGCCAAAGGCCGGTCGTTGAGGTCTCATTAACCCGGTTGTTCGACACTGCCCTTGCCGTGTCCGTCCCCGGCGTTTCCTTCAAGCTCTCCCGATAATTCCGGCCGGAAAATCGGGGCAAACTGGTTGTTCAGATGCCCGTCCTCTCTAGCAGAAGGCCGGGCCAAGACAAGAACCACGGGTTAAGGCTCGAAGGAGCCGGCTTGGGGAACACCCGCGCGGGCGGGTCAGGGGGTGGCGCGGCAGGTTTTGGAATTTGGGGTGAGGACCGGGCTCGGGCCGGGTCTTCGACAGGAGACGGGTTGATGGCGTTGGGGCGTTTTTGTTCGGTGATGGCGCTCGTATGTACCTGGTTGAGCGCTACGGTCTCTCCCTCGCATTCGGCGAAGGACACCACGCCCCAGACCGCGAGCGGCCTGCCGGTGCCGCGCTATGTCAGCCTCAAATCGGATCATGTGAACGTCCGTGCCGGCCCGACCAAGGACAATGACGTGGCCTGGGTCTACACCCGTTCGGGGCTGCCGGTGGAAATCACCGCCGAGTTCGAGAATTGGCGCCGGGTGCGCGATTCCGAAGGCGCCGAGGGCTGGGTCTATCACTCGCTGCTGTCGGGCCGCCGCACCGCGGTCGTCACCATGAAGCACAAGGACGAGCTCGCCCCGATCTACGATCGCGCCGATCCCGACAGCGCCGTTGCCGCAAAACTCCAGGCCGGCGTCGTCACGCAGGTGAAGAAGTGCGCTGCAAACTGGTGCCGCGTCACCGGCAATGGCTTCGACGGCTGGATCCAGCAGGAACGCCTCTGGGGCGTGTATTCGGACGAGCAGGTCAACTGACGCTGCAAACGAAAATGGCCGGGACGAGCCCGGCCATTTGGCCTCGGATTGATTTCGGTAGATCTCAGCGTTTCTTGCGCAGGCGCACCACCATGTCGATGCGGGCGATCTCATAACCCTCCGGCACCTCCGGCATCTTGGACAGCGCCAGATGCGGATCCTCGATGTCGACCAGCTCATGGCTGTTCTCGAGGTAATAGTGGTGGTGGGTGGTAACGTTGGTGTCGAAATAGGTCTTGGTGCCGTCGACACTGACCTGCCGGAGCAGGCCGGCATCGGTGAGCTGGTTCAGCGTGTTGTAGACGGTCGCCAGCGAGACCGGGACCTTGGCCAGCGTCGCTTCCTCGTACAGCATTTCAGCCGTGAGGTGGCGGGCACCCTTGCCGAACAACAGCCAGCCGAGCGCCATGCGTTGGCGCGTCGGACGAAGCCCCGCGGACTGGAGCATTTCGTTGACGTCGTGCCAGGGGCAGCCGGTCAAAGCCGGCTGGCGGCCAGACAAGAGGGCCGCGGCATGGACGTCGTCGTCGTGATGGGGCGCGGTATTCTCGTTCATTTCCAGACTTCGGCACGCGTGAACAATATGTATCTGCAATATAAGAACAGAAAGATGCAGATGCAAGTTTCTCGCAACTAGAGAGGTTCTAATCAGGCTTGGAACCGGCCGGGGATCGCGTCATTTTACCTTCATGTATCAGCTTTGCCACCTGAAATGGCCTGTGTTAGAGAGCGCGCGGTTCCGCTTAGCCGATTTCTGGCGTCGCCGGGCATCGAGGCTCGGTTCGCAGTCCATCCGGGGCAAGCGGGCGCAGCGCCTGACAGTGGCAATTGGCGTTGCTCTCCGACCGAGACGGGGCCCATTTTCGCCAAGAAGCGCCGCTCAATCGGATATCAAACAGAGGCTCGTGCATGCTGAACAGGCGCAACGGTTACGAATACGAAGATCTGCTGGCCTGTGGCCGCGGCGAGATGTTCGGCCCCGGCAATGCTCAGCTGCCGTTGCCGCCGATGCTGATGTTCGACCGCATCACTGAGATCAACGACAATGGCGGCGAGTTCGGCAAGGGACTGGTGCGCGCCGAGCTCGACGTGAAGCCGGACCTCTGGTTCTTCGGCTGCCACTTCAAGAACGATCCGGTGATGCCCGGCTGTCTCGGCCTCGACGCGCTGTGGCAAATGGTCGGCTTTTTTCTGGGCTGGACCGGCGGCGAAGGTCGCGGCCGCGCGCTTGGCTTGAACGAATTAAAGTTCAGCGGTCAGGTGCTGCCCGAGGCCAGCAAGGTTGTGTACAACGTCGATATCAAGCGCGTGATGCGTTCAAAGCTCGTCCTTGGCATCGCCGATGGATGGCTTTCGGTCGATGACCAGATTATCTATCGCGCCAAGGACTTGAAGGTCGGCCTGTTCAAGCAGGGCACGGACCTGGGCTGAGCGCATCACCAAGACAACAATGATTGAGGCGAGGCTGTCATGAGGCGGGTTGTGGTCACCGGGATGGGCATTGTCTCGTCGATCGGAAACAACACCCAGGAAGTGCTTGCGAGCCTTCACGAGGCGAAGTCAGGCATTTCTCGGGCTGAGAAATATGCCGAACTCGGCTTCCGTTCGCAGGTGCAGGGCGCGCCGACGCTCGATCCTGCAACGGTGGTCGACCGCCGCGCGATGCGTTTCCTCGGTCAGGGCGCGGCGTGGAATCACGTCGCGATGGAGCAGGCGATCCAGGACTCCGGCCTGTCGCCCGAGGAAGTCTCCAACATTCGCACCGGCATCATCATGGGCTCCGGCGGCCCGTCCGCCCGCACCATCGTCGAATCCGCCGACATCACCCGCACCAAGGGACCGAAGCGCGTCGGACCGTTTGCAGTGCCGAAGGCGATGTCGTCCACGGCTTCCGCGACGCTTGCGACCTGGTTCAAGATCAAGGGCGTGAACTATTCGATCTCTTCGGCCTGTGCGACGTCGAACCATTGCGTCGGCAACGCCTATGAGACGATCCAGATCGGCAAGCAGGACGTCATCTTCGCCGGCGGCTGCGAGGAACTGGACTGGTCGCTCTCCGTGCTGTTCGACGCCATGGGCGCGATGTCCTCGAAGTACAACGACACGCCGGCCACCGCGTCGCGTCCCTACGACGTCAACCGCGATGGCTTCGTCATTGCCGGCGGCGCCGGCGTGCTGGTGCTGGAAGAGCTCGAGCATGCCAAGGCGCGCGGCGCGCGCATCTACGGCGAGATCGTCGGCTACGGCGCGACTTCGGACGGCTACGACATGGTGGCACCCTCGGGCGAAGGCGCCGAGCGCTGCATGCGCATGGCGATGTCGACGGTGAAGACCAAGGTCGACTACATCAATCCGCATGCGACCTCGACGCCGGCCGGCGATCCTCCGGAGATCGACGCGCTCCGCCGCGTATTCGGAAGTGGGGAGAAGTGCCCGCCGATCTCGGCGACCAAGGCGCTGACCGGCCACTCGCTGGGCGCCACCGGCGTGCAGGAAGCGATCTACTCGCTGCTGATGATGAACAACGGCTTCATCTGCGAGAGCGCGCACATCCAGGAGCTCGATCCCGTGTTCGCCGACATGCCGATCGTGCGCAAGCGCATCGACAATGTCAAAATCGGCACCGTGCTGTCGAACTCGTTCGGCTTCGGTGGGACCAACGCCACGCTGGTATTCAGCCGGCTGGATGTGTGACGTCCTTGCTGGCGCAGCGTTGATTTTCTCGTCATGGCCGGGCCCGTCCCGGCCATCCACGTCTTGGCTTCAGGCTGCAAAGGGCGTGGATGCCCGGGACAAGCCAGGGCATGACGAAGAGTGGAAGGTGATCTTGACATGGAAGGTCTGATGAAGGGCAAGCGCGGTCTGATCATGGGCATCGCCAATGATCATTCGATCGCCTGGGGCATGGCGAAGACGCTGCATGCGCACGGCGCCGAGCTCGCCTTCACCTTCCAGGGCGAGGCGCTGGGCAAACGCGTCAAGCCGCTGGCCGAATCTCTCGGCGTGGAATTGGTGCTGCCGTGCGACGTCGAGGACATCGCCAGTGTCGATGCGACCTTCGACGTGCTCCGCGAAAAATGGGGCAAGCTCGACTTCGTCATCCACGCCATCGGCTTTGCCGACAAGAACGAGCTGAAGGGTCGCTACGCCGACACCAGCCGCGAGAACTTTTCGCGCACCATGGTGATCTCCTGCTTCTCGTTCACGGAAGTGGCGAAGCGCGCCGCCGAGCTGATGACCGAGGGCGGCAGCATGATCACGCTGACCTTCGGCGCCTCCGAGCGCGCGATGCCGAATTACAACGTGATGGGCGTGGCCAAGGCGGCGCTGGAAGCCTCGGTGCGCTATCTCGCCTCCGATTTCGGACCGCGCGGCATCCGCGTCAACGCGATCTCCGCGGGCCCGATCCGCACGCTTGCGGGCTCCGGCATCGGCGAGGCGCGCGCGATGTTTGCCTTCATGCAGAAGCATTCGCCGCTCCGTCGCGGCGTCACGCTGGATGACCTCGGCGGCTCGGCGCTGTATCTGTTGTCGGATCTCTCGGGCGGCGTGACCGGCGAGATCCACTATGTCGATTCCGGCTACAACACCATCCTGATGCCGCGGCCGGACGATTTGAAGACCCCGGAGTAGGGCTTGTAGGGGGCAAAGGAGCGCAAGCGACGTGCCCTCCGTCTCTCATAATTGCAGATCGTGGGTACGACCAAAGCGCCGTTGCCCACTCTACGAGAGCTAATTCACCCCGCTGCGATCTTCTCCGCACGCTGGAACGCCGGCCGCGCGATGCAGCGCGCGAGATAGGCATCGAAGGCGGGACGCGACGGCACCATCTTGAACTGCCGCACCGCAAAGTTCAGGCCGGAGCCGATCGTGACGTCGGCCGCGGAAAATTTCTCGCCGAGTATCCACGGCCCCTTGGCAAGCGCGGCCTCGAGCACGTCGAACACCTGCGTCGCGCTGCCCCAGGCCGCGGTCGATGTCGGGATCTCGATCTCGATCTTGGTAAAGATCTGGATGATGGCGGGCTCGATGCAGCCAGGCGAGAAGAACAACCATTGCAAATAGCGCCCGCGCTGGGGATCGACTATGTCGGGGGCGAGCCTGGTCTCGGGATACCGGTCGGCGATGTAAGCGCAAATCGCGGCGGCCTCGCCGAGTGCGACATCGCCGTCGGACAGTGCCGGCACCTTGCCCATCGGATTGACTTTGAGGAAGTCCGGCGCTTTCTGCGCGCCGGTGGAAATATCGGTCAGCACGCGCTCATAAGGCAGGCCGCTCTCCTCCATCAGCCAAAGCGTCGTAAACGAGCGCGAGCGGGGCGACCAATAGAGCTTGATCATGGCGGGGAACCTTCCATCGGCGTGATGCGGGCCAAGCTTATTCATCGCGTGTCGGCTTTGAAATCGCAACGTGCTATGCTTGGTTCAATGTCGCGTTCGGCTGTCAACAATCTCGGTTGACGCGAAAGAGTGCGTCTCAGTCCTGCTTCAGATAGCCCGGAAGCCCCCGATCGAGCCTGTCGGTCACGAGTGCCCGCGTTCTCTCGCGCAGCGCCACGTTTGCCGAAGCTGTCTCGGGCGGATCCGGGAACAGCGAATTGTCGAGTTTCGTGATCGGGTCTTCAAACAGACGCATGCTTGTGGCGAGGTTCGCGCCGATATCCGTCAGGGGGCGCTTGATCTGTTCGTAGCTGCGGCCGTCAATCAGCGTGATCGCAACATTGGCGAAAAGGTGGGAGTGCCGAATCAAGCTGCCGAGCCCCTGGTTGTAGGTGCCGATGCCGTTCAGCGTCATGTTCGAGTTCGGCAGCTTCGTCTTGAAAGTGGTTGCGACGAGATAGCGATCGCAATTCGCATTCGCGGTGAACCCCTTCACGATCACCGGTAAAGTCTCTTTGGGGTCCGGGATGAAGATCGCCTTCGCATGATAGAAGGGATCGAAGGCGCCCTTGGGATAAGCGATCCTGCGTATCGAGGAATCGTTGTTCGTTGCCGCGCGCACGCGTGCGAAAACGAGATCATCGAGACCCCAGTCGATCGGGACCTCCTTTGCTTCCGCCTCGAAGATTGTCACGCCGAACTTCTGTACGGAGTAATGCTCGCCGATTGCCGAGATTACGCCGAGACTGCACGGACCGCTGTTCATCTGCTCGGCTGGTTTGACTGCCGCAGCTTTCGGCTTCGTCGCCGCTTTCTTGACGGTCGGCTTCGACGGAGCCGTGGGTGGCGAGGTGGCTGCAGGAGGAGTTTGGGCTGCTGCCAGAGCTAAAGACGACAGCAAAAAGATCGCGGAAGCAGCAGATCGAATCATGGATTCAAGGGCATCAGCAGCGGGAGAATTTCGATCATGCCACCCTAGATTAGGACGGCGACAACCGCAAGCTGCAGTCAGGAGGCCGTCGCCTGTCGCAACCGCTTCCACCGATAGTACTTCATCATGAACCCGTTCGACGGCTCGATCTCTTGCTTCTCGAACACAAAACCTTCGCGCTCGTACCAGCGCCAGGCTTTTTCGTTCTCGCGGACGCAGCGCAGGTGCATCTCCTCCGGCATTTGCGTGCGGGTGAAGGCGAGTAATTTCCGGCCGAGCGATTGGCCCTGATAGGCCGGCGCGACGAAAAGCATGTCTAGATAGAGTTTTGGCACATGCAGCGCCAGCATGGCGGCGATCGTGCCGCGATCGTTGGCAACGAACAGGCTCCAGCCGTCCGCGATCTCGCGCCGGATGCGTGCGCGCAGGTTTGCCAGCAGGAAGTCGCTGGCCTCGTCGAGGCCGGTCGAGACCCAGCTCTCCATCCAGACCCGGCCGACCTCATCGTATTCGTCTGTGCGCGCGGGGCGGATGAGGGGATGCGGCATCGACAAGCTAAGCCCTTTGGTTGCGCACGGATTGCCGTGCACGCACCTTGCCGGCCGACAGGCACACCACCTCGGAAATCTGCAGCAGCTGCCGCGCCAACGGGCTGGTCTTGCGCCAGACCATGCCGATGGTGCGGGACGGCTCGGGGTCGCGGAAGCGCGCGAGCGATACCGAGGCCGATCGCGTCTCCACCGGCACGGCCATCTCCGGGATCAGCGTCACGCCGATGCCGGCGCTGACCATCTGGACCAGCGTCGACAGCGAATTCGCATCCAGCATCTCGCGCGGCGGCGCAGATTGCATGTTGCAGAACGACAGCGCCTGATCGCGGAAGCAGTGTCCTTCTTCAAGCAGCAACAGCCGCATCTCCCGCATCATCTCGCGCGAGGGCACCGGTGTGCCTTCATCGGAGGCCGGCCGGACCAGCAGGAATTTCTCGTCGAACAGTGCGACCTCGGTGAGCGAAGGCTCGGACACCGGCAGCGCGACGATGGCGGTGTCGAGCCGGCCGTCCACCAATTCCTGGATCAGCCGGGGTGTCATCGTTTCGCGGACGCGAATGTCGAGTTCCGGATGCATACGGGTGAGATTCTTGGTGATCTTGGGTAGCAGATAGGGCGCGATCGTCGGGATCATCCCGATGCGCAACCGTCCAGCGAACCGGTCCTGCGAGGCTCGGGCGAAATCGCCGAGCTCGTCGACCGAGCGCAGGATGTCGCGGACCCGTGGCGCGAGCTCTTCGCCGAACCGGGTCAGCGCCACCTGCCGCGCGCTTCGCTCCAGCAGCAGGCCGCCAAGCGCGTCCTCCAGTTCCTTGATCTGCATCGACAAGGCCGGTTGCGAGATCGAGCTTGCCTCCGCCGCCCGGCCGAAATGGCCGTGACGCGCCAGCGCATCGAAATACCGGAGCTGGCGCATCGTCACGTTGGCCATCAGAAAATCCTATCGCAGCGATCACTAAAGTCAACTTCCCCTGATGTACTGCGGGGCTTAGAGTGGTTCTACCTGGTCAAAGGCGCGAGTTCGACGCCACCAGAGGAGGTATTCATGGACGACACTTCGAAGTGCCCGTTTTCGGGTGGAAAACGCGTACCGGCGAACCGCGATTGGTGGCCGACCCAGCTCAGCATCGAGACGCTGCACAAGAATTCCGCCAAGTCGGACCCGATGGACAACGACTTCGACTACGCGAAGGAGTTCAAGTCGCTCGATCTGAACGCGGTCATCAAGGACCTGACCGCTCTGATGACCGACTCGCAGGAATGGTGGCCCGCCGACTTCGGTCACTACGGTGGCCTCATGATCCGCATGGCCTGGCACAGCGCGGGCACCTACCGCACCACCGACGGCCGCGGTGGCGCGGGTGCCGGCCAGCAGCGTTTCGCACCACTCAACAGCTGGCCCGACAACGCCAACCTCGACAAGGCGCGCCGTCTGCTCTGGCCGATCAAGCAGAAATACGGCCGCAAGATTTCATGGGCCGACCTGATGGTGCTCGCCGGCAACGTCGCGCTGGAATCGATGGGCTTCAAAACGTTTGGCTTTGCCGGTGGCCGCGTCGACGTCTGGGAGCCGGAAGAGCTCTATTGGGGTCCGGAAGGCACCTGGCTGGGCGATGAGCGCTACAGCGGCGAACGCGAGCTCGCCGAGCCGCTCGGCGCGGTGCAGATGGGCCTGATCTACGTCAACCCGGAAGGTCCGAACGGCAAGCCGGATCCGGTCGCCGCGGCCAAGGACATCCGCGAGACCTTCGCGCGCATGGCGATGAACGATGAGGAAACCGTCGCGCTGATCGCGGGTGGCCACAGCTTCGGCAAGACCCATGGTGCAGGCGATCCCTCGCTGGTCGGGCCGGAGCCGGAGGCGGGCGCGCTCGAGGATCAGGGCCTCGGCTGGAAGAGCAAGCACGCGTCGGGCCATTCGGGCGACACCATCACCAGCGGTCTCGAGGTGACGTGGACGACCACGCCGACGAAGTGGAGCAACAACTTCTTCGAGAACCTGTTCAACTTCGAATGGGAGCTGACGAAGAGCCCGGGCGGTGCGAATCAGTGGACGGCCAAAGGTGCCGACGCCATCATTCCCGACGCTTTCGACAAGTCGAAGAAGCATCGGCCGACGATGCTGACCACCGACCTCTCGCTGCGCTTCGATCCGGCCTATGAGAAGATCTCGCGACGCTTCCTCGAGAACCCCGACCAGTTCGCGGACGCTTTTGCCCGCGCCTGGTTCAAGCTCACCCATCGCGACATGGGTCCGATCCAGCGTTATCTCGGCCCGCTGGTGCCGAAGGAGACGCTGATCTGGCAGGATCCGATCCCGGCCTTGAATCATGAGCTGGCCAGCGATCAGGACATTGCCGCTCTGAAGACCAAGATCCTGGCCTCGGGCCTCTCGGTGTCCGAGCTGGTCTCGGCAGCGTGGGCGTCGGCCTCGACGTTCCGCGGTTCGGACAAGCGCGGCGGCGCCAACGGCGCGCGCATCCGTCTTGCCCCGCAGAAGGACTGGGAGGTGAACGAGCCCGCCCAGCTTGCGAAGGTCCTCGGCAAGCTCGAAGCGATTCAAAAGGACTTCAACGCGTCGTCAGGCGCGAAGAAGGTTTCGCTGGCCGACCTGATCGTGCTCGGAGGCACCGCGGCGGTCGAAAAGGCGGCCAAGGATGCCGGCGTCGACGTGAAGGTCGGTTTCACCCCGGGCCGCATGGATGCCTCGCAGGAGCAGACCGACGCTGCCTCCTTTGCTCCGCTGGAGCCGCGCGCCGATGGTTTCCGCAACTTCATCGGCAAGCGGCATCAGTTCATGCAGCAGGAGGAGGCCCTCGTCGATCGCGCGCAACTGCTCCGGCTCACCGGTCCGGAGATGACGGTGCTTCTTGGCGGCCTGCGCGTGCTCGGCGCCAATGCGAATGGTTCGAAGCACGGCGTCCTCACCTCGAAGGTGGGAACGCTGAGCAACGACTTCTTCTTCAACCTGCTCGACATGAGCACGCAGTGGTCCCAGGCGGCTGACGGCACCTATGAGGGCCGCGACCGCAAGACCAATGCAGTCAAGTGGACCGGCACGCGCGTCGACCTGATCTTCGGCGCACACTCGCAGCTCCGGGCCTACGCCGAGGTCTATGCCACCTCGGACGCCAAGGAGAAGTTCGTCAGGGATTTCGCCAAGGCCTGGACCAAGGTGATGAACCTCGATCGCTACGACATCGTGCGCCAGTAACGCCACCTCCTCCTCTCCCTTGCGGGAGAGGGGGAATGACGCCCTGAAGCATCTCTCAATTCGAGGAAAGGGCGGCCCGAGAGGCCGCCCTTTTATCGTGGTCGCTGTGAGCGGTCACACGCCGAGTGTGCCGGCCTTGGCTGCGGCGTAGCGCTCGCCGACGACTTTCCAGTTCACCGTGTTCCACCAGGCCTTGAGATAATCGGCGCGACGGTTCTGGTAGTTCAGGTAATAGGCGTGCTCCCAGACGTCGTTGCCGAGCAGCGCGCGCTTGCCGTCCATCATCGGATTGTCCTGGTTCGGGCGGGTCTCGATCGCGAGCTTGCCATCCTTGCTGACTGTCACGAAGACCCAGCCGGAGCCGAATACGCGTCCGCCGGCAGCGTTGAAGTCGGTTTGGAATTTCTCCATGCCGCCGAGGTCGCTGTCGATCGCGGCGAGCACCGCACCTTCCGGCTTGCCGCCGTTCGGGCCCATGATTTGCCAGAACATCGTGTGGTTGGCGTGGCCGCCCATGCTGTTGCGAACGCCGGTGCGGATGGCCTCCGGCACGGCATTGAGATTGCCCAGCACTTCACCGACTGGTTTTTCCGCGATCTGCGGATTGTCCTTGGCGAAATTGTTCAGGTTGGTGATGAACGCCTGGTGATGGCGGTCGTGATGGATCTCCATCGTCTTGGCATCGATATGCGGTTCCAGCGCGTTCGCCGGATAGGCCAGAGGATCGAGCTTGAACGGACCCGCGGGCGCCACGGCGGCCTGCGCGAACACGAGGCGCGGAGCCGCTGCAGCGGCAACAAGGCCTGTTGCAGCGAACATGAGACGGCGCCGGGATATGGATGACATGTGGTTCTCCTGTCTGGGGACGATCTGCTTTTCAAGCGTGAGAACAGCTACGCAGCACCGACCCCCGACGGTTTCGATCACAGTCATTGTGACGCAGCGGCGGAATCGCGCATTGCTATCTCGAGGATGCCCGCGGCAGACAGCCAACAAAAAGGGCGGCCTTTCGGCCGCCCTTCGTGTGTCTGATGGTGCTCGGCGATTACTCGCCGGCCGCTTCGCGCGGAGCCTTCTCGGCGTCGCCAACCTTGCCTTCGAGGTCTTCGCCGGTGGTCTGGTCGACGACCTTCATCGACAGGCGGGTCTTGCCGCGGTCGTCGAAGCCGAGCAGCTTGACCTTGACCTTGTCGCCTTCCTTGACGACGTCGGAGGTCTTCTGCACGCGGCTGGACGCGAGCTGGCTGATGTGGACGAGGCCGTCCTTGGAGCCGAAGAAGTTCACGAAGGCGCCGAACTCCATCACCTTGACGACGGTGCCGTCATAGATCTGGCCGACTTCCGGATCGGAGGCGATCGACTTGATCCACTTGATCGCGGCCTTCATCGCCTCGCCATCAGAGGAGGCGACCTTCACGGTGCCGTCGTCCTCGATATTGACCTTGGCGCCGGTCTTCTCGACGATCTCGCGGATCACCTTGCCGCCGGTGCCGATCACTTCGCGGATCTTGTCGGTGGCGATCTTGAAGGTCTCGATGCGCGGCGCGTATTCGCCAAGCTCGGCGCGGGCGTTGGTCAGCGCCTTGGACATCTCGCCGAGGATGTGGATACGACCATCCTTGGCCTGGGCGAGCGCCACCTTCATGATTTCTTCGGTGATGCCCTCGATCTTGATGTCCATCTGGAGCGAGGTAATGCCCTGCTCGGTACCGGCGACCTTGAAGTCCATGTCGCCGAGATGGTCCTCGTCGCCGAGGATGTCCGAGAGAACCGCGAAGCGCTTGTCTTCGAGGATCAGGCCCATTGCGATGCCCGCGGTCGGCCGCTTCAACGGCACGCCGGCATCCATCAGCGCGAGCGAGGCGCCGCAGACCGAAGCCATCGAGGACGAGCCGTTCGACTCGGTGATCTCCGACACCACGCGCGTGGTGTAGGGGAATTCGTGATGCGGCGGCAGCACCGGGTGGATCGCGCGCCAGGCCAGCTTGCCGTGGCCGATCTCGCGGCGCTTGGTGCCACCGAGGCGACCGGTCTCACCGACCGAGTAGGGAGGGAAGTTGTAGTGCAGCAGGAACGTCTCTTTGTACGTTCCCGACAGCGCGTCGATGTACTGCTCGTCTTCGCCGGTGCCGAGCGTGGTCACGACCAGAGCCTGGGTCTCGCCGCGGGTGAACAGCGCCGAGCCGTGGGCGCGGGGCAGCACGCCGACTTCGGCGACGATGTTGCGGACGGTCTTGCTGTCACGGCCGTCAATGCGCTTGCCGGTGTCGAGAATGTTCCAGCGAACGATCTTCGCCTCGAGCTCCTTGAATACGCCGGAGATGCGCAGCTTGTCGTATTTCGGCTCCTGCCCTTCGGGGAAGTAATGGGCAATCACCTTTTCCTTCACCTTGCCGACCGCGGCGTAGCGATCCTGCTTGACCGGAATGGCGTAGGCGGCGCGCAGCTCCTGCTCGACGAGGCCGAGCATTTCCTTTTCGAGCGCGGAATTGTCGATGGTGGTGACTTCGCGCGGCTCCTTGGCGGCCTTCTCGGCGAGCTCGATGATCGCGTTGATCACCGGCTGGAAGTGGCGATGACCGAACATCACGGCGCCGAGCATGATGTCTTCGTTCAGCTCCTTGGCTTCCGATTCCACCATCAGCACGGCGTCGGCGGTGCCGGCGACGACGAGGTCGAGCTGGGTGTCCACCATCTCGTCGAGCGTCGGGTTGAGGATGAACTCGTCATTGGCGAAGCCGACGCGGGCCGCGCCGATCGGGCCCTTGAACGGCGCACCCGACAGGGTCAGCGCCGCCGACGAGGCCACCAGCGCGACGATGTCGGGATCGTTTTCCATGTCGTGCGAGAGCACGGTGACGATCACCTGGGTCTCGTTGCGCCAGCCGTCGACGAACAGCGGACGGATCGGGCGGTCGATCAGGCGGGAGACCAGCGTCTCCTTCTCGGTCGGACGGCCCTCGCGCTTGAAATAGCCGCCGGGAATGCGGCCCGCAGCGTAGGTCTTTTCCTGGTAGTCGACGGTCAGCGGCAGGAAGTCGACGCCTTCGCGCGGCGACTTCGCGGCGACGACGGTGGCGAGAACCACGGTCTCGCCATAGGTGGCGACGACGGCGCCGTCGGCCTGGCGGGCGATCTTGCCGGTTTCCAGCTTGAGAGGGCGTCCGCCCCAGTCGATCTCGACTGAATGCTTATTGAACATAGAGGTCTTCTTTCATGGGTTCTCGAAAGAAGGGACGGCTCTCGAAAAACAAAAACCATGCGCAAGATTGCGGGACGTTGATCGAAGCGGGCGATCAGCGTCCTGCGATCCTGCCATGGTTTCTGGATTTCAGATGGCATCCATCCTTTCGGGTCATACGGGCGCCTTGCCCGTTGTGCCCAGCCGCCGGATTGCTGCTGGACTGTCAGTCGGCACGAATGCGAATACGCGAATTGCGATCTTCGCTCTTCGTGCCCGGATGCTGGCCGTCAACGGCCCGCGTCCGACGTATGCGCAACTTCGATCAAAAAGCTTGAAATAAGGGCTTTCGTTCGAAACCACGTACGAAAACGCGCGCCGTTGGGCGCGCGCAAGAACTTTAACGACGAATGTTGTGCTTCTCGAGCAGAGCCTTGTAACGCGCCTCGTCACGCTTCTTGAGATAGTCGAGCAGCGAGCGGCGGGTCGAGACCAGCTTCAAGAGGCCGCGACGCGAATGGTTGTCCTTCACGTGGGTCTTGAAATGGTTGGTGAGGTTGTTGATGCGTTCCGACAGGATCGCGACCTGAACCTCCGGCGAGCCGGTGTCGCCGGCCTTGTTGGCATTCGTCTTGATGACTTCCGCTTTGCGTTCTGCGGCAATCGACATCGTCAATTTCTCTCGTTGCGACCGGAGCTGGCAGTCAGGCCGGTCAGGTTGAACACACGCTTGGGGATGATTTCGCCATTGCCGACTTCAGCAAGCGCGAGAAGACGGCCTGCCACCGTGACATAGACTGTGCCGCTACTTGTGGGCGCATCCCGTCCGCGCAACAAAACGGCTTGGCCCCGATGGAGCCTTGCCGCATCAGCCCGAGTGACGGCCAGTGCCGGGATGTCGTCCAGCGCGGTCTCAACGGGCATAAGCGCGTCCGCGAGGCTACCCTCGCCGGACGCGGCTCTATCGCACAAAGCCTCCAACTGATCCAGCGGAATCATGTCGTTTTCGCCAAATGGGCCGACCAGGGTCCGCCTGAGCGCACAGATATGGCCGAAAGTGCCGAGAATCCGGCCCATATCGCGGGCCAGCGCCCGGACATAGGTGCCCTTGCCGCATTCGGCCTCGAATATGGCGTGGTCGCTATCCGGTTGATCCACAAGGGTTAAATGGTGGATCTCAACCGGACGGGCCGCCAGTTCCACGATTTCGCCGTCGCGGGCGAGGTCATAGGCGCGCTCGCCCTGGACCTTGATCGCGGAGTAGCGCGGCGGAATCTGCTCGATCACCCCGGTGAAGCGGGGCAACAGGGCCAGGATGGCCTCGCGGGTCGGACGCTGCTCGGAGGTCGCGGTTACCCGGCCCTCGATATCGTCAGTGTCGCGTTCCTCGCCCCAGCACACCGTGAACTGGTAGCGCTTGCGGCCGTCCATCACGAAGGGAACGGTCTTGGTGGCTTCCCCGAGCGCGATCGGCAAGCCTCCCGAGGCGAGCGGATCGAGCGTGCCGGCGTGCCCGGCGCGCTTGGCGTTGAACAGGCGCTTGAGCACCGCCACCGCCTGCGTCGAGGTCATGCCGATCGGCTTGTCGAGCACGACCCAGCCATGGACGTCGCGCCGGTCGCGGCGGACCTGGTTGCCCTTCTGCCTGGTGTTGGCGCGCGGATCGTTGTTGACGCGGCGCGGCTCCTGATTCGGCTGCGAATTGCCGCTCAGGCCCGCAAGCGTATCGTCCGCAAAACTATTTTTTTGCACGTCGCGCTGATCGGCCTGTTCGCCGCTGATCGTGTCGTGAGCAGGGTCCATCGTCATCGTTCTTCTTCCCGATCCGTGTCCGGATCCTGTTCCAGATCCTTCTGCACCGCAGGTGTTCTCAAAAGCTTCTCGATCCGTTCCGCTTCGTCGAATCGTTCGTCGACGCGGAAGCGAAGGTCGGGTGCAAATTTCAGGTTAACGCGATGCGCGACCTCGCCGCGCAGAAACTTCTTGTTGCGTTCAAGCGCAGCGATGACGACCTCGGTGTCGCGGCCACCGAGCGGCATCACATAGACTGTCGCGAGCTTCAGGTCGGGTGACATCCGCACCTCCGGCACGGTGATGATGTGACCTTCAAGATACGCATCATGCACATTGCCTTGCGCCAAAATCTCGGCCATCGCGTGGCGAACCTGCTCGCCGACGCGCAACTGGCGTTGCGAGCCTCCGCCGGGCGCGGAATTTTTCTTCTGATGATGGCGTGGCATTCTCGAAAATCACCTCGTCATGCCCCTGTTTGGGACACGGGCATTGTCATTTGTCTTGTTGAAACGAAGAGGGGTGGATGGCCGGAAAAATCCGGCCATCGCACTCCCGCAATTTCAGCTCAAAAAGATCCCGGCGCTTCGGTAAGATTTGGACTTACAGGGAGCGCTGGATCGTCTCTACGCGGTAACACTCGATCACGTCACCGGCACGCATGTCGTGGTAGTTCTCGAATGCCATGCCGCATTCCTGACCGGACTGGACTTCCTTCACTTCGTCCTTGAACCGCTTCAGCGTCGACAGCTTGCCTTCGTGCACGACGACGTTGTCGCGGATCAAGCGCACATTGGCGCCGCGTTCCACGGTGCCGTCGGTGACGCGGCAGCCGGCAACCTTGCCGACCTTGGAGATGTTGAAGATCTCCAGGATCGAGGCATTGCCGAGCATGGTTTCGCGCAAGGTCGGCGCGAGCAGACCGCTCATCGCCTTCTTCACGTCGTCCACGAGGTCGTAGATGATGTTGTAGTAGCGGATCTCGATCCCGTTGCGCTTGGCGGCCGCAGCGGCCTCCTTGTTGGCACGAACCGAGAAGCCGATGATCGCGGCGTTGAAACCTTCCGCCAGCGTCACGTCGGATTCCGAGATGCCGCCGACGCCGGCATGCAGGATGCGGGCGGCGACTTCGTCGGTGCCGAGCTTCTCCAGCGAGCCGAGGATCGCTTCCAGCGAGCCCTGCACGTCGGCCTTGATGATCAGCGGGAATTCCTTGCGGCCCGCGGTCTTCAATTGCGACATCATCTGCTCGAGCGAGCCGCGCATGCCGGAGATCGAGGCAGCCGCGTTCTCGCGCTTCTGGTGCGCACGGTAGCTCGTGACCTGGCGGGCGCGGGCTTCGTTCTCGACCACGGCGAGACGATCGCCGGCTTCCGGCGGACCGTTGAAGCCGAGCACTTCGACCGGCACCGACGGACCTGCTTCCTGGACGGTCTCGCCCTGATCCGAGATCAGCGCGCGGACGCGGCCCATCTCGGCGCCGGCGACGATGATGTCGCCGACCCGGAGGGTGCCGCGCTGAACCAGCACGGTGGCGACCGGACCGCGGCCGCGATCGAGCTTGGCTTCGATCACGGTGCCCTCGGCGGGCCGTTCCGAATTGGTCTTGAGGTCGAGGATATCGGCCTGGAGCGCGATCATCTCGAGCAGCTTGTCGAGATTGGTCTTGTTCTTGGCGGACACTTCGACGTCGACGACGTCGCCGCCGAACGATTCAACCTGCACCTCGTGCTGGAGCAGCTCGGTGCGCACGCGCTCGGGCTTGGCATCGGGCTTGTCGATCTTGTTGATCGCAACGATGATCGGCACCCGCGCCGCCTTGGCGTGGTTGATGGCTTCGACCGTCTGCGGCATGACGCCGTCATCGGCCGCGACCACCAGAACGACGATGTCGGTGACCTTGGCGCCGCGGGCGCGCATCGCGGTGAACGCGGCGTGGCCGGGCGTGTCGATGAAGGTGATCTTCTTGCCGCTTTCGGGCGACAGCACCTGATAGGCGCCGATATGCTGGGTGATGCCGCCGGCTTCGCCGGAGACGACGTTGGCATGACGGAGCGCGTCGAGCAGCGAGGTCTTGCCGTGGTCGACGTGGCCCATCACGGTCACCACGGGCGAACGGGTCTCGGTGTCGGTCGAATCGTCGGTGGCGTCGAACAGACCTTCTTCAACGTCGGACGCAGCAACGCGCTTGACGGTATGGCCGAGCTCTTCGGCGATCAGCTGCGCGGTGTCGGCGTCGATCACGTCGGTGATCTTGTGGATCGCGCCCTGCTTCATCAGCATGCGGATGATTTCCACCGCGCGCTCGGACATGCGGTTGGCGAGTTCCTGGATCGTGATCGCTTCCGGAATGACCACTTCGCGGATCAGCTTTTCCTTCGGCTCGTTCGCGGCATGGCCCTTCAGGCGCTGGGTGCGGCGGCGGAACGACGCAATCGAGCGCTCGCGCACGTCGTCGGCATTGAATGCGGTGACGACGGTCAGGCGGCCGCGCTCCTTCTGCGGGCCAGGTTTGTGGGTGGGCTTGGGGGCCACCACGGGGCGCGCGGCGCCGCCGGGACCGCGGCGGATCTGGCGCGGACCATCATCCTCGTCCGGGCCGGCGGCAACGGCGGGCGCGCGGCCCAACGGGCCACCTGCAGGCCTCGCCGTGGTCGTTCCGGGACGCCCGGTCGATGTTCCCGGGCGTGCCGTGGTGGTGCCGGGGCGCGCGGCAGGAGCGCCGGGGCGCGGCGCCGGAGCGGCGGGGGCGGCGGCTGCGGGGCGCGGCGCGGACGCCGGCTGCTCGCCTTCGCCAAAACGCTTCTTGGCTTCGGTCTCTGCCTTGCGCTTGGCTTCGTCCTCGTGACGGTGACGCTCTTCCTCGGCCTTGCGGCGGGATTCGGCAGCTTCGCGCTCGATGCGCTCAGCGGCTTCGCGAACGGCGCGGCGCTGGGCCTCTTCCTCGGCCTGGCGGCGCTCTTCGACTTCGCGCACCTTGGCGTCGGCCAGCGCGCTGGCGCGGGCGGAACGTTCGTCCTCGGTCAGCGTGCGCAGCACCACGCCGGATCCGGCGTTGCGCGGCGGCGCCGGGCGCGACGGAGCAGGCGTCGGCGTTGGCGCGGCCGGTGCCGGCTTCGCGACAACGGTGGGAGCCTGCGGTTCGGCACTGCCGTCGATGCGGCGCTTGCCGCGCTTCTCGACCACGACCTGCTTGCTGCGGCCGTGGCTGAAGCTCTGGCGGACAGTGCCCGTTTCGACGCGCGGCTTGAGCGATAGTGTCTTGCTCGGAACGCTCAGCTTTTTGTCGTCCGGGGTCTTGGTATCAACCATTCAGCAGTCCTAATCCTGATTTATCAGTGTTGTGCGTTGCCGCACCGTCCAATCGGGTCGTCGTATCTCTCAGAAATCCTGGCCGGGCTTTTCGGCAGTCTTGTCAGCGTCCGCCATCCGGTATCGGACCAGCATCTGGCTACGCGACAGGAATGACCTGCTCGCCGGGCCCGCGAGCAGGGCAGCATGTATCACATTTGACCGGGTCAGTGCCAAATCCAATTCTAACGATTTCAGCGCCGTGACGACGGTAATTTGCGGCTTGGCACCGCGATTTCCGGCATTTTGACGCGCCAGCGTGTCCAATTTGCGGATTCCGTCCGCAGCCCCGTCGCTGGCGTGGATCAGGACCTCAACCGTGCCTTCCCGAAGAGCGCTTTCGACCTTGCCGAAGCCGGCCACGACCTGGCCGGCCTTGGCAGCAATCCCAAGGGCTTCCGTCACGCTCCGAACCAGGAGCGCCTCGATATCGGCAGGAAGCGTCTGAGGGATGCGCAACTGGCGCTTGAAGGCCTTGCCAAAATGGTGACGCCGGACGGCTTCCGCAACCACCCCGCGGGAGGCGGTGAGCCACATGCCGCGTCCGGGCAGCTTGCGCTTGAGATCTGGAACGACGTCGCCTTGCGGCGAAATGACGAAGCGGATCAGCTCGTCGATCGGCCGGACCTGCCGACTGACCGCGCACATCCGCATGGTCGCGGACCTTTCGGTCCGCGGTCCATGGTCAAGTTCGGGGTCTGTATCGGTGAGCATCCGGGCGACATCCTCCTTCGCCCTTAAGCCGGCTGATCTTCGGTCGCCTCGGCGTCCTCAGCGGGCTTGGCGAGATCGGCCTCGGTGATCCAGCCGGCCTTGACGCGGGCCTGCATGATCATCGCCTCGGCATCGTCACGGGAAATGTCGATACCGTCGAGCGCGCCCGGGAACTTGGTCTGCTCGCCGCCTTCCTTGCGCTCGGTCCAACCGACCAGATCGTCGGTGGCGCAGCCGGCGAGATCTTCGACCGTCTTGATGTCGTTCTCGCCGAACTTCACCAGCATCTTGGAGGTGACGCCGGGCACGTCCTTGACGGCGTCCTCGACGCCGAGCTCCTTGCGGCGGGCCTCGATCTCCGCTTCCTGCTGCTCGAGATATTCGCGGGCACGGTTCTGGAGTTCGTGCGCGGTCTCCTCGTCGAAGCCCTCGATGCCGGCGAGTTCCTTGAGGTCCACCATGGCGAGTTCCTCGACCGAGGTGAAGCCTTCGGACGCCAGCAGCTGGCCGACCACTTCGTCGACGTTGAGCGATTCCATGAAGACGCGGGTGGAATTCTCGAAGTCGGCCTGGCGGCGCTCCGATTCCTCCTGCTCGGTCAGGATGTCGATATCCCAGCCGGTGAGCTGCGAGGCCAGACGCACGTTCTGGCCGCGACGGCCGATCGCCAGCGAGAGCTGGTTGTTGGTGTCAGGCACCACGACTTCGATCCGCTCGCGGTCTTCGTCGATGACGACCTTGGACACTTCGGCCGGCGCCAGTGCGTTGACCACGAAGGTCGCGATGTCGGGCGACCACGGGATGATGTCGATCTTCTCGCCCTGCAATTCGTTGACCACGGCCTGCACGCGCGAGCCGCGCATACCGACGCAGGCGCCGACCGGATCGACCGAGGAATCCCGGGAAATCACGCCGATTTTCGCGCGCGAGCCCGGATCACGGGCAACCGCCTTGATCTCGACGATGCCGTCATAGATTTCCGGCACTTCCTGCGCGAACAGCTTCGCCATGAATTGCGGATGGGTGCGGGACAGGAAGATCTGCGGGCCACGAGTTTCGCGGCGGACGTCGAAGATGTAGGCGCGGACGCGGTCGCCGTTGCGGAAGACTTCGCGCGGCAGCATCTCGTCGCGGCGGATGATGGCTTCGCCACGGCCGAGATCGACGATCACGCTGCCATATTCGACGCGCTTGACGACACCGTTGACGATGTCTCCGATGCGGTCCTTGAATTCCTGATATTGCCGGTCGGGGGGGGGGGCGGGGGGCGGCGGCCCGGTGGGCGGCTTGGGC